>Ga0255390_1160_pt1 | contig 9431 bp, 5 predicted proteins | sample ANMaggSSYBR01H11_FD_182111 | JGI IMG/M metagenome (GOLD analysis project Ga0255390, IMG submission 182111) | Sediment cell enrichment communities from methane seep in Santa Monica Basin, California, United Staets - ANME aggregate JGI... | ecosystem: Environmental > Aquatic > Marine > Cold seeps >... | reverse complement strand
TGCAATCAAACCACAACTCTCCGAATGTATCCATGCCTAATTCATAAATATATTCAATTTCCTTTTGTTATCAAACCCCTTGTTCATAAACCCTGTCAGAGTTTATTAATTTATTGGGTATGAATTCTTGATTAACAATCTGCTTATTTAAACAAGTCTGACAGGGTTTTTCGCTGTTAATTATCCCTGTCAGGGTTTGGAACCCTGACAGGGATTTTTTACGTTTTTTTTATGATATTTTACTCAATAATATATTTTCCGATACCTGAATTATTATCTTTTGCCTTGTGTAAATATACAAAATTTTCTATATCATCAAACCAATCCAAAACTTCATCTCTTTTTAATTTTGTTGGTTTATTTGATTTAAATGTTAAAAATGATGTCCAAGGATATTCAATTGTATCTTCAACAAATCCGTGATGAACAGGATTATTATTAATGTAAACTGCTAAATTCTTATAATATTTTTCATTGTCAACCCATATTCTTTTAAAAGGTCGTTTAAATAAAGTTCCGCTTCTGTTGTATTTTTTATTATAAGCTTGCGTATATGAGTTGAATAAATCTGAAAAATATTTTGAGGGATGTTTAATTTTAATATTCGCTTGATAATCCCTGTCAGGTGGGCTGTTAAATTTAGTTCCCAATTTGCTAAACACAAAATAGTGCTATGCACTATGATAGGCTTACAGAGAAAGATGGGGTGTGGAAAAAAAAGAAAGTTCCACAAATTTAACACCCCACCTGTCAGGGATTTGAACCCTGACAGGGATTGGCAAACTCTTTTTATCAATTTCATCTTCTTCTTTAATTCTTACCAACACATGAAAATGATTAGGCATAAGACACCAAGCAAAAGTTTCTGCAATCGGATCAATATATTTATCATATTGTTGCAAAAAATACGAATAATTTGCTTTTTCACGAAAAAGGTTTTCTCCGTTTATACCTTGATTATAAATATGATAAAATTTATCGTGTTCTATGGGTACTATTTTTTGAGACATGTTTGTTTAGTTTTCTTTATTCCTTTCTTATTTCAACCCCGTCAGGTGGGCTGTTAAATTTAGTTCCCAATTTGCTAAACACAAAATAGTGCTATGCACTATGATAGGCTTACAGAGAAAGATGGGGTGTGGAAAAAAAAGAAAGTTCCACAAATTTAACACCCCACCCGTCAGGGTTTAGAACCCTGACGGGGTTTACAGTACTGACAGGGATTTTTAAATGATAATCAATCAACTTTTAATATTCGTCCGAGTATGTCTATTTTAACTTTAATTCCATTTAACGACCCTTTACTTTTTCTTAAAACCTTTGGGAACACTTCTGTTTCCGGATTAAACTTATATTTATCAACATTGATATTACTTTCTAAATGATGTGTAAAAGTATAAACCCCAGATGTAATTTTTTGAACTCTATATAAAAACATACTCAAAAGAGCATAATTTGGATTATCAAAATCAACCTTGACAGGATTAATATCCAACAAAAACATATCATTAATCTCTAATGAAGTGATAAATTCACTGCCGTCTTTTGGTGTTTTGTCAATAACCGACAATCTTTCTTTTTTTCGTTCTACAGCTTCCCAGAAAGTTACAACTTTTTCAAACAATTCTCCTTCTGTATTTTTGTATATTGCAACATGATGATTGTTACGTGGGTTTACGTATTGATTTAGTTCAACTTTCTCACCCTTCTTTTCAGCAAACACTTTCTTGTCTTTTAACTGCTCCATATTTCCAAGATTTTCTTTTATACGCACTTTTCTAATCGGAACAGGCTCTCCGTTTTTATTCGGTAAAGTATAAAGCATTTTAATTTCTTTTTGCTTTTGCTCTATTTGATTTTGAATATCACTTTCTTCAAAATCTGTATTAACTTTTTTCAATTGTTTGTTTAATTCTTCAATTTCTTTTTTTATATTTTTTTCTTGTTCTCTTGCTTTTAAAATTATTGTCCTTACTCTATCATCAACAATCTTTTTTATTTGATTATCTTTTAAACTGTCAACAGTTTTGCGGATATGAAAATAAGGTTTTTCACTAGTCGGAGCCTGTCGCTTTCCGTAAACAAAATCTTTGTGTAATTGCCCTCCGGCAGCATAGCCTTTACTTGTAAATTTTCTTCCTTTTTTATGAATTACTTTATTAATTTTTGTTAAGACCTTATTATTTGCTTTATGTGAAATAAGCATTTCGGAAGCTGCTTTTTTTGCATCATTATAAAAATTATCCCAAGGTTTTTCAAAAGTAGGTTTGTCGCCTTTGCCTCTTCTTTTATCATCTAATTGTGCATTGTATGTGCTTAATTTTTGCAAGTAAGATTGCTCTGTAAGTGCAATTGTTATAGCATCTATTGCATGGTGTCTGTGGTCATCTCTGTTCTTTTTCGGGTCAAATTTAATTTCTCCGGTATATTTATCAACCCAAACAGTTCCTTCAACAATTTTTTGTTTTTCCTGCAATTCAGGTTCAAGATTTATTTGAGGATATATTTTTGCATCTCCTCCTGTTATTTCAAATATTGTCCAATATTTTCCTTGCGGCAACTTTGTTACAAAATTATGTTCATTATCAATATCAGAGGAGAACAAACTTTTTTCGTTTACGCTTCCTTGTATCAGAATTGTATTATCATCGGTTTCAGGTTTTGGGTTCATTGTATTTGAAAATTCAATATTATTGAAATCCAAATCAATTATTGCCCAATATTTACCGTCAGCTTCTCCTGTTTGACATTCAAATATGTAGGACTTAAAAATTGCATCTTCAATATTTCCGTAAAGTAAAATTTGTCCAACTTTTTTCTTTGGTTGTTTTTTGGGTACAGGTTTTTCAAACTTAATACTCTTTACTTTGAATTTTGCCCAATAATAACTGTCTTCAAATTCTGTTTTTATTTTCTTTCCGATTGTATCATTCTCAAAATACTTCTTTGCAACTTTTCCTCTTAAAACAATTTCATCGTCTGCAACTTCAGGTTTATCCGTAAACATTTTTTCAATATGCAAAGGTTCAGTTGATAATTGCAGTTTTTTCCAATACTCACCTTTAAAACTATCACCTGTCAATTCCTCATGTTTTGATTTTGCGGAAATGTATTTTGAAGAAAATTCACCTTTATTATTAAGATAACCTGAAATTGTAATTTCGTTCAATTTTAAAGTTGGTTTAACGTTATTTATTGGGTAAAGACCTAAAACTTCTCCTTTTTCATCAAAAACTACCCGGTGCTTTTCAGCTTTGTCGATATTTATTTTTGCACCTTTAAAATCCAATACTTCAACAGGTTGCAGAATGTTATTCAAACCCCAAAGGTGTCTTAATTCAGAAGTTACACTACCCGGCATAACTCTTATGTCGTCTTTCGGGCAAATTTGCGAAAGTATTTCCTTTGCTTTTTTGCTCATATATCGTGTATCATTCAATTGTCTTTCAATAAAACCGTCAGCTTTCTCATCAACTTTTTCGGCTGTGAAACGTTTTGCTTTTCTGTAAGGTAAAAGTTTAAATGCTCTTTGTTTTATATCATCCCAAGATTTTGCACCACCCCAAAGTTTAGCATCATTGTTTTCTTTATAAAATTGATGTGGTGTTTTATTTCCTTTAAGACCGTTAAATTTTGCTTCGCAAAGGGTTTTATTTCCAAAACTGTCGTCAAGTGAAGTGCTTCGAGGAAAAATATGCTCTATTTGAAATTTGTTTTCTTTGCCGAGTAAATCACTTATATTAATAGTTTTTCCGGTATAAGGACATTTTGCAGTGCCGCTTCTGTCTTCAATTTCTTTCCACAGCAAATATTTTTGAACATTTTCTCTTGAATGAGCTAAACCGTATTCAGAAAGTTTTTGCCGTGCTTCTTCATTTTTCTTATTATTATCTCTGATTTTAAATTCAGTTTCTTGACGTTGTTTTTTACCCATTTTTAGGTTTCTGCCAAGTTCAACTTTTATCTTATCAAACTTTCCGTGTTCTTCTGATAATGTATTTACTAATCTGCGAAGTTCATTTAATCCTTGTTGAACAATCGGGTTTCTTAAATTTTCAATTTTATCAAGTTTATCCTGTATCTTTTTTTGCTCAATTTCTTGGCTGTGATGATAAAGTTTTTTAAAATTTTTATCATCCTTTTCAAAACCGCAATTTTCATATAAATACTCCTTTATTCTTTTTATTGCCTCCCCTTCTTTATTTTTTTTATCTTTATTTATGTGGATAATATCTTTTTCAATTTTTTCATGTTCATTATTAAAATTCCTCCATCTGTCGTACGATTCATTATCAATATTTGTTGTTTTAAAAGCATTTCTGACACCTCCAAGCAAAACTGCATCACTTAATTTATATCCTTTTTTCAAGAAAGGTGTAATATTTCTGATTGCTTTTAATGATACATTGGCATAACTGTCTTTTAACTTAATTTTTCCGATTTTATCTTCAACTTTTTCGGATAAACCAAAATCCTTTTTTAATTTTTCAATAAGTTTATCATTGTCTTCAAAGAAATAAAAGCAATGCCAAATTTCTTCTTTGTGTGCTTCCCAAATATCATCTTTGAAAAGTTTGCTTAATTTTGTATTAGTATAATTTCCGGCTGCCTTAAAATCATCAGCGTAATTAAATGTTTCATAAGTGAGTTTTAGCTCTTTGGGAATAAATTTAAAATCAAAGCCGGTATCTTTTTTATTGAATAAATCATAAAGCATTTGTCTTTGGTTTTCATCAAGTCTTTTTTTAGCTCCGTATTCGATGTTATTAATAAACTGCAAAGCTCTGAATTCTTCAAATTCAGGATGAGACAAAGGGCAAGGAGTCGGTCCGGCAATTCGCCAACGTTTATTTTTCTTGTCGTAAAATTTTCGTCCTTCAAAACTGCATTTTGCAAGTAGTCCTTTCTGCGAACGTAACGGACGTTGATAAAACAATACACTTTCTTGGCTTTTGTGTTTTATGTTTCCTTCATCATCATAATATATTTCACCTGCCAAATATTCTTTTAACGAAATGTATTCTGTAACTGTAAGTTTATTGCCTGCAAGCTTTACATTTTCTTCACCTTTACTTTCTGTCAGTTTTTCAATTCTGTGTTTATTTCGTTTGTTATTTATTGAACCTGATATAATACTTTCTTTTTTTACTTCTTTTTGTATAGAAGCAATTCCTAATTGTTCTGATTGCCTTTGCCAAATCTTTTCAAACTCATCAACATACATATCTCGCAATGTATATCTGCCTCTGGCACGCAGTTCTTTTCCGCTTTCATCAGTTATATTTTTATACGGTTCATTTTCTTTTGGAATAACAGAATTCAAATAAGCACCGAGTGTTTTATCTTTTATTTTATCTTTATAATGTTTAGTTCCACTTATATTTGCTTTTTTATCTCCTTCTGAAATTGCATTTTTATCTTCACTACCTTTTCTGTTACTTAAAAAACCGCGTCTTTGTATAAGATGATAAAAAATTCTTCCTAATTCGAACAGACTGATATCTTCGTCTAATGCTTTTGCTCTTAATTCATAAGGCTTTAATTTCAGCCATTTATTAAATTCCTCTGAATTTGGAAAAGTCTTTCCGGCTTGTCCTTTTTTCTTGTCATATTTTTTCCATTGCTTTAATTCCTCAACAGTCAAAGGACACATTTTAAATTCTATAAGTGTTTCTAACAGTTTAATTCTTCTTAAACGATGTCTGTAAAAACCTCTGCGTGATTGCCTGCTTTCTCTGCGAGCAGCATTTTTTGAAACTTCTCTGTCCCCGGTTCCGATAGTTTTTGCAACTACACCTTCCGGAAAAATTCTGATTCCTGTTCCGAGTATTTCTTCTTTATTATCATCTACAACCGCCCAACCTATTGAGTTTGTGCCGAGATCTAATCCGAGTATTTTTGCCATGGTTAATTGTTATTAATAAATTAAAAAATCCTTTTGTAATCAAATCACAACTTACACTCATATACATATTTTTTAAATAATAAGAAGTGATTATTTTGAAATAATAAATAAAAGCCTTATCTTTGTAGTAAAAGAACTATGGGTTTGGAACGTTTCGGACGTATGGGCTTGGGTCGCTTGCGAAAGCAAAGTTCCGCCAAAACATAAATATTAAGCTCGGATTTATCCGGGCTTTTTATATAATGTCTTGAAACCAAGCTTTTTCCTGCCTGTCCTTATTTCGCAAATACAAAAATAATATATATCGTTAATTTTTTTCATGAATTTAATAGTTTGCAGCTTTGTTTGTTCTGAAATACCGCCAAGTTTAATGCTGTCAAAATAGTTAACGATATCAGGTATTAAGTTGATATCATCAAAATTTATTGCTATCTGTTTATTTATGATTTCTTTTTCAGTATTACCATGTCGCCTTACCGAATGAATTATAGATGAAACTTCAATTACACAAGTTTTAAAGTTAATAAAGTCAAAACAAAAAAATTTCGTTAGTTCTTCATTTATAATTAAATTAAACTCATACCAATCATTATTTTCACTCTTTTGTTCTGCTTGATTAATTATTTCATCTAAATGTTTCACATTGTATTTGTTAATATTTTCTTACACTTATCTACATACAATATACAAAATTAATACTTTTTTATTAAAAAAGCAAAAAATATCAAATTAAAATTGAATATTGAAATTTATTTGTTATTGGGATTTTGTTTATGGCTAAATTTCTTTTTGAGGTGCTGAAAAATAATATGTAATTTTGTTTATTGTATTTTTTGAAATTAAAGACCATAAAAATAACAATATAACCAATTATTTTATATATTTACAAACATAAGATAATAAATTCCTTTTGTAATCTTATCACAATAAGGCTATATGCCGTAGTTCAAAAAGAACTTTGCCTCTGCTTCGGCAGGGGCTTTTTTTATATATTGAGACAGCTTTTGCAATCTGCCGGTAACAAAATTTAATACCTTCATAAAAAAGTAAACTTTTAATTTAAAAAGATAATATTTCAAAATAATGATAGATTTTTTTTATATTTGAACCTAATTTTTACATATTATATAATATTACTGAATTTGGTTTAAAATAAGGAGGTATAAATATGTCATTTAAATGTAAAATTGGTATTCATTCATGGGATGGTTGTATATGTTCCGATTGCGGAAAAATAAGAGATTATAAACACGATTTATCAAATGATTGTGAGAAGTGTTCAAGATGTGGGAAAGAATTTGATAACCAACATGATTGGTCTAAAGACTGTGAGATATGTTCTAAATGCGGCAAAACTCGAGAAAGATATCATGTATGGTCTCATGATTGCGAAAAATGTTCTAAATGCGGTAAAATCAGAAAGGACAGTCATCGTATAGTCGATGATATATGTCAGATATGCGGCAAAGGAACTTTTTTTGATAAAAGCAACGGAAAAAAGTATGAAATAATAAAAATTGGCAAACAAATAATAATGGCAGAAAATTTTGCCAAAAAACCTGATGAAGGTAATTGTTGGGTATATGATGACGATGAATATAATGCAAAGAAATACGGATATTTATATGATTTTGAAACTGCAAAATCAATAGAACCAAAGGGTTGGCATTTACCTTCTAAAGCAGAATGGGAAACTTTATACACATATTTAGGCGGGGATGCTCACAGAGTTTATGAACATGCAAAAGATTCCGGTTTTAATTGCATGTATGCAGGTTATCGCTATGTTCGCGGTGCTTACAACAGTCTTATGGCAAGTGGTCACTATTGGAGCGATACTGCTGAAGGAGAAAATGAAGCCTGGCACTTTAAATTGTGTGCATATGCCCATAAAGCGGAATTTGAGAAGAGTGAATGTGGTTTAGGCCTCAGTGTTCGGTTTTTTAAAGACGATAAAGAATAGCTTCAAAAAGAGAAGTTATAACTGAATGTATAGTTACCAATATTCTATATCATATCCAATTTTTCCAAACTGGTTTTAATATGAATATATAAATATCGGGTTAATTCGAATGTTCCTTTTGAAATTTCAGAAATCAAACCTGATCTTTTTAAAAATATTAATTTCTTTTCAATTATATCTTCACTTTCTAATAGAATTCTTGATAATTTGGTAACATTCATTCTCTTATGTAAAACAAACTGTACTAAGATAATATTAATATCAGTTTCAAAATTTTCGAATAAATCTGATCTCTCAATTTTAAATGAATTTATATAAACGGTTTCGTCTTTAACATCATCAATATTTGATAACCACGAAAATAAAGCCACACCAATATTACCCTCAGTATGATTAAAATACCCGGCAAAAAGCTTCGCATAATCATATTGTTTGATCTTATCTTGAAAGTTGCCTTTATAACTTAATTGTAATCCTCCGGCATTGTGCCTCATCATAACGGCTTCTTTCAATTCAGAAGCATTAAAAGGTTTGCATTCAATAACATTTAAAAAATAATCTTCAATATTTTTAATTTTATTAATCAGTTTAAAAGCATCTGTATTCATACTGATTATAAATACAAACCTGTTCCCGTATGTTTCAATAATATTTACTATTTCGTCAATTATCACAAAACCTTTATCGGACTTTTCCCACCACAATTCAAATTCATCTAATATAATGATACTGCCGGTTTTTATTTTATTGAATTTTATATCATAAGAACCTTTTGCATCAAACGCAACTGCAAATTTTGTTCTGAATGTTTTTAAACTTATCGATCCTTCCGGAGGAGGGCTGATTTTATAAACATCTGTATTTGAAAAATATTTGGAAACAGAATAATTCATTAAAAATGTTTTTCCCGAATACCTGTCTCCTGTTATAAGAATTGCTCCGTGATAGCCGGATTTAAATCTTTCAAAAGCTTTTTTTATCTCATTCAGTTCCTTTTGACGGCCTGTAAAAAATTCATTGCTGTAATGACTTGCTTTGAGAAAAAGTTGCTTATAGTAAAAAGGTAATTTATTTAATATCTCATTTGAAACCGAAACATTTTCAAGCAAATCCAGTACAGTATTTATTTTTGAAACACTTTTTTTGCTGTCTTCAACCATATCCTTTCTCAATAAAACAGCCTCACTTTGTCTGTACCATATATTATTGATTATACTGTTTGTTATACCGGAAATATGTTTCAATTTCGTTTTAAAACGATTTGTTTTCTTCTTTTTTGAATATTTTCTTGAAAATCGTTTTATTGTACCTGCCTCATTAACAATTGAATACAAAGTTAAATTATTAGACAAATCACTTATACGTTCATTTATTTTTCTGTTAACTGTTTCCGTAATCTTTAAAACTCTTTGTTCCGCTTGTTCTAATATATTTATTTGCTTATTAATTAAATCTGCAATTTTTTCCGGTGAAATAGTATCTTTACTGTCGGCCTTTCCGTCAGAATCAAACAGGCTGAAAGTTATCAACCTCAAAATATTTTGAGTAAGGTTTTCAATATCA
>Ga0255390_1158_pt1 | contig 9515 bp, 9 predicted proteins | sample ANMaggSSYBR01H11_FD_182111 | JGI IMG/M metagenome (GOLD analysis project Ga0255390, IMG submission 182111) | Sediment cell enrichment communities from methane seep in Santa Monica Basin, California, United Staets - ANME aggregate JGI... | ecosystem: Environmental > Aquatic > Marine > Cold seeps >... | reverse complement strand
ACGCATCGCCATACGCGTGAGAATTCATTGATGAAGCCTTGTTGAAATAAGTTCTCCTGAAATTGGATGTGGGCATCATTCTCCTGGAGCTTATCAGATCGTATAGGGCTGCCGTGCCGCAGTTCTGAAGCCCATGCTCCCCGGTCAGGGCGGGAGTGGCAGCCACAAGTCTTCTGATATCCTCATTCGCTTTACGGAGCCTCTCACTATCATGAACCGGAACCTTGCCGGTTCCTGAAACGGTAATGTACTTCAAGTTCTTCGATGCGCTGACAAGACCGGCCCCTCCCCTGCCGGCAGTGAATGCTCCATCGACCATGATCGATGCAAAAAGCACACCATTCTCCGCTGCCGGACCTATTCCCGCGACAGCTCCCTTACACTTCAGCCTTTCGTAAAGCTCATCCGTAGAAGCACCTGCAAGCCAGCCGGCATCCTCAGTAGAAACGGTTCCGTCGGATATTTCAATACCGCAGAGACCCCGGCTCCTTCCGGTAATTATCAGGCCGTCTATTCCGGCCTTTTTAAGCTGCCATCCAAGGCTGCCTCCAACCGAGCAGTCTCCCACGGTTCCGGTAAGCGGAGATTTGAACATGACACAGGTTCTACCTGAAGCGGGCGCCAGGGTGCCGGTCAGCGGCCCGGTCATAAAGACAAGCGGCATCGCAGGATCCTTCCAGGAGCGTGTCATCTCCTGAAACAGGTAATACCCCGCCAGCCCTTTGCCGCCGATCCAGAACCGGCAGATATCGGAATCGATCTCCTCGTACCGGTGTTCACCGGACGAAAGATCAAAAAAGAGTATCCTGCCCCAACTGCCTGTCATAATACTGTTCTGCCTTATCAAAGAGTTTTCCGGCCCGTCAAGCTCCCTGGATCTTTCCCTCATTTTGTCCATTTTATTTATCAGTTCTTTCCATGAATGAATCAGGCATCCAGACCGGCAAGCCATTTCGGTAGATTTCTAATGGAAATGCCTTCCCTGTCCTGCTCCAATCGGAGGTCTCTCACAAGATGAACTCGTTTAGCTCCAGGGAATTTCTCGCCCAGTAACTTCAGACCTGCGGGAGTTTTTGTGCAGGATATTTTCACCTCTATCAACACTTCAGGTTCTCCATTATTGACCAGGGTGAAATCTACTTCATGCTTTTCCTTGGTGCGGATGTAACACAGTTCTACCCTATCTCCCGATATGTCCGATCTGTAGTCTGCGTGTTTTCTCAGGCAGATTGCAGCAGTGTTCTCAACGATGACCCCCTCATCACCCTGAACATAGCCAGAATCGTGAAAGTATAGCTTTGGAATCTTTTGAATCGCTCTTGCGATGTTTGCATGATAAGGCCGCACCAGGAAAACAATGTGAAGCGCCTCCAGAATATCCACATACCGCCTGACTGTGTTAGGTGCAACCTGCATATCTGTGGCAAGGGAAGTGTAGGACAAAGGAGAACCAACTCTTTTCCTGAGCAGTTCCAGCAGAACCCGCATAGCCCGGATTTCCTGAAGCCTGCCGAATTCCAGAATATCCTCCCGTACAAGATCGGTAAAATACTGTGAACGCCAGCGATTCGCTTCGGTTATATCACCACTCAGAAATGGTTCGGGGAAGCCCCCGAACTTTTGCAGGAGTCTGAAAGCTTCCTGTGGTTGATGTGTGTTCTTCAGCTCTGCCACCGAAAGAGGCCATAGTCTGTGATGGAAGTAACGTCCGGCAAGGGACTCCCCGGCCTGCCGGAAAGTATCCATCCTGGAACTACCGGTCACAAGCAGGGCGCACTCCGAAGGTTTTGTATCATACACGCCTTTGAGAAATTGCTTCCATCCTGACATCTTGTGAATTTCGTCCAGAATAAGCAGGTCAATGTCCAAAGGCCAGCTCTGACCGGTTATCACACTTGCATCAAGGGTATTATCGAAGTTCAGGTAGCAGAAACGCGTGAAGTGATCTTCGGCAATCTGTTTCGAGAGAAAAGTCTTACCCACCTGCCTGGGACCGGTAAGAAGCACCATTTTCCTCTTCAGATCAGCGACAATTCTTTCTTCCAGATATCGTTTCATAATGACTATTATGCAAGACTTTGCGTAAAAGTCAAGACCATTCAGCAAAGCGATGCACAATAGTTATCTATCGCCTTCGACGGAAAAACGCTTCTTACCCCGGAGAGGAGAATGCCACCCCGGCTTTCTACTCGATTAGAGATCTCGAGATCGCCGGTGATTCTATCTTCATCGCAGATCATAAAGGTTTCAGGATAATCTGCATGTGTGTTGATGGATCGGTGATATGGGAGTCCGGAGAGCAGGGAAAAGCCCCCAGACATTCGTTTCGATGATGGCGTTACGAACGGCATGTTCTAGAAGAATATGGGAAAACCGTTCATCGGTCCGGAATGGATGCTGAATGTGGAACTTTTAAGGACGCGTATATTAAAATAATGTATAATTTAAATTCCTGCTAATCAGAAAGAGCTGTATATCAGATGAAATACCGTTTAAAATCTCGCACAATCCTGTTTCCCTCGATCAATTTTCTTGCGTTGCTTTTCATCATACCCGCAATACCTTCGATCTCGGCAGGCGAGATAGAAACGGAAAGGCACCCTCTTTTGAACGAGCTCGAAAATGCTTTTACATCCTGGAACTCAAATATCAGTCACGTTGCGATTCTTGATCTGCAAGCCTTCAACTACGGTGAAGCCCGGTATGTCCTGGTTGGCTGGGGCATTTCAGAAGATCGATCATTCAATGGCGATCTGAACACCACCACCTGAAGGAGGTGGGTTCGGCTGGCGACTAAAGTCGCCTAAAGTGCCTCGCAATTGATTACGACCATCAATCCGTAATCTTGAAATTGTCGTCATCCTTGGGCTCTATATCCTGATTCTCTATGTATTCTGCCAGCACTTCATCCGTTATATTACCACTCGTCGCTACAAAATAACCTCGTGCCCAAAAATGACGACCATAAAACTCTTTCCGAAGTGTCCGGAAATCCTGGAGTAAATGATGAGACGTTTTCCCTTTGATGGCCTGCATCAAATGGCTCGGAGCCATCGTTGGTGGAACACTCAAAAGTAGATGAACATGATCCGGTCGTACGTGACCTTTTATGATTTCTATGTCCTTACTACGGCATATCTCTCGAATCAAACCTCGCAATCTTCGCCCAACTTCATTACGCAACACCGGCTTGCGGTATTTAGGTATGAATATGAAGTGGTAATGAAGACGATATACTGTATGTGCGCCTCTTCGGTAATCTTTCATGACTTCAATATAATACCGCAGCCCCCTGAAGGCTTCGCCTAAAGGCGAGGGGTTTCACCCATCCCCGAAGGGGACACTAAACGATGAGCTGTTCGGCGTCTTCGTAGTGAACCCGGAATTAACCCGGATAGAAGAAACTCTGGACATTATACCTACTCCCCGTTGGCTGGATTACGAACTGCTAATCGAGAGCGTCACCGCTGACTCGGTAGTCGTCACCGGCCGCGGAGCAACATACGATGATAATCCGATAAGACGGGCATACAAATGGGAGCCATTCTAAAAAGCCATAAAATGTTTTGCAGACGATTCTGATTATTGTTGAACAGGAGATTGCTTTACTGTAGCTTATTTGATTATGACATTCGTTAAGCGATCCCGAAAATGTCAGATTGAGATTATCTCCACATAAAATCTGCTGTATTCTCTGTATCCCGTACATACGCTTCGTAGTACAGAATATCTTAAGCTTTCAACACAAAGAGAAAGAATTGAAACAGGAGGCAATACTTGTGCTGCTCTTTGCGGTACTGCTGGCTTCTTCTTTGTACACGGGCAAATCCTACAACCTCGAGCTTCATGACTCTCCCTACGCATTCTACGAAGAACTCGCTGATGCATATCTGATCGTAACCCGAAAAATATATTAAGCACCAAACAGTGAAGCTGGAATGACAGCAATCCCATCCTTGCGTCTATAGGCTTGTGGCCCCGTATAAATTACAATTGCATCAAGCAAATCGTCACCTATTTCCTCGCGTAACCACAACAAATGCTTTACATCCACAGTATCGACACTATTCCCTAGCTTAACTTCAAGCGCAAGGATACGCTTGTCTGCTCTTTCCACAATTAAATCTACTTCATGCCGACCATTATATTGGCGTAAATGGCTGACTCCAGCTTCCGCAGCCTGAGCATATACGCGTACATCAAGAGTTACTAATGATTCAAAGAGATGCCCTAACAGCTTTCCGTCCCGAGGAATGGGCAAACCGGTTTCTTGGCCCGACAATAATGCGTCTGCACTCAAACCGAGTAATTGAACAGCAAGAGCTGGATCGGCGAGATGATGTTTAGGAGGATGAGAGAGCCTATTAAGATAATTTCTTGATGTTATCCAGGCAGGTACTGGATCTAATATCCACAACCTTTCTAGAATTTCACGATAAGAGTGGATTGTTGTTTTAGATGGTTTGTGCCCTTCACCGCCTGTGGCAGCATCACGAATCGTTTCAAAAGAAGCAGTTGTTGCAGTTGCTGCAGCATAAGCCCTTAGCCATCTTTGAAGAATTTCTGGTCTTCGTACTTTATAGCCCTGTTCTACAAAATCTTTATCAACAATACAACGAAGATAACCATCGAGTTGAAGCCGAAGCCCACGACCTGAAAGATGACGAATTCCAGGGAATCCTGAAGACATTATTTCATGAACATAATCCGCAAGAGTTATATTTGTTTTCCCATAAACATCTGGCCTATTACCCAGAAGCATATGTTTCAAACTAACTGTTGGGGCATCTAAACCTCGTTCAGCGAGAGTCATAGGATGCATTCTTAATTTTACAATTCTTCCTGCGCCAGTGTGTGTTGGAGGCATTAATGGACCTGCAGACCCTGTAAGAAGGAAACTTCCAGGTATATTATTTTCATCAATAGACCGTCGGACCGCATCCCAAACAGAAGGTACATGTTGCCACTCATCCAACAACACAGGAGGCTCTCCTTTAAGCACCTGAACAGGATTAGCTTCAGCAATAGCTCTTTCTGCTGGTACATCTAACTGAAAAAATGTATTTGCCCTTCGCTTAGCAGTAGCTGTTTTGCCTACCCCCTTTGGTCCCTCTAAAGCAATAGCAGGCAAACACGGCATTAATTCATCAAGTTCTATGTCTATAACCCGGTTTAGATATTCTTTCATTTCACTACTCTCCGCAAAAGTGCTTTATCCTACTTACTGCTTCATGTCCCAATAATACAAACTACACTGTCATTTCGCCACCATCTACACTGCCATTTCACCACCATCTACACTGCCATTTCGCCAAATTTCATATATACCGAAAAAGACATACCGTAACCCTTTGATCTATGCCAGAGAGTTGAATGAAGAGCTGGTCCGAGATAACCTCACCAGGAAACACCTTGAATTCTGGGAATATCCCAGACCTCCGCCCGAACCCTTGTAGATGGTCTGTGCACCTGATGCGGATTACATACCATGGCAGAACGATGTTTGACTGGTAGCTCATAAACTGGTTAACACCTACATTCCTGGTCCGATGATAAGTGAGTAGCGATCTCCCGCTTCAACTGCCCCTTGATATTTTCAATTTCTCTACCTGATATGATGAACTGCCTGTAACTCTGTCCGATCAATATGCGGCTGCTTCATGACTGAACGGAATGAAATAGCAGCCAGGGGAGATTTCAGTATTGACAGAAGCTCAACTTTCTACAATCTTTCGATATACCGAAAGGATGTAGTATGTATAGCGAAAGCATCTTGTATGATAGAAGAGTCTGCATGAGCAGAATTGAGCCCTTCCTGCAGAAACCGATCGTGAAGGTTATCACTGGAATGAGGCGTACGGGGAAGACCAGTATTATGCGACTACTTGCCAGACGGAGAGATATTTACAGGAATGTCTGTTTCATTGATAAGGAAGATTACTCATTCGATCACGTTAGAAACTATCACCATTTAATGGAAGAGGTGAAGGTAAAGATTCCTGATGATGCGAAATCGGTTCTTCTTCTCATTGATGAGGTCCAGGAAATTGAACACTGGGAAAAAGCTGTTGTTTCCCTTATCAAAAGACCGGAATTTGATGTTGTTGTCAGCGGATCCAACGCCAGTCTTCTTGCAGGAGAGCTAGCCTCTCTGCTCACTGGAAGATTCATAGAAATAGAAGTTAATGTTTTGAGCTATCCTGAGTATATTGAATTCAGTGACAACGAAGCTGATATTCAGGACTACATCAAGTTCGGAGGGCTACCCGGTCTGCATCAGTTCAGTCCTGATAAGGAAGTATTCACAAGATATCTTGAGTCTGTATTTGATTCAGTTCTACTGAGGGATATTGTACAGAGATACAGTATAAGGAATGTACAGCTTCTGCGTAGAGTATGTGCATTCGTATTTGATAATATTGGAAGTATTCTCTCTGCGAAAAAAATAGTTGACTTCTTTAAATCCCAGCGCATTTCAATTGGGCTGGAAACAGTATTGAACTACCTGTCACATATGGAAGACGCCTATCTGATTCATCGAGTTGGCAGATACGATATTAAAAGAAAAAAACATCTCGAACTGAGAGCGAAATACTATGTAAACGATCTCGGAATTCGAAATGCTTCTATCGGATATAGAGAATCTGACATTTCCGGGATACTCGAGAACCTCGTATTCCTGGAATTGCATCGAAGGGGTTTCAGAGTAAGTACCGGCAGTATAGGGGAATACGAGGTTGATTTTGTCACCGAGAAGTCAGGAGAATTGGAGTATTTTCAGGTTGCCTATCTTCTTGCTTCACCGGAAACTGTAGAAAGAGAATTTCATTCACTTGAAGTGATAAAGGACAACTATCCCAAAACTGTAATAAGTATGGATGAGATGTATCAGGGTCGAAATGGAATCAGGCATATCAGTCTGCTGGAATTTCTCATTACTTGACATGTGAACGCACTTTTTAGTCTATTAGGTATACCAACTCCAACCGAAAGGAGGTGCACATGAGGAAAGGGAAAGGCATACGCACGGAGGTGCTGGCCTAGCTCAGCCCTCTAAAACTGAAACCCCCAACAAAGGAGGTGCACATGGTAGGAAACAAATACAAATGCGGGGAAGATAAGGTCTAACCTCTTCTCCCTATTAGGACGGGGCCGGAGCATACATTGCTTCGGCCCTCATTCCACCGGAAAATCCTTTGTCATATTATTCGTCTTAGATAGATGATGCTAACGTTATATTTCTATAAAAGATTCGAGGTTGTGAAGTGCATGATAATAAATTTTTTTTTCATCCGATAGGTGTTATTCATTCCCCCCATGAAGAAAAATCCAAGACGCCAATCCAACCTGTCTTTTGCACGGACATTAAAGGAACAGTTGTATTAGATGTCGAATATGCTGATGGATTGAAAGATCTGCAGGGATTTTCTCATATCTATCTATTCTATTACTTCCACCAATCCCAGAAAACTTGTTTACGCCTGAAGCCATATCTTTCAGATCAGGAACATGGTATTTTCGCTACACGAACTCCACATCGCCCCAATAAATTAGGGATGAGTCTCGTGCGATTAGATAGAATTGAGGACAATATTCTTCATATTAAAGATATCGATATATTGGATGGTACACCTTTGATTGACATCAAGCCATATATACAGAGGTTCGATTCAAGGGAAAACACCAGATCAGGGTGGCAAGACGCTATTCCAGACGATGTTGCCTCCGTAAGAGGTTTGAGGAATTCTGAATTCCTATTGCTCTGAGATTATCCCCACATAAAATCTGCTGTATTCTATTTCATGTTCCTCTTTGGTTTCCAGTGTAATACTGCTCATTCTCTCAACGGTTTCTTCGGGCAGGGGGAATAGAACAAGAGTATTACCGCTCCAGGAACCGTTGTAGATCCAGTCTTCCCACGTACTCCACATGGCATTGATCTCATCCGATTTCATCGTTCCGCCAGCCCAGGAACAGAGGGTTTCATGGACATTTCCATATTCGGTTGCCTGCTGTAATTCTCTACGCACTCCTGACCCTTCGGCAACCGGATCGATAACTACTTTCCCATCGTCCAGTTTGATGAACCTCATCAGTTCACCATGGTATTCAGGGTCCAGTACAGTCCCTTCATCCGTAAGAATCGCCGGATAGAAGTCGTAGCTGTTTTGTGGCGTTAAAGCGCACTCGTAATAGACGAATTTTTCATGTGTTCCGTCGGCGAACTCCAGCAGAAACGATGCGGGCCACCTCCAGATATCGATGATATCGGGGGAGAAACTCAATTCGTCCCTTACTGCTGAAATGTCAGTTGCATCAGGTTCCCCCCCACGAAGTACCGGAGATGGTCCACTCCGCTCTGGAAGAATTGTACAGCTGCAGTGGCGCGACGGCTGTCAGCTCCTCAGGGACAGGCCAGGTTTCGATAAATGTTCCGGATGGAACCGTGACAGTGAAAGTACCCTGAAAATAATCACCGTAAAAGTAGACAACGGGGGCTCTGGATACTGGTTCATCCCAGTCATTGTGAGTTGTGAAGTTCTCAAAAGTATCAGATGGCGGAACTGCCCCTATTACTGTTTCCTCAGCGAAAGTCACCGCTCCCCACTCATGTACATACACCGTATTCAAATCAGCCGGGGGCGCAATAATCGTATCTGCCAGTGCCACAAACATCAATGGTAACATTCGAACCTCCAATTAACAGAAAGACTTATTATCCTGTTTCTTATACAAGCCGCCGGGATGTTTATTCCCCTTCACGATCGTGTCTGAGCAAACAAGAAACAGGATCAATCGGAAGTTAAGCCTTTCACTCACGAGCGAATCGTACAGGTATGTGTTGTTGGATGCTATCATAGTGAAGTGTCGTGAACACGGCAGTGGTGGTTGCCGCAATTGTCAAGGTATGAGGGTCCCCCGGCCGGGCCGGGGGATTTCATTATCAAATAATGGTTCTTACGAACCGTGTACCAATTCGCACGAACGGCTCCAGTTAAAGCTTGGTACCAGGTTACTACAACTGGATGTTCAACAGGTCAGGGAGTCGGAACGGGATTAATCCCTGTCCGTCCGTCCCATTCAAGCAAAACCGTGCCACCTCTGCGCACATGCGCTGTGGAGAGTGTGAGTTCAGTTACTTCGACCCTGGGAAAGTTATGAACGATGATGGATATCTGCTCTCCGGTGAGCTGGATGGTCACCTCTACACGAGGTCTGAGTTCAACGGCCGCCAACTGCTCTTCGGTGAGGGTTATCATCACAGTTGTAACTCTAACTTTCTCTTCAGCAAAAATGGTTCCCACAGAAACCGAAACGAGCAGGATCATCGATATCAATGTAACCAGGGTTTTCTTCATGTCTCCACGTCCATTTCATTTTGGATCCGGCAGTAAAACCGAATCATGTTACCATACATCTCCCGGCTGGTAATCACTATCAGGCACGATCAATATGCTTGCGATGCATGGTGATAGATATGTAATACCTGCCGAACATTTGTTTATTATGAGTAA
>Ga0255390_1157_pt1 | contig 9578 bp, 9 predicted proteins | sample ANMaggSSYBR01H11_FD_182111 | JGI IMG/M metagenome (GOLD analysis project Ga0255390, IMG submission 182111) | Sediment cell enrichment communities from methane seep in Santa Monica Basin, California, United Staets - ANME aggregate JGI... | ecosystem: Environmental > Aquatic > Marine > Cold seeps >... | reverse complement strand
GCGGTGATAATGTTGCTAACCACCCTCTACGTGCGGACGCCGCTGGAGTTCAACATATTCCCCTCCCTGCTGTTGGCCACGACCTTGTTCCGGCTGGTGCTGAACGTGGCCACGACGCGGCTGATCCTTACCCGGGCGGACACCGACGGCCTGTACGCCGCCGGAGGGGTCGTGCGGACCTTCAGCGAATTCGTCACCGGCGGCGGCAACGAGGGCCTGGTCGTCGGACTGATTATCTTCTCGATCATTGTCCTGATCCAGTTCGTGGTGATTACCAAAGGCGCCACGCGCATCAGCGAAGTGGCCGCCCGATTCACGCTAGACGGGATGCCCGGCAAGCAGATGGCCATCGACGCCGACCTGGGCGCGGGGGCGATTGACGAGCATGAGGCGCGGCGGCAACGACGCGAGATAACCCAGCAGGCCGACTTCTTCGGCGCAATGGACGGGGCCAGCAAGTTCGTCCGCGGAGATGCCATCGCCGGCATGGCTCGCGCTTTACCAAGCTGACGATCGGCGACGGACTGGTCACACAGATTCCGGCGTTTCTGATCTCGCTGGCGGCGGGTATGTTGGTCACCCGCAGCAGCCAGGAGAGCAACCTGCCGAGCGAGTTCCTACGCCAGCTATTCTCACGCCCCCAGGCGTTGGCCGTCGCGGGCGGATTCCTCTGCATCCTGATCTTCACCAGCCTGCCGACCGTTCCGTTGCTTTTGATCGGGTCGGCTTGCGTCGGTCTGGCCGTGGTCCTCTCGCGCCGAGAGACGAAGGGCCAAGCTGCCCAGGTTAAGAAACAAGCGAAAGCAACCCACCGGGCCGAGCAACGCGTCGAGGATTATCTGGCGGTCGATCCGATGGAGTTGGAGCTTGGCGTGGGCCTGATCCGGCTGGCCGACTCGAAACGGGGCGGCGATCTGTTGGAACGCATCGGCCGGGTACGGCAGCCCGTGGCAGCCGAAATCGGCGTCATCATGCCCAAGGTCCGCATACGCGACAACATGCGGCTCGAACAGCACCAATACCGCATGAAAATCGCCGATCTGGTCGTGGCGCAAGGAGACATCAACGGCGCCGATGCCGATCCGGGCGGCGCCATCGCCGCGCGCCTGGGCGAAACCGCCCGCCGCCATGCCGACGAACTGCTCGACCGCGACGCGGTGAAGCACCTGACAGACGAGTTGAAGAAAACCTCGCCCGCGGCGGTCGATGAATTGATCCCCGGCACGATGAAACTCGGCGAGGTGCAGCAAGTGTTGCAAGTACTGCTGCGCGAAGGGGTCTCGATCCGGCAGTTAGGCCCCATTCTGGAGACGCTTGGCGACTGGGCGCATCGGACGAAGGGTCCCGTCTTGCTGGCCGAGCACGTCCGTCGGCGGTTTGCCCGCGCGCTGTGCAGCCGCTACCGAGATCTGGACAACCGTTTGCACGTAATCACGCTCGATCCGGTGTTGGAGGAGCGGATTCTCGCCGGCTTCGAGTACGCCGACGGCGGCATTTCCATCCGGCTGGCGCCGCACGAAACAGAGCAAATCTGCCGGGCGATCGAGTCCGAAGTTGCACGGCTGATCGACGCCGAGCGTCCGCCGGTCGTGTTGGTCGACACGCGAGTGCGTCCGGCCGTCAGGCAGCTTACCGTCGCGCGGCTGCCGCGGCTTGTCGTCCTAAGTTACGACGAAATTACCCGCGACACGCGGATCGAATCGGTGGCAATGGCGGCGGACACGGAAGGCGATCTATCATCGGTGGTCGAAGACCGACAACTGACGCGAGTTGCATGATATTGGAACCAATGTTGCATTTATGAACATCCAAATCACGTGCTGGAGAAACAAGATGAAGAAGATCATCCTCAATCTTGCCGTGGTTGGGTTGGCGTTGATTGCCGCGTTTCTCCTGGGATTAAGATTGGGCGAGAGCGAGGTGAAATGGGATGCTAACGTAGGCGGCCCAGCAGGTAACGTTGTTTTGATGAAACGCACCCCGGTTTCGCCAATGATGCCGTCACCGTTTTGTGAGGTTGCCGAACATGATCTATTTGAAAATCATTCATACGACGGCTCATTTGTTCCGGATATTTTAATCGAGGGATACGCTTGGAATAATTGTTTACGACAAAAGAAGGCACTAGAAAACTTTAGGAAATCAATTGCTTGTTGTGAACAATTTATTCTAGCGGCAGAAAAGAGGCTCGATGCGGAACGACGAAAAAGAACCTCACTTGTCGGTGGAATATGGCACTCAAATAATGATACGAGAACGTCCCTGCTAGAAGCTTTGGAATATAACCACCACCTCAGCCTCATATATTGGGACAACCGAGATATTTCTCCTTATTACACAATCCAATCCCCAATCCCCAATCCCTAATCCCCCTCGTCCCATGGAACTCCGAACATACCGAGCAGCGACGATGCACGAGGCGTTGGCCCAGGTGCGCCGTGACTTAGGTCCGGACGCGGCGGTGCTGCACATCCGCGAGGTCCGCGACCGTTGGCTGGGCCTGCTGCCGGGGCGGCGGCGGATCGAAGTTACCGCCTCGTGCGAAGTAAACGTGCCGAGCAGACTACCGCGGCGCAACCGCGTCGAACAGCCCGTCGAGACCGCGCCTCGCCCAAAACCTCCTGCCCGCACGGCCGACGAAACAGGCAATGCAAAGCTCTCCCGCCAGGTGCAAGGCCAGTTGAGCACCTTGCAGACCATGATGAAGGATCTTTGCCGGCGCTCGAAGGGCGACGGCCACGGCGATTGGCCCGAGGAGTTTTTCCGCCTCTTCACCGAATTGCTCGACGCCGAAGTCGGCGAAGACGTCGCTCGCGAGTTGGTCGAGCGGGTCCGTGGCGATCCGAGCGCCGAGGGACTTTGCGACCCGGTGATGTTGAAGGCCCGCGCGGCGGGGCTGATCGAAGACGACGTGCATGTATCCGGCCCGATCCGGGTAACGCCCGGCCGATGCCGCCTCGCGGCGCTGGTCGGGCCGACGGGCGTGGGCAAGACCACGACCATCGCCAAGCTGGCCGCCAACTTCCGCCTGAAGGAAAAATGCCGCGTCGGACTGATAACCGTCGATACCTACCGCATTGCCGCGGTCGAGCAGTTGCGGACCTACGCCGACATCATCGACCTGCCGATGCACGTCGTGTCCACGCCGCGCGAAATGCGCGAAACCGTCAAACGGATGGACCACTTGGACCTGATCCTGCTGGACACCGCCGGCCGCAGCCCAAAGGACGAGGTCCGCATCCAAGAGTTGAAGGCGTTTCTGAACGAGGCCGGCGCGGACGAAGTACATCTGGTGCTGAGCAGCGTGGCCGGGGCACGGTCCCTTGAACAAACCGCCGAACGGTTCGGCGTCGTCGGCACCACGTCGTTGATACTGACCAAGCTGGACGAATCCAACGGACTGGGCAACGTCCTGCCGCTGTTACGCAACAACGGGTTGCCGCTGAGCTACCTGACCGACGGCCAGAACGTCCCCGACGACATACAAGTAGCCGACGCCCATCGGTTGGCGCGAATGATTTTGCAATTTGATTGAGGTGGATGCGAAACCGCAAGCGGAAGTATACATTTCCCTGACCTCTGACCTCTGACCTCTGATCCCTTTCCATGCTCGATCAAGCCCACGATCTCCGAAAATTGGCGGTTCTCCGCCGACGCGCGTCGCCGACGCGGGCCGGACGCCCGGCATTGCTGGCCGTCGCCGGCGGAAAGGGTGGCGTCGGAACAACCACCATCGGGCTGAACCTGACCATCGCGGTGGCCGAAACCGGCAGGCGGACGGTATTCGTGGATGCCGACGCCCGCGGCGCCGACGCCGCGATGCTCTATGGCGTGGAAGAACGCCACTCGCTCGCCGACGTGCTGGCTGGCCAGCGGACATGGAGCGAGGCAATGCAAGCCGGGCCGGGCGGCGTCGGACTGGTCGCCGGAGGTCGCAAATGGAATGAACTAAACGGCACTCAGGCGGCCCTGGCCGAACAATTGCTCGAATCGTTCAACGATGGAAGCCTCGATGCCGATCTGGTGATAATCGACGTCGGCAATACAATCCGTGGGGCTGCGGCGCATATTTGCCGCCGTGCGGATGCCGTCCTGATGATTACCACGCCGACCGCGGCCGCGGTGATGAACACCTTTTCCGCTATCCGGACGTTGACGGCCAAGCCCCTCGACGGCGGCCCCGGTCCCATTGACGGACCGGACGGCCGACTTTACCTGCTGATAAACATGTCGCCGGCCGTTGGCGTGGCCAATGCGGTCCATTACCGGCTTGCCTGGGCAGCTCGTCGCCTGCTCGGCCTGCAACTCCGCTCGGCGGGACATCTGGCGACTGCCAACGGGGCAATCCCCTATGGCAATAACAAACAATTTCCCCTAAACTTCCGGACATTATCGGTCGATACTCTACGAGAACTGCTGGTAGCCGAATCGTTGTTAAGTTGGCAAGGACGCGATGAGTTTGACGGCCGCCCCGCCGGGGCAATTGCCGAACCCTTGGAAATGGATTTCTAACCGCCGGATTCCCGGTGGACAATCACGGAGGAAATATATGGCAATCGCCGTCGCTCCCGAAGATGTCGAGCAATTGTGGATAGAATACAAGCGGGGTATGTCCGATCAGGAACTCCGCAATCGACTGATCGAGATATATTTACCGCTGGTAAAATACAACGGTGAGCGAATCTGGGCAAGACTCCCCGAAGGCGTCGAACTGGACGATCTGATATCGGCGGGCGTGTTCGGATTGATGGACGCCATTGATCTGTTTGATCTGTCGCGCGGCGTGAAGTTTGAAACCTACTGCGTACCGCGTATCCGCGGGGCTATGCTCGACGAGCTGCGCACGATGGATTGGGTGCCGCGGCTGGTCCGCTCGAAGGCCAGCAAACTCAACGAGGCCCTTAGGAATCTGGAGGCCCGGCTGGGACGTCAGCCGAACGAAATCGAGTTGGCCGAGCAGTTGGGTATCTCCGTGCCCGAGCTGGAAAAGATGATCGTCGACGCCAACGCGGTGAACCTGATCAGTCTGAACAAAAAGTGGTACGAGACCGACAGCTACAAAGACGTGCGGGAAATCGACATCCTCGAAGACAAGAAGGGCGAGGATCCAACCCGGCGAATTCAGAAAAACGACTTGATGCGGCTGGTCACCAAGGGGCTGAACCGCAACGAGCGGCTGATCATCATCCTCTACTACTACGAAGAGTTTACGATGAAAGAGATCGGCGCGACGTTGAATCTCTCCGAAAGCCGCGTCAGCCAGATGCATAGTTCAATCGTGCAACGGCTCCAGAACCAGATCGGCCGCCGCAGACCGGAGTTCGGTACGTAATCGAGTTTTCGTGGTGTGCGTGAAACGCACACCGCCCGGTAGTGTATTCCGAGCAGCATATCACCAACGCCCCGCGACCGTAGTCGCGGGGCGTTGTTTTTTAGAACGTGTTTTGAAGCGCCTCCCCTCGCCCTTTGGGAGAGGGGCCGGGGGTGAGGGCTTTCCGGCCGATGGTTGCCGGATCAACCTTCCGTCTCACTCAGCCCACGCCCTGTCACCAACTAAATATGGCATGGATGCCGGAAGAGGAAGTTGTATTGACAGTCGGTGGCAAGCCGCTAAATTGAGGGTGAAAAATGAACCGGCAGTCTCGAATCGAGATGCAACCGGCCACTTCGGAGTTTGTGCGGCGTCCCGAATCGAAACAAAGACTCCCTCCCTTAACTTCCTTTGAACTAAGACGAGGAATTACCCAATGGACGACATGGACCCCAGACTATTCGACGTGTTCTTAGAGGTGCAACGCGGGTTGCCGCGGCAAGGTCCCGGAGATAGCGACAGCACGACCAAAGCCCTAGCCCTCTGTTCGGGGTTGCCAGACAAACCGTCCATGCTCGACATCGGTTGTGGCCCCGGCATGCAAACAATGGCTCTAGCGGAAGCATCCTCCGGCAGCATAATCGCTGTTGATATCTTTGACGAGTATCTCGACGAATTGCGTCAGCGATTGGAGAGAGCATCCCTATCCAACCGTGTCGAGGTTAAGAACGCCGATATGACGGCATTGGGTCTCCCGGAAGCAGCCTTTGACCTCATCTGGTGCGAAGGGGCGGCCTACATCATGGGCATTCCGAATGCCCTAACAGCCCGTTGAAAAAGCCACATGTTGGGGTGGCAGTTGTACTGCCACCCCCGGAATCGCGGCAAAAACAGGGGTGGCAGTACAACTGCCACCCCAACAATCTCGCTTGGGCGACTTTTTCAACGGACTGCTAAGGACTTGGCGGCCTTTGCTGCGTCACCAAGGCTATCTCGCCTTCACCGAGCTGGTCTGGCTCGACAAACATCCTTCTGACGAAGTCGCCGAGTTCTGGAGCAGCGAGTACCCGGCGATGACGAGCATCCAAGCCATCAACGAGGTGATTCGCGAAAACGGCTATGAACCTGTTGGTGACTTCGCCCTTCCAGAATCGGCTTGGTGGGATGACTACTACACTCCCCTTGAAGCGAAGTTTCGATCTCTCAAGCAAAAGTATGAAGGAGACGAAGAAGCACTCGGTGTCGTCGCGAGGAGCGAAACCGAAATTGATATCCGTCGCCGCTTTGGCCAGTCGTATGGCTACCAGTTCTTTGTCGCGAGGAATGCCGATTAGTTCCGCTATCGTACAAACGCTTGGAGGAGGGGGCATAAAGGATAAAGGGGTCGGGAGTCTTTGTTTGGGCAATACCGCATGAAACCGATGATCCATGTACATGCAACATCAATTATCACCAAACAAAGACTCCCGACCCATTTATCTCCTACCTTTATCTCCTAGAATCTGTTGTCGAGGGAAACAAAATGTCGCAACCGATTTTTATCTTTAAGGTGGCGTTATCGGGCCGAAAGAGCATCTGGCGTCGGATCGCTCTGGAAGGGAACAGCACACTGGACGATCTTCACGAGATGATCTTCAGCGCCTTTGACCGCTTTGACGAACATCTCTACTCGTTCTTTTTCCCCAGCCCTAACAGTCCGTTGAAAAAGTCCTCGAAGGCGGTCTTCCCCAAACGGGCGGATGGCGCTACATTGGGACGACATCGGATGGGACAACGTGTTTTTGTGCCAAGGACGAGCCGACGGGAGAAAAAAATGGCACTGGGACGCCACAAGGACGAACGACAACAGAATTTCTGGATCGCAACCGCCGATTTGCCGCGCTCCGAAGGACATGTGTTTTACCGTAAGCTCAACCAGTTGTTGCGAGAAGCAGGCTTCGATCCGTTCGTCGAAACGCTTTGCAAACCATATTACCACGACACCCACGGGCGGCCGGGCATTCCGCCGGGCGTTTACTTCCGCATGTTGCTGGTCGGGTATTTTGAAGGCATCGGCTCGCAACGAGGAATTGCTTGGCGATGCGCCGATAGCCTTTCCCTTCGTGCGTTTCTGAGCGTGCCGCTCGCCGAAGATGCGCCGGACCATTCAAGCCTGACGCGCGTTCGAGATCGGCTGCCGTTGGAAATCCACGCGACCGTATTCCAGTTCGTGTTGCAAGTGGCGGAAACGAAGGGGCTTTTGAAGGGTAAGACCATTGCCGTCGATGCGACGACCCTGGAAGCCAACGCGGCGATGAAGAGCATTGTCCGCCGCGACACGGGCGAGGATTGGAAAGCGTATATCAAGCGGTTGATGCAAGAGGAAGGCGTGATCGAGGAGGGCGAGGAACCGACGGCCGAGGAAATTGCCCGTTTCGATCGGAAACGCAAGGACAAAAAGGTTTCCAATCGTCAGTGGCGGAGTGAAACCGACCACGATAGCCGCATTGCGAAGATGAAGGACGGCCGCACGCACTTGGCCTATAAAGCGGAACATGCCGTTGATTTGGATACGGAATTGATATTGGCCGCGCCGGTCTATCACGCCGATGAGGCGGACTCGGAAACCATTGGACCGACGATTAGCGAAGCCCAAGACAACGTGATTGCGGCCGACAGCCAAGCGAACATCAAGGAGGCGGTGGCCGACAAAGGTTATCACAAGAACGAGACGCTTGCCGAGTTGGAGTTCACCGAGGGTTTGCGAACGTACATTGCCGAGCCGAAACGAAGCCAACGTCGCAACTGGCGCGACAAACCGGAAGAGCAACGTCAGGCGGTGACGAACAACCGCCGCCGCATCCGTGGCGAGCGCGGCCGATCTTTGCAGCGACAGCGAAGCGAAAAGGTGGAGCGGAGTTTCGCCCATGTGTGTGGGACGGGCGGTAGTCGTCGTGAGGTGCTCCCCATCTTTGATCCAAGTGAAAGGTTAGTCAACTGGGCTTTGCAGGGCCGGGCTAGCCCGGCCCTGCAAAATCGCGAACTCGTACGGCGTCCGCCCACCCAGGGCCCGATGCGGACGCTCGTGGTTGTAATCCCGTCGCCAAGCTTCGATCTGCTCCTGGGCATCGGCCAAGGACAGAAACCAGTTCTGGTTCAAGCACTCCTCCCGGAACTTCCCGTTGAACGACTCAATGTACGGGTTATCCGTTGGTTTTCCCGGTCGGCTGAAGTCCAACTGCACCCCATGACTCCAGGCCCAAAAGTCCAGTGACTTGGAGATGAACTCCGGCCCGTTGTCTACCTGAATCGTCGCGGGTACACCACGGTCCCGTACTACGTCCTCCAAGGCCGCCACAACCTGATCTCCCGTAAATCGCCGCCCGGCACGGAGCGCCAGGCTCTCACGGCTAAAGTTATCCACTAACGTAAATATTCGCAAGCGACGACCGTCAAATAACTGTTCGGCCATGAAGTCCATACTCCAGCGCTCATTGGGATGCGTTGCCAGACGACGTTCCTTGCGTACCTGACCGCTGCGATGGCGCCGGGGCCTCTTGGAACGTATGGTCAAGCCCTCCTCGCAGTATAGCCGGTAAACAAGCTTGTGATTCACCTCATAGCCCTCCCGTCGCAACAACACATGCAGCCGACGATAGCCGTAGCGAACCCGCACTGCCGCCAAGTCTCGCAGCCGAATCCGCAGTTCCGCCCGATCCTCACGAACACTCTGGTATCGTTGGCTCGATCGTGGAAATCCCAATGCCGTACAGGCTCGCCGCTCGCTTACTCCGTAGCTTATTTGGTATTCCCTCACGAGTGTTCGCCGAGGACCGGGCTTCAAACTTTTTTTGAGAGCACATCCTGGAGCATCTTCTTGTCCAGGCTCAGATCAGCCACCAACTGCTTAAGCTTCCGGTTCTCTTCTTCGAGTTGCTTCAGTCGCCGCAGCTCGGCCACGCCCAGCCCGGCAAACTTCCGCTTCCAGCGGTAGAACGTCTGCTCCGAGACCCCAAGTTTTCGGGTGATCTCGGTCACCGCCCTTCCCGATTCCGCCTGCCGCAGGGCAAAGGCAATTTGCTCCTCCGTAAATCGCTTCCGTTTCATGCTTCTGGTCCTCCTTCGAAAGGTGTAAGATAGCCAAAAATCTCACCTTCCGCATGGACCAAGAATCGGGGAGCCCGTCAGTCGGACGTGGCTGTTGGGGATCGACAAGGTGCGAAAACGTTATTTGATGTCGGCGATGGCGCACAATCTGGGGATCGTCATGCGCCGGTTGTTCGGCATG
>Ga0255390_1156_pt1 | contig 9596 bp, 9 predicted proteins | sample ANMaggSSYBR01H11_FD_182111 | JGI IMG/M metagenome (GOLD analysis project Ga0255390, IMG submission 182111) | Sediment cell enrichment communities from methane seep in Santa Monica Basin, California, United Staets - ANME aggregate JGI... | ecosystem: Environmental > Aquatic > Marine > Cold seeps >... | reverse complement strand
ATATGTTGTGTAATTCCCCCTGCCTCGATTTCCGTCACTTTGGTTTTGCGAAAACAAATCAGGGGATAGAGGAACTGCTTGAGATGATACTTCTTCAGGCTGAATTGATGGAATTAAAGGCTAATCCGGATAAGTTTGCTCAAGGCAATGTTGTTGAAGCGAAAATAGACTCGGGGAGGGGTGCTGTTGCAACACTTCTTGTACAGGAAGGCACTCTCCACACAGGCGATGCAATAGTATGTGGAATACACCACGGCAAAGTCCGTGCCATGTTGAATGACAGGGGAAACCATGTTGAAGCCGCAGGGCCTTCAATTCCGGTTGAAATTTTAGGGCTCACAGGTGTACCTAATGCCGGAGATGAATTTATAGCTCTTGCCGATGATAAAAGTGCTAAGCAGGTCAGCATTCACAGAATCCAGAAACAAAGGTCTAAAGATCTATCTAAAACCAGCAGATTAAGTCTTGAAAAACTTTTTGAACAAATGGAGGAAGGCGAGACTAAAAAGCTGAATCTTATCATTAAAGCAGATGTGAATGGCTCTATAGAAGCCCTTAGAGATTCTTTGACAAAGCTTTCTAATAATGAGGTTAACATTAATGTTATTCATGCAGCTACTGGAACAATTATCGAATCAGATGTTTCTTTGGCCGCAGTATCTGACGCCATAATTATAGGTTTTAACGTCCGACCAAGCACAAAAGTACAGGCACTTGCTAATGAAGAAAATGTTGATATGCGTTTTTATAATATCATATACAATGTAATCAAAGACATCAAGAATGCTATCATTGGCATGATGGAGTCAACCTATGAGGAGCGAATACATGGGAGAGCAGAGGTCAGAGAAGTATTTCATGTTCCTAAAATCGGTACAATTGCGGGTTGCTATGTAACGGATGGAAAAATTGAACGCGGTCAGCTTGTCCGCCTTATAAGAGATGGTATTGTTTCCTATGAAGGCAAGATTTCTTCCCTTAAACGTTTCAAAGAAGATGCAAAAGAAGTTCAAACCGGGTATGAATGCGGAATTGGTATTGAAAATTTTAACGATATTAAGCTCGGTGATATAATTGAATGTTATTATCTTGCAGAGATCAAGCCTGAAGTCGAAGAATAAAGCAGGGAAAAAGCAGGGATCAGGGATTAGGGATTAGGTGGTAAGGCGTAACTTTTTGCAATTTGTAAAGTGAGAAAATGGTTGTCGGTATCGGAATTATCACATTCAGGCTGCATGACTGCCGCTCATTAAAAAGTAAAAGAAAGATTGTAAAGTCCATTATCGCCAGGATACGCAACAATTTTATTGTATCGGTCGCAGAAGTGGGCTCAAATGACATTCACAAAAAAAGCCGAAATAGGCTTTGCAGTAGTGGGTAATAATCAGATGATGATAAATTCCTGTATTGATAAAATTTTTAATCTTGCCGATAGGACAGGTCTGGCTGAGATCGTTGATACTGAAATGGAAATTATTAATTTATGAAAACATTTCCTCGTTCCGACAGAGTTGGCGGCCATATACAAAAAGTTCTATCAGACTTATTGCAAAAAGATATTAAAGACCCTCGCCTTGAGATGGTTACAATTACTGATGTCAAGTTGTCGAATGATTTAAGAAAAGCCCGTATATATTTTACTACCTCTGCCCCGAAAAACATGGAGAGGGCAATGAAAGGCTTTAAAAGCGCCCATGGATATGTAAGACGCGTTCTCGCCCACAATCTTGGTTTGCGCTATATGCCTGATATCGAATTTTTATATGATGAATCCTTTGACTATGCTTCACGCATAGATAATTTGCTCAGAAGTACAAAAACAGATAATGAAAAAGATAATAAACCACCTGAAAAATAGCAACCATATTATAATTGCTTCTCACAAAGATCCTGACGGAGATGCTATAGGCTCATTAATTGCTATGGGACTTGCTCTCGAAGCACTGAATAAAAATATAACTCTTTATAACGAAAGCCCTATTCCATCTGCATATCGTTTTCTACCGTCAGTTGAAAGAATTGTCCGTCAAATTAAGGGAACAAATACTTATGATACCGCCATTATTCTTGACTGCGCTGATTTCCAGCGTATCGGCAAACTTTCTTCGGTTATCAGCAAGATACCAGTAATAATAAATATTGATCACCATATAACCAATACTATATTCGGCAATTTTAATCTTATAGATACATCTGCATGTGCAGCAACAGTGATAATATACAACCTGTTAAAAGAAATGGCTCTCCCCATTAACAGTGCAATTGCCACCTCAATATATACAGGTATTTTGACTGATACCGGGTCGTTCCGTTTTTCAAATACTACCAAATCTGCTTTTGCGATCTGTGAAAAAATGGTTGAAGCCGGCGTTGATCCATATAATGTTGCCATGCATGTTTATGGCAGATACTCTCTTGGGCAGATAAAACTCCTGAATATGGCGCTTGAATCTATTGAAATTTCAGATAACGGTAAAATGTCCATAATGATATTAACAAAAAATATGATTGATGAAACCGGAACGCGGCCTGAAGACATACACGGTCTTATCAATTATGCAAAAAGTATAGAAAATGTTAAACTTGCCGCACTTATACATGAATTGTCAAATGGAAAAGGAGTATCAAAAAAGCCTGAGAATTATCATGTCAGCCTCCGTTCTGATGGAACGGTTGATGTGGCTATGATAGCCGGTTCGTTCGGCGGCGGCGGGCATTACAGAGCCGCAGGATTCAATATTGAGTCAACGCTATCTGATATAAAAACACAGATGTTGAACATTGCTGTTGAACTTTGAACTGGGTACCCACGAGGGGTACCCCTACGAATTCAATGCTATTAAACATTGCTGTTGAACTTTGAACCTTTTTTTATACCTATGAACAAAGAAATAGATGGAGTTATAGTTATTAACAAGCCCGCTAATATAACTTCAGCAAAAGTTGTGGCCATTATAAAAAAACTATTCGGGGCCGGAAAAGTCGGACATGCAGGAACTCTTGATCCGGAAGCAACAGGTGTCCTGCTTTGCTGTATTAATAAAGCAACAAAGCTATCCAGATTTTTTTTAACCGGCAGCAAAAAATATGAAGCTGTACTGCACCTTGGAGTGGAAACAGACACTCAGGATGCCACCGGAAAGATTATTTCTACAAGTGATGAACTGAATTTTACTGAAAAAACAATTCGAGCTGTATTTAGACAATTTGAAGGAACGATAGAACAGGTTCCACCGGCTTTTTCAGCATTAAAGCACAAAGGTGTCCCATTATACAAGCTTGCGAGAAAAGGTAAATTTGTCAGGAAATCTTCAAGAAATATTTTTATATCGTATAACAAAATATTTAAAATAAATATGCCTTTTATAAGTTTTGAGGTATGCTGTTCTTCAGGTACATATATCAGGACTCTATGTTCAGATATAGGTAAGGAACTTGGCTGCGGTGGACATCTTAAAAAACTTAGAAGAATCGAAAGCAGTGGATTTACAATTAATGAAGCTGTAAACTTATCAGAACTGGAACAGCTATTTTTAACCGGAGCAATAAATGATAGAATAATATCCATGTCAGATGCCTTGCGTAATATGCCCGAACATATAGCGGATGAATTTCTGACAAAAAAAATAAAGCACGGCACTATATTAACAACAAAAGAGTTTATGCCGCGAAATACAGACAATTTAAAAAATTTTATCAAGATTGTTGATACAAAAAACAATCTCGTTGCGGTGCTTAAATTCAAAAAAGATAATAACAGATATAATTACTGCTGTGTGTTTAATTAGGATTATAGCTGTCAGCAATTAGTGCATTCCGGCGAAGGCTAACCTTACAGGTTAAAACTTATTAAACAGGAAGTATAATTACTTGTAATATTAAAATATTTGATAAAAACAGGAGGCAAAAAAGTGGTTTTAACTGTGGAAGATAAAAAGAAGCTTATTGAGCAATATAAATTGCACGAAACAGATACAGGTTCACCTGAGGTTCAAATCGGGCTTCTTACACATCGTATTTCTTATCTTACCGAGCACTTAAAGGTTCATAAAAAAGATCATCACTCCCGAAGGGGTTTGTTGATTTTAGTCGGCAGACGCCGCAAACTATTAAACTATGTAAAAAACAATGATGTAAAAAGATATCGGACAATCATTGCAGACCTGGGGCTTAGAAGATAGGTAACCGTTTACGGTTAACGGTTAACAGTTTGCAGTTAACTGTTGATCAAAATATAAAAGCAATCAGTTGTTGCATATAGATTTTCAGATAAATAATTTCACAAGGATAGAAGGAAAAATCCGAGTAAGTCGTGCTGAGTTGTACGTTGTCGGTCGAGGATTTTGACTGATAACGCAGTGAAATTATTTATCTGGAAATCTATAGTTTATTGAAAAAAGTATGGACCGTAAACCGTGGCTAAAATAGACATAATCGCTTTATAATCAGCAAACAAAAAGATGCGGGAAGTTCTGAATAGTTATTTATTTGAACTTGTTGTTTGGAGAAATAAAAATGGAAAATTTACTTAAAACAGAAGTCGGTGGAAAGACTCTTAGCATACAGACCGGCAAGGTCGCAAAACAGGCTTCCGGTTCAGTTACAGTTCAATATGGAGAAACTATTGTACTGGTTTCAGTTGTATCCGCTTATGAAGATAAAACAGTATCTTTCTTGCCACTTACAGTTGAATATCAGGAAAAAATTTATGCGGCAGGCCGGATACCCGGTAATTATTTCAGGCGCGAAATTGGAAGGCCATCTGAAAAAGAAACATTAACCGCCCGCCTTATAGATCGACCCATAAGGCCTCTTTTTCCTAAAAAATATAATTACGAAACGCAAGTTATTGCAACAGTATTATCTATGGATCAGGAAAATGATCCTGATATCCTGGCACTGATAGGAGCCTCTACTGCGCTTGAAATATCAGACATTCCATTTGAAGGTCCGATTGCATCTGTCCGTGTAGGACGAATAGATGGTGAATTAATAATCAACCCAACAATCAGTGAATGTGAAAAGAGTGATCTTAATATCATTGTTGCAGGTTCAAAAACCGGCGTAGTAATGGTTGAAGGTGGAGGCAGCTTAATAAACGAAGAAGATATGCTTGAAGCCATATTCTTTGGTCATAAAGAAATGCAACCGATCATAGATTTGCAAGTAAAACTAAAAGAGATTGCCGGTGTACCTAAACGTCCTTTTGCCGCCCCTGAAAAAGACGAAACACTGGTAAAAAAAGTTGAGGCAGCAGCCCATTCAAAATTGCGTGAAACAATACTTATACCCGAAAAAATTAAACGTCAAACTGCTCTTCGCAGTGTTAAATCCGAGATATTTGAAAATCTTGGCGAAGAATACGCTGATCGCAGGGAAGAAGTTTACGATATTTTTAATGACTTGAAAAAATCAATTAGCAGAGAACTTATCCTGAAAGAAGGGCGGAGAATTGATAACAGGAAATTTGATGAAATAAGGCCGATTACTTGTGAAGTCGGCGTTCTGCCAAGGCCGCACGGCAGTGCCCTGTTTACAAGAGGAGAAACACAGGTATTAGGAATTATGACTCTTGGTTCCGGCCCGGATGAACAAAGGGTTGAAACACTTAGTGGGGAAGAACTCAGGCCATTCATGCTTCATTACAATTTCCCTCCTTATTCAGTTGGTGAAGTAAAACGAATTGGCGGCCCAAGCCGAAGAGATATCGGACATGGCGGACTGTCAACCAGAGCTATTGAAAAAGTGCTTCCAGATAAAAAAGACTTTGATTATACAATTCGTATAGTATCAGAAGTGCTGGAATCAAACGGCTCTTCATCGATGGGTACTGTATGTTCTGGAATTCTGGCTCTTATGGACGGTGGAGTCCCGATTAAATCACCTGTTTCCGGGATTGCAATGGGACTTGTAAAAGAAGGGGATGAGGTGATTATCCTGTCGGATATACTCGGCGATGAAGATCAAGCCGGAGACATGGATTTTAAGGTCGCCGGCACATGTGACGGCATAACAGCCTTGCAGATGGATATTAAAATTCACGAACTTTCAAAGGACATAATGCAGAAAGCTCTTGAGCAGGCCCGTACCGGCAGACATTTTATTCTTGATAAAATGCTTGAAGCTTTAAAAGAACCCCGCGAGGAAATTTCCCCTCATGCTCCAAAAATAATTACCATAAAGATTAATCCTGACAAAATAAGAGAAATAATAGGGCCTGGAGGAAAAACCATTCGGGCAATGCAGAGCGAGACAAATACCAGAATAGAAATAGATGATACAGGCCTTGTTAAAATCGCCGCAGTTTCCGAAAAAGATGCAGATGCAGCATTGGAAATGATCAAGGAAATCACAAGAGAGCCCGAGGTCGGAGTTATTTATGAAGGTACTGTCGTAAAGATAATGGACTTTGGGGCATTTGTTCAGATAATGCCCAACGTAGATGGACTTGTGCACATTTCTCAACTTGCTCCACATCGCGTAGCAAAAGTTACAGATATAGTTAAGGAAGGAGATAAAATAAAGGTTAAGGTTCTTGAAGTAAAAGACGGGAAGATACGCCTGAGTCGCAAAGCGGTTATAGAAGAGAAAAAAAATGGATGAAATAGCAAATAACACCATCCTTAATAACGGCATAAGGATTTTATCCAAAAAAATACCCCATGCCCGAAGTGTTTCAATGGGAGTCTGGGTAAATGTAGGAGCCAGGGATGAAACTCTATCAGAAAACGGGCTTTCTCATTTTATTGAACACATGATCTTTAAGGGAACAAAGAAACAGTCGGCCCTTCAGATAGCCAAGGAATTCGACTCTATCGGCGGGAATACAAATGCGTTCACAACCATGGAAAACACCTGTTACCATGCAAGGGTAATGGACACGCACCTGGATACCATGGTTGCTATTCTTTCAGATATATTTTTATACTCAGCATTTGAATCAATAGAGGTTGAAAAAGAACGCACAGTTATAGTCCAGGAAATTGCAATGGCCGAAGACACCCCGGATGAATACATCCACACTCTTTCAGGACGTACTTACTGGGGTGACAACCCTTTGGGACAATCAATACTTGGTTCTCGTGAAAACATTTTAAGTTTCGATTCTGAAACCATCAGGGAGTTTTTTTCCCGACTTTATCAGCCCGAACGTATCTTGATATCTGCCGCAGGCAACATAGAGCATGATCACTTTGTCAATTTAGTAGGACATCAATTTGAATCAATTAATGCAGGCAATAGCTTCCCTGTTCGCGTAACCCCAACCGGCCAATCTAAAGTTACCATCCATTCCAAGGATCTTGAGCAGATTCATATCTGTATGAGCACAAAAGGTCTATCAATTACCGATCCAAAACGTTATACCTTTTCACTGATTAATACCATACTCGGTGGAAACATGAGTTCAAGGCTCTTCCAGCAAATTCGTGAAAATAGAGGGCTCGCCTACTCTATCTATTCTTTTATATCATCTCATGTTGATACAGGTATGTGCGGAGTCTACGTTGGAGTCGATCCTAAAAATGCTAAAGAAAGCATAGAAGTCATTCTAAGTGAGATATTAAAACTTAAAAAAATACTTGTTGACTCAACTGAGCTGCGAAGTGCAAAGGAATATACAAAAGGCAACCTCATGCTTGCATCAGAAAGTATCGACAATCAGATGGTTCGGTTGGCTCAAAATGAAATCCATTTTGGTCGATATATTCCTTTACAGGAAGTTGTGAATAAAATAGAAGAAGTCACAGCAGATGATATTATTGATTTAGCATCAACTCTTTTTGATAATGACCAGCTTGCAATTTCTATACTTGGCCCCGTTTCCGACAAAAAGGAATACGAAGATATATTGTATTCAGGTGGATAGGCTGAAGGCTGAAGGCTGAAGGCTGAAGGCTTTTAGGAATAAATCATGCGCTCTCACAAAAAATGAATCCTAACCCTACTATTAAACTGCTTCGCATCAGGCCAAACGATGATGCAGATATACATCTACCGCGCTACATGACCCCACACTCTGCAGGAATGGATATATATGCAGCCGTCAAAAAAGATACCGTTCTTGAAAAAGGCGAAATCGCTTTGATTCCCACAGGTTTTGCCATAGCCATTCCAGAAGGATTTGAAGCTCAGATCCGCCCAAGAAGCGGCTTGGCGGTTAAGCATGGTATCGGCCTTATAAATTCACCTGGTACAATTGACTCTGACTATCGAGGAGAGGTAATGATCCCGGCTATAAACCTCGGCACTAAAAAATATACTCTTAAAAGAGGTGACAGAATTGCCCAGATGATCATAAAAAGAGTTTATCAGGCCAGGATTGAAGTTGTAGAACAATTAGATAAAACCGTTCGCAACACCGGAGGCTTCGGACACACCGGAAAATAATATTGAAAGCTTAGAAAAAAATTCTGACAGGATAACAGGATAAACAAGATTTTGTTTCAAGTAAACAAACAAGGTTAAGGCTCACTTTAGCTATCCAGTAAATCATAACCCTGAGAAAGGTATACAAATTGTAACTACTCAGGTGGATAGTCTGAAGGCTGAAGACTGTTAGGAAAAAGCGCATTTTGAAGCCATGTTTGGAGCAAGAATCAGATGTTTCCGCTAAGGGATTTTGATGAGGATTTACAGGATGAGTTTTGATGTTTTAATCCTGAATATCCTGTTAATCCTGTCAAAAAAGTCTTTTTGTAAAATCTAATTTGAAAGTTGGATTATATGACTGCCGAGCAATCAATTTTGAGCAATTCAACTAAGAATTGCAACTATAATTTGGCTGTATGTATGCTGGCAAGCGGCAGCAAGGGAAATGCTGTTTTTATTTCCAACGGTTCCACCTCAATACTTGTTGATGCAGGTCTCTCGGGGATAGAGATTGAACGCAGGCTAAGATCAACAGGGCTTAATCCAGAAGATCTTGATGCCATACTCGTATCCCATGAACACACCGACCATATTCAAAGCGTAGGAGTACTTTCACGCCGTTTTGACCTGCCTGTATATATAAACGGCAAAACAATAAAAGCTGCCTCATCTAAACTAAAAAACATTAAAGACATAAGAAGCTTTGAGTGCGGTTCAGCGTTTATGTTAAAAACGCTGGCCCTGCATCCATTTTCAATATCCCATGATGCGGAAGATCCTGCCGGTTTCACCATAAAACAAAATGGTTCAAAGATCGGTATCGCAACAGACCTTGGCATCGTTACTTCCATGGTCAAAGAGCATCTTAAAGACTGCTCGCTACTGATCCTCGAAGCAAACCATGATCAGACCATGCTCGCAAACGGGCCATATCCCTGGCCTCTAAAACAACGTGTCAAGAGCCGAACCGGACACCTTTCAAACGAAGATTCGAAAAATCTTTTAAATGAAATCAAACACAATAAACTGGAACATGTAATTCTTGCCCATCTAAGCGAAACAAATAATACCCCTGAAAAAGCATTAAGTGTTGCAGGACAGGCGCTTATTACTAATATTGATACCAAACTCAGCGTTGCTTCACAGTATGAATCCGGTGGTTTAGTATACGTTAAATAGCTTGCTGGTGAAAAACCAAACGGAGACGGCTCAATAGCTTCTTCGAA
>Ga0255390_1153_pt1 | contig 9822 bp, 2 predicted proteins | sample ANMaggSSYBR01H11_FD_182111 | JGI IMG/M metagenome (GOLD analysis project Ga0255390, IMG submission 182111) | Sediment cell enrichment communities from methane seep in Santa Monica Basin, California, United Staets - ANME aggregate JGI... | ecosystem: Environmental > Aquatic > Marine > Cold seeps >... | reverse complement strand
GAAAAGCCCAGCAGACAATTGAGGGAATTCAGGTTTCCGCAGATCTCACCACAAGGATTGACTTTAAGCTGGGGGATACAGCAACGGGAAACACTGTTATTACAGTTACAGATCAGCGCGGGTTGATTGTGTTTGATGAAACCTCCTCCGTAAACATAATAGACAGCGGCGATATTGAAGCTATGCCCGTTACTTCTATAAGAGACATCATCGCCATGAGTTCAGGCGGTGTTATGACCGGCAGTGATTTTCACATGCGCGGCGGTCGTTCCGGCGAAATGATTTATATGATAGACGGCATCATAATGAACGACCCCGCAACAAACCTTTTCAGCATGAATATTCCTCTCTCCGCAATTTCGGAGATTTCAATCACCTCAGGCGGTTTCAGCGCGGAATACGGGGGAGCGCAGTCCGGGGTGGTAAACATCATCACCCGCGATGCAACAGACAGATATATGGCTTCAGCCAACGCCGGAGGAGGGGCTTACTCTGAATCAGGTGATGCAAGTATTAATACCATGGAGCATTCTGTCTGGGAGAATCAGATATACCATGGAGACGCCTTCAGGGGTGAAGGAGCGTTGGGCGGCCCTACTTTTCTTCCTGGAGAGAGTGGTTTCTTTATCACAGGTTCATACAACAGAAACGGCTTTAACCACGCGGACAGCAGGGGTTACTGGGACAACAGCACTATGGAAACCATTAGCGGAACAGCTAAACTTTCCTGGAAGCCTTCTCCGATGACCAGAGTTGTTGCCAACTTTTACCTCTCCAGCGGCGAGAAGGGCTGGAGAGACTGGCTCTGGTCAAGAACAGTCGATCACTATGTGAATGACGGTGATACTCTGTACTACTCAAGGGAAAATGACAGGGCACTGCCAATCAGGGAACAGAACAGATTTTCTCCCGGAATTGCAGTCACACATTCTTTCAGCGAGAAAAGTTTCATCGAATTCAAGTTGAACCTTTACCACACCAGCGAAACTCACGGAGTCACAGATTCGACAGGCAGTATCATCGGAGCTGATTTTTCCATCGAAGACTGGCTGGAGTATGAGGCTCCATTCAGATTCGAGGATAGAGATTATTTCTACAGAAGCGGTCACATAAACTGGATCAGACATGACTCGGAAACAGATGTAATAACATTCAGAACAGATTACACCAGTCAGATAAACGCGTACAATCAGTTCAAGGTTGGCTACGAGGGAAGATTCTTCGACTCCAAAGGATGGGACATCTACTCTCCTCCCGGGTACACATCCACTTATTCCTCATGGGACGGCTCTCCGGAATTCCACGGAATCTATGCCCAGGACAGAATAGAGTATACGGCAGGTCTTATCGCCAACGTAGGAGCGAGAATTGATGTAATTGATCCCAATAGTGACAATGCTGAGACCAAGTACAAATTCAGCCCCAGGCTCGGTGTGTCTCATCCTGTTTCAGAAAGAGACATGATAAGAGCCAGCTACGGGCACTACTACCAGGTACCAGGCCTGAGCATGATGTACTACGAAAGCCAGTCCAGCTCATCATCGTCAGGGGAGCCTCTCGCGGGCAACCCGAACCTTGACCCCGAGGAAACCGTAGCATATGAACTGGGACTTAAACACATGTTCGATCCTTTTACAATGATTGAATTTGTTGCATACAATAAAACCATTACAGGCCTGGTTTCAACCAGTCTGGCGGAGGCCACGGAAGAATACTGGCAGTACGTGAACAGTGATGGAACCGGCACAGTATGGGGGGGGGAACTGGGACTCCTGAGAAGATCCTCCCGCTATTTCTCTTTCGCCACAAATTATTCCTACAGTGTTGCGAAGGGCAGAGAATCCTCCCCTACCGAAAACTATTCCTACGGCTGGGGCAGCCAGTATCCTGTACCCAAAGATGATGTCTATCTTGACTGGGATCAGAGGCATACTGCAAATGCTTCAGCCGGTCTTATGATAGAAAAGGGAGACTCTTTTCTGGGGCAGAACTGGCTTGAAGGATTCGGTTTCAGAATAAACACCAGCTACGGAAGCGGCATTCCTTACGATAATGCTTCACACAGCACACACCCGTTCTTTCGCAATCAGAAAAGATACCCCTGGAGAATAAATACCGATCTCAGAGTTGAAAAGAGATTCTGGTTCGGGGAAACCACCTTCAACATTTACATGGATGTATACAACCTCTTCAACAGAACAAACCTGGATCGTATCTATAATGTTGCCTGGTACGATGCCGATCAGGATGGAGACGGCCAGCCGGATCATATCGCGGGTGGCCCCGCCGGGAATCCCAATGCCTATTCTCCTGCAAGACATTTCTTCTTTGGAGCGGATATCAGGTGGTAACAGTATTTTCAGCCAGCTGACCGGATCGGATCATCTTTATTGCTGCTGAAACAGAAGCAAGTACATTCTCCGGGACGGATGCCCTTTTAAGCTTCCCCCCGGAGTTTCTTTCCAGGAAAGTTTTAAGAGCATCTATTTCTTCAGTTTTTCCTGACCGGATCAGAATCGCCAGCCCATCCTGCATCAGATCCTCATTGTCAAATGGGATTCCCCTGCCATGTAAAAAAGCAGTCCGGAAATGCTGTCTGACATGAGGTTCGTTATACACTCTGATAAAATAACGCATCAGTGCTTTTCTGGCAGAAGGAAGTGTGTGCATAAGTCGAAGCATGGCTGGAATAAGTCCTCTGTCGATATGCTTTGCTTTTGCCAGAACATCCACAGACACTGCTGTAACATCCGGTGACGGATCTCCTATCATATTAGCAGCGAATAACGCAGCTTTCTCCTCTGAGACTTTCATCAATGACACCAGAGCCTGTCTCCTGACTCTGTCATCAGAGTCATCACAAAGCCTTTCTAAAACAGGCGCTGACCTCTCTGATCCAAGATCTCCCAGTAGGGATACAAGATTTCGCAGAATGTACCAGTCCTGAATAGCAAACCTTCCTGTCTCCCTGTCTCTTACTGAAAGATCTCCCCGTTCGAGCTCATCTATACGGTTGTGGAACATGAGTAAGTATCCGATTCCAAATCTTCTGAGTACTGAGTAAACCCGAGCTCTGGTTTCACGCTTCCTCTCTAAAAAAAGATCCACCAGACGCATTCCAAGGTTCCTGAACATGACTTCAGAGGTGATTTTCTCCGCTGCCTGGTATCTGCTCTCATCGGAATCCATGAAGGCTTGAAGTATTATGTCAGCAGCCTCCGGAGTATCTATCCTTCTGAATGCCTCGGAAAGTCCCCTTCGAAGAGCGCTTGCGTGTGCCGGAGTATCAACTGGAAGCATCCTGCAATCAGAAATAGTACACACCAGTTCAGAAGCAGAAGTAAGCCTTCCGGTTGAAATCAACCTCTCGCACACTGAGCCAAGCAGTATGATGGAAGCAAAAAGAGAATCAGGCAGCAAGGAGCCCTGAAGAAGAAGCCCTCGCACATTATCAGTTACATGCATTACTGTATGAATTTTGCCTCTTTCCGCACCGATACAGGCCAGCTGGTTCAGCTTATCCAGAGCGTCCAGAATGCGATCCTGATTATTGCTGTCTAAGTCCTCAAGATTCTTATCGATTATTTTTCTCAGTGCCCCCCAGGCAAGAGTTTTCTGAAGCTCTCTACTAACCAGAATACCTTTCTCGAGAATGGAGGGATCAAGCGTGGCGACAAAATCAGCAAGCATGGATCTGTATTTACCTGAGCCCGAAGCTGCTTCTTCAAGAATACGGGAAAGAGCCTCTCCCAACTGCTCCGTGGGAATGTCCTTGATAGAATCACCCTTTTGAAGTCTATCAATAAGCTCTCTGAAAATCAGATCTTCCAGAGCACTGTCTACCGAACCGGTTACAACCTCAGAAACAAGCTTCCCATCCCTTGACACCAGCGCATATCTGAATTCATCTACTGAAACATTCTCAATACCTCGGGTTCGGCACATTTCGCTCAAACCGCCCCGTTCCCTGATTTGAGCGGCTTTGCGGTTAATAAGTTCAATAAATGTGAACAAGTTTTCCGAATCCAGACCCTGCTGGAACGAAATGCTGTTTATCCTTCTTTCCGTCAGGTGAGCAAGGAAATTCTGAATGGATCTTGTCCTGGATTTCACCCTCACATTGTTCAGCATGAGTTCTCCACCAAGAATGGTGATAGCAACCATGCCAGCCTCGCTGTCCGCAAAAGAGCCCAATAACTCGATAAAGGAGCTCAGTGCCGGCGCTATGGATGGATGATCCTCCGGATACATGCTGATAGTGCGAAGAAGAAGGCTGAACCTGGTAACCAGGCTCTGTGATAACCTTGCAAGAGCAAGAGGAGAGAGTGTGCTTGCCCCTGTCTTTACATAAGCCTTAATATTGGCTCCGGAAACAAGCCGAGGACGGCTATCCAGATCAATATGGTATTTCCAGCTCTTGTCCTTCTCCTTTGTAAAGTCAAGTTCTTCAAGAACCTCCTCCATCTTTTTCCAGATACCTGATGGCCATGAACCTGATTCTGTACGTAAAATCTGTGAACTCACATCCTCGCCTTTACAGAGAGAAACAAGTATAGAGGAGCCGGATAGTGACCCGGAAGCTCTACCGACATCACGGGCATCCTGCCAGGCAAGACACGCAATCTCCAGAAGAAGGGAACTTCTTGCCAGAAAATTTGATTTCTGATCTTCCTTAAGAACCTCAAGTGTTCTCCAGACCTTCACCAGATCGGGACAAAGATGCTCGGTTTCCTTGAGCAATTGCTTGTAAGACATACCAATCATTCTGTCTGCAAAGACAGAAACGTTAACAATTGTAAAGAATGCCAGACAATGAGCAGGAGATGCAACAGCATTACGATCCAGTTCAATGAATAATTCAACTATCTCATGACCCTCAGGTAATTTATTCAGCATTTCCTGAATACGAGAACCGGGATCCGGCTCTGATGACAAGGCTTGAACTATGTTTTTAGCACTTACTCCCAAATTATCCCCCCCCCGGTAGCTGTATCCACCAGTATCAGGATATACTCAAATTCCGGGAACTTGACAATTCCTCAAATTCTGCAATCTTTAGCGTGTCAGCGGGAGCGGAAGGGAGCTGGTGTTCCTCTCGGACTTCAAATCCGACGTCGGGTGCTAGAACCATCCTGGGTGGGTTCGATTCCCACACGTTCCCGCCACTTAATTTTGTTCCAAAATTAAGTGGCGGGGGTAGTGCTAACGCTCTACTACCCGGCTCCGATTCAATTACAAAACATCTATAGAATAATATGGCCAGGGTGCGTGCTATAGCTCTGGAGCACAACGGGTTCATTGCCATGTCGCTCTTGTGCTGTCGCGCAACTGCCCGGACAATTGAGTTCCGCAGTCCCCTGGCAGTTCTCATGCCCTTACCATGCTACCTACTGAGGACTTCTATAATTACTATCCTCGTTGCCAGCACTTGTCTGCTTCCTCACTCTACACTGGCAATCCTGCCGAAAATGTATGCGAAAGCTCCAATAACAAATTTGAGATTCGTATTTATCGCGTATTAATAATGCTGTACAACACAATGTAAATACAACCCTTGACAGCCCTTCCCATTACCTGTGATATTAACTTATAGCAAGTCAATCTTACCTGAACAGGGGGAATATTTCATGAAAAGTACATTGTTGAACACATTGACTACTGTCGGATTTGTTATCATCCTCACAACTTCCACATTTGCTGCCGAACCTGAAGAGAACACAATCCCCATAATTGGTCTTCGAATCAACAACACTGTGGAATCTCCTGTTTTTGGAGGAATCAGAACTGAGCAGCTCTGCGACTTAATGTGGCGACATATTCAGGGAACTCACGGTTGGGAATGGGCAGCAGATTCTACATTCCAAGCTTTCATGGATAATTGTGATGCAACCGAAATGCTCTTCGTGTACTCGCCCAATAACATTGAACAGTATCAGAAACTCTGGGGAGAACCTGCGAAGAGACTCTGGTTCAGAAATACAGATTATGCGTTCACTTCAAACAGCGCATATGCTCAGTCATCTACATCCTTCGATTCCATCATCAACATTGCCTGCGCCGACACAATGCTTTATGACGAGACTATTGGTGTTTATGAGGCTGTGAATGATGTGGCCAACATCATGAAAGACTTCGATTCCCTCTGGTTCTACTACATCTGCGATGAGGGCCCGGCTGTACAGCGCAAACGCATGCTCAACTCAGAGCACCCATATGACAATTTCATACCGAACATCTACACACAGGCATGGACAGCATCTATTCCATCTGTCCCCGCTCTGAACGAAGTGGAAGATACCGGCCTGTACTCATGGATAAAGTACATCGCTGAGAATGATGATACATTAAAGGTCCCCACCACATTGAACTTTTCAATGCTGCACACCATTCTGATGAGCGAGTACACAGGTCTTACGGCAGATGATAATGGAGGTACATTCACCAGACAGGCAGTCTCAGTGAGAGCTATCTGTACTGCAAAGTACCAGGCTCCTCCCGGTGGTGGTATTCCACCGGGACCTGTTGACAATGAACCCGAGTTCATCTGTTTCGACTGGTATCCCTTCAGGTATGTTGACAGCGATTCATCCTCTACAGCAACAATGTGTGATAATGACTGGGTTTTTCTTATCGACCACTTTGAAGAAGGTATTGATTCTACAGTGATTCCCGCTCTGGAATATGATATTCCAACCTACTACTTCCCTCAGGCATTCGGTGCTGTCAGCGGACCAAAACTGTTTACTGGGACCACTATTCACTACCCGTCGCTACTCTGGCGCAAACCAGCCCCACAAGAGTTTCTTATGAGTTGCAATCTGGCTCTGATGCATCAGGCCAAGGGAATATTTCCATACAGCCTGAGAAGCTATATCGAGAATCCTTCCGATCTTACACAAACCACGAACTTCATCTCAAGCGCGCTGCTGGATATCAACCTTATACCTTTCAATGCACCGTACGAGGAGTATGTATACACCGAGAGATGGCCAAAAGACTATTCCAACTATGCCTATCTGAGCCCGGAAGACCTTCCTCCGTGGAAGGACGGATTTGACCCGCTCTACAATCTTCCAAACCCACCGGCTGTATCTTCTTACCCGAAGTATGATGAGGATTACAACAATTGGCTGTTCAAACCCTATGGAGACCTGTTTAAAAAACTGGAGCGCAATCTTGCTCAGATAGTCAGGATAGGCCCCGAGATGTACGACCTGTTCTGGTGTGACGGATTCCCTGACAGCGCTAATGTGTCAACAACCTTGAGCCCTCTGCCAACACTGTTCGTCTCCCCCCGTATAAAAGTCTTCGAAAACCCGGCACAGGACAAAGTCTATCTCTTTTATGTGAATCGTTACTGCAGAGCTGCAGCAACACCACTGGAGATATCATTCAGCTCTGACAGTCTGCCGGGGTTTGCAACATGCACAAACCGTCTGCTTGATCACAGTCGAAGGTTCATCATGGATGGAACGGAAAGCCCATCCGGAACATTTACTTTCATAGACACTCTGGGGCCAGGTGAAGCAAGACTGGTAGAACTGATAAGTACAGCAAGTACCATTCTCGCGGATGTGAGGATAACAGATAACGATGTATGGACAATACTTCCTGCAAAAGGAGACACTGCAACCATTGAAATGACAGCTACTCCCGGAGAAGATGTGGAAATCCTCGCAAGATTCTATAATATGGGTACCGGAGGTAAAATGCGTGTTCAAGTAGGGCTTTACGATACAAGTGGATCATCAGAGGATACTATTGACACAGCAGAAATCAACTTTTACGGATTGCCTTACGATTCAACTACCTGCAGGGAGTCTGAGTATGTTGAGGTATGCTTTGAATGGGAACCTGATGTGAACGACATCGGACCGCACATGCTTGAAGCACGAGCAAAATCATGGACCAATGAACCTGACACCAGCGACAACACAGCCCGAGTAACTTTCCTTGTGGAACCCAATGACTGGGCCACAGAGGTTCGCGGTGATCCCTGGGATATGACTGCCACCTCTCCACCGATTCCACCATGGAATACCTGTGATATCTCTTTGATGTACGGCTGGACCACCGCCTACACTGACTCTGTCACAGGGATGTTTGAGGGTGCAGTAAGCAGCAGTCATCTTAACGACAACAGAATGTATCTTGATCTTAATGGTGAAATGATTGACGGTGACGAATACAACTACCTGAGAATTGCTCTTAAAGCTGAGCTTTACTGTGATCTCCGTGTTGGCTGGACAGATTCCAACAGTGGTGAGGGCAGCATAGTCATCACCGACCTTGAAGAGGGAGAATGGGTCAGGATTGAATCAGATGCTCTTGCCGATGAGTGGGAGGGTCTTGACATAACTGAATTATGGCTGGGTTTCAGAAGAACCGGTAATTTGCAGATGCCTGTTAGAGTAGGTTGGGTCAAGCTTGAAAATGGTGCGTTGTGAGACTGTCACTGACACTGGTTCTAATTGTTTTTCTTCTTTCATTTGCCTATGAGATTCATCAGATTGACTGGTCGGACGGCCCTGGCTATCCAGGGCCATCCCACTACTGGACCAAGTGCTTCTTCACCGAAACCAATGTAACCTGGGATGGTACTGAGGGAATAATCTATCTTGGCATGAACTCAACAAGACATCCTGTAGGTGGAGGGGTTCCCGGCACATGTTTCGTTCACCCAGCAGATATCAATGGAGATGGATACATTGATATCGTTACCAGTTCGTCCGTTGGAAGAAAACATGTCTGGTTCGAGAATGATGGCACTGGTAGTAACTGGATTTCCCATGTGATTGTTTCTGGAGGAGCATATTGTCGTAGTGCCTTTCCCCTGGATGTCGATGGTGATGGAGATCTTGATGTGATCGGATCCAGCTATGATGTTTTCTGGTATGAGAATACCGATGGTATAGGTGTGGTCTGGGATGTCCATTTCATCGACGCATTTCCATCTGCTGACTATCTGTGCGGAGCAGACATGGATGGAGACGGAGACAACGATGTTGTTGCTGGAAGCTATTCTACGGGTGTTGGAATAAGCTGGTGGGAGAATATGGATGGCTCAGGCTCATCCTGGCAGAAACACATCGTAACTGAAGACTTTGGCCGTTGCCAGGAGCTTTTGCTCATTGATCTTGATCAGGACAGTGATATGGATATTCTCAGCGCTACCACTGCTCAAAACAACTTTTCTTTCTGGGAGAATGTCGATGGGGCAGGTACGCTCTGGATTGAACATGAAATTGATCAAAGGAATCAGTACTCAATTCATACAGGTGATCTTGATGGGGATGGAGATCTCGATATCTTGGCAGCTTTTGCAAATCCATGTACCACCGGTCGACTCAGATGGTACGAGAACACTGATGGTTCATGCCAGGAGTGGGAAGAACACAGTATCAATGAAGAGTTCTGGGGTGCATCCGCCATCCGTGCAGTCGATCTGACTAGAGACGGGTATCTGGATGTGCTTGCTTCTTCCGGTTATGACTGGGGAGAACACAGGGTTGCATTCTGGGAAAATGTCGGGGGAACCGGAACACAATGGCTGGAACACAGCCTTGATTCCGGTTACGACTGTCAGGATGTTCAGGCGACCGATATTGATAATGACGGTGTAATGGATGTTATTTCCAATAGTTCCAGTGGAGTGTACTGGATCTCATTCGAGGGTGATGATTCCGGATGTCTTACCTCAACCATAAGAGACATGTGGGGTTATCCTGAATGGCAGTCCATCGACTGGGTAGGCACTGAACCGGCTGGTACTGACATGTTTTTTACTGTAAAAAGCAGCAACGACCCTGATAACATGGGAAC
>Ga0255390_1150_pt2 | contig 9902 bp, 7 predicted proteins | sample ANMaggSSYBR01H11_FD_182111 | JGI IMG/M metagenome (GOLD analysis project Ga0255390, IMG submission 182111) | Sediment cell enrichment communities from methane seep in Santa Monica Basin, California, United Staets - ANME aggregate JGI... | ecosystem: Environmental > Aquatic > Marine > Cold seeps >... | reverse complement strand
TGCCAGTATGCGGATGATCTGTTTGTGGCTTCGTATTTGGATTTCTCGGTTTTTCTGTTGTTTCTGAAAGGAGTCTTCAGAAGATCCTGTATCTGAATTGCCGCTGTTTCGTTGAGTTTCACCAGATGGACCTGATCCCCCAGATTCTTAATAAGCCCGAGAAGCTCCAGGAACTGAAAGTAATCTCCATAGCACATCCAGTAGATATCGTAAGGGCCGTTTTCACCCATAGCGGATCCACACCAGAAATGATGTGAGAGCAGCTCGTTGTCGGCGTCCATGTACCCGAGACCGAAACCGTTTTTACTCCACTGCATCTCGGCTCTCGTTGTTTCTTCGCGAATGAGGGAGGTGTTACCGTGAACTTGCATCCGTCCCAGCCTGGACCTGTGCACCAGTTCCCAGTCATCCTTCGTAAGACGCCTCGGAGGAGGGGGATTTACATTTAAGCTCAGAGAAGCAGGATCAAACCCGATAACTGTTTCGTAAGGTCCCGATCCGAATCCGAGTTTGTCATAAAATCCCTGTTCGAACATTCCCAGTCCCGCCACCTCAGCCCCCTCGGCAACATCAAGGGCTATCAGTTCCGCGGTAAGCTTCCCGGCAAGTCCTCTTCTCCGTCCAGCGTAACTTGTTGTTACTCCGCATACTGCAGAAAGGGGAATATCCTTTTCAAGATATCTCACCCGGCCAGGTGTTGAGACAACAAGGGCTTCCGTCTCACCGTTTATGTCACCTACCAGAGCGCGGCAGCCCTCAAGGAATATATCCATGGCCTTTTCATGCTCCTCGTTCTCAATCCAGGCTACCTCCCGCCAGATTCTGTGACAGGCTTCCAAATCCTTATTCGGATCGAATTTTCTATGTATCATTACTTATTTATGCTCCATTCAAAGATGGAAGTAGACATATCTGTATATTCGGTGCTTCTCTGAATATAGTCTCGACTACAAGAGAGTGGACAGAATCAGGACGGACTTCTCTTATAGGTTTTTCTTTTCCTTGCGAGGAAAAGCTGGCTCTTCACGATTCCCGCAATGGATTTCCAGAATGGACCCGTGTTTTCATCATCAAGGAGCTGCTTCGCATAGGTAATTACCGCTATCCATAGAAGGGAGAGAAAGAAGGCCATTAAAGTATACTTTACCACCATTTTTCCTCGCTTGGGGAAAGATCTTAGAGCGGTTGGAACGGCGGGTACCAGAACTTCTATCGTGGGGCTGTCCTTTGCTTCCTCAAGCTTAAGGGATTCGAGTTCCTGCCGCAGCATCATATAAATCGCCCGCCTGGTTTCCAGGTTTATAGTTATGTTCTCGTACTCCTTCAGCATGGAAGGCATACTCTCAAATCCCGGGAAGTAACTGAGACTATCACCGGCAGCTTTATTCATCATGCTGCTTCTGAGAAAAGCTACCTTCCTGGCAATCTCCGAATAGGCTGAACTTGATGATGACATTATGCCGCTGATACCGGCAAGATCAGCTTCAGCAAGAAGCAGCTGCGTTTCAAGGGTCCCCAGCAAATCCAGGGATTGAATGCCCTGCTGTTCGGGAAACAGCAGCCCGGTTTCCTCCCTGAACTGCTCCATTCTGTTCTGTGCTATGAGAAGGGATTCCTCGGCTACCTCAAGAAACTCTTCGGCGGCCAGTCTGCTTCTCCTGGCTCTGCTGGTGATTATTGTTGAGAGTTCGATGTTGGAAAACTCTATGATATCGTTCACCAGAGCTGCGGCTTTTTCTCTGCTGTCAGCCTCCATTGATATCACGAAGAAACCTTCGGGAGTAAGGACAACGGAGGCTCTCTTCCCGAATTGCAGCAAGGCATCGTCCATTGTGGCGACTTTAAATCCCGGTAGAAGATGGTGCTTGAATATCACCTGTTCAAATACCGTTCTGGAGGTGAGAACCTGGAAAACGAGGTTCATATCCAACGCAGCTGACCCACCGCCCATACCGATCATGCTTCCGATTCCAGAACCAGCCAGCTGATCAGATAAAAGATCGCCGGCAAGTCCGCCGATTCCAGCAAGACCTGCGGATGACTGCTGGCCACCGGGAACAGCAGCAACCGCAGAGGCAGCCCAGTATTGCTTTCTGGTCAGCGCCCATACCGAGGCAGCGATTGCAACCACAAAACAGAGTACCGCGATTTTGCGAATGTTCAACACAACGGAACGAATCCATTTACCGGTAAAGGAATCATCTATGTTCTTTTTCATGACTGCATTCTAGTTATTGATTGCATAAATTGTTATACCAATTGAAATTGTCGACGTTAACAGTGAAATCATCGCCGCATTTCTGTTGAACCAGTTGTATTTGACATTCACAATATCTCCGGGCAGAAGGTGAGCGTGTTCAACGTTTCCTTCAAACTCGGTTTCCCGACCGTTCCTATAAACTGCAATACTGTTGCTGGCTGTACTCAAACGACCGCCTGCCGTAACAATATAATCCATAACCGTGCTTTCAGGATTGTAGGGTACAGATCCGGGAATACTGATCGCGCCTCCAACTACGATTGAGTCTCTGAATGAAACAAGCAAAATAGTGTCTCCGGGAGCAAGCTCTATATCGGTAAAACCCGCTTCCTGATTCCACACAGGAATGGGAGTTTCATCCCTGACTATTTTGCTGCAGAGGAGGTTAATATTGCCCGACACCCCACCGATTCTGATCATCAGGGATTCGAAATCCTCCCCTGTCTGCAGTTCACGGGTTTGCAGCGCATTATCAGTACTTAAAATGTAGACAGGGTCTTCGCAAATATCAATGATAATACCGGCGTTGTTGGTTAGAAACGGATCAGAAACGTAAGATACGCTTCCGGGGCGGATATTCAGATCCACATCAAGCGTATCTCCGTCATCCGTAAAAAGTTTTCCGGTGCGGGCCCCGAAAGATGATATCCCCCCTGCACTTAAAACAGCGTCAGATACTCTGCCCAGTGCCGTTAGTACAAATGTACCCGGTTGATTCACCATACCACCGACGTTGACCCTCAACGCCCTGGGCTCAGAAAGGGAAAGCACGACTTGAATTGAGGGGAAGTAATCCGATGCCTTTCTCTGAAGAAACTGTTGAGCTTCATCAATTGTCAGTCCGTTCACACTGACAGCTCCGATTCCCGACACTGATAGATAACCGTCTCCCCCTATGGTACATTCTATCCAGGGTAAAACACCCGCACTCAATAAAATCTGGCTGGACCCGCCTTCAACCACAACAGTCACAATGTCTCCTGGGCCAAGTACGTAAGTACTCCTGTCCGCCAGTTCAAGAACGGACGATTCCGGATTCTGAATTTCCTGTGATGAAAACGGGAGAGAGATACTTCCCAGAATTATCATCAATATCAGCATAACGCACCTGTTTCCACTGAAAGACTGCCAATTGAATAAATACCGGTCACTGCAATACCCTCAGTTTTTCTTTGAAATACTCGATGGTTATTTCCATACCTTCCTCCAAGCCAACAGTTGGCTTCCACCCCAGTTTCTCCATGGCCAGAGAAATATTCGGTTTTCTTACTTTCGGATCATCCTCGGGCAATTCCCTGTGGATTATAGAGCTTCGCGAATCAATTTTTCCAAGTACGAATTCCGAGAAATCCGAAATCGTCATTTCATCGGGGTTACCGATGTTGACCGGACCTGAAAAATCCGACTCCATTAAACGCACAAGACCATCCACCGTATCCGAAACATAACAGAAACTCCGTGTCTGGTTACCATCGCCGAAAATCGTAAGGTTCCTGTCGGAAAGTGCCTGTGAAATAAAAGCGGGAACTACCCTTCCGTCGTTCGCTCTCATTCTTGGGCCGTACGTATTGAAAATGCGGGCAATTTTCGTGTTCAAACCGTGATACCTTCGGTATGCGAAGGTAATGGCTTCAGCAAATCTTTTTGCTTCATCGTAAACACCCCTGGGGCCAACCGGGTTCACGTTGCCCCAGTAATCCTCTGGCTGGGGATGAACAAGAGGGTCTCCGTATATCTCGCTTGTCGACGCAAGAACGAAACCGGCTTCCTTTGCAAGTGCCAGTCCAAGGGTTTTATGGGTACCCAGTGAACCAACTTTCAGGGTCTGGATAGGGAAAGCGAGATAATCCGCGGGGCTTGCCGGAGAAGCGAGATGGAAGATGAAATCAAGTCTTCCGTGTAAAAAAATGTAGTTCGTTACATCATGATGGATGAAGGAAAAATCTTCCCTGCCGGCCAAATGCGCAATATTGTCTGTTGTTCCGGTAAGCAGATTGTCCATAGCCAGGACTTCGTGCCCATCCGTAAGAAGCCTTTCACAAAGATGGCTACCGATAAAACCAGCGCCACCGGTTACAAGAATTCTCATGCATTCTCCCTGGAGTTGTTTAATCTTTCTGTATACATGGACCGGTAATACTCTCTGAATTCACCGGACTTTATACTCTGCCACCATGCGCGGTTTTCAATATACCAGGCCACGGTCTTTCTGATACCTTCATCAAAATCTGTTTCAGCCTTCCAGCCAATCTCACGTTCGATAAGATCCACATTCAGCGCGTACCGCCTGTCATGACCGGGACGATCTTCAATATATCTTACAAGGCCTCTGTCGGCACCGGTCTCCTCCAGAATGGAAGAGGTAACCTCCCTGTTTGTGTGTTCCTGCCCGGCACCAATATTGTATATCCTGCCCGGCTCAGATTTCTCAATAACCTCGAGCAGCGCATTGCAGTGGTCATCGACGAACAACCAGTCCCTTCTGTTAAGGCCGTCTCCGTAAACAGGAAGAAATTCGCCGTTCATAGCATTGGTTACGAACAGCGGGATCAGCTTCTCAGGATACTGGAAGGGTCCGTAATTGTTGGAAGCTCTGGTTACGGTTACCGGAACACCGTACGTGGTCCAGTAACTCATCGCCAGAAGCTCACCTCCTGCCTTGGATGCGGCGTACGGGCTTCTGGGAGCAAGCTGGTCAGTCTCAATGGATCTGCCGTTTTCCACACTCCCGTACACCTCATCTGTTGAAATCTGCAGGAAGAGATGTCTGTCTTCTCTTCGGAAGACTTCAAGAAGAACTCTTACTCCTTCTATATCAGTTCTGACGAATGAGGCGGAATCATCAATGGATCTGTCAACATGGGTTTCCGCGGCAAAATTAACCACCACGTCGCACCCTTCCATCGCACTTAAGACTGCCTTTTCATTGCAGATGTCTCCACGGATAAATTCGAACCGGGGATCGCTTTCGAGGTCTTTCAGATTTTCTCTTCTGCCTGCGTAAGTCAGTTTATCAAGAACGGTTACTTCCCAGTCAGGCCTGGTGCCAAGTGCCAATCTGGTGAAGTTGCTCCCTATAAAGCCGGCTCCACCCGTAACCAGTAATTTCATACGGTTTGTCCCTTTCGAAGGTTTCTTGCCATGATTCCCGCCTGCAGCAGGCCTTCAATACTGCACCCTGAATCTGCCCACCATCCATCAATTATATCAGCATGGAGCTTATTTTCCTTCAAATACGCATTGTTGATATCGGTAACCTCAAGTTCACCCCTTGCGGATGGTTCAAGACTGTCGATAATCTCAAAAGCGAAATTATCGAACATATAAACACCTATCACCGCGTAACTGCTTCTTGGTTTCCCGGGTTTTTCCTCGATCGAGATAACTCTTGTACCTTCCAGCTCCGCGACTCCGTAATCACTGGGATTGTCAACTCTTTTAAGAAGAATTCTCGCGCCGTCTTTCTGGTTTTCAAAGGCAGCTACTTTTTCAGCAAGAGAATCTTCGAGAATGTTGTCACCCAGGATCACAACGAATTTATCCTCTCCCACAAAGGTTCTTGTAAGGCCTATTGCTTCGGCAATTCCCCCCTCATTTACCTGATAGGCGTAGTTAAGTGTATTCAGCCCGAATTCGGATCCATCCCCCAGCAGTCTAAGAAAATCACCGGCGCTGTTTCCTCCTGTAACCAGCATAACATCCTTTATCCCGGCTTCAGCGAGTTTCTGCAGAGGATAGAAGATCATCGGTTGATCGTAAACCGGCAGGAGGTGTTTATTTGTTATACTTGTCAAAGGGCGAAGCCGCGTACCAAGCCCGCCGGCCAGCACTACACCTTTCATACATGACCCTCTTCCAATTTCATCGTACAATGGCCAGTTTCAGGAATCTGTCGTTCCCGCTCTGTGTTATCCGGACTATATAGGTCCCGGATGCCACAGGATTTCCATTCAGACCGTACCCGTCCCACGAGAATGTATCTCTATGCTGTGACAGAGACTCATAAATAAGTCCTCCCGTCAGGTCAAACAGACGGATATCGAATGCTTCGTTCGACAGTCCGGCTAAACCAAGAACCTGTCCATCTCCGGGTATAAACGGATTTGGATAAACTGCGGCAGTTTCAAGAATGCCGTTCATTCCCTGTTCAAGAGTGAGTTTCCACAAACCGTGATCTGTTACAATGTAAAGAAGTCCATTATCAAAATCGCAGGCTATATTTCGCACATTAAGTGATTGAAGTGATGAATTCAGTGTGTTGTACTCTTCAACGGATCCATCGGGATAGATTCTGAAAAGCCCTTCCGAAACCCCTCCCCAGAGATCTGAAGTCCCCGCCCAGAGGCAGGATAAATTATCAAAACAAAGCACATTTATATTGCCGGATACGTCTTCCACATCATTGAAAGTATCTTCTCCTGCTTTCATAACAACGAGACCGTTAATTGTTCCCACGTAGAGATCTTCGTTTCTTGAAAGAGCTATTGATTGCACATCCTCGGATGGTAATCCCTGTGAGGGGCCTGCAGAATACAGAACCTCGCCTGTTAGTATATTCCCTTTAACCAGTCCCAGTTTAGTTCCCATCCAAGCTATGGAAGATGAGAATGTCGATGCAACATCCCGTACATAGCCTGATGGAAGTCCGTTAAATGGCTCGAAGGTCTTCCAGGACGCAGTTTCCTCCTGGCCGGGTGTCCAGGAGAGTCTTACTACACCGCTGGGTTCGAATTCCGATTGCCAGTATGGTTCCTGAGCAAACCACACCTCTCCGGATGATGAAATCGCTACGTTTTTGATCTGATTATTCAAAAGACCGCTATTCTCAGTATTCCAGTTGATAAGAACATCATCATCCCTCTGAGGTGTTCCCTTCCAGTCAAGCCAGGTGACTCCGAAATGCCAGGGAGCGATGAATACACCTCCGGAATTGTCTGCCATGCAGGCGAACACCTGATCCGGTCTCGGAAGTTCATCCATGAATTCAACCCATCCGTGTTCACTGTAAACCGCAGCGCCTTTTATTTTGCTTGTCACCCATATATCGTTCCTCGAATCCACATCAACCGCATACAGGTCGTTGGATGGAGTTCCCTGCGGCCATGAAGAAATCCAGGAATTCATTGTTCCTATTCCCACACCGTTGCCGGAGGCTCTGTTCACTGCATAACTCGAGTGCTGCCCTATCATCAGACTGTCACCGGGAATCCAGCTGATTGCCTGGACCACCTGACCTCCAAGTCCGCCCGATCCGCTGGTCCAGTTCGAGCCGTCGAATATCGCGATACTGCCTTTATCCCCTACAGCAAGACGTCCGTTCGCCGATGCAAGAGACACGGGATAGCTGCCAGGATATGAATTGTTCTTCTGCCAGTCCTGCCCCGCCGCCATATAGTAAAGACCTTCCGTTGAAGCAGCCCATACAGTATCGGCTTCCACGATGATATCCTGCACTATAAGATCTGAGACGGAAGGAAACTCCAGCCAGGAATCGGATTGCCCGGGATGCTGGCCAGCCCGAAGCATAACAAGGCCGCTGGAAGTTCCGACGAAGAGTCCGGAATCAACGCTGGCAATACAATTGACAATATCTGACGGTAATCCTCCTCCAGTTGTGAATTCAGTCCAGACCTCGAAATACCCAAGTTTCTTGCTGCATAGCCCCGATGTCGTGCCGACCCATACCGTCGTATCGGGAAGAATACAGTTGATCTCAAGTGAAATCGGCAACCCCTCAAGCTGCCCGTAATGTTGAAAGCCTCCTGAAGCCAGGCTTACATCAATACCGCCTCCGTACGTTCCTATCCAGAGATTTTCGAAGGAATCCATTGCCAGACATCTTGCATCGCTGTGTGAAAGGTTCCCCGGACAGACCCAGGTTGAATCCCAGACGATACCGCCGGATTCAATTGAGCCGAAAATAACACCGCCGGTTGTAGCACCTGTAACCAGAGATTCCTCGACAAGAATATCACTGACTCCGCCAAAATGCGTATAGTGGTTCCATTCGGATTCGGAGATTCTACCTGTCAGAATCACACTGCATATCATCAGCAAAGTCATATCCTCGCCTCCCACCATGAGAATAGTTTTTTCAGCCCGCTTAATCTATCGACTTCGGGTTTCCAGCCGAGCAGGGATCGAAGTCTCGAAGGATCACCAACCTGGAATTCGACATCTGCCGGTCTGAACAGGTCTTTATCAACTTCGAGTTCGGCATCCAGACCGGATATCCCGATAAGCATTCGTACCATGTCACCGATACTGTCACCGTTCCCTGTACAAATATTGTAAATACTCCCCGAATGTCCTCTGCTTAGAATATACCGGTAGGCTCTTGCGACATCGGTTACATACAGATAGTCCCTTACCGGGTTCAGGTTTCCGACACGGATCACGTTGTTCCCGTTCCGCCTGGAATCAATAATCCTTTTACAGAACGATGGAAACGCGAAATCCTCGGACTGTCCCGGACCAAAATGAGGAAATGCGCGGGTAATAACGATGTCCAGCTCGTAATTCCGCGCAAACTGCAAAGCCGCTATCTCCGCGGCCGCTTTGGTCGTTCCGTACGGATTCTTAGGGCCGATTTCACTGTTTTCAGTAATAAGGTCGTCAGTTGATTTGTACACTTCCGCTGAGCTTGCCAGAAGCATCCTTGCCCGGGGGCATTTTGAAACCATGTACTCGAGAACCGATACGGTTCCCATCAGATTGATCTCGTAAGCCTTATGGATTTCCTTCAAGGATTTCGAAACGGAACTCATGGCCGCAAGATGTATTATGTACCTTACTTCTCCGAGCTCTTCAGGCGGTGGCGCCGGGAGTTTCCAACCGATTTTCCTGACCCCTTCGGGAGCTTGAAAGTCATCGGTTATGTCAACAGCGATATCGTTCTCTCCCATTCCGAGTTCGTTCATGAGATGGTAACCTACGAAACCTGCCGCACCGGTTACGAGAACAGGTCCGGGTTCCAGGTTTGCATTTCTGCGATTGTCTATATCTGCCATTGTTCAATTCCTCCGACCAAGATACCGGATCTCCTCTTTGAGCAGAATGCCGCTCTTTTCAAAAACCACTTCACGCACGGTGTCAATAAGTTCCGCTATATCAGCGGATGTTGCGTCTCCGGTATTTATAATAAAATTCGCGTGTTTTTCTGAAACCATGGCGCCACCTGCCGTTTTTCCCTTCAGTCCGGCATCCTCTATCAGTTTTCCGGGGGGAATCCCTTCTTCAGGTTTTTTAAACACGCTTCCTGCATTGGGGTGCTGAAGGGGAAACTTCTTCCTGCGCAGATCCAGGATTCTCTTTCCTTCGGAGCGAAGAACACCGGGATCATCGACCCCAAGCAGCATCTCTACCCCTGTAATAACAGTCTTCTCGTCCTGAAATCTGCTGAATCTGTATCCGAAACAGCATTCATCCCGGTCTATAATATTCTCTGAACCCCTGAAATCCAATACTGATACACTTTTCAGACAATCCGATATTGAATTTCCGTAAGCCCCGGCATTCATGAATACCGCCCCGCGGTTTCTGTGACTGTCACCTCTACCGGAATGCTTGCCGATCTCCTGGCTCTTCACGATTCCCGCAATGGATTTCCAGAATGGACCCGTGTTTTCATCATCAAGGAGCG
>Ga0255390_1149_pt1 | contig 10184 bp, 10 predicted proteins | sample ANMaggSSYBR01H11_FD_182111 | JGI IMG/M metagenome (GOLD analysis project Ga0255390, IMG submission 182111) | Sediment cell enrichment communities from methane seep in Santa Monica Basin, California, United Staets - ANME aggregate JGI... | ecosystem: Environmental > Aquatic > Marine > Cold seeps >... | reverse complement strand
TTTCAGCGACACTCTTCCTTGAAGCGTTCTCGGGAAGATTCACCGTTTTTGAAACTGCGTTATCGGTGTATTTCTGGAAAGCAGCCTGCATCCTTACGTGGTAAGCGGGAGATATATCATGAGAAGTGACAAATATTCTCTGAATATCCCCTGGAATCTCGGGTATTCCCTGGCAAGTGCCTTTTTCAGCAATTATCGTAAAAACTTCTTCAGAGAAGAAATTTCTTTCACTCGCAATTCTCGCGAATTCTGGAACTACTTCATGCAGTTCATCATCTTTGTCCAACAGGTTCTTTCTTGTAAAAGCAAGAGCAAATACAGGTTCAATTCCACCTGAACATCCGGCAAGGATGCTGATTGAACCGGTTGGCGCAATTGTGGTTACTGTCGCGTTACGTATCATAGGCATATGCTTGCTGTCGTAAACGCTTCCTTTGAAATTCGGAAATGCTCCACGTTCCGCGGCCAGATCTGTGCTTGCTTTTTTTCCCTTCTCAGCAATGAAACTCATAAGTTCTTCTGCGAACAGCAATGCTTCCTCGGAGTCATAAGGTATTCCCAGCCTGAAGAGAAGATCTGCAAAACCCATAACACCAAGACCTATTTTTCGATTCCCGGCTACCATCTCAGCTATCTCATCAAGAGGATAACGATTTATCTCAATTACATCGTCCAGAAACCTTACAGCAGTTTTCACAGTTGTTTCAAGCTTAGCCCAGTTCATTTTAAACATTCCGGTTTCGCTTTTTTCCGCCATAACTGAAACGTTTACAGAACCAAGGTTGCACGCTTCATATGGAAGCAGTGGCTGCTCTCCACATGGATTTGTAGCTTCAATATCAGCGATATGCGGTGTAGGGTTAGCGTCATTCATGCGGTCAATGAAAACCAGTCCCGGCTCCCCTGAATTCCAGGCTGAATCAATAATTGAGTCGAATATTTCATTTGCGTCCTTTGAACCAACTACTTTGCCGTTCCGGGGGTTCACAATATTGTACTTGGTTCCCCTTTCAACTGCATCCATGAATTCATCGGTAGCTGCGACTGAAAGATTGAAATTGTTAAGCTTTTCCATATTGCGCTTAACGTTTATGAATTCACAAATGTCGGGATGGTCCACCCTGAGAACGGCCATGTTTGCTCCCCGGCGAACCCCTCCCTGCTTGACGGTTTCGGTTGCCTGATCAAAAACATTCATGAAAGATATAGGACCGCTGGAAATACCTTTCGTTGACATTACAGTATCATTTACAGGGCGTATCTTGGAGAATGAGAACCCTGTTCCCCCCCCACTCTTATGTATCAGCGCCGTATTCTTTACAGCGGAGAATATGCTTTCCATACTGTCTTCAATGGGAAGAACGAAGCACGCTGAAAGCTGCCCGAGTTCTCGTCCGGCATTCATTAGTGTGGGAGAATTGGGAAGGAATTCCTTTTTAGCCATCATATTGTAGAATGTGATCGTCATCTGTTCTACATCGTTCTCGTATTTTTCCTCAGCAGACGCAACGGCTTCAGCAACACGCAGAAACATATCCCCCGGCTTCTCAATGATCTCACCGGATTCGTTTCTTTTCAGATACCGTTTCTTCAAAACAGTTTGTGCGTTCTTGCTGAATTCAGGCGTAATCAATCCAATGAAATCAGATGAGTTCTTTCCTTCATCAACAAGCTTTTCACTGCTACTGTCTGTTTTCGAGAATAGATCGTTCTGCAGATGAAGTTCAGCCAACTACACCCTCCTGCCCCATTTGTAAGGGGTAATCATCAGCAGAAATAATAACCACTATTAGTTAATCTGCATATGTAAATTTTATCACTACTTTCAAACCTATAATTGGTTTCAACTTTTAAACTAACTCAGATCCCGGTCACAAGTCAAAACGCCATCGATAGAGGTAGACTATCAATATTTTGTACCTTTGGCAAGGGGGCACTACTACAGGTTGTGTTGAACGCTAACGTATTGGCATATGGACGATTCGTTTGCTTGTTTATAAGCAACGAATATTCTATATTGTGAGCAGTATGAAAAGCAAACGAAGAAAGAGTTTTGAAAAGGAAGTGCTCAGTCACCTGGACAGGCTCTATGGATATGCAATGCATCTTTGCAAGAATAGTGAAGACGCGTCCGACCTTATCCAGGATACTTATCTGAACGCACTCAAATCCGAGAAGCAGTATTCCCTTGGAACAAATGCGGGGGCATGGTTGTTCACAATAATGCGTAATACATTTTTGAATGAAATTAGAAGAAATGAAAGAAAGCCAATAGGTATGGCTGGAGAATGGATAGAACAGATGGTCAGGGAAGATGTATCGGAGCTGCACAAGCACGGTCCCGACCCGAGTGTAAAGTGTCTTGATAATTTACTGAAGGAAGATATAACAAGAGCTATCGCTAATCTTCCTGAGGAGTTCAAGGATTCCATAGTACTCTGCGATGTTCAGGGATTTTCATACACAGATATTGCATCTATTCTTGATATACCGATAGGTACGGTAAGATCCAGGATACACAGAGGCAGACTAATACTGCGCCATTTGCTTTCTGACTGGAAGAATGTGGCAATGGGGGAGAGTTGATATGACATGTGAAGATGCTCATTTACACATGCACGATTACATTTCTGGTGAGCTGGCTCCCGAGCATCGAGAAAACCTTATGGACCATATTGATGGATGTCCGGACTGCAGGGAATTCTTCAGACAGACCGAACACATTCAGCAAACCATGAGAGATTACATGCAATACAAGGCTCCCTTCGAGCTGCAGAACACTATCAGCAGTTTACTGACAAATGCATGATTTGTCGGAATCGACAGTTGCCAGAATCTCAGCTGCGGTTATCGGATTCCTGCTTCTCGCGTTGATGCCGGTACTGTTCAGGAAACCTTCTACTACTATTTCAGATATAGGAGAAATCGCCATCCGTGCATCTATGATTTCCCTATTCGATTCCGTCTGGTCTGGCAACTGGTGGATAATCGAGGGGATTGAACCTCCTCTCCCCGGTGAAGTAGCCTTCGGAATACATGATTATTACCCTTACAAACTTATTACCGCGAGAGATGCGAGAACCGGTGATGTTCTTGTCAGAATTGTTTCTCCGTTAAATCTCCCGCCGAACCCGCATTTTGTAACCCACAAGGATTTTCATATCACCGCTGTTGTACAGGATACAGATGCTTTGGTCATTATACGGGGCCAGGACTCCGAATCCTGGCCGGTCCGGCTGTTCTCAATTATTACTAGTGGCTGATTCGGACAGTATTTATTAATATCCTGTTGAAATTGAATTTTTATGAATGGAAAGACACGAATATGAGAAGTACAATTGTGTTGTTCGTGATTTCTCTTGTTCTTATCTACGGCTGCGGTGAAAGAACAGAAGAAGTAGAATCCGCCGATAATGATTCATCGTACACCAGCCAACTTTCGGTGCGGCTGCCCGGTGTTCTTATTGCTCCCACTGGAGATACGGTAGACATTCTCCTCGAAACTGATGTCATTCTTTACTATTGGCTCCCGCTTGATAAACACGATGATATGCAGGCCGACCTTCTTTTCCTGGCTTCGCTTGATACAACCTGTCTGGCTCTGCCTGTCCAGCCGGATCACAATTCGAGAAATCATGCTCAGCGCGTTATCAATAACATGGAAATATCTTTGCCCGTATATCTCGCGGATTCCACTGTCATGAAGAAGATGGATACCAATATACTGCCAACCTGCCTGATACTGACTACCGGGGGCGAAGAGATCACTGGAAACGGTTTCGGATCTCCTTCAAGGCTTCTCTCTTCCATCCACTGTGGGGAATAATGGACAGATACTTTCTTAGCGATGTTCATCTTTTCCCGGAGAGGGAATCCCATCCCGGCCGGGACAAATTCATTTCCTTTCTTAATTATCTCCATGATTCCCACGATTCCGGAGAATTCTGGATACTGGGCGACCTCTTCGATTTCTGGTTTGAATACCAAAGTGTCGTTCCATCCGGATATGAAAGAAGCCTTTCTGCATTAAGAAGCCTTTCCGATAAAGGATGGAAAGTTCATTTTCTTCCAGGCAATCATGATTTCTGGGTAGGAAAGCATTTTGAGGAAGCGACCGGAGCAACGATACACCTCGAAGATTATCTGACATTGGAAATGAATGGAAAGCGGGTGCTCCTGGCCCATGGTGACGGGCTGGGATCCGGCGATGTCGGTTACAGACTTTTAAAGCCGGTTTTGAGGTCTGGTACAAGCAAATTCCTCTTCAGACTTCTTCATCCTGACGTTGGCACTTTCCTCGCTAGACGTTTCTCAGATACCAGTAAGCGGATACTCAGGCGTGACCTTGACAGCATCCCCTCAGGACTGCAGAACTGGATTAATGACAAATTCGATGAGGGTATTGATATCATCATTATGGGTCATACACACCTGGACACTGTCAAAAGAAGTAAAACAGGTATATATGTTTCTCTTGGAGACTGGCTGACGAGATTCACCTACTGCCGTATGAATAATGGCACCGGGCAACCTGAACTGTTAACATATTCACATGGAATATCCAACAGTCAGAGGGAGAAGAGGGAACAGTGACAGAGTTACCAGCAAAGGATAAGAACCCGGATATCTCAATTGTAATCGCGGCGTTCAACGAAGAGGAGAGCCTTCCGGAACTTGTGAAGGAAATATCCGAATGCATGCAGAACAGAATTCATGAAGTTATCATCATCGATGACGGCAGCACTGATAACACCTGGGAACGAATCTGCCAGCTGTCTTCGGATTTCCCGGTAACAGGATTAAGGTTCAGCAGTAACAGAGGAAAGGCTGCCGCCCTGGCTGCGGGATTCAATGAATCACGAGGTGAATTTGTAGCTACTCTTGATGCTGACCTTCAGGATGATCCACTTGAAATACCCGGAATAATTGATCTGATGATTAAAGAGGGCTTCGATCTTGTTAGTGGATGGAAAAAGGACCGTAAGGATCCTCTCGGAAAAACAGTACCCTCAAAGTTCTTCAATTTAACCGTCAGGCTGGCTACAGGCGTAAAACTTCACGATTTCAACTGCGGATTAAAGGTTTACAGAAGGAAAGTCATCGAAAACCTGGAACTCTACGGAGAAATGCACAGGTATACTCCCGTGCTGGCAGCTCAGCAAGGCTTTTCGATAGGTGAAAAGATTGTAAATCACAGACAACGTAAATATGGACAAACCAAGTACGGACTTGCCCGCTTTTTCAGGGGATATTCAGATCTTCTGACTGTACTTTTCTTACACAGGTACTCTTACCGTCCCCTCCATTTCTTCGGGGGCATCGGAACAGTACTGGCTCTGATTGGACTTGGTATTTCAGCGTATCTTACAGTAGTCTGGTTCGGTGGTGAGTCAATAGGAAGAAGACCCCTTCTGCTTCTTGGTGTTCTCCTTCTTGTTGTAGGTTTTCAGTTCATTTCACTGGGCCTTCTTGGTGAAATGCTTCTGAAATTGTCCAGAAGGAAATCATTCGACATTCTGGAGAGAACCAAACCCAAATCGGAAGAAGAATGAAGACAGGAGTCGTAGGACCATTCCCCCCCTACCGCGGTGGAATTGCCCAGTTTTCCATGCGGCTTCTTGAAACCCTGAAGTATAACTTTCCCGAACATGATTTTATTCCGATATCGTACAGAAAACTTTATCCGTCCATGCTGTTCCCCGGAACGTCACAGCTCGAACCGGAAACCGAACATAACGGTGATGAAATAATCAGTTTAATCGATTCATGTAATCCTTTCAGGTGGATGTCATCCAGAGATTACTTCAAGAAATCCGAATTCGACAACCTGATAATTCAATGGTGGCATCCTTTCTTTGCGCCATCGGTTCTTGCTTCAATTCCCAGTTCAATTCCGTCCGCGGCTATTTGTCACAATGTTATTCCCCATGAATCCTTTCCGTTTGCCGGAAAACTGTCAAGGAATTTCCTTGACAGAATGAAGCTTGCTGTTGTTCACAGCGAAACGGATCTGGAAAAAGCTGCATCCCTTGACCTGAATGCAGAGCTTCTCAAACTCTACCATCCTGTTTACGATCAGTACAATAATCCTGAAGTCACCAGGGAATATTCAAGAAAGAAACTTGGTTACTCGGAAACTGAGCGTTTGATTCTTTTCTTCGGTCTTGTGCGACCATACAAGGGTATTCAGGATCTTGTAAGGTCGATGAGTTCCCTTCCGAATGATATATCTCTTCTTATTGTTGGTGAATGCTACGCAGACAAACGTGAAATAACCTCAGTCATTTCCTCTCTCAAGCTTTCACATAGAATAAAATGGATCGATGAGTTCGTTCCAGATGACGATATCGCCATGTATTTCAATGCAGCTGATATTGTTACCCTCCCTTACCGCAGCGCTACTCAAAGCGGTGTGGCACAAATAGCTCTCTCCTTCGGCAGGATTCTTGTTCTTACCGATACCGGTGGATTGTCAGAACTTGTTGATCCTGGTTCCACAGGCTTCCTTGCTCAACCCTGGTCACCATCAAGCCTGGCAGAATCCATACTCGCCGCTTTTGAACTTGCTTCCGATCCTGATACAAAAAGCAGGATAAGACTGAAGGCTTCCTCATTCAGCTGGGAAACGTATGCTGAAGAACTTGTGAAAAAGCTGCAATGAGGATATTCATTACCGGAGCAGGTGGATTTATTGGATCATGCATCGCGGAATATCTTTCGATAAGAGGGTATGAAACTGTTAGTTACAACAGATCAAAGCATGGAAATCTTTCTCTGGATGGGATACCTGAAGATATCGATGTAATCGTTAACTCAGCAGGTCGACTAGGAACTCCTGGCGTTAATAGTAACGAGTTAACGCTATCCAACACAGCCCTTCCGAAAACACTTGCCGACTACTGTTCGCGTAAGGATACTCATTTAATACATATCAGTACACCCGGTGTTGCAGGCCTTTCAGCGAACGGTTCGGAGGATTCGGAATACGATCCCTGGGGCGAATATGAATCTTCAAAAATGAAGGGTGAAATATACCTGCGTAAACACGAGGATCTGCCCGCTGACCAACTGACAGTTCTTCGCCCTGATTTCGTTTACGGACCTGGTGATTTTCACAAACTTGCCTTGTTCGAACAGGTTTCAAAAGGATGGATGCCCCTTATCGGAAGAAACGGCGCTAAAATCAGACCTACATTTGCAGGAGATGTCTGCCGGGCAGTGGAGTCTTCTCTTCCCGGAGGTATACTGAACGGCGGGCTTTTTAACATAGCTGGTCCGGAAATCGTCACTGTCAGGGAACTGTGCAGTGAGATCGCATCGGCTCTGGGGCAATCTTTAAAAATCGTGCCTCTGCCGAAAATGTTCTTCAGAATGGTTCTTAAGCTGGGGAAACTGTGTCCAGACGCGCTTTCAGAAAGCAGGTTCCAACTCTTCGGCAAAGATCACTACGTATCGACCGAAAAGGCAGAGAAGGCTGATTTCCATACAGAATGGAATCTTAAAAAAGGTATAAGTGAAACAGTTTCATGGTATCTGAACAACGGAGTTCTACGCTAATGAACTCTACCAAGAAAAAAGCCTGGATAAAATGGCTTATGAGAACCGGTATTCTGCTTCTAATCACTGCTGCCGCATGGATTATTATTGTCAACGGCGAGAACTGGCTTGAACAGATAAACAAATTCAGCTGGCAACCTGTCTGGCTTTTAATATGTACCTCCACCCTCTTTCTTGTAATATCCTACTTCCTTATACCTGCAGGATGGATAATTCTCTCACACCGCGCGGGAAGCACTGTCAGTTCAAGAGAACTTCGAGCTGCATGGTTCTTGTCGCAGCTCGGCCGGTATGTACCCGGAAAAGTATGGCTGTTCGCCGGCAGAGTTGCCTTCCTGAAATCACGAGGTCTAACCGGATACAGAGCCACAAGTGTTCCATTTCTTGAACTGCTGTACACAGTTGCTGGAGCAGGCCTTGCCGCAGTGATACCGGTTGTGGTTTCCAGAAGCGATGTATTTTCGCATTCTGGTTTGAAGTATGCAGTACTTGCGGCGGGAATTTCACTTCTGGTGATTCCATTTCTCACCCCCATTCAGAAGTGGCTGTACAGGCTGAAGTATGGGCGCGTTCCTCAGGAATTGCCGTTACCCGGATTAATCGGTTCCATCAAGCTCCTTCTCATCTATTCTGCCATATCCTGGCTTCGGGGACTGGCTCTTTTTCTCTGGTTGAAAGGCTTCGGCATATCAGATGTGAGTTTTCTTCTTTGCTGCGCAGCTGTTCCTCTGTCATGGCTTGCCGGTTATATCGTATTTGTCGTTCCCGGCGGGATTGGTGTTAAGGAGGCGGCTACGGTAGCCCTCCTCGCTCCTTCAGGCGCAACGGGCCCTGTTCTTGCTGTCATAACCGGACAGCGTTTGATATCATCTATTATTGAAGTATCTTTGGCTCTTGTTTCTACAAGAACAGTAAAAATCTTTGGAAAAGAAAAATAATCATTAAAGGACTTCGTGATGAAAGATAATCCTCAAAAAGCGTCTCTTAGCAAGCAGGAACGTGCATTCTTTGATCAACGGGCAAACTTATATGACAAGGTCATTATAAGCACGTCACCTGTAGGTATGGATCGCATTAAACGCAGGGCTCGATCGATTACTCAAGGTGCGGAACTGAAAAAGGGGATGACCGTTTTAGAACTCGGTTGCGGCACTGGAGAATACACAAAAGAATTCGCTGAAAAACAAGTTCAACTGGTTTCCCTGGACATTTCACCGGAAATGATAAGAGTAGCCAGATCCAAGACAGATAGCGGTGTGCAATTTATCGTCAGCAACGCTGAACAGCTCCCTTTTAAAGAGGGTGTTTTCGATTCCGTAATAGGCAACGCTATTCTCCACCATTTTCCTGATTTATGTATGGCCTTGCAGGAAGTAAGGAGAACTAAAACACAACAGGCAAGAATTGTATTCAGGGAGCCAAATCTGTATAACCCCGCAAAGTTTTTTGCGTTCGGCATCCCGATACTGCGGATTTTCAGGAAAAACCGCTGGTCACCGTCGGAGAAAGTATTCTCCCGTTCGTTTATCAAGAAACTACTCAAGGAGACCGGATACTCCGTGCTGGATATTGAGTATGCCGGATTAGTTGGTTCCAAATGCCCGATCCCAATTACCAGATTCTTGTACCGGATAGAGAGACGGTTCTCAAAAACTCCTGTTTTAAACGCGCTTATGGGCTCCATGATCATCCAAGCTAAATAATCTTGAATCGATCGACTTGTTTCCGGAGAATCACTCAGCATAGAAATATCGTGCTTTCAACAGTCATTGGTATTTTCTCGAGAATTCCAGCCGGTGAACCTGACACTGTGCTTGCTGTCATAACAGGAAAGCATTTGATATCATCCATTATTGAAGTATCTTCTGTTTTTGTTTCTACTCGAATAGTAAGACTCTTCGGAGAGGGGTAACTATTTTGATTTCATTTCCGAAAAGAACCGGATTTCTGCTTTTTCTAATTCCTGCAGTACTAATAACCTATTCAACTGTCTTTACATCAGGAAGGTTGCCGGGCGGGGAACTCAGCGACACGGTAAATCAGGGATACTCCTTCTTTACATTCACTACTGAATCTCTTCAGGATGGCAGTCTCCCCCACTGGAATCCATATATATTCTGTGGTATTCCATTCTACTCTTCGTTTTCCGCTCCTGTTTTCTATCCCATTCGTGGTCTGCTTCTGCTGATCACAGGTCTAGAAGGCATGATTCGTTTTCTCTTCCCTATTCAAATGCTTCTTGGCGGAATATTTGCATGGCTTTTTCTTGGATCAATCGGAGTAAGCAGGTGGGGCAGAATCGTCGGCTCTATTGCTTTTGCGGTAACAGCCTGGTCGAACACATTGTTCTACGCGGGACATGGAAGTAAGATAATCTGCTGGAGTTTTCTACCGCTTCTATTGTATTCATGTGAAAAGTGGATGCAGACTAGAAGGGGAAAATACATCGCTATCGGTGGGATGGCTCTTGGTATGCAGACCCTGGCCAGCCATCCTCAGATGGTTCTCTATTCTGTGGGAGCAGCTTTTATCTGGCTCGGATTCCGTGCTTTCTCAAGTAAAGGCACCGTTGGGAAGAACCTTGGAAGTGCTGTATTGGGAATAGTGATTGTAGTACTTCTTGCAGT
>Ga0255390_1147_pt1 | contig 10297 bp, 8 predicted proteins | sample ANMaggSSYBR01H11_FD_182111 | JGI IMG/M metagenome (GOLD analysis project Ga0255390, IMG submission 182111) | Sediment cell enrichment communities from methane seep in Santa Monica Basin, California, United Staets - ANME aggregate JGI... | ecosystem: Environmental > Aquatic > Marine > Cold seeps >... | reverse complement strand
CCCAAACGAATATTGTTTTTTTCAACATGGTTCTCTCCTTTTAGCTACTTTAAAAGCACCATTCGTCTGCTCTCGGAAGGATTATTTCCAGATATCATATGACAGAAATAAATACCTGAATTCACAAGGGTTTTCACTATTCGCCCGCTGATGTTGTAGATAACAAGCTCCGTACCGGCTATGCTCTCTACTGTTGTGAAGGAAATCATGGTTGTTGAGTTGAAAGGATTTGGATAATTCTGATGAAGAACTGGATATACAGCCGAAGATGAACCGCTAAGCCACTCCTCCGTTTCCATCCCGGTTGAGCTAGACTCCCAGATACTGAGCTGAATATCATCGAACCATGCTTCCACAAGACCGTGGACAGAGCACCGTATTGTAACACTGTCCGCGCCTGCAGGAACAGTTTCCCCTCCATTCAGCCATATCCAGCCCTGTTCGTTATTACGATGAACAATTATCAGGGAAGAAAAGAGGGACCCTCCAGGGATACCGCTTCCCGTGAAGAGAATCTCATAGCATGCATATCCAGTGTTAGCGTCAGTAAGAAGATCCCGCTTCAGCCAGCCGTTCAGCCTGACATGCTGACCCGGTTCAACGGCGAGTGACTGCTCAAAGGCAGCATTGGTAACGGGTTGTAATCCCGTAATATGAGCCGACCAGGAACCGCTGTGGGATGTGCCGGATTTGTCAAACACCGCGCTTCCCGGCGGGTTTGCAGTCTGGGTCCAATTCGATGGCAGGGCTCCTCCCTCCTCAAAACCGCAGTTCAGCAAATCTATCGGCAACTCAGAAGGGCATTCAAGATTGAAACTGATGTACTGAAGATCCAGGCTTCGACCGGAGGATGGATCGTATACCGTCTCTACCCACTGATCTGTCACCCATTCCGGATGGCTTGTCCAGGTGGCTGTGTCCAGTACTTCTCTGTACGTATTAGCTGGAAACAGAGGGAACCAGACGATTATTTCCTCTCCTGTTTCCATTGATCCGAGGTCTATACTGAATCCTTTAGCGTAGACCTTATAAAAGGGTTCTCCCTCTTCGGGAGTAGGACCGGATGTAAACATTGCTCCATACTGTTCAAACTCATCAAGCATCATCATCGCCAGAGCAAGATTGCCGGGATTTCTCTGCAGCGATCTCATTGTCGTATTTTCTTTCCAGATGTGATCGAAGCCTGATTCCCAGTTCATATGAATGGGAGCATCGGAGTTCGGCCAGCAGAAGGTGAGTTTGTGTTCTGGTCTCGCAGGGAAACAGGCAAGGGAATCGCCATTCTCCCAGTATTCCGTGCTGCCGCCGGATGTTTCCATGTTCGCCCAGTATCCGGATCCGTCTGACAGCTGCACCCACCATTGTGTAACCGGATGACACTGCTGCACAGGGAATGGTCGGGCCGGTATATCGAGCGCCCGGAGAAGAGAGGATGTCAACCGCTCGAATTCGACGCAGATAGCACGTTCCTCTTCAACAACTTCCGAAGGTTCATAACTCCAGTCGTTGAAGTTAAGACCCCATCCTCCGTTGTTGGTCTGCCAGGCACCGCATGTAATATCTCCGGGATAGTTTTTCTGGAGATCGTAATGAATGTGTGTTACGACCCAGATGTACACCTTTCTCGCGACCTCTGTCTGATTTGTTCTAAGAGGCTCGGGTATGGACATCAGAATATCGTTCGCGATTGATGCTATGAGCGGATCGGCGGGATCGATATGCTCTCCCGGAAGCAGGTAGACTGTAACAGAATCCGGATACAGAGACGGATCCAGTACAGCGTTTTCATCCGGTTGAAGAGTATCCGAATTCACAACCATAAAATCGATGATGTAACCCATCTTCACATAAAGATATTGTGACCTGCGAGAGTTGCTCTCTTCCAGATCAGTAAGAACCAGATCAGTACTGACTGTTCCACCTGCAGGAACATCGATTCTCCCCTCGAACGCGGTTATGCTGCCATCCCTGACAGCACACACGATGTGGCGGGGAGAGCCGCATTCTACATCTGAGAGTAAATAGCTTCCATCCACACTGGTAATATCCCTGATATCACTGCCGTAGACGAAAACCTCCGCGCCTTCCACAGGAAGCCCGGATTGATCTTCCACCGTTCCTGAGATATTACCTGTTCCCGATTGAGCAACTGCCGTCTGAATCAGCAGCAGCATCGGGAAAAGAAAAAAGATAGTATGCTTCAAACCCGTGCGGTCTAGCTTCAACATCAGTCTCCCCCGTCTATTACGTTTTCATGCAATAACTGATTTCTCATAAACCTATTCTTTTCTGCATGAATTAATCGGGTATTACGAGTTTGTAACAGATTGTAACAGCTTGAAAATTGCTGTACAGGTTACCGGCACCATCAGCGTTGAATATTTGAAGTTGAATTACTACCTGTCTATCTTCCTGCTATATGCAGCTGAGTTTAAATGTACATTCTGATAAAGTACCGCTGTCAATTTTATAGGTGTGGATAGATTCTCATTATAATCCCTTAATAGTCAAGGCTGTTTAAGTATATGGTTTTATTTCCAATGGAGGATTCATGTCTGCAGTATGGTTTATTCCGGTATTGATTGTTGCGCTGACGGGTGCAGTTCCTGACAATATGGGTTTCGAGATGATGGATGATGAAGGGTCGATGCCACTGAACTGGATCCTTGAGGGGGCGGGTTACTCCGGTAACAGCGATTCAGTGGTGGTATTCAGCGGGAATCGCTCCTTACGGCTCGAATACATCGAACCTGGTAGCTACTTCGGTTATGTCTCACAGTACATTCCTTTCGCTTACCAGGGTGAATCGATAACATTGAGCGGTTACCTGCGCAGCAGGGATATGGGGGATAAAACTTTTGCTGGTCTGTCCCTTGATCTGTACGATTCTCAGGGCGATGTAGCGTGTAGTGAATACATGTATCTGGAAGATTTACAAACCGATACGGACTGGCAGCAATTTGAGATAACGATGAAAAACAGCATCTTTGGCGACACACTGGAACTTGGCGTTTACCTTATGGGGCCCGGTACGATATGGATAGACGACACGGAACTGCTGCTGGACGGAGAACCTATTTCTCAAGCGATGGAACGTGATCTGCCCGGTGCGCAACTGGATCATGAATTCGACTCCGGGTCCGGCCTTGAATTCAAAGAAGTTGATGATTTTCAGATAGAATCGTTGGTGCTGCTGGGAAAGGTCTGGACCTTCCTGAAGTACCATCATCCCCAGATAGGCAGAGGAGATGTAAACTGGGATTATTTCCTTATACGGATACTGCCCTCGGTGCTGGAGGCATCAACAGAGTCTGATCGACAGCAGGTGCTCCTGGATCTTGTAAACAGCCTTGAACCAGTTGTTGCGGCAGAATCGTATCTGCCGGAACCGGAAGAAATACATCTTTGCCCAGATCTGAGCTGGATAGATGGTCCCGAGGTCAGCCCTTCGCTTGCTACCGCACTGTGGAGTGTTTACGAGGGGCGTTATCAGGAAACCCACTACTACGTAAGGGGAACACCGTATTCAACCTTCAGCGAATGTGGATACGAGGATATGGACATACCTGATATGGGGTTCCGTCTGCTGGCTCTGTACAGGTACTGGGGGATCATAGAGTACTTCTTCCCCTACCTTTACGCCATCGATGAAGATTGGGATGATGTACTCCGAACTTACATTCCTGTGTTAATCGCAGCGGATACTCCGCTTTCCTATCAGCTTGCCCTTCAGAAGCTCATCGTTTCCATCGGTGATTCCCATGCGAGCATCTGGAATGAACCTGATGCCCTGAAGGAGTTCTTCGGCAATTTATACACTCCACTTTCTCTCGCGCATATGGAAGATCAGTGGGTTGTTGACGGATACATGCACGAGTCCGTTGTTAGTTCCGGAATTGAACCGGGCGATGTGATTGTCGCTATCGACGGCCAGCCTGCTGCCGACAGGACGGAAGAACTGTTCCCGTACGCAAACTGTTCAACAGAGGGTTCACGCTACGATATACTCGGCCGTAAAATGCTCAGGGGAAACGCTGACACAGTTGCTATCACCATTCAAAGGGGCGATGACACGCAGGTTGTGACGATGCGCAGAATGGAGAAGGAAGAAATTGACTGGGGAATGATAAATCAGCCTGCAGCAGGTAATGGCTCGTATACCCTTCTTGATGACGGAACGGGATATGTCTACGCCGCTACGCTCTCAAATGAAGACATGGAAGAGATGAAAGAGGAGCTTCGATATTCGGATGGTCTGGTTCTGGACCTCCGGGACTACCCCGGGGGGTTCGTGATATACAATGTAGCTGATTTCATCCTGCCTGAGGAGACAGTGTTTACCCATATGACCTTCCCTGATCACAGCAATCCGGGTACTTTCACATGGGGAGAACCTCTTTGTGCAGGTGGAGGTGATTCTTTAGTATACGAAGGTAAAGTGGCAGTTCTAATTGATGAGGGATCCATCAGCAGTGCGGAGTTTCACGCCATGGCCTGGAGGCTTGCGCCCCGGGCACGGGTGTTCGGCAGCCCCTCCGCAGGTGCGGACGGCAATATTACGCACGTTTCTCTGCCTGGTGGCGTGAACACAGTCTTCACAGGACTCGGAGTCTACAACCCCGATGGAAGCGAGACTCAGAGGGTTGGGATTATTCCTGACGTTGAAGTGAGACCAACCATCGAGGGTATGCAGGCCGGCCGGGATGAGGTGCTTGAGGCCGCCCTTGAATGGCTGCATTCAGAGGATCCAATGCAGTAACCGGCTTGCACCCATGTAACCAGAATCTCCTGACAATATTGGAGTGAAACTAATCTATTTTGAGTAAAGAGCGTGCTTTTCTGCTTCGATATCTTTTTAAGAAGTTCGTAGTAAACTGAAGGTTACCTGTAGGGCATGTTTCAACACAGACACCACACCCCACACAGTTTATGGATTTTACCGGCTTACCGGCCTTTGCCCTGCTCATAATGTCAATAGACATCTTGCAAACGTCATTGCACAATCCACAACCGTTGCATTTCGTAAGTCCGGTGGTGATCTGCTGTCCCGCGATTCTCCCAATAACCCCAAGCAGAGTACCGGCCGGGCAATAATAGCAATAGGATCTTGCTCCTATAAACAGCATGAAAAATATCATCAGATACAACTCAAAGACCAGATACTTAATCCTTTCGATATTTATTAATACCCTCACGGGAACGGTCTCAGTCCCGGTAAAGAAAAATATTCCCCAGGCAAGCATCAGTACCAGGCAAATGACAATCATGAAAATTTGAAACACAAAAAGGATTGTCCGCATCCTCGGACGAACCACCTTTGATCGAGGACGTTGTTTATTATGAGGGATTAAGGGCAATGCTTCGCCAAAAGCCTCTGCATGAGCACCGACAAATGTGCACAGCATACTGCAATGCCAGCGCCTTCCTAAGAATACTGTCCCGACGAGTACAATTAACTGGTATATGTAAAATACCCAGAGCGTAATAACAACTCCGTTCCAGTCCAGGATTTTTGTCAGGGAGACGGTCAGGTGAGCGCCTGTTACCGGTGCTTGAAATGGCAAAGATGCCCAGGGAAACGGCATCAAAGCAACATAGAATTCTGTAAATCGCAGTATGAATGGCAGGATCAGATACAAAAATAAAAACGATATGGAGAAACTGGCAAAACTGATCAGCCTGAATTTGGATATCTTACCTTTTGAAATTTTAACATATTTGACAGTTAAATAAAATCCAATAATCGTGGTTATCGATCGAATCCCATTCTCAAAGATGATAAAGATCCACTCAATTATTGCTTTAACTTCCGGGCTTGCGTTTTTCCTTACAACGCCCATTAAAAATCCTGCTACTAAACCTGAAATGATGAAAAAATAAACAGTGTATCGCAGTAATCTGATATAGCGCTGTGATTCTGCCTGCTTGTCCGTTTTACTCATCCGTTTCCAATTCAGTACCTTTCACCCTGTCTATCACAATTCCGATCTACTATTAGACAACGTTACAATCAGCGGCGCTTGATAAGGCCGTCCGTTTGTAACGATTGATTATGTGTGTTTTCTTTTCTTCTTTTTTGATTTTGGTTCTGGAAGCTCTTTAACTGTCACTCTTACTAAGTTGCTAATCCAATCCCTATCTTCAAGTTTATCATCTATTAGAAAATATAACCTTGCTCCCGGGTAGGGAGGTGCTTCAATTACATCTTTGATAAAAAGTCTTCCGGCTTCGGTTGGTTTAATAAATAATTGGTCATCGCATACGAGTGCCATTATTTTACCATCGCTATAAAGTGCATATTCACCAAACATTTTCTTGTATGTAATTTCACCGGCATTTTCAATTTGATCGACGACGAATTCAACAAAACCTAAATCTGATGACATTTGATTTCCTCTATTGTTCTTTGGTGATGATATTATATAAGGCAATTATGCCTGATATTCATATTGAATTCCTGATTGCCCTGATATGCTCCGGAGTCGTTCCGCAGCAGCCCCCGATTATTGACACACCGGCATCAACCAGTTCCTTAGACTTCTCCGCCATGAATTCAGGTGTTTCCGGATAAACAAGCTCCCCGTTCTCAATCAAAGGAAGACCGGCATTTGACTGGATAATGATGGGAAGAGTGGTGTGCTTTCTGTATTCCCTGGCTATCCTTATCATGTTCTCGATTCCGTTTCCGCAGTTGGAACCGATTACATCAGCACCGGCCTCCTCAAGAATTTTCACAGCCTTTTCGATCGTATCACCCATAATAGTGAAGAATCCTCTTGGGGTGGAGTCGTAAGTCATGGTCGCCATAACGGGGATTCCCGGTGCCTTCGTTTTAGCGGCTTTCAGAGCAAGAAGCGCTTCTCTTAGATCCATCATCGTTTCGATACAAATTACATCACATCCAGCTTCAGCGAAAGCCTGCATCTGAATTTCAAAACTATCGAAAATCACTTCAGGATCGGTATCCCCGTAGGGTTTAAGGATCTTTCCGCAGGGGCCGCAGGATGCAGACACATACGCCTTTCCTTCAACAACCTTCTTAACGACGGAAACAGCATTTCTATTAATCAGAGGAGCTTTATCCTCGAGAGAATAAGAGGCTAGTTTCAGGGGTGATCCTCCGAACGTATTCGTCTGAATTATATCGGCTCCGGCTTTGAGGTAAAGTATGGCTATATCCTCAAGTATATCGATCCTTGTGAGATTCATTCTTTCGGGGCACTCACCACTTTTGAGCCCCCTTTCGAACAGCATGGTTCCCATGGCTCCGTCCGCAACCAGTATTTCGCCATTGTTCAGGCGCTCAAGCAGTCTTTTCATCAACTGTTTTACCGGAAAAACGATTCAACGGTTTCAACCGCGTTTGCACCGTCGTAACTGTATGCGTCTGCGCCTATTTCAAGAGCGTATTCCTTCGAAACAGGTGCCCCTCCCACCATGATCTTGATTTTACCGTACAGCCCCTCAGCTTTTGCCAGGTCAACGACTTTCTTCATTGTTTGCATCGTTGTAGTAAGAAGAGCGGACATTCCGATTACATGAGCATTTTCTTCTCTGGCAACTCTGATGAATTTCTCAGCCGGAACATCGTTTCCAAGGTCAATGACTTCAAATCCGGCACCCTTGAGAAGAATTCCCACCAGATTCTTTCCGATATCGTGCAGATCATCCTTTACGGAACCTATCACTACTTTTCCCTTTATTGGAATTCCATCCTTGATAAGAAGCGGCTTCAGTACCTCCATTGCCCCGTTCATCGCTCTTGCGGCAAGAAGGACATCGGGAAGGAAAATTTCATGGTTCTTGAATTTCTCGCCAACGATATTCATTCCGGCAATTAGGCCATTATCCAGTATTTCACTTGGCGGTATCTGTTTCTCAACAGCGTCTTTTGTGAGTTTGACAACAATCTCATCAAAACCACCCTGCAGATTGAAAGATATCTGATTAAGAAGTTCCATAATTATCCTCCTGTGCATCAATAACAACATTTCGCATTCTCTCGATACATGATTTTGTTCTGCATGTATCACAGAACGGATATGAATTCGTAAATTCATGAGTTTCTCCGGGTCCGGCAATAAGCACTCCGGACACGGTCTTTATCGGACTCATAAGATAACTCTCGTTCAATGTTATACCTATCTCTTCCGGATTAAGAACTTCAAACAGTTTTTTTTGTCCGCTTATATGCCATCCACAATATCCCGGGCTGTAGTTCAAGACCCGCAGCGGATCTGATGATGACTCCTTCCCGGCAAGTTCCGTTTGAAGAAGATTCGCGATAGTATTCGCGAGTGAGTCTGCAGCGTATGACGAGACCGAATCAAGCATATAGCCGGCAGCATAATCTCCTTTGTCGAAGAGTTCTGTCACTTTCTCACTGAGAACAGGCCCGAGTGTAACAGCGAATAGAGCAAGGTAACTGCTTTTCCTGTAAATATCCTTTACCGGATTCTCCTGCTCGTTCAACCCTTCTCCGCGGAATACTTCCTCGAAATCGGACACTTCGATCCCGGCCATTATGCCCCTGGGTTCTGCGAGTTCTTGAAATGTTTTAATTGCTTCTACGTAGATCTTCTCGAAGTTCTCGCTGACCTCAGTTCCATCGGGAATGCCCTGGCTGCGGAGTATTTCATCTCGCGAAAGTCTTATATCCTCCAGAGTAAAATCAATAATCGATCTCATAAATCCTCATGTGGAAGTGAATCCATGCCGTACTTTGCGGCTTCCTTTTTCATTAGTCCGGTCATTTCCGCAAGAACATCATCAGGCAGCTCTGTGGGCTTCCATGCTTTCAGCAGTCTTTCGATCTCCATTTTCGCCCTATCGCCGATGCTAAGGCTCCCCTCTTCCATCCACCTTGAACTGTTCGCACGGTCAATTACAGCCCCCGGGAAATAATGCTCATCATGGAGGTACTTTCTTGTATGGTTGGCAATCAGAAGATGCTTGTCCCGCAGAAGTTCCTCGAAGATCGGTATGGAGGGAAAATCTTCCTTCGGTTCTATTCCCCTGGTCAGCCTGAGTGTCATCCCGCAGATCTCGTTATCAACAACCAGTTTTTCAAGGCTCTGGCAGCTTTCAAAATCAAGCATTCCGGGCCCGGATATGCTGTTTATGCCGGACAGAGCAGCAAGGGTCGCCCCCATCGAGGTTTCAAGACCCGCCTGAGCATCCAGCTGCTTCGCGTCGCTCAGGGCAATGTAAGCCTGGGTGGGAAGATTCAAATACTTACCGATCTCGTTATTTGCGCAGTCTATCATCTGCGTTTCAACAGCTCCCATAGGCGTGGTCTCGTACCTCACATCAAACGCGGCGGGTGAACCGCCGTAAATGATCGGAGTTCCCGGTTGTGTAAGTTGGCTCAGGACAACACCGCTTAATGTCTCGGCAGCATGCTGAACAATGGATCCAACCAGTGTCACTGGAGCCATGAAACCCGAGAGCGGCATCGAAATGTATTCAACAGGTATGAAGTGGTTCGCGCAATCGACCAGGTTCTGAGAAGTGACGTCGCTCCATTTCAAAGGAGCGGTCGGGCAGCATGAGAATATCGTAAGTGGTCTTTTCTTCAGCGCATCTCTCGATCCGCGGATGGCAAGCTGCAAATCTTTCATCACGTTAAATGCGTCAATTGTAAAAGCGCCCGTTACCACAGGTTTTTCGCAGTACAGAAGGCTCAGGAAAAGCCTGTAGCTGTCCGATATCCTCTCGTGAACATCCGCTGGAATGAACGCTGTACTCTGAGAGGCGATATTATCCAGTCCACTCATCAACTTCGCGTAATCTACATAATCGGCGGTTGACGGTTTCCTGATCTCACCGCTAGCGGAATCAAGAATATTGATCGCAGCTGAACCAGGTGTGAAGTAAACATTATGATCCCTCAGATCGTGTGTTTGCCTGCCCATGACATCGTATAGTTCAACCGAATCCGGCGCTGTCTCAAGGGCTTTATCTATGATGTCAGGAGTGAGAAACACATGATTTTCCCTCATGCCTACTGTAGCGCCATGATCAGAGAGCATCGAAAGAACACCGTCATTATGAATCTCTACACCCAGATCGCACAGGATGTCCCGCGCTTCTGAGATTATTCTCTCAATAAGTTCATCACTCAGCAGCCTTAGTACAGGTCTCATAAACGCTCCTTAACTTTCAAGAGAATTAAATACTGATGATTAACGGAAAGTAGAGATGAAGCCTCAGCTTGTCAAGATGAAGAGTACAATAACATCTGAGGCAAGTGAACCGAACAACTGTACATACCATTGCATTGACAGCCTGAGGTTGA
>Ga0255390_1144_pt1 | contig 10349 bp, 11 predicted proteins | sample ANMaggSSYBR01H11_FD_182111 | JGI IMG/M metagenome (GOLD analysis project Ga0255390, IMG submission 182111) | Sediment cell enrichment communities from methane seep in Santa Monica Basin, California, United Staets - ANME aggregate JGI... | ecosystem: Environmental > Aquatic > Marine > Cold seeps >... | reverse complement strand
CGAATGCCTGCAGGCAACTGAAATTCCTGAAACGTTAAGCAAATACTATTCCAATGATTACTATTCATTCTCCAAGCCGAATATCTCAAAACCGAACAAAGCATGGTGGTATCTCAAGCACCGGAGAACAGGTTATTACCTGAGTGGCAAAGGTCTTGCGGGAAGGATCCTGTTGAAACTGTTTGGTGAGCCACGTCTTCCAAAATGGGTAAAATCCTCAGGAGTTCATGTGGACTCCAGAATACTGGATGTCGGATGCGGCGCCGGCCACCTGCTAATGCATCTCCACAGGAAAGGCTTTTCTGATCTAACAGGATATGATCCGTATATTCAGGAAGATTGTTATTATGAGAATGGGGTTAGGGTCTTAAAAAGAGACCTTGATGAAACAAGTGAGTCTTTCGAATTCATTATGCTGCATCATTCTTTTGAACACCTTGCGGATCCGCTGGGTACATTAAAAAAACTTCGTAGGAAAGCATATGACAAAGGGCTCGTTCTGATACGAATCCCTGTTGCTTCATCATTCGCATGGAAGCATTACAGAACAAACTGGGTTCAGCTCGACGCTCCGCGGCATCTTTTCCTGCACTCCATTAAAAGCATGACGCTGCTATCCGAAAGTGCCGGCTTTGAGATTGAATCCATTGAATTCGATTCCGATGCATTCCAATTCTGGGGAAGCGAGCAATATGTAAAGGGAATTCCGCTGCACGATAGAAGATCCTGCAAATATGGCATAGACAGCTCCATTTTCACCCAAAACGATTTGGTAAGGTTTCAAGAGAAAGCAGAAGAATTAAATGCCGCTAAACAAGGTGACCAGGCATGCTTCCTTCTGCGGAAGATAACTATTAAACCCAACCGCCATCTCAGGAACAGGAAATATGCATCTGTTCTCCGTCAGTGAAGTACAGTAAGCTTCGTGCAGCATCTGGTGATTCCATCCGGGGAAATAAGCTCAACCAGATATATTCCCGGTCTGTATGTAGAAACATCAAGCAGAATATCCTCTGCGTTACAGATCATCTCGTCAATTATTCTACCGGAAATATCCCGGATCCTGAACAGGCTATCTTCAATATGTCCTGTGTGGAATATGGCGGTTCCGAAACAGGGATTGTTTACGACGGATATATGCACTGATTCCGATAAAAGATCATCATCTTCCTCGACTGAAACCAATGCCATCGATGGAACCAGTGTGGGATCTCCTATCAGCGTCATTCCCAGATGCCATGATCTCTCGTGTCCTACAAACCCATTTGAGACTATCTGATTCCACCAGTCTCTATATCCCTCCCCTATTGATCCGTCGTTGCCCATGGGGGCATAGAAATAGTTGAACCGAAGCATTGCTCCGGATTTGGTGCTTCCAACAGCAGCAAGACCATTGCTGTTCTGAAAAACGTATGCTCCACCCATATAACCGCTGGTTGTAAATCTACAGTTGGAGCATGCAAACAGATTGTAGAAATGAGCCGGTGGCTGTATTGCAGCAATTTCGTAGTTGTAAGTTGGATACATTCCCGGATACCAGAGGTGATAGGAAGGGCATGAATGAACAAAAGGACTTATCCAGGAATAGCTTGCCGGTAAGCGAATGTTCTCATAGTCGGAGTCAGTAGTTACCACGTTATCGTTAACAAGATCTGTATTGGGGTACAGGAGCTGCATATTCTGCTGGAAATCGATACCGTAAAAAGCCCAGTCGTCATCAACGTAACAGAGCGCCTGAAGAGGCTCGGTATCACCCTCATCGCGCCAGCTGTGATTCTGATTCAGATACGATGTTATAAGTGATACTTCATCACCAAGATTGCTTGTGAGAATCCTGCCGATGTAAATCTCAGGATCAAGTTCTCCCGACCATGTATCGTACTTCCCATCCTGACCAGATACTCCTCCGGACGGATATCCAATCCATAAATCCTGCCAGCTTCCATTAAGATCCATAAAAAAGTAATCGGACGGGAACTCTTCGCTTGAATCCAGGATATCGTTGTCTATCATAGACCATGCAACGGGAAGATCTCCAACAAAAACAGCTCCTTCCAGTCCCTGATCATGGCGAACCATAAGGTAATCTTTCAGTTCTTCCGGCGTGCTGTATGTGACTTCAACGACTTCCACGGTAAGCCCATTGCAGCTTATATCTGCAGCCCATCGTTCGATCAGGGATAAACCAACAGCAGAAGCAAGACCGTTTTCGAGAATTACCAGAAAACTGGTTCCATCCCTTTCAGAACCGGTTTGCAGAACTGTATTCACAATCAGCGGTACAGTCGGAGGTCGTGTCGCCTGCCATTCCTCCATTGTTTCAGGAGTGTAGCCTTCAGGATACGTTGTCATAGCAACACCGGAATAGTCAAAACCGGTACTCAGCGTCAAAGTAAACAGCAACATTAACATGAGTCCTCCTTCTACAACGCAAACCATTACTGGAATTCGAACTCGTTGTCTTACGTATATAATGGATTCTTCGATACATATAGTAACTATTCTCACCTTTGTCCCGATGTTTCGCTTGTCCAACGCCATTTCTGGAGAAGACCAGTGTCATCCAGTTCTTTATAGCTGTGAATTGAGTGTGTATTGACAGGGCTGATGCTGAATTGTAAATTTCGTAGTAATCTTATTGGAAATACATATTGTTTGAAAGGAAACACTTATGAGAAAGGCCATTTCAGCGATCATTCTCCTATCCGGTTTCATCATGGCAGGTGCTCCCTCATTCGGCCCCCTCAGCTGGATTGAAGCTTCTGGAAACAGGATTGACGTTGGATATTACGGAGCCCCCTGCATCGCGGACTGGGACGAAGACGGTCTGAAGGATCTGATACTGGGCCAGTTCACCGATGGCAAAATAAGGTTTTATGCAAACTCCGGTTCAAACGATTCTCCAATTTTCACCGGTTACAGCTTCATTCAGTCGGACGGAGCAGATATTAAATTGCCCTCTGGTTGATGCACCGGCGCAACTAATCCACAGGTTGTGGATTTCAACAACGATAGTATCCTCGATATTGTTGTAGGTGATAGAAACGGCTTCGTTAATTACTTCCGCGGTACAGCTACAGGTGTATTAACAGCGGAACCGAATATAAAAGCGAGTGGAACGACCATTGATGTAGGATACAATTCCGCTCCGGTTATTGTTGACTGGAATGAGGATGGGCTTCTTGATCTTATTCTGGGACAGGAAAGCACATCCCCGGGAAGCGTACGCCTGTATCTGAACAGCGGAACACCGGAAAACCATGCATTCACCACATACACCTGGATCCAGAGCAGCAGCACGAATATCAAATGCTCCCGCTGTGCTCCGCAGATAGTTGATCTCAACCTGGATGGAAAAAAGGATCTTATCTGTGGAGAATCCTACGGCAAAGTGCTTTACTACGAGAATGTTGGTTCAAATGCCTCCCCTGTATTCAGCGGTTATGAGTACCTCGAAAGCAACGGATCAATCATTGATATTCATTACGGATCAAGGCTCTGGGTGAATGACTGGGACGAAGACGGACTCCCCGATCTCATTTTAAGTGATTACAACGGCTGGGTATACCTGTGCCATGGCGTTTCTACAGGAATCGAAGCATGCACCGAGCTTAACACCTGCTGTGAATTGAGCATTTCCAGAAGCCCCACAAACGGCCCCTTCAGTGTGGATTTTCTTCTTGAAGCAGACAGCGATGTGCAACTTCGGATATACTCCGCTAACGGCAGGATTGTATCCGAATCAGGAATCGTCCAGTTCACTTCCGGTGAGCACAATTTTAGATTCGATATTTCCGGCGAACCGTCCGGCATATACTTCGTTCGGTTTGTTACTGGAAGTATGGTCCTGTCAGAAAGCGTAGTTCTGCTTTCAGGATATTAGATCTGTCCTGGTGATTTCAATTTCAGATACCTGTCTCGTTCGCTGAAAACGCAGCCGCAGTAAGGCTGCCTGTACATTCCCGCTTCTCTGGAAATCCGTATGGATTCATTGTAGAACTCCCTGAAGTCTCTGTATACGAAACGAACGCCGCTTTTCTTCTCGGCGATCTTTCCCGCTGACATAATAAATGCCTGGTTCTGGTAGGGGCTTACTGAAAGAGTAGTGGAAAAAGTCTCAATTCCACGTTCCGCCGCTCGAGCAGCCGTTGCCGAAAGTCTGTCCTCGAAACAGGCATAGCACCTGTTATCAGAATCCAGCAGCATCCTGATATTCTCTTCAAGAGGGTATTCCTCATCGATCTCAAGAGGTATCTCATTTGAATCGGCGTAGTCTTTAAGTGCCTGAAGCCTTCTCTCCCTCTCCTTCCAGGGGTGTATGTTAGGATTGTAGAAAAAGGCAGTGATTTCGAAACCCTCCATTTGAAGCTGTTCACATACTACAGTCGTACATGGGCCGCAGCATGCGTGAAGTAGAAGGGATTCATCCGTTTTCACAAAGGGAGTTCTTCCTGTATGCTGTACTTCAACCCCAGATGACTGTAAGCTTTGATGGTAGTCATTCTTCCCCTGCTCGTGCGGTTTAAAAATCCTGAAATAAGAAGAAACGGCTCAACAACATCGATCAGAGTATCCTTTTCTTCGTTAAGGGTTGCCGCCAGGGCTGCGACTCCAACGGGGCCTCCGGTATACTGCTTTATTATGACACTGAGGTACTTTCTATCAAGACTGTCAAGACCGGCTTCGTCTACACCATGAATATCCATGGCCTCCACAGCGACGTCCTCAGTAACCACATCCTTGCCTTCAACCTGGGCGAAATCCCTTACCCTCTTTAGTAATCTGTTGCAGATTCTGGGAGTGCCCCGGGACCGTAACGCTATGGTTTCAGCTCCTCCATCGGTCAATTCCAGGTTCAGTATACGGGATGATCTTCTGATTATCTCCGCCAATTCATCTGTATTGTAAAACTGCATATGAAGTGACAGGCCGAACCTGTTTCTCAAGGGTCCGGTAATAAGACCCGCGCGGGTGGTAGCGCCAACAATCGTGAACTCGGCAAGATCAAGTCTTACCGTTCTTGCATGGGGACCGGGATCCAGCACGATATCAATGACGAAATCCTCCATTGCCGGATAGAGGTACTCCTCCACCACCCTGGGAAGCCTGTGAATCTCATCAATAAAGAGGATATCCCCCTGCTGCAGGTTGGTCAGGATTCCAACCAGATCGGCTGCCCTTTCAAGAGCGGGTCCGGAAGTACAAATAAGACCAGCGTTCATTTCATTGGAAACGATATGAGCCAGTGTGGTTTTACCAAGGCCGGGAGGCCCGTGAAACAGAATGTGATCAAGGGGTTCTCCTCTGCCAAGAGCAGCCTTTATCGCGATTGTCAGCTTCTGTATTACAGCTTTCTGACCGATGTATTCATTCAGGTTTTCAGGCCTGAGAGAAGGCAGTGTGGTTTCGTCAGCAGTCTCATCGATCCTCTGAGCTTCTCCTGAGATGATTGATTCTCTGCTCACTTTCTGCTCCTGATTCTCATCGCGCGTTTAACAACAGTCGATATCCCGGCTCCGGAGTCAAGCTCGCTGCAGGCCATTTCAATTAATTTATCCGCTTCAGCTACAGGCACGCCAAGCTGCCTGAGAACCGCTCTGGCTTCGCCATGTGTATCTGGAATGTCACCGACGGACGAAACAGCTCCATACATTTTCTTCATCTGTTCCTGAAGTCCTGCTACTATCTGCCTGGCCCTCTTCTTTCCTATTCCGGGCAGAGTTGTCAGGTAATCGTAGTCCTCCGAGGCTATTGCCGAAGCAATTCTATAAGGAGGTTTTTCAAGCGCTTTAACGGCGGCCTTAACTCCCACACCGGATACCGAGATGAATTTCTCGAAGAATTCCCTGTCGCGAACTTCTGGAAACCCCACCAACAGAGGAACTACACGATTACCTTCAAGCTGTAGATGCAGGTAAACCGGGATATCAAGCTCCTGTCCCGCGGTTACACTTCTGAAAAAGTAGCCCGGAGTCAGAATCCCGATAACGAACGAACCGGTTCTAATATGAATGGTGGAATTAACCGTTCTTTCTACTGAGCCCCTTAAACTTTCTATCATTTTTTTCACTTTCGTAAGCAGCTATTGCAATGGCAAGGGCATCTGAAACATCGTCCGGTCGTATTTCAACGGTCAAACCAAGGAGATGCCTGACCATGCCTGATACCTGTTCCTTGCTGGCTCTCCCGTTCCCTGTAACAAGCTTCTTTATTCTTGTAGAAGGCAAAGAAACAACGCGTACTTCACTTCGAACAGCCGCAAGACTCAATACACCACGGGCATGCGCCATTTTTATTGCCGTAGACGGATGCTTGTAATGAGCATATATCTTCTCAAGCCCCATTGCTACCAGGCTGTATTTATTAATAATCTCCAGCATTCCGCAATAGAGTTCATTCAGTCTTTCGGGAAGCGTATCATTTGCTGATGATGTTATTGTCCCGCCGTCAAGAAGTTCGATGTAACCGGATGAGAAGCGAAGCACTCCGTATCCTGTTGTGCCCAACCCGGGATCTATACCCATATAGATGGAAGATCCAGTTTCAGGCAATTAATCCTCCTGTATCTCAAAATTGGTATGAATCGCCTGAACATCATCATTTTCTTCAAGTATTTCAAGAAGAGCAACAGCCTTTTCAGCTTCCCTGGAGCTTAACCCTATAAAGTTATCCGGTTCCTTTGTAACCTCTGCGCTTTCAGGTACTACACCCATCTCCACCAGGGCATTCTTAACATCGAATACATCTGAAGGCGAAGTTGAAGCTACTATTATATCATCAATTGTCTGGACGTCTTCAAGACCGGCTTCAAGGCCTGCCTCAAGTACCTGGTCCTCGGAATACCTGGCACCATCGATGATTATCTTTCCGACCCTGTTGAACATATAGGCTACACTGTTCCTTGAACCGAGATGACCGCCATGCTTTGAGAGGGAATGTCTTATTTCCGCTGCGGTTCTGTTCTTGTTATCCGTCAGTACTTCAATGATTATCGCGACTCCGCCAGGGCCGTAGGCTTCGTATGTCATTTCCTCGTAAGTGATGCCTTCAAGGGCGCCTGTCCCTCTCTTTATAGCCCGCTCTATATTGTCGGAAGGCATATTGTGGGATTTCGCGGTCTCTACCCCAACCCTTAATCGGGCGTTCGTTTCTACGTCTCCTCCACCCTCCCTTGCGGCAACAGATATCTCTTTAACCAGTCTACTGAAAATCTTGCCCCTCGCAGCGTCAGCTTTCGATTTCTTATGTTTTATACTGCTCCATTTATTGTGTCCTGACATGCATTACTCCTGTTCAGTAAAACTATCCGATTTCTTCCTTCTGTAATATCAACATTAGATATTAAACCTTCTTCAGTCAAGAAGGTGAGAACTATATGAAAAATTTATTTAACTCCGCTTAAAATATTCATCGGAATCCGGTGCGGCAGTGTAGGGAATACCGATTTTCGAGCCGTTGATACTGAAAACGGTTTTCTCGGGCGTACACCCGATTGCATAAATACCTGCCGCGTGAACTTCGATATCAAGGTCAACCGATGCAAGGAAATCAGATCTGTTGACCTCAACACCCACAGCAACCCCTCTGGCCAGAGAAACGGCATCATCCCTTCCTACAGAACCGCCGATTACGCTGAAACGTTTCCCATGCTCCATTTCCTCAGGCAGGAAGTTCTCTCCGTGCATTCTGACTCCGGTGGAGAGAACCAGGCTTGTCGAAAATGCCGGAAAAATGAATCTGTCTTTGTGATAGCCTGAGTCGGACTCTGTAAGCCCTCTTTCCCTGCCGGTGAATTTCCTGGGTCCATTAACTCCCGATGTCAAAGATTTCTTGCGGGATAAGCGGCTGTGTATGGTAACGGTAGCGTCAACTCTCCAAAAAGGCAGGAAAACAGAGCTGGAATCACTATCCCTCATGAATTCAATACTGACTGGTTCGAACCGTTCGCCGGAAATCCAGCATCTGCCGCACTCAGAGCAGTAAAAAACAACATCTGAAGAAAGCCCACGAAGATCGCTTCCGCAGTTGGAACATCGAAGAAGAGTCATCTTTGAAATATTACGTCGCATCGGAAATAACCATCCTGATAAAATTAGTAAATAACATGATCGTTTCCTTTTCCAACCACTCTGCCAAGTATTTTAAGTAGATGCCAGGTTCCGTATGCCAGGGCACTCATAATGAGAATAATTGTCGGTAAACAGCTGGACTGATTCCCGGAGGGGGTTTTGTAATTGAGTTGTCCACTGAAAAGAAGATCAAGAATGAAAGGAAGAATCCCGGCCCATAGCAGTGCGGCAGCGATGGTAATAATTTTTTTGTCCTTGCCTGAGGATGGGAACCTTCCGCGCAGAACACTTCCAGAACGCCCATCAACAACCACCTGATAGGATCTCCCATCGAATCTGAAATCGGTTATCCATAGAGGATAATAAACAAGTGCGTCACGATATCCGGAAATGACAATATATTCCCACCTCTCTTCGAGTCCGAAACCGACACCTGAGGCAAGTCTGCTGAAATAACTGGCTGTCTGCTCATGGGCATCTGCAACGGTAATGACCGGATCAACGAATACACCGTTTCTGGAACTCTCATCCTCAAGAACTTCCAGCCCCTCAGGAAGAGTAGTACGTTGGATATCAAGCCCCTGTATGGAAAGCTGCGAGTCGGATGAAAGAGTGGGGATGCCTAGGGGTTCGAGGTCAGCCGCGCTTATGTTCACGCTTCCGGACAGCTGAACCTCCCGCTCAATAGCGTTGGATCCCGTTCGAGTCTTAACCTTTCTGGTGATTGAAACGATACGAGCAGCTGGATTCCGACCGTCAGTATCGATTGTGGGAATTTCTCTTTCATGATAAACGGGCTCCACTCCCAGTATGTAACCGTTTGCCTGTGCGTTGCAGTGCCAGAAAGGTACATAATAAAGCACCGGTTTACTTACCCTGGCCTTCCCAATGCTGTCGGAATTCACTTTCTTAAGTTCACTTCGCACCGACCGGAGAATATTTATAGCCTCTACCGTTGATGGCAGCACGTATCTGCTCACCGCATTCGGAAGCAGCAGGCTGCTGGCACAGTTCGGGCAGATTGTATGGGTATCCCCTTCTCGAATACTGAGGGGTCCGGCGCACGATGGACAGGTAAAGGCGACTGTTACTTTGTTCATCTTCTGCCAGTCTTTATCTTGAAATGATAGAATGCCAGAACCAGAGAGACAATGATCATGAATGTCCAGATTCCGGAAAGAAAGAACTCACTGAAACCCTTTGTAAGGAAATAGACGGGAACCGTGAAAACAAGGCCAGCAGCCAGAGTTATTAAAAAAGTTCTGTACAGTTTCTGCACCGAATCATCATCATTTTCCACCAAAGGGGATTCGCTGATGAGTTTTCCGGATACACCGTCTACCAGCAAACCTTCTCCGTAACCTTCAAGTTTCAGCATGACAACATACAACGGGTGAAAAACTATCCTGCTCCCGCTTTCTTCAGCCATATCCTTGTCAAATGGTATCAGCTGGTCAGGCTCCGCGAGGCTTTCATCAAATATCTTCCTGTCCCCGGACGGGGGAAGGTAATCTTCAAGCTCCTGCCAGGGCTGGCTGAAGCAGGGGTGAATTTCTCTAACGGAAGACAGGTCATTCTCCAGATACGGAAAGTATTTCATTTCCACCGATGAGACCATATCTGTTGGAAAGAGCCTCCTTACATATTCTTCCCGAACGGCTGGTTCGATCAATGCCGGAGTATTCTCAGGAGGATCAACGATAATCCTGGCGTCACAGTAGGGACATCTGAGGAAAAAATTGCTTTCAATAACAACCTGTTCTGCCCCGCACTGTGTACAGTTAATCTTCACTTCCGCCAACCTTCACCGTTTCTACAGGCCTTGCCCAGGCGCACCTGGTAACAGCCGCGGCAACACTGTCAATCCCTAAAGGCCTTCTGATGAACACTATGTTCGAATCCACGTTATCCGGTACATGATAAGATTCGTTAATGACAGCGATTTTCACATTTTCCAGGATATCCAAATCTGTGAACAGGTCGATTTCTGACATATAGAAATCGTAATCGGTCAGCAGTAGCTTATACTCCGCAGCCTTTGCATCTTCCGGAATCGAATTTTCCTTAATACTTTCAGCTGTTACAGGCAAAACTGTACAGCCAACTGCTTCCAGAATTCTGCTGAGCAGCTGTTCCTCCATTTGTTCAAAGCCTGCGATAAAAACTCCGGGGATAACATCGCTGGCGGTCTCAGTAACAATTCCAGGGGCTGCCGGCAGATATACAGAAAAAGACGAACCCTCACCAAGTTTGGATCTGACAGCGATATAGCCTTTATAA
>Ga0255390_1143_pt1 | contig 10403 bp, 5 predicted proteins | sample ANMaggSSYBR01H11_FD_182111 | JGI IMG/M metagenome (GOLD analysis project Ga0255390, IMG submission 182111) | Sediment cell enrichment communities from methane seep in Santa Monica Basin, California, United Staets - ANME aggregate JGI... | ecosystem: Environmental > Aquatic > Marine > Cold seeps >... | reverse complement strand
AAAACGGCGATTGAATCCAAGAACGACTTGGTAAAGTAGATAAAAGAATATGCAAAATACTTAATATAAAAACGCTTGTTGTCATTATCCAAAGGTTCATAACGGCGTATTTGGTCTCTTGATAAGAATAAAAAGGAAAATTTCTCAACGGTATCCTCTACCGAGGAAGCGTATAATCTTAGTCGCCCACCACGGTACAGTAGATCCAGCAGCTTTTCCCAATAATCTGGAGTCGTTTGTAGAAATGTCCGAAAGAAACTATTGGCAATTAACATATCTGACGTTTCTCCTGGTTTGGGGTCTTTATGTGCTACTGTAATTGGCCCTTTCTTGATTCTTGGGTGCTCTGTTGTCAGGCTATTCTTGGTTGAAGAACCAGAAGGCATGTTTAAACCTGACACCCTTTGGGCTTCTTTTTCGGGAAAAACTTGTTTCACATATTTCAACTTCTCAAGCAACTCATTACCCAAATTATAGGCCTCTGATTCAAATTGGTGATTATTCGTCTAAGATCTGAAAAAGGTGTGAACTAACAGAAGAAGCATCAATGGCCTTCACAGTAATAGGGATCCCCTCTTTTTTACTGTACAATTCTTTCGATTCTTCGAATAATTTCAATCCTGTTATTGCGGTGTTCTGAAGCGCTTTGAGTCGAGAATAAAAATGGTGGATTTTGAGCGAAAGGTTCTTACTTAGAAGTGGGATGTCAGTTATATTTGATTTATAGGTGACAAAATTGAAATCATAATGGTTTATTACAATAGTATCATTTTTACCTGGTGTATTAAGTTCTTTTTTTTTCGAAAAAGAATAATTTCGTCCGTCTCTTATCTGAAAGAAATTTATCTGTATCTCTTGAGATAAGGCCTGTCTGACTCGTTTTTTAGCTCTACTTTTAGCAATTACTCCATAAAGTATATGAGCCAGAAGCCCAAACAAAAATGAAACAAGTCCGATGTAGAGTTCCTTCATAATAAAAGCTCTAAGCTACCGTGGCATAACTTTGATGTAGCGGGCCTAAAAACCCGATTTGTTTTCGTGCATTATTGCCTGCGAAAAAGAAAAATAGGGTAATTTTGCACGATAAAACCCCCTGCTAAGGGTTTTATCGTGCGATTTTGCCGAATAAAAAGTCTTACTATTATAACAGAAAGACTGTAAGTTTAACTGAAAGTCGAATTCGTTGCCAAGTGTCGAAACCTTTGAAGGTGTTAGACAGTGTTTCATAAAATCTATATTGTAAGATATCCAGCCTTTTCCAAGTCAAGAAATATCTACAACAATTTATAGGAGATATACATGATAAAGGTTATGACGGTCAAGCCAAAACTGCTGGATCAGGTGCGGCATGCTACACGAGTCAGACACCTTTGCCCTCGTTCCCAGGCTCTGCCTGGGAACGCATTACACGAGGCTCTGCCTTCTTTCATTCCGTGGCAGAGCCACAAAAATTGCATTACGAGGCAGAGCCTCGTAACGAGGGGGGGAAGTAAGGCACGTTCTCCGAACGTGCTAAAACGTTTTGATTATGAAATTATCATTATAGCCAAAATGGCGAAAAATGTTCCGCTTTAAGTTGGTAGCCCTAAAAGCTAACCGCACAGGTCGCATTATTTTTGCCCCTTGCCTTAAAACACTTAGTCAGGTATAGAAATAAATTTTTGTGACGCTTTAGCTTTATGGTAACCGTTCACGGCTTGAAACTTGAAATTGGGGAGAAATTAAATTAGAAATTGGAAATTAGAAATTGGGAAGAACGGTACAAAAGCATGAAGGCCAAATTTCTATTTTCTAATTTCAATGTTCCGTGAACGCTTACGCTTTATGAAACAAACCAGATACGCGTAAACTTCAGGTGTGATACATTTAAACCATGAAAAATGAAAAAAAATTACCTATAGCTGTGGTTGGGATGGCCGGTATTTTCCCCGGAGCTCCTGATATTGATATATTCTGGAACAACATTGTCAATAAAGTGGACTCCTGTTGCGAGGTGCCTGAAGGAAGGTGGATTGTTGAACCTGAGTTCATGTACAATCCTGAACCAGCGCCGGATAAGGCCTTCTCAAAACGCGCCTGTCTTATAAATGATGACATATTAAAATCAATCAAATCTGATTTAAAAGACACCGCCAAAGACATCAATATTGACAAGGACATAATAGACGATCTTGATCCTCTCTTTCACTTGGTTCTTCATACAGGCAAAAAGGCATTATCAAACTGCAATATTTCAACAATCAATAAAGAACGTATTGGAACTGTTCTTGCTGCAATTGCACTGCCTACTGATTCTTCTTCTTTTATAACCAGAAAAATCATAGGGAAATCATTTGAAGAAAAACTCTTTAAAAACAGTAATTTTTCCACCAGCAAACCACTTACCAGGGCGCAGTGTCTAACAAGCAGAGTAACCAGCCTTCCAGCTTCTATTTTGGCCAAAGGCTTAGGGCTCGGAGGCGGAAGCTATACTCTTGATGCTGCATGCGCATCATCTCTTTATGCGGTCAAACTTGCCTGTGATGAGCTTCATTCTTTTCGCGCGGATGCCATGCTGGCTGGAGGGGTATCAAGGCCTGAATGCCTCTACACTCAAGTAGGCTTCAGCCAGCTTCGCGCACTTTCTCCGTCAGGAAGGTGTGCCCCGTTTGACGAAAAAGCAGATGGACTTGTTGTGGGAGAAGGCGCGGGCATACTTGTTTTAAAAAGGCTTGACGATGCCCTGAGAGATAATGACAACATTTATGGCCTGATACGCGGTATGGGGCTTTCAAATGACATGAGCGGTAATCTTCTCGCACCGGACATTGAAGGTCAAGTCCGTGCCATGCGCAGCGCCTATTTATCCGCGGGCTGGTCTCCATGCGAAATTGATCTTATTGAATGTCATGGCGCTGGAACGCGTGTCGGAGACACCACTGAGCTTCACAGCCTGAGAAATCTCTGGGGTGACTCCGGATGGTCGTATGAACAATGCTCGATAGGATCAGTCAAATCCATGATCGGCCATCTTTTAACCGGCGCCGGTGCAGCCGGAATGATAAAGACATTTCTTGCCTTAAAACATAAAGTTCTTCCTCCATCAATTAACTTTAATAAAGCGCCGGAAAAAAGCCCCCTTAAAAACAGTCCGTTTCGTGTGCAGACAGAAGCCGAAGAGTGGATCAGGAAAAACAACGAAAAGCCGTTTCGTGCCGCAGTCAGCGCATTTGGATTCGGAGGAATAAACGGTCATCTGCTTATAGAAGAATGGTGTTCGGATTCCGAAACCCGCAACTCGCAACCCGTAACCCGTAACCCGCAACCCGCAGTTGCCATTGTTGGAATGGATGCTGCTTTCGGCTGTTTAAAGTCGTTGAAAGATTTCAAGGAAACCATTTTTAAAGGCTCTTCAATAATCAGAGAAAGACCTGAAGACAGATGGAAAGGATGCGATAACATTGCGGCCGGACATCTTGATGGAAAGCTTTTATACGGCGCCTTTATGGACAACCTTGCTTTGACTGTAGGGGAATTTCATATGCCGCCAAATGAAATTCCTGATATACTTCCGCAACATCTGCTAATGCTTAAAGTTTCTTCAAACGCCATGAAAGATGCGGGTCTTGTGGATAGAGAAAAACGCCCGCAAACAGGTGTTATCATAGGAATGGAATTTGATTTTGAAGCAACCAATTATCATCTGAGGTGGAATCTTTATAATCAGGTTCAAAAATGGATAAATACACAGAAACTCAATCTGGATAAAAAAGAAACCGACATATGGCTTGAATCTTTAAAAAACTCATCAGGCCCGGCGCTGACAAATACCCGTACAATAGGTGCACTGGGGAGCATTATAGCAAGCCGCATTGCCAGGGAATTCCGTTTTGGAGGCCCGAGCTTTGCTGTTTCCTGTGAAGGCGCAGCAGGACTTAAGGCGCTTGAAATAGGAGTAAGATCATTGCAGCAGGATGAGATGGATGCCGTACTTGTTGGAGCAATTGATCTTTCCGGCGACGTGCGCAATGTTATTACCACAAATAAATTAAAGCCTTATTCAAAAAACAATGAAATCCATCCCTTCGACCGGTCGGCAGATGGAACCCTGCCCGGCGAAGGCGCTACTGCGCTTGTCTTAAAAAGACTTGACAGTGCAATCAAAGACGGAGACAGAATTTATTCCGTAATAAAAGGCTTAGGATGCGCCACAGGTGATGGAATTGATGCTGAATCTCCTTCAAAAAGCGCTTATACCCTGTCACTCAAGCGGTCATTTCAAGATGCAGACATCTCTTCATCATCAATAAGTTATTTTGAAACTCACGGCAGCGGAGACCTGATAGAAGATAATCTGGAATCCGAGGCTCTAAATGATTTTTTTGCAGACCAGTCTGATAATAAAAATGTCAGTTGCGCCATAGGCTCTGTAAAGGCAAATATCGGGCATACAGGCGCTGCTTCAGGTCTTGCATCATTAGTAAAAACCAGTCTGTGCCTTTACCATGAAATAATTCCTCCTCTAACTAACTTTATCATGCCTGCAAATGACAGGTGGCAGAACAGCGTATTTCACATGCCTGCTTTTCCTCAATACTGGCTGAGAGACAGAAAAGACGGCCCCCGAAGGGCATGTACAGCCTCATTGACTTCAGACGGCAACTGCATGCATGTTATTCTTGAAGGCTTTGAATATTCGCAAAATCACATACTGGAAAAAGTAGAAATAGAAAGGCAGCGGCCTCTGGGAGACCGGGAATTCGGTCTTTTTGTTATTGAAGGAAACAATAAAACCTCTCTGATGGAAGGTCTTGAAAAACTCTCCAATTATATTGAAAAACTCAATAAAGAGCCCAAAGCTCTTGGCTCTTACATAGAAGCTGCTGCCCGAAGCTGGTATTTAAAGGACAAACCAGCGCCTGAAAAAAAATATGCGGTATCAATCGTTGCGGCTGATATTTCTCAACTCGAAAATCTGATTAATGATGCAAAAAATGCGGTTTCAGAGAATACCTCCAAAAAAATGAACGGCATGGGCGGTATAAGCTATTCACCTGATCCCACAGGTCTCTCAGGCAAAACAGCATTTGTCTTTCCTGGTTCAGGCAACCATTATGTTGGAATGGGAAGAAGTATTGGTGTTCAATGGCCGGAAATTCTCCGCAAAATGGATGAAGAAACTCAGCAGCTCAGGACACAGCTTGTTCCACAATGCTATGTGCCTCAGAGAACGTCGTGGATGCCGGGATGGGAAAAAGAGGCTTACAAAAAAATTATATCTGATCCTTTAAATATGATTTTCGGTCAGGTAGTACATGGGGGTGTGACTGCTAATCTAATAATGAATTTCGGGATAAAACCATCTGCCGTTATCGGATACAGCCTTGGTGAATCAGCAGGACTTTTTGCCCTGGGTGCATGGTCTGATCGCGGGGAAATGCTGAAAAGGATGCAAGAGACCGATCTTTTCAGTACAGAACTCGCCGGCCCGTATAATTCCGCCCGCCGGGCCTGGAATATCCCTCCTGATAAAGAGATAAAATGGTGTGTCGCCCTAATTAATCGTCCGGCAAATGATGTTAAAAGCATTATAAATAAATTCCAATATGCGAGACTGCTTATAATCAATACTCCGGATGAATGCATAATCGGCGGCCAAAAAGACGATATTGAAGCATCAATCAATATGATTGGATGTGAAGCAATTTTTCTTGACGGCATTATCAGCGTCCATTGCGATGCGGCAGCTCCTGTTGCGGACGCTTACAAAGCACTTCATATCTTTCCAACCGCTGCACCGGAAGACATAAAATTTTACAGTTGCGCTCTTGGGCGTTCATATGCTCTTACAAGCGACAGTGCTGCCTCCTCAATTCTTAAACAGGCAATTGAAGGATTTGATTTCACCGCCTTAATTGACCAGGCATATAAAGACGGCATACGCATATTCCTTGAAATGGGTCCTCATTCTTCATGCACCAGGATGATCAGCCGCATATTAGATAAAAAACCTCATCTTGCTGTCTCTGCATGCGTCCGTGGAGAAGATGATTATATCACAGTTCTCAAATTCCTGGGTTCACTGATAACAGAACGTGTGCCTGTTGATATGGACAAAATTTACGGAACCGGTTTATTTGAAAAAACGATTGAAGAGTCATACAATAAAAAATCAGAAAAACAGTTAACCCTGATTATTGGCGGAAAAGCGCCCTCCCCTGCTCTGCCACGAAGAATTAACATAAGACATGCTCAAACTCAGCTTGAAAATCAGGAACTCCAGCTTAAAGATCAGAAAACACATCTTAAAGATTCAGATAAAGTCTTTTCATATAATGATCTGATCGGACCTGTAACGGAAAACGTAACTGCTGTTTCAGAAGCCCACAAAACCTTTATAAATTTCTCAAATGAGTTAAATAGAGGCATTGAAAAAACATTTGCCACGCAGACCAGGCTTCTTGAAACCATGATGGCAGGCAAAGAAATAAAGAAATTCGGACAAGACATAGAACCGGACAGCTTCTTCGCTTTTTCACGCGATATGTGTATGGAGTTTGCGATTGGCTCGGTAGCAAAGGTGCTTGGCCCTGAGTTTGCGGCAGTAGATACTTACAAAGTACGGGTACGCCTTCCTGATGAGCCGCTCATGCTTGTTGACAGGATAATTTCCGTAGAAGGCGAAAAAGGCTCGCTGGGTTCTGGTCGTATAGTAACAGAACATGATGTCCTGCCGAAAGCATGGTATCTTGACGGTGGGCATGCGCCTGTATGCATATCGGTTGAAGCCGGGCAGGCCGACCTGTTTCTCTGTTCATACCTGGGCATTGACCTTGCCGTTAAGGGTGAAAGAGGTTACAGGCTTCTTGATGCGGTTGTAAAGTTTCACCGCGGGCTCCCGTGCTCCGGCGATGTCATAAGCTATGAAATAGAAATTGAAAAATTTGTACGCCAGGGCGATACTTATCTTTTCTTTTTCAGCTTTGAAGGCTTTATCAACAACAAACCTCTTATAAGCATGACTAATGGTTGCGCAGGATTCTTTACTGAAAAAGAGGTTGAAAAATCAGGTGGTATAATTTTAACAAAAGAGGATACCGAACCTGCACTGGGGAAAAAGCCTTCTGACTGGGAAGAGCTTGTTCCCATTTATACTGAGAGTTACAATAACGAAGAAGTTGATGCCCTTAGATCCGGAAATCTTGAAAAATGTTTTGGGAACCTTTTTAATGGTATCGAAATCGCTGATTCTCTCAAGCTCCCCGGAGGCCGGATGAAACTTGTTGACAGGATACTCAATCTTGATCCAGAAGGCGGCCGTTATGGAATGGGCCTGATAAGGGCTGAGGCGGATATACATCCTGATGACTGGTTTCTTACCTGCCATTTCAAAGATGACATGGTTATGCCCGGTACTCTCATGTATGAATGCTGCGCACACACGCTTAGAGTATTTATTCAGCGCATGGGATGGGTAACCGACAAGCCCGGTGTATGCTATGAACCGGTTGTCGGGGTTGAAAGCATACTGAAATGCAGAGGCCCGGTAACGTCTGACACCAGACATGTAGTTTACGAAGTAGAAATAAAAGAAATGGGTTATGGTCCCGAGCCTTTTGTAATTGCAGATGCACATATGTTTGGTGATGGCCGGCGAATTGTCATGTTCAAAGACATGTCAATGAAAATGTCAGGAATAACTCGTGAAGAAATTGAATCAGCCTGGAAGAAAAAAGCCGGTTTTGACTATGACAGTATTCTGGCATTTTCAACTGGAAAACCTTCAGAGGCATTTGGCGAGCCATATAAGGTTTTTGATAAAGAAAGAATTATCGCCAGGCTTCCGGGTCCGCCGTATCTGTTTATAGACAAAATAACTAATGTTGAGCCGGAACAATGGGTACTGAAACCTGACGGGTGGATCGAAGCAGAATACGAAGTGCCGCCGGATGAGTGGTATTTTAAAGCAAATCGCATTCCTGTGATGCCGTTCTGCATACTACTTGAAATAGCTCTTCAACCCTGCGGATGGCTTGCAGCATATATGGGATCTGCACTGAAAAGTAAAACAGATCTAAAGTTCAGGAACCTTGGAGGAAAAGCCGTCCTGCATCATCAGGTTTTGCCTGACTCAAAAACCCTTACAATGCGCACCCGCATGACCAAGGTTGCTGAAGCAGGAGATATGATAATAGAACACTTTGACATACAAATCCTGCAGTCTGATAAATTAATATATGAAGGAAATACGAATTTTGGATTTTTTACAAAAAAGGCGCTGGCACAGCAGGTTGGAATAATTGATGCTGCCGAAAGGGCATACAAGCCTGATGCTGGTGAGCTTAAAAGGTCGGTTTCACATGTGTTTACCGGCATTCCGCCTTTAACTCCTTATGATTTGGAAACCGCTCCGGCGCCTTGCCTATCGGCACCTTCTCTGGCAATGCCGTCAAAAGCATTGCTTATGATTGACGAGATTGAGACTTATATTCGTGATGGCGGAACTGAAGGGCTTGGATTTATTCGCGGTGTAAAAAAAGTTGATCCAAATGAATGGTTTTTCAAGGCACACTTTTATCAGGATCCTGTATGTCCTGGTTCCCTCGGCATTGAGTCTTTTATTCAACTGATAAAATTCATGGCAATTGATCGTTGGAGCCATCTGGCAGAAACGCATATATTCGAGCTTATAACTGATAAACCGCACATCTGGATTTATAGAGGCCAGATTGTTCCGGAAAACAAAAAGATAGAAATTGAAGCTGTAGTGACAAAAATACAGGATATACCGATCCCAACCATACAGGCAAACGGGTTTCTGAAAATTGATGGACTATATATTTATGAGATGCAAGATTTTGGGATCAGGCTTGTTCCTTTAACGGACAAGGTGAAAATAAATTGAAAATTGAAAATTGAAAATTGTGGTATCGCTTCGCTCTATCATTTTAAATAAAATTGATAGGATTCCTTCAATATTCAATATTAAATTGTCAATATTCAATAAATAATATGCTTTACTCTAAAGTTTACATAAATTCATTTGGTTATGAACTTGCCCCGAATGTGATAACCTCAGAAGATCTGGAAATGCGGCTTGAGCCTCTTTACGAAAAACTTCATCTGCAAAAAGGTCAACTGGAAGCAATAACGGGAATACAGGAACGCAGGTTCTGGGACCCAGGCTTTAAAATGCATGAAGGTGCGATAAAAGCGGGTCAAAAGGCAATAGAAACATCAGGCATTTCACCCCGGTCCATCGGTATGCTTATCTACGGAGGTGTTTGCAGGGACAACATGGAACCGGCAACAGCCTGCGCAGTGGCAAATAGTCTTGGGATTGGTAGTAAAGCACAGATTTATGATGTTTCAAATGCCTGCCTGGGCATTCTTAATGGAATGGTTCAAATTGCCAATGCTATTGAGCTGGGACATATCAAGGCAGGTCTTGTTGTATCATGCGAGTCCGCCCGCCAGATCGTTGATATTACAATAGACCGATTACTTAAAACAAAAAATATGGAGATCTTTAAGAAAACAATTGCAACTCTTACAGGCGGCTCCGGGGCGGTTGCTGTTCTTTTGACGGATGAATCAATTGCCAATAATGGACATCGATTTTTAGGAGGAATGATAAAAAACGCAACAAAGCATCATGAACTTTGCCGTTGGGGGCCGGATACAGGCATACCTGCAAGCGGACTTCATGTTATGGAAACAGATTCTGTCGGTGTTTTGCAACACGGTGTTGTTTTGGGAATTGAAACATATAAAGATTTCAAAAAAGAACTGTCGTGGTCCGATAATAAGCCTGACAAAGTCATCTGCCATCAGGTAGGAGCAACTCACCAAAAAACCATACTGGAATCCATAGGTATTCCAGAAGAAAAAGATTTTACCACCTTCCGGCATCTTGGAAATATCGGAACAGTATCACTTCCAATAACTGCTGCAATAGCATCGGAACGTGAGTTTCTGATAAAAAACGATCTTGTCGGATTTCTGGGTATCGGCAGTGGACTGAACTGTTTTATGCTGGGGATAGAATGGTAAAAAAGTAAGCGCTTAATAAACCGCACTAAGCATTTAGCTTCAGTTGTTCTGAGCTCAGATACTGTGGAAGCAGCGATTTATAATCTTCGGTCGTCTCAGCCATCGGCAGTTTATCAAACAGATAACGCAGATAATGGTAGGGTTCCAGTTCATTGGACTTGGCTGTTTCAATCAGACTGAATAGAGCTGCACTTGCGCTGGCGCCTTCCGGGTTTCCAGAAAATAACCAGTTTTTGCGACCCACGACAAATGGCCTGATGGCATTCTCGGCATCATTGTTGTCAGGCTTGGTAAATCCCTGTTCCGTGTATCGAACTCACTTTCAACACCCCAAATTATATTTATTCTCTATTTTTTAAGCTATAGTTTTT
>Ga0255390_1140_pt1 | contig 10563 bp, 9 predicted proteins | sample ANMaggSSYBR01H11_FD_182111 | JGI IMG/M metagenome (GOLD analysis project Ga0255390, IMG submission 182111) | Sediment cell enrichment communities from methane seep in Santa Monica Basin, California, United Staets - ANME aggregate JGI... | ecosystem: Environmental > Aquatic > Marine > Cold seeps >... | reverse complement strand
GTTGAGGAAGGCAGCGGGTTCGAATTCACCGGAGGATTCTCAGCGATATTTTCTGAGGAGGGGTGCATGATAGAAAGCTCCCCAGTCGGAAAAACTCCCGTTTTCAAATGGAACCGATGCATGGGCCGCCCAAGTGGAGGGGCCTCCCATGTAGGAAGGAATGGCGGCTGACATGCACAGAATCTCCCCCCGCCATGAACCGGCGGCATAAGATGGAAACGGCAAAACCCATAGACTTTGATGGGTAGGCCTGGGAAACGGCAGGAACATCGGTTTGATCTGACTCAGAGGCGGCAGGGCATTATTCCAGGGAGCCCTGTCTGGCATGCAGAGAAACGGGTCAGCAACGGCCGTATGCCACCTGCCTGATACCGTTACGGTATCATCTATTCCAGGCGCAAGGGCAAGTTCGGTCAGAAGTGAATCGTTTCCCGAAAGAAAAAGCAGATCAAGTTCAACGTCATGGGGAACGTCACCTGAAATTATTACAACGGTTGAATCATCCATCGGTTCGATACTCGCAATTCTTACGTCAGCGTTTCCGGTTCCCCTGAGCCAGAAATCGAATTCATCCTTCCACGATCTTCCCGTAACTTCTTCCACAATCGCCCGAAAGTCTTCCGTATGAGGATGATGGTACATGAATCGGTTGAAGTATATGGCCATTATCCTGTCGAAATCTTCCTCACCGACCTGCCTTTGGAGCATCCGGAGGAAAAATGCCGGTTTGGCGTAGTAGGTGAACCCGGTGGGGTGGCTGCCGTCACCCGCTGAAGTTGCGTCGCTGAGTACGGGAACTTCCTCTCCGCCGGTAGTGCCTGTTGCGTATGTAAGCAGGCTCATGTCCTGGTCGCTTATCTCCATTATCCAGTCGGGAGTTCTGGACATGTTCCCCGAGAAACCATGCCTCCGCTGCATGTAACGAAGTTCGCTGAATGTATTCATCCCTTCGTCCAGCCAGGCTTCATCGACTTCATCGTTTCCAAGCATGCCGTAAAACCACTGGTGCCCGACCTCATGTGATGTGACCATCTCAAGAGCCCTTGTTAAGGGAATATCAGCCCCTGAAAATACGAACTGTGGATATTCCATGCCGCCGGCCATCAGTGTTACCGGTTCAACAACCCAGAGATCGCTATAGGGGTAAGGCACGTACCATTCTCCGTAGTACAGCAGCGTGGAATCGATAATTGCCGGTACTTCTGACCAATGGTCTTCGTCGTCGTCCAGAAGAATAAGGTGTACGTCTACCGAACCGGCACCCAGACTGTCTGGGTAGATGTAGGTATGCTCCCTCACCGTATAGTCAGGGCTTGCGGCCCATACGAAATCGTGAACTTCGTACGCCTTCCATGTTTCAGTTCTTCTGAGTGAATCTTCCGGGATGGATACGCTTTCGACCGATCCCGTTGCCGCTGTAATGAAGTCCTCGGGGACATCCAGTATTACCGTGTAGTCGCCGTAGTCACTGTAAAATTCACCTCTCCAGTGGTATCTGGCCCTGTGCCACCCATTCTCATCGAGAACACACATTTTGGGGTACCACTGCGTTATCTGAAAAGTATTCCCCTGATGTCCCATTCTGCTCCAGAAACCGGGGACCTTTACTTTGAAGTCGCCCTGCAGCACTACGCTCTCCCCCGGATTCAGTGTAGAATCAAGACTAATGAAACCCAGAGAACCATCAACGGTTATATCAACTGGAATCCCGTTAAGACTCCAGTCCGAAAGATCTATCCAGCCCTTATCAGATTCGTCAGAAGCCCTGAAGCAGTAGCGACCAACAGCCTCAAGGTCCTGGCCGAAGGCCGTTGTAATATCTCTGTAAGCGTTCGGATAGAGATGGAACCAGAGAGTGTCAACCGGGAAGCCAACCCCGTTTGTAAATACTATTTCAGAAGTCCCGATGACCATGTCCGAATCCGGCTCAAGCCGAACATTCATGCAATAGTCTGCCCTGCTTTCCGGGCCGGGGAAACCCGCACTGACAAGCACTGCGTATAACAACACTGAAATCATCTATTCAACCTCCCGAAATGAAATACTATACATACGATAATACTCATGTGAAAAAGAACGGATGGAATCAAATGAGGTTTATTCTTCCTCTTTCCCCTCAAGTATATCCGCAATGTCGTCAAAGGTGGCTTCTACTACAAAACCGTCGTTCCTGAAGAGTTTCGCGTAATCGTGGAGTATATCGGCAAGCTCTTCAGCTTCGATATATTCGGCATACTCACTGCCCAGGAAATCATCAAGTGAAGTAAAAGATATGAACCATGTATCATTGTACTGTATTATATCGAAGGCGTAAACAGCTTCGTCGTAATAGTTAAGTGCTTCCTCATCCGGAGCATCCATCGAAGCCCGGTGAGCTGCCCGGAGAAAACGGCAGCTGAGTTCATTAGTATCGTAGTATGCCCAGCCGTAAATCATCGCGCTAATGCTGTCAGCCGCCTCGCGAATCTCGCCTAACTCAAGAAGGGTATCCGCTGAAGCGAGAAGATCAGCGGACCTGTCGCTTACCCATGAATCAACCGGGACGAGAAGCAGTTTTTCATTCATCCAGACGAAGGACATATTACACCTTGTAGCCCTTGAGGGATATTCAGAGGAAAGAATTATCAGGCTGTCTTCACTTCTGAAAGAGGCATACGCTTTTTCCGGGTTCAGAAACATATCAAACTCCACAATCCCAAAGCAGAGAGTATCCCGGCCAAAACCTATAACCGCAAGATCCGATCCTTCAACAAGGCTATCACCCAGAATCAGCAGATCAAGGTTGTCAATTCCATCGGGAAGCATTTCGGACGGCATACCCAGAACACGGAAATATCCCCGGCCATCACTTCTTGCCTTCCATTCATTGATGCAGGTGCTGAAATCATCGGAACAGGCCGGCAGGGATAATGAAAGAGCAACGATTAATACCAGAATTTCTGAAACACTCTGTCGAAAAGATAGAATCATACCATCTCCCTTCAAATATTGCATAAGAACAATACCGAAAGATTCGCCGGTTCTCAAGGATGATGAATTGTGAATGGCGATTGCAGGCCAAGTATTGACGGGTCAGGATCACCGGTAATATTTTCGGGCAGGATATTCTGTTCCCTATCTGCCGATATTAAGTAAGGAGAGTATCAGATGAAAGTGTTTCTTATAGTCCTTTTCTCATTACCCGTTGTTACTAATGCCGGTTCCGTTAATGTTCTGTCCTCTTTCTACAGTCCTGACTGGTTTCCAAATGGTCTCGCCTGGGACGGAAATTACCTGTGGCTGCTTGGCGGACACCATGATACTTTCTATAAGATAAACACTGGCGGCACAGTAATCAGTCATTTCACTCCGTCGGAACCGGGGGGTATGAATGGAGATGGAGCCGCGTTTGATGGAACGAATTTATGGGGGATGTTCATCGAACACACGAGCTATCCGGGAGAGGTATACGAATACACAACATCCGGCACGTATGTTTCCTCTTTCATGTGTTCGGAAATATGGCAATTCGGCATGACATGGGATGGGAATAACCTGTGGGTATCGTGCCGCGGCACACAGATGATCTACGAAATGAGTAAAGACGGAACTATCCTCAGTTCTTTCCCTATTCCACATGAAGGCGTAGGAGACATGGCCTGGAATGGCACGAATCTTTTTTATGCTGCCAAGAACGACAAGCTTATCGTTGAAGTGACAACTGATGGAGTAATAATCGATACATACGATGTAACCGTCATTTCAAGCGATATGAAACCAACGGCGCTTACGTTTGATGGAACCGATTTCTGGGTATCGGATCAGGAGCACGACATTATCTACCAGGTGGAGCTTACCGGTGTTGGCCTTGAGCAGTACACATTCGGCAGAATCAAGACGGTGTTCCAATGAAGTACAAACTCCGTATTTTCCGTGATCTTCCTGCCCTTCGTCCACGCAATTCGCGGTAGGAATGCTGGTTACCCGAAATACACACCGCACAGTCCCTTACTGTTACCCACAAGTATTAGCCTGAGTCGCCAAGTCCCCAGCCATCTGATAAATCAGCCAGCCGCTTCCAGTTTATCCATAGAGTAATCGTCCCGGAGAATCCACCCCCTTTTCGAGCAGGAAGGGTTCCAATGTTCATGTAGGAGCCGGCGACCTTTTTGTCTCCGGTTTCGTGTCTGCTATTGACAGGCTCGATAATCGTAAACATTGTACACCATACCTATGGTGGTATTAACTGATTCAGGAGTAAAATGCAAAACAACCACATTGATATTCTGATAAAAATGGGGCTTTCAATGAATGAAGCCAAAGTCTATCTGGCTCTGCTGAAAAAGAAGATATCGCCGGTTGGAGAGATTGCTACGCTGTCGGGTGTTCCGCAAAAGATGATTTACTATGTGCTGCAGAAACTGATGGGCAAGGGCATGTGCTCGCTTGTTCCCGGAAAAGTAAAGATGTACAAGCCGACCGAACCAGGTGTAGGAATTGGAAGTTTTATCAAAAGAACTCAAAAACAGATCAATTCATCGAAAAAAATGCTGAGCGAACTGGAAACGCAATATGAGATCGGTCAGAACGAGACAAGCTCCGTGGAGTGCGTTGAGGTTATTCAGAGTGCGGCGAATGTAGCACAGAGAGTTCTTTCCCTGGAACGTATATCTAAAGATGAAGTGCTGTCATTCAACAAACCTCCTTATGCAATGTCAGAAAGAAACAGAGAAGAACTGCAGGGGTTGAAAAGGGGCACAAGGTACAGATCAATTTACCAGGTATCTGAGGCCAGAAGCTTGATTCCGAGGTCAGTAATGGAAATGTACCGTGAGGCTGGTGAAGAAGTCCGAATTACTGAATCACTGCCGACGAAAATGATGATTTTTGATAGCAGGATTCTGATGTTTGTTCTGGAGGAATGCTTAACATCACAGGAAAGCTTCACTGCCGTGATAATTCAGCGATCCAGCATAATAAACGCAATGAAAGAATTGTTCGAAATGTACTGGTTACAGTCAATGAGTGTTGAGGAATTCAGGGAAGCATACAAGGAATCAATTACTGCGGAAAACACATGATGAGATAGAAAGAGAATATTGGTAATTTGATCTGCTAAAAGTTTAGCTACTATTTTAAGGGAGGAAGAAAATGAAAAATGCGAGAATGTTACATGGTACGATGACAATAGCAGTATTGATGATTATCTCAAGTATTGCCTGGAGTATCGACATTACGAATGGCTATTACTATTCAACCGAATCCAGAGGACATAATCCACAGGTGATAACAGCCAGCAACTTCGGTCCTCAAATTTACTACTATTCCGGAACTTACAACAGAACATATTACCTGTGGATGCAGCGGGGGGGAACGGGATACTCCATCGAAAATATGGTTCTGTACTACGATCATGATACCGAAGACCTTTCCGAGTCGTACGGTGTGGGTCCCGGAACACCCGGAGCAACCGATTGTCATGCGCACGGGGCTCTTGTAGTTGCCGATGACGGCCACATAATTGTGGTTCATGAAAGGCTGCGGAACACCAGCGGCAGTGGTCATAATGGTAATTATCAGATAAAGCGTTCAGTAAACCCTGAGGATCCTTCAGACGGTTTCACACTGGTGCATGAAACTGCATCAGGTAACTGCTATCCAAAAATCTGGAAAACAGCAAATGGAGATCTTTTTGTGTCATCAAGGTATGGAAGCGATTATTACTACGATCATTACCGGATAATGTTCTACAAATCCACAGATAACGGCTTGACATGGAATGCCGGAAATATCGTTGTAAACTTCGGAACCGCACGGAATTACTGGGCATATCATGCAAGGATAACACAGAGCGACACTAATGGAATCCATCTTGCAGTAAACCGCTGCGATCGTGATCCCGGTTACGGTTACCCGGACTGCTATTACCTGAACAGTCTGGATGGCGAGAACTGGACAAACATAGACGGTTCCTTCACAAAGAATATCATCACAGATGGACCTCTCTCCTGTGATGAGATGGACAGCCATTGCCTTGTACAACACCTTCCTGGAAACAACGAAATAACCTCTCTCGGTTCGGGGTGTTTTTCACCATCAGGCAACCTGTACTTCATCAATGGTGAATCATGGCGTAACAACCCTGATCCAGCCGACTGGTATCTGCGCTACTGGGAAAATGATGAGTGGAAGAAAATAGTAATACCTAATAACGATAAGTCCATGAGTATATACGGAATACATTCTCTTTCGGATGAAGAATTCGATATATACATAGAGTACTGCGGAACACCCATGCATGAAATTCAGAGATGGAAAACAACGGACAGAGGTCTCACCTGGACTGTTGTTGAGGAAATAACCAGCGCAAGTGCTTACGATCACAGATATCCGGTACTTACATCAAATCTTGACGATTCACCGTATCTTTCGCTGACCTCAAGTTATCTTAATGCAAGCAGTTGTGCCGATATCTTCATAATGTCACGGGAGAAACCAACCACTTCCATAGAGGAACAGTCAACATCAGGAATGCATACAGACATGATACTCAATCAGAACAGCCCTAATCCTGTAAATCTTCATACAACTATTTCATATGCTTTACCGGAAACAGGTTCGGTTTCATTATCTGTTTATGACATCAGCGGAAAACTTGTGGAAACCCTCGTTGACGGAGAAACACAGCAGGAAGGGACTCATTCTATTCTGTGGGATACAGATGAAATGCAATCGGGTATTTACTTCTATCGAATTACTGCTGGAAATACCACTGAAACAAGAATGTGTACCGTACTGAGATAACATAGATTGAAGTCCTGAAGGCCAGTCCGCAGATGCAGCAACTCTGATTGCAGTACCATCATACCGTTACAAATATCGAACAATATCTGACTCCTTGAGAACTCTAGTACACTGTCAGGCATTATCTGTCGTGCCCTGCTCGTTCTTTGATGCCCCTGCGACGTTACGGAATCAGTTACATAGCGTTGCTATGCGCCTTCTACCGTGCCTTGCAGGAACACCAAATAACTTCGCAATCTCCCGACAACTAATACCTGACAGTGTACTAGTGATGTGAATCCGGAATGATATAATCAATAATCCGGTCGGGGAAAATAAGGCTTGACATCTGAATGAGAAATATTATTGTCCCCTAGGGGACAACTATATGAAGAATCAGGAGAATCAATGAATATCAATCAAGTGAATGAAATATTCAGCTTTATAGATTTAGTGCCCGGTGAGGTTAAGGTCTATCTGGCATTACTTAAAAAGAAGAATTGTACTCCAGCAGAAGTCGCAAAGATATCTGGTTTGAAAAGAACTAAAGTATATGACCTGCTGACATCACTTGAAAAAAAGGGCGCATGCACTTTACTGCAGTCCACTCAGAAGATATACGAACCTGTCGACCCGGATTTTTTAATGGAGAAATTGAATAAAAGGCTTTCTCTGATAACATCCGGCATCAGCGAAGTATTTGAAGAATTGAATAAGCTGTATGATAACCCGCATGACGCTAACGAAACGGTCGACTGCGTGAAGGTTATGAGTGATCCATTACTCGTCCTCAGGAAATTCAATAGTCTCGTTAAACAAGCAAAAGAAGAGATACTGATAAGTTCAGCCGGCGAAAGTATTGCGGTAAAACTGAGTAAGAAAGATAAAGACCTGGCGGAACATCTCAATACTGAATCCGATAGGCTAATGGAAAGTGCGCTTAATAGAAACGTACTGATTCAAGTAATCATCGGTTTAAACGATTTGAACACAGGCATGATTGACGAGCTGAACATGAAGCTATTTGAGTACGATAACTACGATATACGCGTTATCAAGAACATATCATGTAAACAGGCGCTTTTTGACGGTGAACACATAGCTATCGGTCTGCGAGGGATTAGAACAGGGAAATACATTTCCAGCACGATATATCTGCGAGATAAGGGGCTGGGCACTTATTACAGGAAAACATTTTATTCTTACTGGAAAGAAGGGATCTCGATCAAGGATGTTGATCTCGATGTTCTTGTAAACGAACGGAAGATAAAAGTGCTTTAAACCGATTCCGGAATGGTGAGGAAGTGTATGATGAATGCAATACAAAGTAATCGATTGAGGAGATAGAATGTATTCCACAAAAAGAGCTTATTACCTGCTAATACTGACATTTGTGTTAGCAGGGACATCCTCCGCTCAGTGGCAATCAACTGCTGATCTGCCTTATGCCAGGTGGTGTACAGCATGCTGTGCACACAATGGATACGTTTATACTATTGGTGGAGAGCAAACCAGTGTTGCTCACAACAATGTATGGTATTCTGAAATACTTGGCGATGGATCACTGGTAGAACCATGGCTGTCCACAACAAATCTGCCCGGCGCTCGAATGTATCATGGCTGCTTCATTTACAATAACTACCTTTTTGTTCTTGGCGGAGTGGAAAGCGGCAGCTACAGAAGCGACGTATGGTCTGCCGAAATACAGGCGGACGGATCGGTTGGTTCCTGGACTTCAACGACTGATCTGCCTTCACCCAGAAGCGGTTTCAATATGGCAGTCTGCAATGGATATATATATGTAATAGGTGGTTACAACGGGAGCGCTGATCTTACTGAAGTCGTGTATGCTCAGATAAATGACGATGGAACAATCGGAACCTGGGAATCGACCACGAGTATGCCGGCAGCGCGGAGATGCTGTCGCTGCTTCGCTCACAACGATTATCTGTATATAACAGGTGGGCACAGCAGCTCGCTTACATACTACGCCAATATATGGTTTGCGCAATCAAATCCTGATGGGACAATAAACTCCTGGACGTCTACAACACCGCTGCCTGCGGTATCCGGATTGCATGGCTGCTGTGTGGAGGATGGAAATGTTTACATCACCGGCGGACAATGTTTAACCTCTTACTACAGCACATCAAGCACTGCCGGCATACAAATATCCGGACCGCTTGATTCATGGGTTTCATTTCCCAACATACCGGAAACGCGTTCCGGGCATGGATATTGTTCTTATAATGGCTATCTGTACATAATCGGCGGTACGAACTGGAGCGGCAATTTAAAGTCGGTTCGCTACGCACATATTTCGTCGGTAGGAGTTGCATCCCCGGAATTCCAAACACTGCCGGGAACTCAAGTTCCTCGGATTTCGCCCAATCCGTTTCATGGCTCAACACAGATCAACTATTCCCTTTCAGAACCCGCGCATGTCAGTATCCGTATCTACGACTGCTCCGGGAGGCTGATAAGCAGTCTCGCTGATGGAGATCTGGATGACGGTGAACACAGTGTCTTCTGGCATTGCAGAGATGATAACGGAAATGTTGTTCCCCCGGGGGTTTACTACTACAGTCTGAATATCGATTCCAGTGTATTTACGGGCAGAATGGTGAACCTGAAATAAGACTGTTAATCTAGTACACTGTCAGGCATTATCTGTCGTGTCCTGCTCGTTCTTTGATGCCCCTGCGACGTTACGGAATCAGTTACATAGCGTTGCTATGCGCCTTCTTCCGTGCCTTGCAGGAACACCAAATAACTTCGCAATCTCCCGACAACTAATACCTGACAGTGTACTGGCATCTCGGCCATGATTGTTTCTCCTTTTCTAGAATCTGAATCAATATCGAAAGACATATCTTGACAATGTTAAGATGCGATGTATCTTTACACCGTTAAGATAGTAATCACTTAAGAAAAGGAAAGAAATGCTAATAACATCTATTGAACACAAAGCGACCCCATCGACTGTATTCATTGTTTATGGAGGGCTGAAGGGATATGTAAAAAGACCATTCTGGTTTTTGGTTAGAACGGCGTTGAAAGCCTCCCGATTGAAGAGGCAATTACCCCGAAAGCTTTCGATGGATATAAAGACCCAGGTTGCAATGATTTCTTCGATGTATATCCTGCTGAAAGAGAAAGTTGATAAAGAACGAGCTTTGTCAACCGTAAAGGCTATCATGATTCCTGTGGCGATCTCGGTACAGCTTGGAAATTTTCGGTATGCTGAAACCGAGCGTTCGTTTGAGAGTTTGAAAAAGTACCACGAGATGTCTATCTCTGAGGGTCCTACAAGAACCAATATCAAGGAGACCGTTGAATCGTCGCACCAGAAATATCATTTCAGGGTACGAAGCTGTTTACACAAGGGTCTCTTTAAACAGCTTGGTGTTCCTGAACTTACGGAGATAATGTGTAATGTAGACAATGCCCTTTACAATATTTATTGCCCCGACGAAGTTCTGTTTCATAGAAACGGGCCTGGTAATACGATTTTCGAAGGGAATGAATATTGCGAGTTTATCTGCGAAAAGAGAACGATATGAAGATTCCAGTTATCAACGCCTGTACCGGGGAAACAAGGGTCGCGCCCGTTTCGCGTATTACGGAGCGGTAATCATGTCTCTACTTCGGGAACATTATCCTTACAGGATAGGCTTCATCCCCGGACAGGATGTATTTCTACAGGGCGAGTAACGAACGGGAAAACATCTCTTATACACGAAACACTTAGAAAGCTTTCTGATTACAAACTCCGTATTTTCCGTGATCTTCCTGCTCTTT
>Ga0255390_1138_pt1 | contig 10714 bp, 10 predicted proteins | sample ANMaggSSYBR01H11_FD_182111 | JGI IMG/M metagenome (GOLD analysis project Ga0255390, IMG submission 182111) | Sediment cell enrichment communities from methane seep in Santa Monica Basin, California, United Staets - ANME aggregate JGI... | ecosystem: Environmental > Aquatic > Marine > Cold seeps >... | reverse complement strand
GAATTCTTATTTTCGAAGAGATAAAAAACAAACTTACCGAGATTATTTTTATGAACTTGGGTCCTTTTGAAAGCTCTTCACAGATTACAACTTCCATTAGAACTATTGATCTGATGGAAATTATAAATCAACGTCTTGAAAATCTTGGCCACAAATCAGTAGTAAAAGAATTATCAAAAATTATTGTTGAATTTCAAAATGAGTTGTCAAAGCTCGAATCTGATTTTATTTGGTGCGAGGCAAGACATAAACGGGAACCTAAGTCGACCACAATAGAAAATGATGTCATGATGAAATGGTTTGAAAAGATAGTCGCTATGAAACCTTCAATAAAACCGATACTGACAGCAAAATTGAAAATATAACTAAGCGTTTGCACATTGATCGGCTATAGCGTGCGGTTTTACAATTGCCTTGGATTCATCTCTTTTTATTTCCGTTTTACTTTTTGCCTGGGAGCCTGCCTCTGGCAAGTGAAACGCTCCGTTGGAAAGCACTGAGAATCGAAAAAATGGAACCCACCATAGAATGTCCTAACTGTACAAATGCATACCCACGTAGGGGATTCCGCTGCCCTTCCTGTGGTCAAATTGGTATTCCGAAGCTTTATAAATTTTTACCCTTTAATAGTCACTCGTTATCATTGCTCATCAACAAACAGATATGGTGTCCAAAAGCCAAAACACTTAATGATCCTTTTGAATTGCACTTTCATTTGACCGATACAAGTTTTGATGGCATTCCCATCAACCAACCCTCGGTTGAAGAAGCAAAGAAAGCCATTAAAAAACTCGGCGTTGTATGTTTGAGTGAGATCAATAACGATATTCTAATGTGGTCCCACTATGCTGAGGGCCACACCGGGTTCTGTATTGAATTTGAACGTTCTGACAACAATGAGCTGGGTAACTGGGACCATTGTTTGCCAGTCACCTATGACGCTGTCGAAGTCCCTTCCTTTGACACTCTACAACTTGAAAAGCGCTCTTCAGTAGCAAAGATAGTGGCAACCAAAGCTCCCAATTGGAGCTACGAGAAAGAATGGCGACTAATAATATCTCATGAATTTGCTAATGGACTCATATCTTTGCCCGCAAAAATTACCTCAGTGATATTTGGCTGCAAAATGGATGATGCAAGGCGTCGTACGGTTGCGAACATTCTACATCGTGATGTGTTGTATTTGGAGGCAATACAACTGAAAGATCATTTCGGTTTGGACATCAAACCGATATTATTTGAGGCCGTTATTGGTACTTTCTAACAATTCGAATTTCTCGAATTCCGGGACATGCAGCAGAGCATACAGCGGGACATCCATGATTTTATGCGTTTCTTATTTTTGGTTTTTTGCGAAGATCGCAGACATATATTTTGTCTGGTTTTATGAGCTATTGGAAACCAGGGACCTGTTCATTTTGCCGGCGGATTTTTTAACATCGGTGGATAAGGGCTATTGAGACGGAATCAGATAGTTAAAAAATAAACGGAAAGAAACTATTATGATGACATTGCGACAATTTTCTGCGGAGCCATCCACAATTCCCACCATTACCAGTTGGTATCTGGCCGATTTGAGTAAAGCGCAGGGTAAACAGGAATTGTTTACTCATCAATCGCCTCAAAAACTCAAGATTCTTCGCGAGCATGCCCTGATTGAGAGCGCTGTTTCTTCAAACCGCATTGAAGGCATAAATGTTGACCAGTCCCGGATTAATACACTTATTTTGGGGGAACCGTTTTTAAAGAACCGGGATGAAGAGGAGGTTCGAGGCTACCGTGACGCTTTGCGACTCATCCATGAAAAGACCAGGGAAATTGCCATTTCAGAGGATACTATCCTGAAATTTCATAAACTTTCGCGCGGGCAAATATGGGATGCCGGCAAATATAAGCAAAAGAACATAGACATCATCCAGAAATACCCTGATGGCCGCCAGCGGGTGCGTTTTGAAACTGTTCCCGCAGATCAAACGCCTCAAGCTATGGGCGAAATGATTGAACTCTGGTCTCGTGGGCTTCGAGAACGATGGGCTCACCCTTTTGTCCTTCTGGCCGCCCTGAATCTCGATTTTCTGTGCATTCATCCCTTTCGCGATGGCAATGGCCGAGTCTCGCGTCTTCTTTTGCTGCTAACCTGTTACCACTCAGAACTTGAAGTTGGCCGCTATATAAGCCTGGAACGACTGATTGAACAAAACAAAGAACGCTACTACGAAACGCTTGAGCAAAGTTCGCAAGGCTGGCATGAAGGAAAGCATGACCCATGGCCTTATATCAATTACATCCTCTCCATTCTCAAAAATGCTTATCGTGAATTTGAAAATCGCGTCGATCAGATGAAAAGTCCCCGCGGAGTCAAGACAGAGCAGGTCGAGGCAGCGGTTAAAGCATTTTCCGGAACATTTACCCTCTATGAACTTGAACGAGCATGTATGGGTGTTAGCCGCGATATGGTTAGAAAAGTGTTGAGAAATTTACAAAAGACTGGATTCGTGGAATGCCTGGGCCGTGGTCCCGGGGCTATTTGGCAAAAAAAGGGTAATACCCTTAAAAAGGGGTAATAAAGAGGGCAACAAAGCGTATGGCACAAACACCTGATGAAAAGACATGTTGACAGCGGGGGTGTAGCAGGTCAAGAGAAAAAACACCTCTCCCATGACTTTTATGAATGTAGAAAAAGTCTAACAACGGCATTGTGAGCGACGGTAAAAAGCCGTTACGCCACATACCGGACATCATCATTGCTCATTAAATTAACCATTCATATAATCTCTTGACTTTGAGTTAAATAAATTCAATAATCAACTCAGATATTGGGTCAATTCATAAATTAAACGACTCAAATATTAATACAATAAAATGGAAAATCAACTCATCTCATGAAATACATTTGGCAAACCAAATCCTGGCCTGACTTTACATGGGACAGCGATAAGCTATTAAAGCCTCTGGGAAATATCCGATTCAGTCAAGGTTCCCTTATAACACAGATCAGAGAGTTAGGTTTTGAAATTCAGCAGACTGCCCGTGCAGATATCCTGGTTGAGGAAGCATTAAAGACTTCAGCCATTGAAGGTGAAAAAATAGATCCCGATGCCATTCGATCTTCTGTTGGACGCAGACTTGGCCTTCCAGATGCTGGGTTGAAGGATGTAAGAGACCAAAAAGCAGATGGTCTTGTAGAGATCCTGCTGGATGCGACAGTTAACTATTCACAAAAATTGACGCCAGAGCGGATTTGGGGTTGGCATGCGGCACTCTTCCCGACGGGTTATTCCGGCATGGTAAAGATATCTGTAGGTCGATGGCGAAACGATAAGGAGGGCCCGATGCAGGTTGTTTCCGGACCTATTGGGCAGGGAGAAGTTCATTTTGAAGCACCTCCAGCAATAAAGCTTGAAAAAGAAATGCGAGCTTTCATTTCCTGGATAAATGGGAAAAGCCACTTAGATGGCATCATCAGGGCTGGGCTTGCCCATATATGGTTTGTTACAATTCATCCGTTTGATGACGGGAACGGACGAATTGCAAGAACTTTGACAGATATGTTACTTGCAAGAGATGAAAACAATCCAAAGAGATTTTATAGCCTTTCTTCACAAATTATGGCTGACCGAAATGATTATTGTGAAATTCTGAAGACCACACAAACAGGTACTGGCGATATTACGGATTGGCTGAAATGGTTTCTTGAATGCATGAACAGGGCAATTCTGAATTCCAATACCCTGCTTGAAAAAATTATGATAAAGGCCCGATTCTGGAAGGAGTTTGCACAGACAAGACTCCACGAGCGGCAAACCAAGGTGATTAACCGGTTACTTGATGCTGGCGCTGATGGATTTAAAGGAGGGTTGAAGAACAAGAAATATATGGGGATAGCACATACCAGCCGTGCCACCGCTCAGAGGGAATTAGCCGATCTTGTAAAAAAAGACATTTTAATCAAAAGGCCTGGAGGGGGCCGGAGTGCCAGTTATGATCTTGACTGGAAAAGGTGGTCTTCCTTTGACACCAATTCTCCCTGACACCAATTCATCTCAGACCGTGTTGATACGATTGATATACCATGTTAACGGCTTGCCGACTTCAATTCTTGCTCGATGCGCTCAGCCAAAAACATTTTCATTAGCGATTGATATGGGATGTCATGTTTATTGGCCAATACCTTGAGTTCCTCAAGCATCAATTCAGGTAAGCGCAAAGAAATTTTGTCTGGTTTATTAAATCCTTTTCTTCGGACATATCATCAAAAATGAACCGCAAACCGGTTATCTGCCCCAATCCGTGTTGATGGTAAGGACGACTGTACCTGTTGGATAGGCCCAGGGGTATTGGAATAAAGTAATTCTTCCAATTCTTGATTGACACCAATTCTTGAGAATCGAGAAAATTTCTCCTTTGATTCCCTTTGCAGCCGGAAGTTCCTTGCCAAGGCTTCCTATATGTGATATTTTAATACATTAGAGTATGTTTTATGTGCTTGATTTATAAAATCCAAAATGGAGAAATAAAAAAATGCCTTCAACTATTCTTGACAACGTAAAGGGGAGTGACTTTCCAAAAATATGGGCGGATAAAATAAATATTATCTCAAACAAAACCTATACTGTCATAGTTCAGCCACAGGAGGAGCGACAGTCACTTCAAAAAATAATGTCTGAAATAAGCGGCAAGGCCAAAACCCGTGGTATGACGCCAGATGTTCTGGAAAATATTCTTGGTAAAAAGATTAAGCACATTCTGTAACGGTATATGATAATTGCGTTTAGTTTTTGATACAAATATTATTATAAGCGCCTTGCTTTTTGATGGTTCAAAACCATCAAAAGCTTTTGATATAGGCATAAATCAAGGAGTTCTTCTCTTTTCTTTACCCACTCTCGCTGAATTAGAAGAAGTTTTGTGGCGAAATAAATTTGACAGGTACATCTCTCACGAAGAACGAAAGCGGTTTCTAACCAGCTTGATTCTTCACTCCACACCTATTGAAACCAATGAAACAATTTCAGAATGCCGAGACCCGAAAGATAATAAGTTTTTGGAACTTGCTGTTTGCGGAAAAGCGGATTTTATCATTTACGGCGATGAAGACTTGCTTGTTCTAAACCCTTTCCGAAATATTCAGATAATAACCCCTGATAGCTTTCTCAAAATACATTCCAAGTAAGTTCTTTAGGGGGGCGTGCAGTGGCAAGTCTGCTCTTGACTCTTGTGGGACTTACATAGCCATGATGGGGGGTTGCCGGACAGCATAGCAAAAGCATTTATTGATTGGGCGAAAAATGAAAAGCTGTCGTTTTGGGTGGAGGGGCAAGAGACTTAAGGGTCTGCTTGTCCAGGCCTATGATTTCTTTTTCTAAGGTTACTTTCCCAGAGGGCCTCACAGAGCTGTTGTATATCTCCGGGTGAGTATTTCACTAATTTGTATTATGCATATCTGTATAATACAGATTAGTGAAAAATGTCAATCATGAATTTGGAGCAGTTTTTAGGTATGTTTCAAATATTTTTGAAATTTAATCTGTGAAATCTGCGTAATCTGTGGATGGGGTTAAGGAATATATGAAATAAATGAACTGATTGATTTTAATGCCTCATTTCGTGCCATTGGCTGTGAAAAATAATGATCTACATCCAAAGAATGGAAGGTGACCTGTGGGCATAATCGTTTAATATCATTTTCATATTTTTTTTTGAAACCAGTATCAAAAATTTCCAGAATTCTATCTTTACGAGCATAAAGACATAAAACAGGAGTTTTATCCAAACATACACCATGCAAAGGCTCCCAGGTAAATAATTCTGATACAATTCTAAACAGGCTGGTTCTCCTCCGTTCTAACACACCAAAATAATTCTCATTTTTTTCAATTCCCGGGAACAGGAAGTCCATGTAATAGCTGACCGCCTCTATTGTTTTCCTAAGACTTTTATGAGGCGAAAATTTCTCCCGGTAATATGAAAAAAAAGAATTTATAACCGACTTAAGACATAATTTTGAAATTGCATTTATCAGCACCAGCCTTTTAAAAGGTTCCTTTAGGCTGTGAGCCGCATACAGGATGGGTATCGCGGAATAACAGGAAGCTATGCCGTATAAAGGCAAACTTTCTTTTTGGCTCATCCTGCATACATGTAAAAGCATATGCAAGGTGTCCTGATTGGAAGATTTAAGTGAAAATTTATCTGATGATCCTCCATGTCCGGAAAAGTTAAAAGAGATAAGGTCATATTTCTTGCGAATTAACCAGCGAAAGGAAATTACCTGTTGTGATAATTTGCCGCCTATCAGTGGAGGAACAAATATAAGACCCTTTGGAAAAGCATTTCTTATACGGCCCCACTCAATGCTCTTGTTTTTTTCAGTATATAGATAACCCTTTTCAAAAATTGTCTTCATATAAAACTTGATGAATTTGCCTTTTTAAGAATTCATAATATTGACATGTTATCTAATAGCAATTACAGTAATTTTTTTATATAAGAATAAACGTAATACTTTAGCGCTTTTAAATATTATTTTTTTGGACAGGATTTACAAGATATTCAGGATTTAAATTATCGAAACTTTTCCTGTTAATCCAAATCTAAATCCTTATACCTTGATACACACCTTCTTTATGTTGTGATTATATTTTATGATTTACTGGATAGCTACAATGAGACTTGGCTTTGTTTGTGCATTTTATATAAAATCTTGTTTATCATGTTATCCTGTCAGATTCTTTTTCAAAAGACTAAATTGTTACGAATAAATAATTCCCCGGAGGCCGATTGTGTATTCAAAAATACTTATTCTTCGCTTTCCAAAAACTATGGTTCAAAAGCCTATAGTCTGTTACCTCGTTAAAGATTATGATCTTACCTTTAATATCCTTAATGCCACGGTACTTCCCAGAAAAGAGGGAGTTATGGTTCTTGAGCTATCCGGAACCAGAAAAAACTTCAGAGAAGGTGTACAATATCTCAAGACTGAAGGAGTACACGTTCAGAATGCATCCCAGGAAGTAAAGCATGATAATAAAAAATGCACGCACTGCGGAGCATGTACTGCTGTCTGCCCAACCGGCGCTCTATCCATTCAAAGGCCCGAAATGAATATTGTCTTTGATCAAAAAAAATGCAGCGTATGTGAACTTTGCGTACCCGCCTGCCCCCCCAGGGCAATGGAAGTTCGCCCTACAAAGAACGTTTTTTTTGAATGAAACAGTTAACGGCCATAGCGATAAGCGGCGGCGTAGATTCTCTAACAGCAGCATATTTATTAAAAAAACAGGGCCTTAAACTCATTGGTATCCATTTTATAACCGGATATGAAACCAGGCCTACTTATCATACGAATATTAAAGATCCTGCAAACCAGGAAACAAATTTATATGCAACAACTCCCTCAAGCACAAAAGATTACATTTGCCAAAATATCTCTAACATAGCCGAACAACTTGGCATTTGTATTGAAATTATCGACTGTAGTGCTGAATTTAAAAAAAATGTTGTTGATAATTTTATACAAACCTATAAGGCCGGCAAAACCCCCAACCCATGTATGGTATGCAATAGCTCAATTAAATTTGGGACTGTTCTGGATTTTGCCCGCAAAATGGGAGCCACTCATATTGCAACAGGGCACTATGCCAGAGTAATAAAAGACAGAAAAAACAGGTACCACCTTTTTAAAGGTATTGATCCGCAAAAAGATCAGTCTTATTTTCTTGCTTTATTAGAGCAAAAACAACTTGCCGCTGCCTGCTTTCCTCTTGGAAATTTGACGAAATCAGAAGTTCTAAAAATTAGTAAGGAAAAAGGACTTAAACCAATTGCAAGTAGAGAAAGCCAGGACATCTGCTTTATTAAAGACAATAATTATGGATATTTCCTTGAACAACAACAAGGATTTAAACCAAAGCCGGGGCTAATAAAAGATCTTAAAGGCAACCTTTTAGGCAAACACAGAGGTTTGCATCTTTATACTATTGGCCAAAGGAAAGGCATAAACTGCCCTGCTTCCGAGCCCTATTATGTTGTAAGTATTGATATAAAGCAAAATATTTTGATAGTCGGTTCTAAAAAAGATTTACTATTAAAAAAATGTAAGGTTATAAAAATAAACTGGATAAATCAAGAACCGACTTCTTTGATAAAAGTTTATGTCCGTATAAGATACCGTCACAAAGCAGTAGAGGCCGGTCTTTTACCAATCGGAAAACAAACGGCAATTGTAAAATTTAAAAACCCTCAACTATCAATAACTCCCGGACAGGGCGCTGTATTCTATACAGGAGATGAAGTAATCGGCGGCGGCTGGATTGAAAGCTAAAAAATTAACTTATGCAAAATTATTCCATCACAACATTAGGCTGTAAGGTAAATCATTGCGAGTCAGAATCCATAATTCAGATCTTGAAAGAGTCGGGATGGACTTCTGTTCCTTTAGGAGAAAATGCAGGATTTTGCATAATAAACACATGCACCGTTACACGGAAAGCAGCCATGCAGTCACGGCAGGCAGTAAGACATGCAATACGCTCCAACCCGCGTGCGCGTATAATTGTTACAGGCTGTTATGCACAAACCGAGCCCGATGAGATTAAAAAAATCAAAGGAGTCCATTATATAATCGGTCATGCCGGCAAACATAAAATCCCGGAAATAATTACATCAACAGAAAAAAAAGATTTTGTATTTCCTGTAACCATTTACAATGACATAATTAATGAAAAAACTTTCAAACAAATGCCTGTTGCGCTTGGGGAAAGAACAAGGCCTTTTCTAAAAATACAGGACGGCTGCAACGCTTTTTGCACCTATTGCATTGTTCCTTATGCCAGAGGCCGCAGCCGCAGTATGCCCTTAAAAAACATATTAAATAATATCATCCGGATTAAAAAATCCGGATACCGGGAAGTCGTCCTTTCCGGCATACACCTTGGCCGCTATGGACTCGATCTCTCACCGCAAACAAATTTAACAGAACTCATAAAACATATAAATAAGTCAAGGGCTATTGAGCGCGTCAGGCTAAGCTCAATAGAACCTCTTGAATTAACTGAAGCCATTATAAAAACAGTAGCTGAGTCAGATATTTTCTGCCGTCATTTCCATATTCCTTTGCAGAGCGGAGATGATTCAATATTAAAAAAAATGCGACGGCCATATACAAGATCAATGTTCAGAAAGTTACTATATAGAATTCATGAATTAATACCTGATGCCGCAATAGGAGTTGATACTATTATAGGATTTCCGGGCGAAACTGAGGAAGCCTTTGAAAATACATATAATCTAATTGAAGAACTGCCGGCGACCTATCTCCATGTCTTTCCTTTTTCATCCCGCAAAGGAACACCTGCAAGCAGCTTCCCGGATAAAGTACCATCAAAGATTATTAAAGAAAGATGTAAAATAATGCGTGATCTGGGAAATATCAAAAAAAAGGAATTTTATAAAAAAAATATCGGGAAAAAGGTTGAAGTTCTTATAGAGGGAAAAAGAGACAAAGCAACAGGCTTTTTAAAAGGTATGACTTCAAATTATTTGCCGATATTTTTGAGCGGAAATGATGATTTGAAGAATACAATAGTTGATGCTGAAATTGAAAAAATAAATAACAATAATTCTTTATTCGGAACTATTTAGTGCCCGAACGAAAACTAGAAAATTTTTTCAAGTTCAAGGAAGGCGCAAATTTTAACCGCAGGAATACATTGAGTATTTTGAGGATTAAAATTTAAGCCTGACGCAGAAATTGGGAAAATTAGCAGTTTTCGTTCAGGCACTATTTGATCCCCTTTTCTTTTTTTATAACTTCATACGCCCCTTGAATCTCCCGGAACTTATCATTAGCAAATTTTGTAAACTCTTCAGGAAGACCCTTTGATGCAATCTTATCGGGATGGTATTCTAATACCAGCTTTCTGTACTGCTTTTTTATCTGAGCATCTGAATCCTTTCCGCTGCATCCGAGAATTGCATAATATTTTTCAAAATCCTTGATATATCTGGACTTAAGTTTACTGTATTCCGCATCATTGAAGTTGAATACTCTTGCAGCAGAGTGAATAAGCTGTTCTTCACTCTCACTAAGGACTCCATCGGCAACAGATACTCTAAAAAGCATATCCATCATAAGTTCCAAAAGCTGAGGCTGTCTGCTAAACTGCATGTAGAACTGATTCGCAAAATCATGGAAGGTCTCCTGAGATCTGGTAGCTGCATGAAAAATGTTCATGGCAAGTCTTCTGCTTTCAAGATTAAGGTTTAAATCTTTAATCATAAAGTCCTCTATGGAGTTAATTTCTTCCTTTGATATGCTGCCATCAGCTTTAGCAAGCTTTGCAAGCATTGAAAATGCCGCTATAAAAAAAGTAAACTGAGACTCTTCGCCTGATGAAAGACGTGCATTATCATTAACATAGTATTGCTTTTTGCTTGAATCAAAAGTATGTCCAAATGCAGCTCCTGCGACAGCACCGAGAGGGCCGCCTAATGCAAATCCTATAGTACCTCCAACAACTTTTCCAAACCAACCCATATTATTATACTTCTCCTTAAAAAATTTATTCGTTTATACCTAAGTTGAGCGATTTTTTGCGAAGATATGTGCTGAGATCTTGATGCATAAGGATTTGCAAAAACCGCAGGCATACCCGTGGATATGTCGAGGATTTTTGCGAAGCCTTTCTGCGCAAGAGATCGGCGCAGATCAAGT
>Ga0255390_1137_pt1 | contig 10738 bp, 7 predicted proteins | sample ANMaggSSYBR01H11_FD_182111 | JGI IMG/M metagenome (GOLD analysis project Ga0255390, IMG submission 182111) | Sediment cell enrichment communities from methane seep in Santa Monica Basin, California, United Staets - ANME aggregate JGI... | ecosystem: Environmental > Aquatic > Marine > Cold seeps >... | reverse complement strand
ACGAACCATTCACGAAACAGTAAGTCCCGGTTCCAACGGAAGATACCGAACTCGGAAAACCCTCAGCAACGGAGTTGTAAGCTGTTACAGTGGAATTCTCCTTTGCATGCGATTCTCCCCAGGAGCAGCTGTAGATATTGAGATCTATATTATCGTAGGCGTATATGCACCATTGATGGGCAAAGCAACGGGATAGATTCAGTACTCTGTCGGTTATGTTGCTCATTTCAGCCAGAAGGAATTCCGTATAAACAGTATCCTTTGAAACTCCTGTCAAATTCACTGTACCCTCTCCCATAATTCTCAATGCGATGTTTACAAAGGAATGATACAATTCAACACTGCTTCCGGGCCAGCTTTCGATTCCCCACATGACACCACTGCAATTCTGGAAGTGCACCGTATAGTCAACTCCCGACAGTTCACTGATGTCGGCGGAACTGAATGTGTAGTCATTCACTGCTTTCCAGTCGGGAAATGAATAGGGGAGAAGAGTATCTCCTTCAGCAAAACCGAACCACGGCAGCATTGTGTCGCAATCGCAGATGGACAACCGGCATGAATCATTAATGGTAAAATCACCGATAATATTTGATCCGGAAATATTCAACTCCGCGTTATCAAAGAACTGCCTGAAACACCAGAAAGGATAATCGGTACCTGATGAATAAAATTCCGTACTGTCATACATAATTGTCCGATACACAGTATTCGCGAATACAGTGGAGTTGTTTGTGGCTTCAAATCTGGAGTTTCCGTACATGATGTGCGGGTACTGTGAATTGTATTCCTGAGGAACGTACAAATATCCATTATTCAGTATGACCTTACCGTTTTCCATTTCGTAAAGAGCTCCTATAAGCGTCAGTTTTGCGCCGCTGGTGATATTGAGCAAACCCTCTCCCGTAACAAGCAAATTGCAATCGAAAGTGGTATCGTGTGATATCGTCATTGTGTCAGTAAGTGTTACTGTGCGGTCAGCGCCCCAGGAGGTCATCCAGAAATTAATATCCCTGCAAGATGCCTCATCATTGAAGTCCGCCATCAATTCTCTGTCATACAGAACGTCACTCATCCCGGTTCCCGCCGATTCAGCTTGAAAGTTGGAGGTCAGATGACTTCCGTAATCGGTAAAATCTTCATGGCAGATCCTGTTAACCAGGTCCTGCGGAAATAAGGCAATTGTACATATAAGTAAAAGCATTCGAAACCTCCCGGTTTTTGTCGTTCATGCACTGTTACATCTGTGTGTTTATACAACTCATATATTAATGGTCTTTGTTCTTGTTGTAACACTATGTAACAGTACCAAACTGTGACTCCAGAGGCTTTCATGAATGAAACAAAGAAGCAGGATAAACAGGTTCGTGCCGCGCTACAGGGAAAGCGCGGCACGAACTGTAGGCTGATTTTACTGCACTACGATTATTTTTCTGACTGTAGCGTAACTACCCGCCTGTAACCGGCAAAAATGCACTCCTGCGGACAGGCCCGATACAACTCTTTCATACGCGCCGGCAGTGAGCGTCTCGTCCACAAGCGTAACTACCTTACGTCCTGCAATATCGTAGATGCTGAGATCTACTCTTGCCGTTTCAGGAAGCGAAAAAGCGATAGCTGCGTTTGCTGTTATCGGGTTGGGCCGCGGTTGGTACAAAGCAAAACCTGTCGGATTTGTAGAGTTCTGATCTTCCTCTTCGGTGGAAATTCCCAACTCGCTCAACTCAATATGAAACACCGCCGCACCATAGGTGGCAGCATAAACCGTCACATCGACACCATTGTCATATGCCCAGATGTCCTGCACAAGCGGGTTAAGCAGATCCTCACTCAAAGATATCCAGGAATCGCCAACATTGCCGTAGAAAACCCCTTCTCCGTAAGATCCAATCACAACTTTATCATCGGCGAATTCAATACCGCGTATATCACCCCCGCCGAAACCACCGTCGTACCAGTTGTCTCCGCCGTCATCCGAAACGCGTAATGCTTCAAAATCACTATTGCCGCCAATATAAACCCTCAACGGGTTATCAGGATCAACAGCGATTTCACCGGAAAAACCGATGTTTGCTTTTTCGATCCAGGAGCTTCCTCCATCTTCAGACACCCAGAAATCGCCGGTGTGACTACAAACGTACAGCAAATCCGGATTGCTCGGTGCGATGGCTATGTCGAATAATGGAGTATCAGCGAAATAACTGTCCTCGTTGAACGAATCAGCTCCATCTGTCGAGACAAGCAACCCTCCACTGTTTGGAAACATAGAAATAACTGCGAATACCTTCAAAGGGTCATCCGGTTTATAAACGAGGTCGAGTATGATACCTTGGCTGAAATGATCGAATATCTTTACCCAGTTTTCTCCACCGTCTGTACTCTTCCAAATCTGCGGAGAGCCAAACCCGTTTTGATTCCCAATCAGAACGGTCTGAGGATCATCCGGATTTATAGCTGTACTGTTTATGACATTCCCTATCTGTGCCATGAAGCTTGTTTCATCCCAGTTCGTGCCGTCGTATTTGAATAAACCGTTGTAACTTCCCGCATATCCTGAATAGGGATCGCTTCCCTGGAATTCGATGTTCTTTATTGTAGAACATGGTATACCTGCAAGGTTCCAGCTTGCCGCGGCGTCTTCAGATTTATGCAGGCCGATATCTGACGCGATGTATACGATATCATTTCCATTATCATCAAAACAGGCGACCGAAACTCCGTTGAAATATTCCAATCCTACAGTATAGGGACATTCCATATCGAAGGTTGACGAATACCAATTCAGCCCTTCGTCATCCGTTTTGTAGATAACACCTTCCGATACGGCGGCGTAGATCGTCCCGGGAGAATTGGGACTGAAAGCTACATCATTGGGGACCTGTAATGTAAAACTGTCAGGTAGCCCATTATCTCTTTTGTGCCAGTTCTGGCCATCATCTGTGCTGATATAGAATCCGTTGTTATACCTGCTTACGGTTATGTATCTTTGGGTTCCTGTTTTATGCACACCTACATAACTCAGATAATGTCTTCCAAAATAGTCAATGTAGTTAAAACTTATACCGCCATCGGTACTCTTGTATAATCCGGAATTGGAACCACCCCAATTAACATTCGAACAGTATACCTCATAGGGATTATCAGGATTAACTGCCAGAGACACTACGGCATTCATTTCACCAACTGTGAATCCATAACGTCTTTCCCATGTGGAACCGCCGTCACCGGAATAGTATACATAACTGTACTCTTCAAGATCATGCTTGCCGCCAACGTATACATGGCCATCGTATGCAGCGATGCAGTTATAGTTTACAGCCATTGGTCCGAAGGTTTCGAGAACCCGCGCCCAGGAATTTCCACCGTCTTCAGAGCGAAATACAAAGTCATCAAGATCGCCTGAAGAAAAGTGATCATCTGTCATTGCGCAATAGTGGTTGTCCGGGTTCAAAGGATCTATCGCGTACGCCGACATACGCTGCATACTGCCGCTGACAGGGTTGGGTGTGTACAGACCCAGCCCTTCGTTAGAAAGCTTCCACGACTGTGCGCCGTCTTCACTTATAAAAAGGCCTGATGCTCGATCAGCGCCTATACCATAGACTATATCAGTATTCGCCGGGTTGACTTCGACTATAAGCGAATTGCCCCATAAAGGGCCGCTGCTCGTCCATACATCGATACCTGCGTTAACCGGTGAAAAAGAACCGGCGATAAGAAGGAAGCCTGATAACAATGTCATTATTCTGAACATATCTGACCTCCTTTATACTTCTATGACAGGTATACACCATGCTCCGGAGTCATAATCCTCTTCAATCTGATCCGCCATCGTATCCGCGTCAATAATGTCTGCAGCTATTCTCCACTTGTGGAAATAGATGAAGGAATCCTCTACATACCATTCGTAGGTATAAATACCGTCTCCAGCCGTTACGTCGCCGAAGTTGCCGTCGTCATACATCAGATGTCTTGGCCAAGAAGGACAGGGCCCGTGAACGTAAACGAAGTATGGCGGTTCATACTGTGGATTGGTATGCAGAACGGTAACTTCCAGTTTGACAAGCTCCCCTTCAGACAATTCTGGAAGATCCTCAATATCAATGAACTGATCGGGGGATGTGCAATCAAGCAGCAATTCTTCTCCTCTATAGAGTTTCATGGATTCTATGAAAACTTCCTGTTCACTACTGTTAGAAAGTGAGAATTCAGCAGGTGTTACACTCCGAACAGTCCATCCACCATGTGGAGTGGAGGAAGGGTTTCCGGTTCTTTCTACTATTAATCGTCTTTCTCTCAGATCCTCTATCGTTTTCATGCCGGTGTTTATTTCCAGGTCATGAACCACATCGATGTAGAAATTCGCTAAGAGGTTATGATTAACACTAACCGTACAGATACCTGCCTCTGGATTTCCGTTAATAACAACCTTGAAAGCACCTTCAGCGGAAATTTTCCGCCACCATATTTCAGGAAGGTCTACTCCTGTACTGTCCTTTCCATCCATTTCCCCACCCTGACCTTCCAGTGCTCCCATTTTCACAAGTTCGCTGGATGCCAGCAGTTGATAGATATGTTCTTCATCAGTAACCTGAGGATCCTGCACGCAACCGGCAGTAAGGATAAGAACAACTGATGACACTGCAATTAACGCTTTCCTTTTCATTCTGAATCTCCTTTCCATCTCAATATCATTGCCTGTCCAACTTCTTCCATCACAGATTATAACAGCAATGATAGCTGTGTCAAGGAAGTTTCCCGGAAACTTCCTATGAATGTTTTTGAGGTGCTGTTACTGTTCACGTTAATCTCCTTTTATCAATACAATATTCAGACATGAGCTTTCTTCTCATTTTACTGAATATCAAATTTCCCATCGGCCATAATCAATCCGGTATCTGATTTAACACAGGGTGAAATCGAGATTAAACTCCATGTATTCGGCTCTTTTATAGTACCACCCAGTACAGCGTTGTTTCCGAATGTTATATGTATACTGCCGTATTTTTTACTCGACATTTCTGGAAGCAACAGCACATCAGTTATCGCGCTATTCATTCCGAAGCATACCTGGCTGACAGTTCTCCCCTCGACGCCAAAACTGTCGAATAGCGACTGCAGTATCTCCAGTCCTTTATCGGCTTTCACGTCGATAACGATGTTGTCCTTGATTCTCAGTCGGATCCCTGATATTTCACCGATTCTCCGGTCGCAATACTCACAATAAATGTCACCGTTAATCCCGCCCTCGATCGGCAGCATTCCAAGTTCTCCTGATGGCAGACTATAGAAACCGCTCATCCTTGAGGATTCAGTGTAAGGCCCGGCGTCAATGAAATAGCAATCCTTATCGAATTTCACCTGAAGCACATTATGCTGTCCGCTCTCAATCCTGAGGTCAGGTTTATCAAGTATAAGTTCACTTATGGATTTTACTTTTTTGAAATCGCTCTTATCAAGAGATAATGCCTTCAAGTACATTTGCACTCGCTCTATTATATCCCTGTCTTCAAAGAAACTCTTCTCGAATGGCGGGATGTAAAGCATCAGACCGCGCTTTTCAGAATTCAGGCTGAGTTTTGACATTGCCCTGTCTCGAATTGCTGCAATTCTCTCTATTCTCTGCTGCGGGATACCTGAGAATTCAGGTTTGCTGTATCTACCCAGGTTTATCCAGATGTCCGCCCAGTCTATATCTTCGGAAATCTGATCATAATATCCTTTAACTCTTTTTATAGGCAGTGATGACCATAGATCTTGAGACAGTTCCTTAGTCCTGATAGACGTTCTATATTTTGCTCCCGTCCGACGTGCTTTAATGATCAGCTTTTTCGCGAATTCCATATTGTATTCATGATATACTATCATCACCCTTTCATCAGGGCACACTTTCAGATAATCATCTACTATCAAATCAACAATATTTTCAGAATCATATTCCACCAGGTTGTGCATTAAATGGTTAATGTAGGAATTACTCAGCCCTTGACTGATGCTTTCTTCAGTTTCACCTACATCTGTGGAAATAAGGAATTTCCTTGCTGTAGCTCTGTAAAATTTCTCCGTTGCACCACGATTTTTCTTCGTTCTTACAACTTCAGCCAAGTTATATTCCTGCAGTTTTTTTAGATAGTATGTTGCAAGCGGTGCTTTTATCCCAACTATATTTGCTATCATTATACCAGAATATTCCTTGTCTCTCAACAGGTTGAGTATCTCGTAGGCGTTCTCGTTACCTAACAACCGTAACTCTTCGGGAGTGGACAGTATCTGCAGGCCTTTAATGATTTTCTCCTTATGTTTAGTAATTTGTGAATATTCAAATATTACTGAACGGTCATAGCTCTGTCAAGTATGGCTCATCAGAAGGATGAGATGATTTCTCAGTTATCCCTGTGATTTCAAGGTCGGGGATGACTTCTCGCAGATCGGGGAAGTCCTTCTATTCAGATAGCGGGAAACAATATTACTGTTCTTCAGGAGGCGGTGGAGGAATGAAAGCCATAACCACCTGCGTGCCGTAAATAGGATAATCAATGGCGCATCGATACCCACGGAATTCGAGATCATTCCACTGAAGATGCGAATAGACGGAGCGAAGCAATTCAACGTAGCGGGGGACATTGGCGTTTCGGCATTTCGCTGAACCCACGCCAAGGGTCTGTATCGTTTCCAGTAATTCCATTCTATCAATATCCCTGGACGAATCGTTGATGTCTGCCACGCCGTCACCCGCGGTATCGTAGATAAATAGCTGGGGATCAGAGCCGGGATAGATGTCTTTATGAACCAGCACATCGAACAGGAGAAGTCTGGAAGGCAAATTTATCTCGGCGAACACGTAGCCCTTACGGTTGAGGTTTGCCGGAATATATCGCGGCATCTCGTTATAGTTCACTTCCGCCATTACGATATCAACGGTCGATGCGCGTCCGAAACCTCCGTTTTTCAATGTGTAGTGAATAACATCATTAACCGTATTTACATCGATAGCTACATCCGATGATGTACTGAAAGATTCAAGACGGGAATCATTTAAGGTCTTGATAGGTTTCCCATCCAGATTGAATGGTACTCGCGGGGTATCACCTTCACTGGTTATTCGCCTAGTATCAAGTTTTATAGTTGCCCCGGGACGAAGACGCTGAAGACCGAGTTTACCCATTATCCAAACGATATCGATTCTGTCACCCCCTTCCGATGGATGAAGGATAACGGTCGCGAGATCCGTCTGAACGAGTACTCCCTTCAGTTCGCTCATCGCCCGGAAGGCTGCCTGCTTCCGTCTTAGCTCAAAATCCCTGCGCGCTTCGGGCAGCCATGAGCTTATAATTGCGTTAAGAGAGGCCCTGTCACCGGCCTCTCGGCGAATGAGCATATCAAACTGTTCAATAGCGTTAGCCGCAGCATTAACTACGTCCACCCCTGCTCCGCGCCTGCCCGCATGACGAAGAAAACGTCGAAGCGGTTCGGGCCCCGGGATGTGATGCATTACAGCGATCGGATCCCTCGATCTTAAGGCCTTCAGTATACGACTTGTAAGGACCTTGTTGATTCCGAGAAGACGGGCAAGATTCTGTGGCCCATTTGTGTCTCCTGGAATCTGCTCTATTACTTTGCTCAACGTTAAGGCAAGCATCGATCCTGTGTCCGCTATACGTTTCTCAAGATCGTTTTCATCAATATGATCAGTTACAGATTTTCCTTCATCGATGCGTGAAGTCATACATTCATCCCCAATTATTCAATAAGGTACAATACTAGTACAATCAATGTGGCAGGAAAAGGGACAAACATAGTGCAGACATATCAAAGAGGTTTCCCGGAAACTTCCTTGACATAATGTAGAAACATTTTTATACTTCATTGCACAATGAAATAGATGTTGAGATAAAAAATTCCGATTAGGAGAAGAGTCATGCAATTAGTGAAACTCGCTGCAATGTTCCTTCTAATTTGTACAGTACCGCCGGCAACCGCTGACACATATGCTGAAGACTTTGAAGGCGGTACCAATATTTCAGGATGGACCTTCGGAAATTGCTACGACGAAATAGAAATCTCCGGAGGCAATCCCGCGTACTGGCTTCATAACGATTATCTTGTTACTTTCGGGCCGATTCTCGTTTGCGATTTCTATGCCGATTATTTCACCGGCAACTATCGTGCAATGAATGTTACTTCGGTAAGTATCGATGGCCGTTCAGACTTTATCGAGTGGGGCTCTACGATCAACATGTCTGTTCTTCTACGTTGCACCAACGGTACACCGGGCGTTTTTGAGGATGATGATTTCGCCTACTTCTTAGCCCGGATCCATCACACTTTTTGTGTTTAGCCGTTTGAATCGATAAATTCGGTCAGTTTTGATAGCTTTTCCGGTTTCTGAGGATTTCAGGACATGATTCTCGATCAGAATGTTCGATAATAAGGCAGCGACAATTATATTTCCCGGTTTTTATACACCCCTGCATCTGCCGATATTTCAGGTTTCAGTATCTGCGCAAGAACTTTTTGTGTCAGGTGAATGCTTCAATAAGATTTTGATGAACTCTGTCGTACAATAACTGATATGGATATGCGCTACTCATAGCAAGATATACGCGACGAACACTTACCCGGACTATCGCGCCGATCTTGAACAGCTTCAAGCGGATTGTACTGCAAAGGGACCGGGACATCTTTGTACCTTTCAACCCCAGAGTACGAATAGCATCCATCATTATGTACGCTATGGAAGCGAACCATAACCGTAACTGGTTGACTCGCATGTAATGGCTGCTTGTCCTGTCCGCGAACAGGCAAAGCTGCTGTTCCTTTATCCGATTCTCCATCTCTCCACGGGCACAATAGATATCTTCATAAAGCTCACGGGCTTCATATCTGTCATCAGGATAATTTGTCACTACAAATCTCGGATTTGCTCCCTTCTCCAGATACTCTGCCTTCGCTATTATCCTTCGCCGTTTCCCATTCCAGCTGCCGTTCTTTGTTGTGTAGTAGAATTCGGTAAATACCCTTGATGGTTCTTCACTTGCCATATACATGCCTTTCGCAACCGCCATCTCGCTGCTGATGGTAGCATTCAATCGGTTGTTCTTTGCCATGCCAAGCAGATAGTAAATTTCGTTCTCCTCGCACCAGTCCATTATCTCATTCCGGCAGAAGCCACTGTCTCCGCGAAGAAGTATCTCGGCTTTCGGGAATCTCTTCTTCAGAATCGGCACTATCCTTTCAAGATGTGGAATCACGCCGTGCGCGGCATCCGGCGATATCGTACGAAGCTCAGCAACAATAAGATGATCATTGATGAAGAAGTAGAGAGGTGTGTAACAACTGCAGTCATAATATGCGTGGAATCGCCCTCCTTCCTGTCTGCCATGAAGAGGATCATCGGTTGAATCAATATCTATGATTATTCGTTCAGGTTCTCCTTCTCTCTCAAGAAGATCAAGAGACAGATCTGTCAGCACCTTTTCAAGTTTGTTGAAATCGCAGAATATCTTCTGATACCTACTCGGCTTCTCAACCTCGCGAACTCCAAGTTCCAGACGACCCAACGTATGGGATGACGCAAGAGCCTTCCCAATGTCTCGTTTTCTTCTCCTTTCCTTACCAGCCGGATCGTTGTGACCTACCATTGCAGCAAGTGCAGGATCTCTGCGCAGAATATCGTGATCATTCAGATCTTCGTAACCGAGACAGATACCGTAAGTAATCTGTCGCAACATGTTGTCAACAGAGTGTTCCACAAATCCCTGGTCTCTCTTATCCGTGAACGCTGCCGCAACTTTTCCTGTCATATCAAGTCCGCAATCAACCTGGCGAAGCAACATTCCTCCGGCATCAGATGTAATAATGCCTCCTGAGAAATCAGCTACGATTTCCTTCTTTCTTAGCCCTGGAAAATTGAATGATAGTTGATTATGATTTGTAACAGTCTGTGACATTTTGAAGCTCCTCTTTGTGTATAGTAAATCGTTGTGACACAACTATTATACTACAATTTGGAGCTTCTTTCAACCCCTACGTGTGATGGATCCGGGTTAGGCCCCATGATTCCACAGCCCGGGGCCGGCTGGGAACATTACACGTTTGAAATTCCTAGCCAGTCGACCGAGCCCACTCCCGCAGGCTGGCATGGCGGGTGCGGTATCGACCCTGAGAACTTCCGGCCGGGGATAGACTGGAACGACATTATTGTCAATGTTGACCGCCTTGAGATCTGGTGGTGGAATCCATCCCTCTTTGGTATCATTCAATTATGGGATATAGGCGCTGACAATATCACGATACTCACTGATGGATCATCGCTGGAGTGCAGCACCTGGGCACAGATCAAAAATCAGTTCTGAGGAAATTGGGCATGAAGGGGTCAAATCTTTACTCTTGACATTAGAGTATGAATTGTGAGAAATGTCAAGAGTAAAGATTTGACCCCTTTGGTTATTGTCTGCTTTCCTCCAGAACGGAAGCAACCCAATTTCTATTCTCCCACAGAGCGCACCCGCCCATTGATTCGGTCAGCATGGAATGATTTTTTCTAATCGTCTGAAGAAACGCGGACCCGAGGCCTTCTTTGAGTGTGACATCATTGAGATTTATATCAGAGAACGGAGCAAAGGGGCACGGCTCGAGATCTCCCGATGCACTGATGTGAATGAATCCTCTTCCGGCAGCAAGGCAGCCGCCGTACTGCTCCTCTTCACCTGGAAGGGCAATGAAAAGAGAAGAAAAT
>Ga0255390_1136_pt1 | contig 10789 bp, 8 predicted proteins | sample ANMaggSSYBR01H11_FD_182111 | JGI IMG/M metagenome (GOLD analysis project Ga0255390, IMG submission 182111) | Sediment cell enrichment communities from methane seep in Santa Monica Basin, California, United Staets - ANME aggregate JGI... | ecosystem: Environmental > Aquatic > Marine > Cold seeps >... | reverse complement strand
GCTTCGCTCTGCTGGTTTATAAATTGGCAGAATACCTTATTCAAAATTCGATGTTGGACGTTCGATGTTGGACGTTCATAGCTTTTTAGCTTGATTCAACTTGGGTTAAAGGAGAAGCATTATGTCATTTAAAGAAAATCTTTTAAAAAAGATTAAAATCGACAAGATGTCAAAAGTTGTTATTAATTCTATAGGCACTCCTGACAGTGATAAAAAGATTGACAAAGAAACAATGCGTGAGCTTCTTGAAATGAGTCCTTATAAATTCAGGCAGGAGAGGGATCTTGATCTCTATATAAAGGAAGCTGATAATGGTATTGAGAAAATCCTGGTGCTGGATAACGATCTTGCAATTTATAAGACCACTCCTGAAGATGTAGGTATGCGCAAAAGTCCCACTGTAAAGGAAATGCTCAGCATCCGCAATGTTATCAAGATATTAAATGATAAAGATGTTGTTATCAGTAAAAAAGAAAAATCCCTTAAAACAATTCAAAATGAATTAATAGAAATGATAGATCTTTCTTTTAATAAATCTGATATTGAAGAAATTGAAAAAGATGGTTCAGAGGCTTTGGAAAAATGGGATGCAGATGGTGTACTCGAATGCCTTTCTATGTTTGCCGAACTGCTTGGTTACAGGTCTCCGCCTAAAGCCATGAAAATTATCAATCACATCGTTATTGGCTCTTTAACAAAAAAGGAGGGCGGGGAAGTTATGTTTGGCCCGGTTGTTATTTACAGCACAACCAACAACTACCTTAAACTTATTGATGAACAGATTGGAAGCCTTGATAAAGCAAAGATAGAACTTATGCAAAATATTGCAGTTGGAAAGGAGGCCGCTACGTTTGAAGGGCATTTAGTTTTTCAATACCTTAAGGAGGAAGAGGTTTTTAAACGGAATTTTTGAGTTCAAGAGCAAAAATCAAACAAAAAAGGGCGGAAAAGCAATACAGCTAATCCGCCAAATTTATTAAACTTTCTTGATCGGGGCGAGAGGATTTGAACCTCCGACCCCTTGGACCCCATCCAAGTGCGCTACCAGTCTGCGCCACGCCCCGATTTTTTTCAAGTCTAACACGTTGAGTATGCCTTGTCAAGAAATGGCGAACTGTTGATAATTTCTCATTTTGAGACCCTTGCAAAACGTCCTCTAAGCACATGTTTTTTATCGGCAATGTGAGAAAAACCGGTTCAGGTTTTACACCCGGACACAAACCGTTCGATGACGTCATTAAGTCTTGATAACAGATAATACGGAATGGAATAGAGGTAGTATTTTTTCCCTGATGGAAGCAGTATCTGATCAATGCGGATTTTGCCGGAATAGACACGAATGGCATATGGATGATGACTGTTTTCCATGAACAGATTTAAAGATTTTAGTTTACCCCTCTTCCCGCTCTTCACTTCAATCGGGATAATCATATCTTTAAAGGGATAAAGAAAATCCGTTTCGGCAGCCCCTTTTTCCCGTATCCAGAACCGAAGTGATGGTGACCGGAATGCCTGTGCAACGATTTCCTGGGCCACGACCTGTTCCGATATTTTTCCCTGATAGACATTGTCCAGAGATTGTTTGCTGAAAAATTCCTTGAATCCAATCCGGTAATTCACCAGCCCGACATCAAGAAAAAAAAGCTTCGGGGCTTTTCGCAGTTTTTCAATAATCGGTATGTGGGTTGATACGGAAGGTCTTGCACGATACACGATCAAGGCGCGTTCAAGCACATCAAACGCCTCTTTCATTTCTCTTGATCGAAATGAAGACTCTCCGAACTTTTCATATGTAATCCGTTCACCGGCATATAAGGGAGCCCGGTCTATCGCATGGGTTAAATATTTTGCTTTTGCTAAATTTGAATACTTCTCGACATCTTCAATGTATCCCATGAAAATGGCGTCATAGATTTCCCTCACTGCCGAATAGGATCCTGTTTCCCCATAAGCGGCAAGGGCTTCCGGCATGCCGCCAACGAATGCATACGCGTTAAACGCGTCAAGCAGCAAATCATGAAGGGAAGATTCTTCCAACACATTCGGTTGCAACAGTTTTTCAGCAAGGAGCGGGTTTTGTGCTTCAAGATATTCCACGAACGTTACCGGATACATAAAGAGATTCCTGACCCTGCCGACCGGAAAAGAAAAACCTTCTCTTTTTGAAAAAACTTCCAGGAGTGAACCGGCAGCAATAACGTGCAAATCCTTTACATCTTCATAAAGGTATCTGAGCGATTGAACTGCGTCTGCTGAATGTTGAATTTCATCAATAAATAAAAGGGCGCTTTTTGTATCTATTTTTTGGCCTTTATAAAGCAAAATTCGTTCAACAAGTTCCTGACCGGTATTAAAACCGGAAAAAAGATCGCGTTCTTTCGGCCTTTCAAGGTTGATGTCGATAAAATGATCAAAATTCTTGGCGAATTGATTGACAACAAATGTTTTTCCAACCTGCCTGGCCCCCCGCAAAACAATTGGTTTCCTGTTTGCGGCGTTTTTCCAAAGCAGTAATTCCGATTCGATTTTTCGTGTAAATATTACTTGCCGACCTCCCATGATATAATTTACCCCTGAATTATTACATGTTATGTTGTATTATTGAGCGTAATGGTGACATTCATTCATCTGTTTGTCAAGGGAAAGAATTGGCGAGAAGTGAAAGGGGCAAATAATGATTGAAAAGGCATATCTTGTGAAATATGGGCTCGGTCAAAAATAAGTTGGTAGAATTTGCATCCCAACTTATTTTTGACCGAGCCCCAAGGTTTTTAGATTGACACTAATACTTCATTTATCTAATATTACTTCAGCAATTCTAATTATGGAATTTAACAATATTTTTCAATTATTCCAAATAGTTAATAGTATGACAATTTTTTGTAAGCTTTAACTACGTTTCAAAAAACATAGAAAATTCGCAAAAATAAGCGAAAAATCGACTTGCCCAAATTTAATTAAAGCTTATAACCTTAGGAAATTTCATTGAATATTCCATAATGAGAATTGCTGATATTACTTAAATTGGCTTGTTAATAAAGATAGTCCTGCTATGTCGTATAAATAGCGCCCGAACGAAAAATAGCAGTTTTCGTTCAGTCACTAAATAGGAGGGTGAAATGAAACATCATAGAATTATTTTAATAATTATGATTATAGGAATTGCTTCCTTTTTGACGAGTTGCGCTTCAACGCCAAAGGTAAAAAGAATAGACGTCGATAAAATTGTTGATATAAGCGGCCGCTGGAATGATACTGATTCCAGACTGGTTGCCGAGGATATGATTAGGGATTGTCTTAAGCGGCCATTCTTGGAAAGTTTTAAAAGCGATAATAACAAAACTCCTACAGTTATTGTGGGAATGATAAAGAATCGGAGCCATGAGCATATAAATATTCAGACTTTTGTTAAAGATCTTGAAAGGGCTTTGATTAATTCAGGGCAGGTGCAATTTGTAGCTTCAAAAGGTGAAAGGGGACAGATTCGTGAAGAAAGGCTTGATATGGCCAGACACGCTTCAGAAGATACCATGAAGGGCCCCGGCGAGGAAGTTGGGGCGGATTTCATGTTGATTGGAGAAATAAACACTATCAGGGATGAAGCCGGCGGCAAGGCCGTAATGTATTATCAGGTCAACCTTGAGCTGATTGCCATGGCCAATAACATTAAGGCTTGGATCGGCGAAAAGAAGATTAAAAAGCTTATTGAGAAACCAAGATTATCGTGGTAGTTTTTCAAAATGGCGATCAGACAGCATGCTAGAATTGTTGTATATCCTCTTCTCCTGTCGGGGTTTTTGCTTTTCTCATGCGCTCCCAGCCTTAAATATTATGCAAAGGTTGATGGATATCTTCTTAATCAGGAATTTGATTCCGCCTGGTATCTGGCAAGGAAAAATACCAAAACTTTTGATAAGCTGAATGCTGTTATTTATTATTTAGATGAAGGAATTCTCGCTCATTTCGCCCGCCGTTATTCCGAAAGCAATCAGAGCCTGGCTAAAGCTGAGTCCATTATTGATGAGCTATACACCAAGTCTGTTTCAAAACATATCGCATCTTATATAATTAACGACAACGCTATTCCATATAGAGGTGAAGATTTTGAAAGTGCATTGGTGAATTTATTTATGGCTATGAACTATGTCGGCCTGGGTTCTCTTGAAGATGCCCTTGTAGAAGCCAGAAAGATTGACAACAAATTAAATATGTTCAATGCACAATATGAAGATAATAAAAAAAATGTTTACAGAGAAGATGCATTTATCCGTTTTTTAATGGGAGTTCTTTACGAAGCAAAAGGAGAGATAAACGATGCATATATCTCCTATTGGAAGGCCGAGAATATATATAAAAATGACTATATTAGAAACTATGGAGTATCCCCGCCGGTTTTTCTGATTGAAAATTTACTTACATTGTCCCGAGAATTGGATTTTCATGAAGAGTTCAGGAATATTCAAAATGAATATAATGACGTTTTGTTTATTAACCCGATTGAGAAAAAAAGCCTGGCAGAGATATTTTTTATCCACTACAATGGATTGGGGCCTGTAAAGATTGAAACATTTTTTCCAGTTCCAATGCCTGATCATTATGTGGCCAAGATCGCTTATCCCGAGTTTAAGAAAAGAAGATATCGAATTTCTAAAAGCAGAATTTATCTGGAAAACATGAGTACTGGTTCTTCATATATTTTTGAGACAGAATTGATGGAAGTTATAGCTTCCATTGCAGTAATGAATTTAAAAAACAGGATAAACAGAATTAAGGCAAAAGCCATTGCCAGAGCCACTGCAAAATATCTAACAGCAAGGCAGGCTTATAAGGCTGCAAAGCGTGAGGGCGGCGAACTGCTTGGATTGTTAGTCCAAGCCGCAAGTCAAGCTGCAAGCTGGGCATCGGAGCAGGCAGATGTTCGCCACTGGAGATTGCTGCCGGCAGAAATCAGAGTTGGAAGAATACTTATTCCTCCAGGAGAATATAAAGGGCGAATAGACTTTGTGGATTCCAATCGTGCAGTTGTTATTTCAAAACAGGTTCAAAATTTTACCGCAAAAAAACGTGAAAAGAAATTTTTCATGTTTCGCACTGTAAATTAGAATGGTTGTAAAAGTTCACCACGGAACGACACGGAGTTTCACTGAAAATTGAAAACAATGAGTAAGTGTAACTACTCAGGTTCACGATTAGAGAGCGATAAAAATTGAACGAGGCAACCAACCGTGAACCTAATAACCTGAACAGTTACGAGAATTCAGTGTATTTCCGTGAAAATCCGTGGTGAACTATTACGAATGGTTATAGGGGAGTTTGAATTGAGCGGATTTGCTAAACAATTATATTTGGCTGTTTTGTGTACAGTTCTCGTTTTAATAGTGGCTGGATGTTCGATCAGTCAGAAAACACATGAAGAAGAGATCCGGGCAAGAGCGAGTATGGCTTTTGATGGATTGAAAGCAGAAGAAGGTGGAGAAAAAAGCACGGCTTATTCCAATGAGGATAAGCAAAGCAGATATCCAGACCCGATTGAAGTGGAGAAAAACAGAAGTTTGCAAGTCAAACAAGGAAAAAAGCCGGACTGGACAGACAAAGAAAGCGAGCTTTATCCTGCTTCAATGTATTTGACCGGGGTAGGATATGGCCCTGACCGCCAGTCAGCGGAAGATAATGCCCGCTCCGAAATCGCCAAGATATTTTACAGCGATATTCATTCCCGTACCAGTACTTTTCAGGAATATTTGAAAACAACATCCGAAAGTAAGGGAAAAGTTACAGAAAGATTCGATATTGAAGAGATTACCAGGGTGTCCACCCAGAAAGTCCTTTCCGGAGTTAGAATAGCCCAGGTCTTTCAGCAGGTAAAACCGGATAATGTTTTTTATGCTCTTGCGGTTCTCGATCGGAAGCAGTCAGCCATGATACTGAAGTATAAGATTCAGGAGTTGGATATTGAAATCAGGAGGCTTATCCACAATGCGGAAAAAGAAGAGGACAAGCTTTCAAAAATAAAAATACTAAAGGAAGCTATTCAACAATATATACTGAGAGAGGCTTACGATGCAGAATTAAGGATCGTTAACAAATCCGGAAAAGGTGTTTCATCTGATACCGGTTTTAATGAGATTAAAAATCGTTTAACAACTATTCTGCTCAGGGATTTTCTTATTTTTCTTTCAGTCAAAGGCGACAGGGCAGCGGAAATTCATGAGGCTCTGGTTGAAGGGCTAAACAGACAAGGGTTTTCTATTTCTGAAGATTTTAACAAAGCAAGCGTTGTAGTTAGGGGTAATGTGGAAATAAGGCCTATTGAATTCGGGGCACAGGAGTGGAAATATGTCAGGTGGAGGGTATATTTTGATTTAATAGATCAGAAGGGAGGAGCTATATTTGGAAGTATCGGCAAAACCGGCAGAGAGGGCCATATTAACTTGTCTCAGGCTGAGGATCGCGCTGTTTTTAAAGTAAAAAAAATACTTACAGCCGATATTGCTAAAGATATAACTAAATACATTTTTTCGCAGCAGGTCAAGTAATCATTAAAAAAGGAGGAAACCATGAAAACAAAAAGATTAATTATTGGGTTTGTTATTCTTGCATTGGGCTTATTTATTGTCGCTGGTTGCGCAACAACTCCAACCGGGGAAGCAAAAGGGCCGGATTGGATCTGGAAAGGAAGCGGCGCATTTGATGATGCAGAAACAGGGAAGGTCTTTTATGGAGTAGGTATTGCTTCCGGTATCAAGAACAAGGCTCTTGCCCGATCAGCAGCAGATGACCGTGCCAGGGCGGAAATAGCTAAAACTCTTGAGATATATGTCGCTGTTTTGGCCAAGGATTACATGGCCTCCACCACAGCCGGGGATATGTTGGTTTCTACGGAAGAACAACATGTTGAACAGGCACTGAAAACTTTTTCAAAAACCACACTTCATGGAGCTATAATTGTCGATAGATGGATGGATCCTAATGATGGAACTTCCTATTCTCTATGCAAACTTGACCTTTTTGCTTTTAATGAAGCACTTGATAAAAATAAAGAATTAAACAGCAAAGTTCGGGACTATGTGAGACAAAATTCTGAAAAACTTCACAAACAGCTCGAATTAATGGAACAGAAAGAATGAGAAGTCATCGGCTGGTAATATTTTTTGTCATGTTTTTTATATTTTCTGCAGCCTGTTCCTTATTTGCTCAAATGGATGATATGGAGAAGGGATTCTTCGAAGAAGTGGCAAAAATGGAGGAGGATTATAAGCAATTAGAAAAACAGGCTTTTGAAGAATTCCAGCGAGAAGTAAAAGCCATGTGGGAGGACTTTGTTGTCTCTACAAAAAAGGATTGGGTTGAATATTCCGAAGATAAGACCGGCAGAAGCCGTGTAGATTTTGAGGCAGGTGAAGTCTTGGTGGAAGTTGTAATACCAAAGGTAGAGGTTGATCGGGATCCGGACAGTTTAGATAAAAAACTTACAGAGGAAATTGAACGCCTCATCGTTGATAAAGGAAAAAACCGTGATTATGATTTGCCGCCAAAACCTGCAAAAGAAAAAAAGATTCCCCCTTCACCTCTTCTGACCTCGCCCGTGCTTGCCGGGCAATTAAAGGACAAAAAAGGCAACCCTGTTACAGAAAAAAACAAAAAAGAGTTTGCAAAGGAAATTGTAAAGACAAAACCTGTAATCAAGAAAGATGTGAAGACTGATAAAGGAGATATGGTCAGAGTGCAGGTTAAATTTTTGCTTGTACCTGATCATATTCGGATTCGCGCAGAAAGATATCTCGATAATGTCCGCCAACAGGCTGAAAGATTTTCTATCTCTGTTCCGCTTGCCTTTGCCGTTATTCATACTGAGTCATATTTCAATCCAAAGGCAACAAGCCATGTGCCCGCCTACGGGCTAATGCAGCTTGTGCCGAGATCCGGTGGCTGGGATGCTTACAAATATGTTTATGGCCACGGCAAGGAGCTTTCTTCTGAGTATCTTTATGATTCAGATAATAATATAGAACTGGGCTGCGCTTACCTTGGACTTATAAAAAATCGCTATTTCAGGAAGATCCAAAATGCGGACAATGCTCTATATTGTGCAATTGCTTCATATAATACAGGGGCAGGGAACCTCAGCAGGGCACTCTGTGGAAAGAAACAGATAGGTTGCGCCGTTGATAGGGTTAATACCATGAAACCTGACGAGCTTTATGTTTATCTTAGAAAAAATCTACATCATCAGGAGACACGGGATTATTTAAAAAGAGTTTCCGAACGTATGAAGCTCTATAAAGAATGGGAATAAGGGCTCGCTAAAAAATAACTTGGTAGAATTTGCGCCCGAATTTGCCGTAGATTTAATTGATCTAATTGAGTAAAACCGCAGGAATAGCGAGCTATTTCGAGGACTTTTGCGATTGAAGATCGGTTAAAGATATGGTGAAGTCGGGATGCAAAAATGCCAAGTTATTTTTTAGCGAGCCCTAAGGTTTATCCCAACCGCGAATATTGTAATAATCCTTCAGCATAGCCTTGAGTTCTTTTTCTTTAATGCTGTGACCTGTTTTGAGCATTTTTTTATACAAGCGTTGCGGAAGGTTGTCATCTTCCGGCTTTAGACCTTCGCGTATATTAAATTTGCGAACTATGTTTGAAATTTCTGCCGCACTTTTTTTAAGATAAGTTTTATCTCCATTCAGACCCGTCGTTGCGTTAATTATTTGACCTATCCTTTTCCAGGGATACAGGTCTCTGTAAAATCTGCATAAAATCAGGGCATCAAACAGGGTTAGGCGATCTTCAAAGTCAACAAGGAGCTTAGCCTTTCCTTGTATAATTTCAGGATCGATCAATCCGGTTAGTTCCGGATTATGAAAGGTTGCCCTTAAGTGACATGCGCCTCTGTCAGAAGTTGCAAATGCAAGTCCGCAGCCTTTTAGAACTCTTGGATCATAACCGGGCAGCTCTAAACCCTTCACATGAACAGCGATGTCTTCCATGTCCCATTCTTTTGCAGCATATATGATTCCTCTTGCAAGGATATCACCTATGTCTTTTCTTTCAGCAATTTTTTCTAAAAGATCGGCTATTGCATCTACATTCCCATAGTCTATTTCAAAATCTATTTTTTTATTTCTTGCAGCCTCGATTGTAAATCCGCAGAGATTACCGGCCGTAATTGTATCCATTCCCATTCTGTCGCAGATATCATTTAAATAGGCGATTTCTTCAATACTGTCTATCATGCATATGCCGCCAAAGGCATAAATAGTTTCATATTCCGGCCCCTCCAGCTTAAGCCCTGCGTGACGGCCGTTTAGGACAGTAGTCCTTCTACCGCATGCTATAAAGCATTTTGGGCAGGCATGAGGTTCAACTCTGCATTGCTTATGAAGAGCTTCAGCGCTGATGTTCGGCCATTTGTCATAGAATCCTTCAGACCAGTATTTTGTAGGAAAGGCTTTGGCCTTATTCATTATCTTGACCATACTTGGAGTTCCCCAGGATTTGTAGGTACGAACAGAAGGGCTGTCCTTTGCTTCTAAGGCTATTTGTTTTGAAAGCTTTATTACTTTTTTTTTGTCAAACAGAGACCTCCTTTTATCGCCTTTAAATACAATTGCCTTGAGCTTTTTTGAACCCATGACTGTTCCAACTCCTGTCCTTCCTGCAGAACGCCAGTAGTTGTTTTGAATGACCGCAAATCGGACAAGATTCTCCGCTGCCGGGCCGATTACTATGGAGCCGCATTTATCTTTATCCTGAGCCTTGTGCCCGAATCGTTTGTTTACTGTGTCTTCAGTTTCAAATGTGTCCAGACCCCAGATATCGCTGGCGTCATGAAAAACAGCTCCTTTGGGATGAATTTCAAGAACAGAGGGCCTGTCATTTTTTCCTGTTATAACTATGGCGTCAAAACCTGTTGAATCTATAGCTTCCGGGACTTTACCTCCGGCGTAGGACTCAGAGTAGAATCCTGTCTGGGGCGATTTGGTAAAAACTCCATACCTGCATGACCCCCATATAATGCTGCCTGTAACAGGTCCGGTTGCAAAAATCAGGCAGTTGGCAGAGGAAAGAGGATCTACGCCCTCAGGGTTCAGCTTATATAAAAAATATGAAGCCAGACCCTTTCCTCCCAGGTATTTAATGAAGATTTCATCCTTTATAGGGACAATACTATATTTTTTATTTGTAAGATCAATTTTCAGCAGTCTGCCGTAAAAACCGTCCATCATAATTTCCCGTCTTCAGTTGAATAATCTATAAATTAATCGTATTATCAGAAATTTGAAAACTCAAAAGTAACTTGTTGACAATTAGAGGTGGCGGGCACTTAAATTTAAAACGGCTGACTGTTTGAGCGTATTAGTGAGCATTAAGAAAAAAGAGGTGCTTTTGTATATTCTTGTTAAAAGGATAAACTCAAGTCATAAAGCTCGATTTTTCTGAGTGATATTAATACTCTTTTTTCTTTAGGCTCACTTATGCGCGAGTTTCAGACGTTCTTAAATTTAAATGCCCGCTGCCTCATGTTAATCTCATAATTGAGTTTTCAAATTTCTGATTATGAAAAGCAAAAAGACTCCGCCTTATTACACAATGGCTGTTATTAAGTAAACTGAAGTTTCACCGTTTTTTACGAAAGTTTAAAGATCATACAAATTATTTATCTAAAAAATCACCAATTGGCATGAAAATTGAATTTCAATTTCCATGCCAATATTTATTGTTATTTCACTGAGTTATATCATTTTACCGCTTGCGATACACACCTTTTTGTGGTATGAATTATAGC
>Ga0255390_1135_pt1 | contig 10819 bp, 8 predicted proteins | sample ANMaggSSYBR01H11_FD_182111 | JGI IMG/M metagenome (GOLD analysis project Ga0255390, IMG submission 182111) | Sediment cell enrichment communities from methane seep in Santa Monica Basin, California, United Staets - ANME aggregate JGI... | ecosystem: Environmental > Aquatic > Marine > Cold seeps >... | reverse complement strand
CCGGATTAAGGATGCCAAATGATCAGCAGACTTATTATTAAATGCCGAATTATGATTTTCCTGTTTACCTTATTAATTACAGGATTAATTACAGGTACCTCCCTGGGACAGGAAAATCCTGTGAAAATCGGCGTTCTGGCCATAAGAGGAGCAGAGCAGTGCCTGGAAAAATGGTCGCCCACTGCCCAATATCTATCAGCCAGAATTCCGGACAGGACTTTTGTGATCATACCGCTGGATCATAAGCAAATTTACCCTTCTGTTAAAAAGGGAGAAGTCGATTTTATTCTGGCTAACCCATCTTTCTACGTGGAACTGGAATACCGGTATAGAGCAAACCGTATCGCTACATTAAAGAACCTGTGTCTTGATAGCTTTTATAACAGATATTGGGGGGTGATTTTCTGGAGGGCGGATCGTAGTGACATACGACAGATCAATGATCTCAAAGGCAAAACTTTCATGGCCACAGCCGAAGGCTCTTTGGGAGGATGGAGGATGGTATGGCGGGAATTGAAAGAAATGGGGATTGATCCGTACAGGGATTTCAAAGATCTTAAGTTTATCGGCACACAAGACGCTGTCGTTTATGCAGTTAGAGACGGCAAGGTAGATGCGGGATCAGTAAGGGCTGATACATTCATAAGTATGCATGCCGAAGGAAAGATCGATCTTGAAGACTTTTATGTGCCTCATGAACACGGCGAGAAGGGTGTGGATTGCCCGCCATTTCCTCACTCAACTCGAGGATATCCGGAATGGCCCATGGCGAAAGTCAAGGACACTCCGGATGAACTGGCGGAAAAAGTTGCAATAGCCCTGATCGAAATGCCCTCAAACTCACCTGCGGCCATAGCAGCAAAAAGCGGCGGATGGACCATACCCATGAACTATCAACCGGTACATGAGTGTTTAAGGTATCTAAAGGTCGGTCCATACAAGGATCTCGGCAAGATAACAATCATCGATGTTATTAGAGTCTACTGGCCCTGGATTTTATTTACTATTGTTTTGTTTTTTGTGATAACTGGTTTCAGCATTGCAATCCTGATTCTAAATCGAAACATTAAAGCATCTCATATCAAGTTAGAGAATGTAAAGGCATATACCCGTGGACTTATCGAGAGCAGTCCCGATGCATTGGTCACCTTCGACGAAAACGGTATTATTACCGATGTGAATGAACAGACGTCCAAACTTACCGGATGCGCCCGTGAAGAATTGATCGGCAGCCAGTTCCGCGACTACTTCACGGATCCGGAAAGAGCGTACCTGGGGGTAAAAAGGTCTTTTGAGGAAGGGAAAGTAACAGACTACGAGCTTGTGATGAAATCGAAGACAGGCGAGTTAACGGTCGTCTCTTATAATGCCATAGTATATATGGATGAGAAAGGACAGGACAGGGGGGTCTTTGCAGCAGCCAGAGATATCAGCGAAAGTAAACTGGTTGAAAAAGAGTTGAAAGAGGCCAAGGAGGCTGCCGAAGCCGCCACCAAGGCCAAGAGCGAGTTTTTGGCTAATATGAGCCATGAAATCCGGACGCCCATGAACGGGGTCATTGCCGCCGCAGAGCTGGCGCTATCCGAAAAAATGTCTCCCAGGGCAGAGCGCTATCTGGAAATAATACAATCTTCCGCTTATTCTCTGCTTGGAATCATCAATGACGTCCTGGATTTTTCAAAGATCGAAGCTGATAAGCTTGACCTGGAAACACGCCCTTTTTTGTTAGACGAGGTAATAGATAGAATAACGGACGTGTTTATGAGTGAGGCTGCCGGTAAGAGGATCGAACTCCTTGTTGATATTGATCTTGAAGCGCCAAATGCCCTGATCGGCGACCCCCTTCGCCTTCAACAAATCCTCAAAAATCTGGTAAGCAATGCTGTTAAATTCACGGATATTGGAGGGATCATTCTTGTGAGAGTAACAGAGTCCGAAAAATCGGCAGATCGGACAACTCTGACATTTTCCGTAAAAGACACCGGTATAGGAATAGCGCCAAAATACCTGTCCAGGCTTTTTAAACCTTTCACCCAGGCTGATACATCCAGCACGCGAGAATATGAGGGCACAGGACTTGGATTGACTATTTGCAAACGACTGGTGGAAATGATGGGCGGCAAAATCTGGGTTGAAAGCGAATTGGGAAAGGGAAGCACTTTCAGCTTTACAGTATGTTTCAACCGGCAATCTGCGAATGAGAAACAAAAGCTCGTGCCTCCTCCTGATATTCAACACTTAAACGTACTGGTCGTTGACGACTGTGCTGACAGCAGGCTTATCATGCAAAAAATGCTGGAGTCTTTTGGTTTGCGAGTAAAGTTGGTGTCATCCGGCGAAGAATCGCTAAAAGCTCTGGAAGAAAACAAAACACGGGAAGAACCTTTTGAGCTGGTTGTAATCGACTGGCTGATGCCCGGGCTGGGTGGAATTGAGACTTCAAAAAGAATTCGGAAAGACTTGAAGCTGACTATCCCGATAATACTGATGACCGCTTTTGGGAAAGAAAACGAAATGCTGGATGCTGAAAAGGCAGGCATCAACGCATTCCTCACCAAACCCATACACCAGTCAACGCTTTTTAATGCTATCATGGATACCTTTGGGAAAAAAAGGCTGAAAATAGAGGAAAAAGAAAAACATATCACCACCAGGGCAACTATTTACAAGAACTTCCTCAGAGGAATCCGAATTCTTGTGGCAGAAGACAATCCCACCAATCAGGAAATCGCATTGGCGATACTTGAAGGAGCAGGGATTGTTGTCGAAATTGCCAATAATGGAAAAAAAGCGGTCGAGGCTTTACAGAGAAGTCGTTTCGATGCTGTGCTCATGGACATCCAGATGCCTGAAATGGATGGATATGAGGCAACAAAAATAATTCGGAAAGACTCCAGGTTTAAATCACTTCCCATCATCGCCATGACCGCTCATGCCATGAAAGGTGATGAGGAAAAGTGCCTGGAAGCAGGAATGGACGGCTACGTCTCCAAACCCATCAGTCAGGACAGACTGTTCCATACTATATGGAAATCAATGGAACATGAGAAAAAAGTGCCATATTACAAAGAGCCGGAAGCCCCGAAAGATAGAGACATTACAGTTGCACAAACCGAAGATCTCCCGGAAAGACTCCCGGGAATCAACATTCAAGATGCCCTGGGCGCACTAAATATAGAGAAAGCTGTTTTCAAACACATACTCATAGGATTTCTAAAAAACAATAAAGAGAGCGCAAATAAAATAAGAGACACTTTTGACAAAAAGAACTGGGAATTACTTGTGCAACTCGCCCACAGTCTAAAAGGCAGCGCCGGTAGTATCGGAGCAGATGAGCTGTATAAAGCAGCCCAGGAACTTGAAACTGCCGGCAGAGAAGGAGCGCCGACATCTGCTTTGATAGACAGAGTTGAAACCGCTCTGAACCAGGTTTTGGAATCGCTGCAAATGCTTGCTGATACCTCAAAAACTGAGCCTTTACCCGGCAAAGAGCGTGGCGTGGGTCCTGGTGTAGATCCGGCGCAGGTCATACCAGTGCTGAAACAGCTTGCCGGTGCCCTCGATCTCGCTGAGCCCGAAGAGATTAAAAAACATATCAAAGTCATCAAGAAATATCTCGACATCTCAATCCTCCGGAATCTTGAAGACCAGGTAAATGACTATGAATATGACAGGGCTCTGGAAACCATTAACAGAATATTGAAAAATGAATATTTATAGAATTCCTTAAATCTTCAATATTCAATTTTAAATATTCAATTTGTTTCCGGCTTGTCCGGATTAAGGTGACAACAGTGGAAAAAATTAAGCCTCTGGTTTTGATTGTTGACGACAACTCAACAAATATCGATCTATTGGTAGACACATTAAAGAACGACTACCGGCTGGGTGTTGCCAAAAATGGACAGAAAGCGCTTGATTATACAGAAAAGTACCTGCCGGATCTGATCCTCCTGGACATCATGATGCCCGGGATGAATGGATACGAGGTATGTGGCAGACTGAAAACAGCCACTCGAACAAAAGATATTCCAGTAATTTTCATCACTGCAATGACTGAAACAGCGCACAAAACCAGAGCGTTTGAAGCAGGCGCTCTGGATTACATCACCAAGCCTTTTCATACAGCAGAAGTAAAAGCAAGGGTCAGAACACATCTGTCTTTAAAAAAGGCGCGTGAGCATGAGATATATATCGCCTCCAAAATCCAGAGAACTCTTCTGCTTGGTAAACCGCCACGCGATATTAATGGAATACAGATCGCTCAGTTGACGATTCCTTCACAAAAAGTCGATGGCGATTTCTATGACTTTTTTAAACTTAACAACCAGTGTTTTGATCTCGTGGTTGGAGATGTCATGGGCAAGGGGATTCCGGCAGCTTTGTTGGGAGCAGCCATAAAAAGTCATTTTTTGCGCGTTCTAAATGAACTGATTCGTTTGACTGACAAAAAAGAATTTCCCGATCCTGAAAAAATTATTTCATCAGTCCATTCCAGCATGATTGATCAACTGGAAGATATAGAAACTTTTGTTACCTTATGTTATGCTCGATTTGATATGGCAAAGTATCTGCTTAGTTTTGTTGATTGCGGTCATATGCGAACCATCCACTTTCATACTGATTCAAACAGATGCAGTCTGCTTCGGGGAGTGAACATGCCACTGGGCTTTCCTGAACAGGAACCTTTCAAGCAGACTTTGGTGTCTTTTAAACCAGGAGATCTCTTTGTCTTTTACTCGGACGGCCTGACAGAAGCCAAAAACCAGGATGGTGTTTTGTATGGCGAGAAACGTCTGGTCGATTTTGTGCAAAAAAACGCAATAATTGAACCCGAAGAGCTTATAAATATTATCCGAAAAGATGTTGTTGCATTTTCACAATCCGACATTTTTGATGATGACCTCACGTGCGTGTTGGTCGGTATTGAGAAAAAATCTACGAGTCAGGCTCTGTTAGATAAAGCAAAACTCGAAATCAAGAACGATCTGACAGAACTGGCACGAGTTCGAGACTTTGTTCGGAATTTTTGTGAAGGTGTCCCGGATCTTCCTCTTGATAACAACCGCATAAACTTGATCGAATTAGCTGTTACCGAAGTTACGACCAACATCATTAAACACGCATATGGTGAACATACTGGTGAGCAAATTCAAATAAATGCCCTGCTATTGGATGACAAAATTGTTCTTCAATTTTACGATTGGGGCAAAGAGTTTGATCCAAAGTCGGTTCCACTGCCGATATTTGACGGATCACAGAGTGGTGGATTCGGTCTTCATATCATTTCTCATACCGTAGATGAAGTGGTATATTCACGTGATAAGAAAGGGAGAAATTGCGCCAGCCTGAAAATTAAGCTAAATAGAGGAGATTAACATGAAATTAAGCACGGAAAAAATTGGCGATGTGACAGTTGTAACAGTGCTGACAGAAGTTCTGGATGCAAGCAATGCTGAAGAATTTAAAATAGCCACAACTCCCATACTTGAAAAAAACAACAAGGTTGTGTTTGAAATAAGTCAAATAAAATTTATGGACAGTTCCGGATGCGGAACCCTGCTATCTTATCTCAGGCAGTTGAAGAGTTCAAATGGAACACTCAAGCTGTGCGGAGTACAAGAACCGGTCCGCAGGCTGTTCGAGCTTGTTCGAATTGATCGAATAATTGAAATTTTTGACACAAAAGAAGAGGCTATAAAATCATTTTAAGAATATTTAGGAATTGAGGGATTGGGGAATTGAGGGATTAGGGAATTAAAATCAATAAAATACCTTCAATTCCTAAATTCCTAAATTTGTCATGATCCATAATAATTAATTAACAATTGTTCTATCTTTTCTTCCAGCATTTCATATGAAAGATAACGCCATCCCAGCATATAATTTTTTTCAGCCACCTGAGCCATTCGTTCAGAATCGTTTAGAAGATCATTAATTTTCTTTATTGTCTGTTTTGTTATATAGTTATCAAAAGAAATAACATCAAAACCTTTTGGTTCAATGTCAGCCACAAAAATTGAATACCTGTTAATCACTATAGGTTTTCTGAAATAGATTGATTCGACGAATGCATTGCCGTAACCTTCATATACTGACGGATAAGCTATAAGATCCGCATGTTGATAAACATCCCATAATGTAAAGATTTTCCTGCCATTTTCGTCAAAACCTCTTTCAAAGCCTATCCTGTCCGAGATTATTTTAAGGTCAACATCTATTAGTTTTACGAATTCTTCTATCCGCATTAAATAATCTTGCCCTTCATCTTCGGCTTTGTGAGTTATCACAAGAGAAGCCTTAGGATAATCAAGCCTTTTTACAAGCTCTAATGATATTTCTATTCCTTTTCTTGAAACAACCCTTGTTGGTTGAAGGACAAAAAAAGTGTCATCATCAAGGCCGATTTCTTTTTTCAGGTCTCTGTTGAAATCATCTATTTTTGGAGGCAGTATTTTAAAATCAACAATATTTGGTATTAATGTCCAACTGGCTCCTGTAAAACTGGCAAGTTTATGTCCTGCAATTGAATTAATTACCACATGTTGAATCTTAGGATGAACAGGTGGAAAAGCGGATCTTAAATAATCTGAAGCAACAGGGCTGCTAAATCTATCTCTTTCCCAGAAAAAATCATGATGGTGGGCAATTGTTGGAATTCCGGTTTCTATTATAAACTCAGTTATTGCAAGACCCAATGGAATATTTACAGGAATTGCCAGGGCATTTTGTACTATGAGAATTTCAAATCCAAATTTAGAATGATAGTTTTTAATCTCCTCTTTCAGTTCTTCTTTTATTTGCTGAATTTTCCTGCTGATTTCAGAAGTTCGTTTTTTTTCAACAAATATAGCTTGGTATAATTTTAAAATTTCTTCGTGTTTAAAATGAGCTTTAGGCGTCAGGTAGGAAATTGAAGGATCTGTATCAAGCTCTCCTGCCATATAATACACGGAGCAACCCTTTGAGTTAAGAACTTCTGACCATTTCCTAGTTTCAAGTGAAACTCCGTCCAGCCCTGCAAATCTTGTAGAAATAAAGCCAAAAGAAGGTTTTTTTCGATCCCAGATACTCATATTTATTGCTCTTTTCTTTTTATGTAATTCAGGTAGATAGGTTAAAGGCTAAAGACTGAAGCTCCCTTTCACCTTCAGTCTTCAGCCTAAACACCTAAGTAGTTACTAATATACATTGCCTTAAGAAACAAGAAGCATTTTAACCATAGCCTTCCATGATCTTGAAAACCTGATAAATAACTATGACTATGAAAAAGCTTTGAATTTGGTGGATAGGCTGTGGGAGCTTCAGCCTTCAGCCTATCCACCTATTCAATACATCGCTTACACGGCGCAAACCCCTCCCATAAAGCATCCCATTTACTTGAAAAAAAGATTCTGTTTTTAAAGCCGGTTCTTTTTCCGAAAGTACATGTTTCAAGATGAAATCGTTTTGATTTTTTATTGCCTAAGTACCTGTTCTTTTCTTCTTTCCAATTCTTCCATATCCCTTTTTTAGCTGTCATCGCATCCCTTTGAGCCCCAAGTAGTTTTTTATTGTATCTTTTATTAGGACCCCGGTAAAGGCAATAGGCATGTCCCTGTCCTATCATGACTTTGTTAACAAATGTACCATCTTCCAAAAATACATAGGCAAGCAATCGTCCGTACTGATCATGTTTTTCCTTATCAAATTCTAAACGCACTTTCTTTGATAACACCATATTCTTATTATAATTTTTAGCACTATATCCGAATGGCTCCGCTTTTTTGCCCTTATGATCTATTTCAGGAGCATTTATCCCTATGTATCGTACGCGCCTGCCATCCATAAGAACAATTGTATCACCATCATCGACCCATTTAACACTGTGCCGGTTTTCAGCAAATGATTGACCAACAGAAAAGATTAAAAGGATAAACAAGCAGCAAAAGATATAATAAAAGTAACTGTTCACGGTTGTCGGTTCACAGTTCACAGTTTTTTTCAATGAACTATGCAACGATCGAAGCATTTTGGATATTGATTTCAAATTGTGCAATATTTATAAACCTTCTGTTTTTTCAACCGTGAACCGATAACTGTAAACCGTGAACGGCTACTAATGATGAAATCGCTTCGCTCCGCCAGTTTATAAATTGGCAGAATACCTTATTCAAAATTCGATGTTGGACGTTCGATGTTCGATGTTCATCTTTTTTGTGGCCAGCCCACAATGTCGTGCTGCGCTTTTATCAAGCATTTCCGGCAGCCCACCACGTTCAGATGGAATAAATCCAAGAGACTTTTTCCATACTTCATCATCTTCCATACAAAAGTATATAAGCACATCAGGTGCCACACTCCTTATATAAGAGACTATTTTTTTATAAAGTTCGATACGAAGCGGCTTGAAATACCTCATCTTGCCGTCAATGCCTGTAATAAATTCTCCATATATAATTTTTGAATCAGGAAAGCGTTTCTTTATAATTGATTTTAGGGACGGCATAAAACGAAATGTGCCAAGACTTATCCAGACAATATTCTTTGAAGATACATGGGAAAAAAGCTGTTCAATTACTTTTCTGTAATCTTCCTCGCAGCCGTCATATATGATCATTGGATCAAAATGAAAGGCAAGAGGATATCCCCATTCCTCACACCTTGCCGCTGCTTTGAGCCTTGCAGCAAGTGATGTGGTACGAAATTCTTCATTCCCTATAACCTTAGTTGTATTGAGTGACCAGGCAACAATTGTTTTGCGATTATGCCGGAGAGATTTTAACTTTTCAATGGCTGTTGTTTTGGTTTTTAACTCCAAAACAGCATATGATTGCCTTGAGAACTTTGGAACAAGAAAAGCTGAGAGGTCGGTCCACATTTCCCAGATCATACTGTCTGTAAATTCTCCAGTACCGATTCTGGATATACTTTTTTCCGCAAATAGATTATTCAGCTCAGCCTCAAGGTCATCCCTGTTGACAAAGTACTGAAGCACAGGCGGATGAAAGTAAGACTGCATTATACAGTATGAACAGTCCATAGTGCAGAATGTCCCTATATGCAGAATCTTATAATCACAGCATGTGTAATATCGAGTGCCGGGACATTTCCTGATAAAATCACCTTTATTTCTGGTCAGGAAAAGTATTTTTTTCCCTTCCCGGACAGGATCATCTGCACAGGAAACCGCATCATAGACTTCACGGGCATTATTTACAACTACGGCGGGAACTTTATTAAGGCGAGCTAAAATTGAAGTGACTTGACTGGAATCAACAACATCTTTGTCTATGTATATCTGCTTTATTTTTTGTAACACTTTAGCGCTTTTAAATATTATTTTTTTGGACAGGATTTACAAAATATTCAGGATTTAAATTATCGAAACTTTTCCTGTTAATCAAAATCTAAATCCTTATACCTTGATACACACCTTCTTCATGTTGTGATTATATTTTATGATTTACTGGATAGCTACAATGAGAGTTGGCTTTGTTTGTGCATTTTAAATAAAATCTTGTTTATCCTGTTATCCTGTCAGATTCTTTTTCAAAAGGCTAAATTGTTACTATTTTTTTATTCCCCTGGCAAATATTTCAAAATCGTCTTCAAGAGTTAGTTTCAAATAGTTCTTATCGTTATTAATAACCCTTTTGCTTTCTTCGCGAAGTACGGCACCGCAAAAAAGAGCCCAAAGTGCTTCTGCAAAAACAACCGGTTTCTTGTCTATAAAAACATTTTTCTTTATTCCCTCTTCAAATATATCAGCCATTTCCTTGATTGAATTATTTGACAATTCTTTTATGTCTGAAACTAGCTGAGGGGATAAATTTTTAAGGCTTTCGCCTGATTGTAAATGAAACATGTTGATAAGTATTAAAGGATCAAATTCATAAACGTCATACATGGCTTCTTTTAATGCTTTTATTTTCTGTTTCGGATCTAACTCCTTTTCACTGCGTACATGTTTTAATTTAATATTTAGATATTGTAGTATCCTGAGAGAAAGGGAAGCACATAGCTCATCTTTGTTTTTAAAATAAAGATAAAGGGTGCCTGGACTTAACTCAGCTTCATTGGCAATATCTTCCATTGTAGCCTTGTTAAAGCCCTTTAGAGAAAACACCCTTTTTGCGGCTATCATTATCTGCTGCCGCCTTCTTCCTTTCTCCCGTTCTTTCCTTTCCTGTATTCCCATAATTTCTGAATCCCATTTATTTCCTAAAAAGCCATATAATTGATATCCGATATTTAGTCAAGGGGAAATATTCATTTTCTAACGACTAAACGCGTCCCCCCAAGTCCGCACACAGCTTGGGAAGCTCCCTTCTTTTACACCAATTGAGATAATAATGTTTTTACAGGAACAATGATGGGTTGTTTTGTTGAAAAAGACGCCTGAAAAGCATGAAGTGCATGGATTTGTTTTTGAAAATGAAACAGATTTTTGCTCACAGATTTTCCTTTATCGGTCCACCGATGGACGGCTTTCAATAAATGAGATGCGACAAAGTTTTCTGACTTTGCACCAGATAATTTCTTGCACGGAGATGGGATGAAGATTATATAGGAAATATCGTCCCATAAGCTTATCCCCACCCCTTTTAAAGACATCCAGTCTGGAGCTTCCAGTAACGATAATCCTTACTCCCGGGCTGTAAACATCAAAAAGCCTTTGAGAAAAGGGACGGCTTTCGGGACGTACATTAGTTTATAAGTTAATATAAGTGCATTTCATTTGACATCGTACTATTTCAAAATGGTTTTTCGGTATCTTCAATCCAAAAAGTATCCTCTTGCATGCTTAGCCCGACTTTCGCACTTTTCTCAGACTAAA
>Ga0255390_1119_pt3 | contig 10848 bp, 9 predicted proteins | sample ANMaggSSYBR01H11_FD_182111 | JGI IMG/M metagenome (GOLD analysis project Ga0255390, IMG submission 182111) | Sediment cell enrichment communities from methane seep in Santa Monica Basin, California, United Staets - ANME aggregate JGI... | ecosystem: Environmental > Aquatic > Marine > Cold seeps >... | reverse complement strand
CAAGTTCCATGAGATGCAAACCATGCACGGCATGGACTCGCGTGACTTCACCGAGGCGAAGCAGGTACTACGAGAGCAACTCTCAAGCCTCGGACAGAGGCTGAATATCTATCTTGCGAGTGCCGAATACGGTGTCAAGATGGAGAATGTTGAAGAGTATAATGAGTGGGCAAGAACACACCGGCCTTTTCATTGGTTCACTGAGTTCTACGAAATATTGGCGGCAGGTGGCTTTAGCGCAATAATCGGGAATCCACCTTATGTCGAAACGAGTAAAGTCAAGGAAGACTATACGATCAAGGGTCTTGATATGGTCAACACCGGTAACCTCTTTGCAGTATGTTCAGAGCGCTTTGTGACCCTTCTCAATACGCGTGCTGGTCGTCTTGGCATAATTCTCCCAATCAGTTCGGTGAGTACTCCCAGGATGTTGCCCTTGATGGAGTTCTTCACTTCTAAGCTCGGATCAATTCATGTGAGTAACTACGCTGTTCGTCCTGGAAAGCTATTTGTGGGTGTTGATATGAATTTGTCGATTATCATTGGTAACGCCGCAAAACGAGAGAACCCACAAGTCTTTACCACAAGATATCAACGATGGCAGGCTCAATTCAGACCCTTTATCTTTGATACCATAGTTTACAGTAGCAGCGGACTGAGAGAAGATCTACGGACTATTCCTAAGCTCGACAATAGTTTGGCTATGTCAATCCTTTCTAAGATCACAGAAAAGCCACAACTCGCAAGTTTCCGGGTAAATCAAGCTGCTGGTGAAACGATCTACTACCATAGTGGGGGTAGGTACTACCGTAAATGTATCAACCGTAAGCTCTCCAACGAGTACAAGTCATTGACTGTCAGAAGAGGATTCGGACCAGGCATACTCTGTCTGCTTTCCTCCTCGCTCTACTATGCCTATTGGATAGTGACATCCGATACATATCATGTGACCAAACGCGATGTGGATGGTCTGTACATTCCCGAGGCGTTGAGTCATGACAAGCATCTTGTCAGTCTTGCTGGAGCGCTGGAAGAAGATCTATGGGCGAATGCAGAGCACCGCTTTCGCCAACGTGCTGATGGCACGCAGCAAGAGGAAGTGAACTTCAAGGTTGCAGCATCAAAAGCCATCATAGACAAGATAGATGTTGTTCTTGCGAAGCACTACGGTTTAACCGATACGGAACTCGATTTCATTCTCAGCTACGACGCCAAGTTCAGGGGAGGAAGCAATGAATAATGGACTCATACTCAACTATCCGAGTGGGCATCTTGCGTTCGATTCGGCCCTCAGGGATCTATTCTCACTGGCGGATAGAATCGACATCGCGGTCAGCTATATACAAATGAGCGGATGGTCTGTCTTCAGCCACCACACAGAGCACCTGGATGGAGGCTCCATTCGCGTACTGACGACCGATCAGCTATTCATAACGCAACCCACAGTCCTTGAGCAGGCATTGAAACGCGGTATCACCACTAAATGTTTTCAGAGAGGCAGATTCTTTCACCCGAAGATATACATTGCTCATCGCAATGGAGTATGCATTGGTGCTGTGGTTGGGAGCGCAAATCTAAGTGCGTCGGGCTTGTTGGCGGGTATTGAAGGAGGATTCCTCGTAAAAGAGCATGAGGCGCTGGAGGAATTAGCTGATTGGTTCGATTCCCTGTTTGCTAAACGGTTCGCTGTCAATGTTGACGATGCATTCGTGTCTGCATACCGCAGCGAGTGGATGCGTGCCTCCGCTGCAAGAATCCGCGCACGTCGTAAATTGAGCAAGAAGAAACGCAGACGTAAGCGTTCAAGGACAGAATTAATCACCAATGAAGTTGATGGGTTGGATGACATTTTATCCTCTGTTTGTCTCCCTGTTAGCACGCTTGGCTTTGATCATGCTGGCAATAATGTGAGAAACCTAACACGGGCGCTCAGGGTCCTGCGGAGATTCCCGAGATCCTCCGGGAAAGAGCGAAGCGAACTTCATCTACTGGGCTTCGCGCAAGGGGAACGACTCACACCACTGGGAAGACGTGCCGCTCGTCGGAGGTCGGAACGAGGATTAGCCACTGAGTGGTGTAGGTGGGTCAAGTCGCAACCCATAGAACGCCTTAACGATCTGAATCCGAGACTCGCCAGTTTTAAACGGGCAGCTCTGCGGTTTTGGACTCTCAAGGAATCTGTCCGTGATGAGTTCTTTGCTCGATTGCATGATAACAACGCTCGGATATTTGTTCAAGCCGTAGAGCTCCTGTGTAACGGTTCCGGAGTGGTTGAGTTTCTGGATGTGGAGGACTTTAAAGCAGTTGCTCCCATTCTTACCTCGGGTCGAGGACTTCCTAAGTTCATTGCGACTGCCATTAAGGAATACAGGAGCAACAAGGGAAGCCGGAGTTGGGCTAGTGAAGACCGCCTGGTCGTGCTTAAGGCTTGGCGTGGAGCATAGAAGGTTTAGATTAACATAGTTACAGTATAGAATGTAGCACACTATATATATCTAATATTAGTGATGGAATGGTATAAGACTGATGAGTTCTACAAGCGATTTTTTTACACAGAAGCACGAATGGTCTGAGATCAAGGACAGTATTCTCAAGGCTTATCTCCCCCCTTATCTAGCGAAGATATCAAGCACTCGCAAAGCTGTGCGCATCGCTGATTGTTTTGCAGGGAAGGGTCGATTCGATGACGGGATAGCTGGTTCTCCGATCATCATTCAGGATGCCATCAGAGAGCAATTAAAGAACACGCCTGACGCTTCCATTCGAGCTATATTCATAGAAAATAAGTACGTAGCAGATCTCCGGCGTAATCTCGCCAAAGACAAACATGTTCACATTCTCGAAGGTGACTACGAAGCGCGAATGACCTACTTAATTTCAAATTATAATGCACAGAACAAGAACATCTTTCTGTATGTTGATCCTTATGGAATAAAAAGCCTGAAGATGGCTCATTTCCTTTCCGTTGCCTCGATGCCATTCTACACGACTGAAGTTCTGGTTAATTTCAATGCGCATGGTTTCCTGCGCGAAGGTTGCCGCCTCATGAAAGGGGTTATCTTGGACGGGGATCCCATCCAGGAAGAGTATGAGCCAGACGTCAATTCCCCTGATAATCTTGATGCCATCGCAGGAGGGAACTATTGGCGGTCAATTGTGGAGGATTACTATAGGTCGCATGATCTCCATGCAGCAGAGGATGCTCTGGTTGCCGAATACACGATGCAACTCAGCCAAGCGTTCAAGTATGTTATTCAGTTCCCTATTAAGGTCAAACTCACTCACATTGCCAAGTATCGGATGATATACTGCACAAATCATGAGGATGGCCTGCTCCTAATGGCTAATAACATGGCCCTACGGTGGAAAGAGTTTCGGGAAAGAGTTCGTCCTCAGGGTGTGCTGTTTGAAATGGATTTCCCCGAGAATGTTGTTGGGATAGGCGTTGGCAATGTTAGGGCAAAGATTATCAATCATCTCACTAATCGAACACCCCTGAAGAATCTTCTTGTAAGACTTGTTCTGGATTTCGGTGTTAGCTTCTCTTTGTCTGAATTGAAGAATGTAATGAAGGAGCTTGAAAAAGAGAACCAGATAATTGTAACGCGTATTCCAGACAAGAAACCCTCAGGACGTCTGATCAAAGGATGGGATCATACAGGTCGGAACAGATATTCAGTATACCTCGAAAGGAGTAATTAGTGGCAGCAAAGTCTACGATAGAGTGGACAGAAGCAACTTGGAACCCTGTTACAGGCTGCACAAAGATCAGCACGGGGTGTATTCACTGTTACGCTGAACGCATGGCTAAAAGACTTTGCGCCATGGGACAACCTAATTACCGCAATGGATTCCAGGTGACATGTCATCCGGAAACACTCGGGATTCCGTTGAAGTGGAAGAAATCACGGATGATCTTCGTGAACTCGATGAGCGACCTGTTTCATCGCAAGGTCCCAGCTACCTTCATTGATGATGTTTTCATAACCATGAATGAAGCCAGATGGCATCGCTTCCAGGTGTTGACTAAGCGTGCGGGACGGCTGACTCAACTTGCAGGCAGATTCAATTGGGCATCAAACATCTGGATGGGCGTTACTGTCGAGAACCAGCAGCACACCGATCGGATAGATAAGCTCCGAAGGGTGCCTGCTGCAGTACGTTTCCTGTCGCTTGAGCCGCTTCTAAGCCCGATAACAGCTCTAGATCTAAACGATATTGATTGGGTCATTGTGGGTGGTGAATCCGGCCCTGGTGCCCGACCAATGAAAGAGGAATGGGTTACAGACATTCGTAACCAATGTCTTGCATCCAAGACACCTTTCTTCTTCAAACAATGGGGTGGAGTCCAGAAAAAGAAAACCGGGAGACTCTTAGAGTCCAGAACCTGGGATGAAATGCCTGAGGTAATCAGGGTTAATTCCATGTATCCTGCCCCGTGAATCCATCTAGATGTACTGAGACCAGACTATTTCCAGGCTAATTGAGCCAAGATGGGTTTAAGTATGTAATGAGGAGATGGCAGTAATGCGAAAGGTAGTGATGTCTGGCAAGATGAGTGGATCAATGTGGGTCATCGGAGATGAGGAAATCTTGGACCGCCCCAAGATTGCCTTATTTTGCTCGGCCAAGTGTCCAGGTACACTTATCCTTGAAACATATGACCTTGCACGGCGTTTTCGGGGTGATGGTATCCTCACAATAAGCGGTTTTCATTCACCGATGGAAAAGGAATGTCTGCGAATTCTTCTCCGTTCACCTAACCCGGTTATCTGGTATTTAGCACGTGGCATGTATAGACGTCTTCCAACCTCACCAGTTGACTACCTTTCAGCAGTGAATGATGACCGACTTGTCATTGTTTCTTCATTCCCAGAGACGATACGACACATCACTGCCAAGACAGCGATTATTCGAAACCGTCTCGTTACTGACATGGCTGATACAGTTGTTGTTACTCACGCCACCAGTAGCGGTAAACTAGCACAGCTATGCAGTGACATACTTGCATCCGGTAAACAGATCTATACTATTGATCATCCCGCGAACAAATCGCTTCTGCTGGCAGGTGCTAATTCAATCAACAATTTACATGATTTAACAGAACTCTTTTCATAACTGAAGAGCGAAGATTAATATTCCCGACAGGAAGAACATATTGTCGCTTGACACATAACCCTAGTTCCTTGGTTCTCAATAAGGATATTCACAGCTTTCCTGAAAGAAAGGAGAGGAATTTGAGGAAGGGATGGAGTATGTGGTTATTATCGATCTTAAATATCTCTATGGATATTGTTCAGGAGGAGATACCGAACTGGCGAGGTATGCCAATGTTTGGCAAGTATTCCAAGAAGCTTTGGAAAAGCAGACCCGGAGCGACTTAAATTGATGAGTGCAGTTCTTTCTATGGCGGGCAAAGAATGCCAGATCATAATTCTTACCTTCGTGCCTGATCGATACAGCAATGTTGGCGAAGCGACCGTAGTTCGATTGGGATAATCAAAAAAAACGACCTGCAAAACTGCAGCTTGCTTGAATAATTCATGAAGCGACCAGCGCAACTTCGGAAAAATATCGAGAGCAAGGTATGAGCCACCAATGGCGGCGAAGAAGTGGCCGCAGGCCACAACTCCTGCGGAGTTCATGGACAATGTCCAGGAACGGAGCAGACGGAGGCCGCCCCGCGCTGAACTCCATAGCCAGAGAGTCCGGGTGATGTGTGGGGCGACCGACAGAACCGGAGCGGTTGGCGGAGCTTATGAGCATAGCATAAGCTGTGCAAACCGCGGAGCGGAGGTGTAGAGCAGCGCACCACAGTCGGCAAAACCTCAGCGGTGCGCTGCGGTCGAGCTTTTAACCGAAATCCCCTGAAAATCACTCATTCTCTCGATATTCTGGCACGAAAAAGGTTATGACCCGCTTCAAAATTGCCAGCCAGTTTTAGTTAAAACGGCCCTTTGAGGGTCGTTTTGCTTTATAGTGTGCATAAGAGAGAGAAAGCTCAGTTATAAATTGTGATAGTGAGTTTACACTGAGCGAGTGAAACGACTCGAAAGGAATCCCCGCCTGCCTGCCACAAAAGTTAATGCCCCCCTTGAGGAGGCTTTTGCTTTTACATTGATGTTATTGACAGAGGTTAACTTCTCTCATTATAGAGTATATAGGATAGTATTCGAAAGGAGCCTGAAGAAGAGTATCTTCGACCATTTGATTCCATGAAGTCAAATTTTCTTTGGGAGGAGAAGGAATAATAATGCGTATGCTTAGAGTGCTTTCTGTTTTTGGTCTTACTTCTCTTTCCTTTGCTGGTACAGCCAACCAGACTGACTGGTCTGGTGGTGACGGTATCGTCGGCCCTGTAATCGACTGGGTGGACAGATTCTTCTCCTATTCTGAAATTCAATTCTCCAATTATCCAGGTTCTTTGCAACTGGAGTATGACCCGATCAAGCATGTGGTCTGTGACAATTCCAATGGTCCTTGCTCAGTGTACGCCGCTGACATCGATGGTGATGATGATATGGATCTACTGAGTGCGGCACATTATGATGACGATATCATTTGGTGGGAAAACTTGGATGGGTCCGGCACTCTCTGGACTCAGCATACCATTTATACTTTCTTCTACTGTGCAAACTCTGTCTACGCTGAGGATATTGACGGAGATGGCGATATCGATGTTCTGGGATCGTGTTCTGGCACCATTGATGCGGAGGAAGAGATTACCTGGTGGGAGAACACTGACGGGTCAGGAACCTTATGGATACCGCATGTGGTCGACAACTACTATCCGTCAGTCTCTTCTGTTTATGCCGCTGATGTTGACGGTGATGGGGATATCGATGTTCTGGGATCGGCTTTTCTCTCTGATGACATCACTTGGTGGGAAAACTTAAATGCGATCGGCACTAGCTGGATCGAGCGCACGATTGATGGTAATTTCAATTGCGCTTTTTCAGTCTACGCATCTGACATTGATGGTGATGGTGATATCGATGTGCTGGGAGCTGCTGCTGTTGCTGATGACATCACTTGGTGGGAGAACTACAACGGCTCCGGTACTCAATGGATGGAGCATACTATTGATGGTGATTTCAATGGTGCCTATTCAGTCCGTGCAGCAGATATTGACAGTGATGGTGACATGGATGTACTTGGTGCGGCTTTAGCTGACGATGAGATTACATGGTGGGAGAACGAAGATGGTTCTGGAGCCACGTGGACCGAACATACAATTGATAACGATTTGGATTGGGCTTGCACGGTTCATGCTACTGATATTGACGGTGATGGTGACATCGATGTAGTGGGTGCGGGTAAAAATGCTTACAAGATCGACTGGTGGGAGAACATTGATGGAGTAGGAACCACTTGGGCTGAGCATCTTGTTGATGATTATGTCAGTGCTCCCATGTCCGTCTATGCTGAAGATATGAATGGCGACGGCTATGTAGATGTGCTGGGAGCAGCTCTCAATAGTGACCAAATAGCTTGGTGGGACGTCAACCGTTATCAAGCAACAGGAAATCTTGAATCGAGTATTCTTGATCTTCAGGAACACCCGGAGTGGCTCGATATCAATTGGAACTGTAATGAACCCTCCGGGGCATATCTTCTGTTCCAAGTTAGAACTTCCAGTGATTCAAGCAACATGGGGGAATGGTCGGATATCCTTACAGATCCTTGTTGTATCTCCGATATTGTATCAGATGGTGATCACTTCCTGCAGTACAGCACCTATCTAACTACTTCTAGTCTATATACTACTCCAATACTTGAAGATGTAACCTTGTCATGGGATCCGACAGAGATTGAAGTGGAAGGCGGAATCAATGCATATCTCCTGTATGGAGCTGTCCCAAACCCGACAAACACTTCACCGGCCCTGCAATTCGCCCTTCCCGAACCGTCTTTCGTATCTCTTACTGTCTACGATCTGTCTGGCAGGATAATGTATTCTACCGGAAGCGAGTATTTGGAAGGTCGTCACAATATTGCACTTGATAGTTACGGATCAGGTATTTACTTTGTACGCATGCAGGCTGGTAATTTCGAATCCGTACAACGCTTCGTGGTTATTGAGTAGTTTCACCTGGAACAGTAATCCTGATTGATAATGTGTTCGACTTGTGAAACTCAAAAGAATTGATCTGTATATCCCGCTTAATATAGTTCCAATATCTACTCGGCATTAGAAGAATGAATACCATGTACTTCTTCAGCTATTATGGCTGTTTCATCTAATTAGCTCAAAGTGGTGGATGCTCGCTGAAACATCACAATAGACCAATCACCCAGAAATATAGCATATTTATTGCACTATTTCGCACAACCAATCGCAGAAAGTGTTCCAACTCTCAGACAGGTGGCCAGCCACAAAATTGAAAGCCCCCTTGAAGGGGGCTTTTGCTTTCTAATAACCGAGTACTTACCACTCGTATTCCGTTTTTTCGCGGGAACACGAGGAAGCGAAACAATGAGCCGTTTAGCAGTCCGTGAGCTCTTAATTTGAGAACAGAGTCTTAATATGCCCGAAAGTGTACTGCTCTAAAGATACAGGATTCAATTCCACTTCATAAATGATATCAACTGTATTGTCTCCCACCCAGAAGTTATTTCCATCAAACATAAGAGCTGAAGCATGGAAACTACCTGAAATACCACTCAAATCGTAAGTGTCGACTACAGTGCCGGTAGTTGTTACTTCAACAATACTACGGTTGTTTCCGGTGGTGAAATAGAGGTTGGTACCATCATACGCCATATCTCCAATACCGGAAAACGCAACTGGAAAAGAACTCAGAACTGAACCAGATGTACTGATCTGGTAAATCATACTATTACCGCGACATGACATCCAAAGGTTACTTCCGTCCCAGGTCAGACCAATGTTGTAAGTTCCAGGACAGGTGAAAGTAGAAACATACGTACCTGAAGTTGTGTATTCATAGACGTTTCCGGGAGATGAAGTACCCTGAAGGAACATGCCCCACAAATTCGTTCCATCAAAAGTTGCGCCATTTGCGTTTTTACCTCCCGGTTCACTCGGCTTGAATTGGTTAATCACTGTTCCAGAGGTCGTGATTTCATAAAATCCATCGTAACCTCCGCCAAGTAGCCAGATATTCGTGCCGTCCCAGGCAAGCCCGTTTGTATACTGATCCGGTCCGCTGAAACTCGACAGAACGCTGACATCACCTGCAGTAACCATAACTGAAAAAACAAGAATTACTAGAAATATACATCTCATAACTCCATCCTCCTTGACTTATGTGAATATTCGATTGTTACAACAATAATATCATATCTCTTTCGCTTGATATTCACCAATAGTCTGGACTGAATTAGTAATTGCCTTGTTACAGGCTCTCGACTACTCAATCGATAGATAGCTACTACCGGCACTTCAGCACAAACAGGATAAAAGACTATTTCCAACTCTCAGACAGGTGGCCAGTCAGCTTGACGAGAGATACTATCTCTTATTTCAGTATTTCACTATCCTGATGATTCTTCGCTCCTGAAAAGATACCCAGAAGAATTCAGCAGAAGTTCCATTGCATTTGACAATACGAAAAATATTGCTTTGACAATATTTTGACAATACCTATGCTCCCGAAGGACACACAGGAGAAGGATTGTTCTTCTCCAGGAGATGCGCTGACAGGTTCAGCATTTCAGCTAACGGCTCAAGGCTGATATTCGATAATATCCGTAACGAATGTAGCTGATGAGCTGAAACCTATGATTCAGCATGTTCTATGATACAGTAACAAATGAAGAATTCTTCTATCTCAGCCTACCCTGTTGTCCATGTAGATATTGCAGTAAACGTAATCACCTGATGGATCCGGGGCCATATCCATAAGCTCCGGGGAGATTTCGATCTCATCGGACGGAACGAGACCCGGCAAATCTACCACCATGATCCCACTTTCGAATAAGCCTCCGGCAATCCCTACGTACAGGATATCAAGCACGGGTACGTAACAGAGACCTGTTGCCCGGTAAGCCAGATCGAGGGAGTCGGTAACCGCCAGAGTATTCATGTCCAGAGCGAGTACTCCTCCTTCAGCGGTTAAGGAAACTTCCCACGATACATACATGGTGTTAGAGCCGGGCACTATGCAGATATCGGTAATGATTTCACCAAGGTCTGAAGCGACGATTTCTTCATCGGTGTCCGGATCAATACAAATAAGCCGCGTACCGTCAGAGAAGTAAAGCTCGTTTCCCGTTTCGGAGAAGACGGGGTTGATCGCTGCGTGACTGAGTGTATCGACCACTTCGCCCTGCCCGACATCGATCACCAGCGTTCCCCGTTCATATACGCCTTCGAACCAGGTGTAGACAAGATCGGTTCCAGGTCTGAGTGATATGTCTAAAACAAAGGATGTGTTCAACGCAACGGTGTCGGCTATGGTAAGAGATGGAATATCCACGATGAAGAGGAAGCCATCCGAGATGGCGTAGAGCTCTGTACCCTGGTCGTTCAGGCACAGGTCCAGGCAGTGCTTGTAAAGTCCGAAATCAAGGCCACCGCTTATCGAATGGGAAAGGCAGTCGATCTGGATGATGTTGTCTCCATCGTAAGAGGTTACGTATGCGTACCGGCCGTCCGGAGCAAGTTTGATTTTGCGGTTCAAGGTAGGGTTCATTTCGATGTTTGCTACTATTGAGCCAGTGGCTGTGCTTATCACCGATACCCGCGAATACTGAGAGAAAGATGGGCCGGTAGTGGAGTCGGAACAGGCAAAGATGATAAAAATGAGCGATAGTACTATTACCCGAAACATTAATTCTCCTTTCCCATAATTGCGGCGATGGCTGGCAGAACGATAATGATGT
>Ga0255390_1131_pt1 | contig 11107 bp, 8 predicted proteins | sample ANMaggSSYBR01H11_FD_182111 | JGI IMG/M metagenome (GOLD analysis project Ga0255390, IMG submission 182111) | Sediment cell enrichment communities from methane seep in Santa Monica Basin, California, United Staets - ANME aggregate JGI... | ecosystem: Environmental > Aquatic > Marine > Cold seeps >... | reverse complement strand
AAAGGTATAGGGAAAAAGGCTCGGAAGGTTTTTTTTATTAAAACAACAACGAAAGCCAAGAGTTTTAACCCCTGAAACAATCTCAAAAGTTGAATATTGCCTGCATGCCGGCAATGAACTCATACAAGTAAGTGATTTATTAGATTTGAAATTAGATACTTTACAAAAAGCTGTCAGTTCCGGACGCATCACTATGCCTGATTCAAAATTCCAAAGTGAACCGGAAAGTTTAACAAAAAGTGAAAGAAGTATCATTGACGATACTCAGAAAATGGGCAAAGCATGTTCAAATGTCCTTGAAAGAGTTTTATCAGTAAAAACAAGAACTTCATGCGATATAAAATTTTCAAATCAAACTGATCTTCAACATGCAGGAGTATTATTAGCATTGCCGGCTTTAATAACACAAGGACTGTTAAGATACGAAGAAGATTTTAAAATTGACGGTGTATATTATCCGACCGGCAGCATATTTTTATCGCTTGCAATACTATCATTGCTGAGAATAAAAACAATTTCCGGAGCAGGAAGTTTACCCTCCGGAGAGTTAGGCAGAGCAATAGGTCTTGACCGTATTCCTGAAGTAAAAACATTGAGAGGACGTGTTGCAGCATTTTGTCAAAAAACAGATGTTATAAAATGGAGTCAAACACTGAGCAAAGATTGGATGGAAGACCATCCGGAACTTAGTGCAATATTATACATTGACGGACATGTAAAATTATATTACGGAAAAGACAAAACACCTCCCAAACGATTTGTGAGCAGAATGCGTTTATGCTTAAGCGGTACTACTGATTATTGGGTAAATGATATGCTCGGACAACCATTTTTTGTAATTAACAAAACCATTAGCAAAGGCTTAATTGCAACCATAAAAGAAAACCTGTTGGAGCGTTTTGATAATGATGTGCCAAGTCAAGCCGATGAAAAAGAATTAGAACAAAACAAATACAAAAGTCGCTATATGCTTGTATTTGACAGAGAAGGATATAGTCCTGATTTTTTTTATGATTTATGGCAAAAACGAATATCTGTTTGCACATACAAAAAGAATGTAAAAGACAAATGGGATGATAATGAATTTTCAACTTACAAAGGAACATTACCTTTTGGTGCAGAAAAGAAAATTGAACTTGCAGAAAGAGGAGTATTATTACAGAATAAAGGAAGCAAAAAAATGATATGGGCAAGAGAAATTCGTAAGAAATCAAAATCAGGACATCAAACATCAATTATAAGTACAAATTACACCCTTTCCATAGTGATGATCGGCTTATATATGTTTGCCCGATGGTCTCAGGAAAACTTTTTTAAATATATGATGGAAAACTTTGGTATAGATACACTTGTGAGTTATTTTAAAGAAAAAATAAGTGATACTTCTGTGCTTGTCAATCCGGAATACAGACAACTTGAAAGTTTGCGTAAAAAACTCACTTCAAAACTATCACGTATAAAAATAAAATTTGCATCTTTAATATTAGGAAACACACCAATAGAAAGCAAACCGATGGAAAAATACCTTATAAAAAAAGAAGAACTAAAAATTGAAATTGAGAATTACGAAAATGAAATTGAGGAAGTAAAAAAGAAAAAGAAATCCGTTCCTCGTAAGATAAACTACTCTGAACTACCTGAAAATGAAAAATTTGACGGTGTAATAAACCAAAGAAAACACTTCTTAGATACCATTAAGCTTATTGCTTACAGAGCAGAAACATCTATATCAAATAATATTAAGAAATGGATGTCCCATGAAGATGAATCCAGATTGTTGTTAAAACAGATATACAAAACGGATGCTAATATTAAAGTGGATGAAAAAAATAAACTGCTGACAATAGAAATTCATCATTTAGCATACTGGAAAGATGATAAAATTTTGCAAAAAATTTGTGATATGATGAATGAAACTGAAACTAAATTTCCGGACACAGATCTTACTATATTCTATAAACCAGTATCATCTTAAATCCTGTCAAGTCAGTTGTTCTGATATTATAGCTTTTCTAAAAAGTAAAATCCTGTGTTTCAACAAGCAATTTCTATTAATTCCTTATATACATGTGCCGTCGAAAAGAGCTTATTATCTGCAACTTAATAAATATTTTAACATATTTTAACATTATTATTTGCATCATAAAATAATTCCTTTACATTTGCAAACTCAAAATAAGATAAAAATGAAACGCTCGATTCTACATAATTCAATATTCTCATGTCCAAGATATGACATGGGTGAATTATATTGCAGCTCGGGTGATTTCAATAATAAGAAATAATATACAATCATATACATTGTAAAACAGCCCGGGAAAATTTCTCGGGCTGTTTTTTTTTGAAGAAATTGACTTTCCAAGTTTCAAAATCCCCTTTATGGGACAAAAGGGGTAATACTTGGAAAGTCTAAAGAACTTCCTGAAAAGGAAGCAGCGAAAAAAACAGACGGTATAAGACCTGATGAAAGTCTCTGTACGGCTTCATAGTATCATTTTCAACAGAATTTGATATGCTGCTTAGCTTGATGTTGTTTTTCGCCTTGGGAACTGAAAGTCGAGGGTTCGATTCCCTTTCTTGAACAGGGTTCAAGATAGCTCAGTAGGTTAGAGCATCAGTCTGATTGGTAAACACTGATAAGTGTCAGGTTCGACTCCTGAAAACGAACTGCAAATTCGTAAGATGAAGAAAGCCACTTCTAAAAACGGCTGCTGTATTGAAAGCACGATAATGTAAGATCGGTTCCGATGTCTTCGGATTGAGGAACAATCGTGATAAAACCTTGAAGAAAAAGGATACCGTTCAGTGAAGACGATTACTTTTTTATGAGGCAAATCTAAACTGTTTAGCTCTGTGCTGAAACATATTAGACAAACCAAACAAAGAACTGATTGTAAGGAGCTGAACTGAATTTTGATTCCGTTTTTTGAAAGATGATCTTGCATTTTCGACTTTCTTAAAAATGTGTTCTCAAAAAATTAAAAGTTCAAGGCTTTCGATTTTTTCAAAGCTCGAATTTACTTCTGTAAATGAATGTTTTGAAAAAATCGTATAACGCAGAAATTTGGATTTTTTGAGGTTACATATAGTAAGTTATAACTTTATTATATACCGTTAGCGGATTTTTTATTAACTTTTAAAATGATGAAAAATGAGGAAAGTAAGAATTAACACAGGTAAAATTGGTTTGGTCTTTAAAAGAGACAATTATGATAGCGTTATCACCAAAGGTGTTTATTGGTTAAAAATTTCTGAAAAAGTCATAGAATATGATATGACTTCAGAGTTTTATGCACCGGTAGATTTAAATATATTATTGAAAGATGCCGTATTAAAAGAACATCTTATAATACAGGATGTTAAAGACAACGAAATTGTTTTGAAATATGAAAACGGCAATTTTAAAAATGTATTAAGGCCGGGAAGATACGCTTTCTGGAAAGGTGTAACCGATTACAAATTCATTACTGCTGATTTAAGCAAAATTGAGATCAATGAAAATATTGATAAAGCTGTTTTGCAAAGTAAAGAATTAGCTGAATTTGTAAGAGTTGTAAGTTTAGAACCGAAACAAAAAGCATTATTGTATGTAAACGGTAAATATGTCAAAATTTTAAATGAAGACGTATATTACTTCTGGAAAAATTCAGATACTGTTCATGCAGTAAAAGCCGATATAAGGCAATTGCAAATGGAGATTTCCGGACAAGAGATACTTACTAAAGATAAAGCAGCTTTAAGGATCAACTTTTATGTACAATATAAAGTTAGTGATATAGAAAAAGCTTATAATGAAACCAAAGATCATGAAAAACAATTGTATATTTTAGTACAATTGGCTTTGAGAGAATTTGTAGGTATGTTATCTTTGGATGAGATATTAGAAAAGAAAGAATCTGTTTCTGATTATGTTTTTAAGACTTTGAAAGAAAAAGTTGAAGCAATAGGCGTTAAGATTATCGGAAGCGGAGTAAGAGATATTATCTTACCCGGAGAAGTAAAAGATATCATGAATCAAGTTTTGGTTGCTCAAAAAAGGGCACAAGCTAATATCATTACAAGAAGAGAAGAAACCGCTTCAACCAGAAGTTTGCTTAATACTGCAAAATTAATGGAAGATAACGACATGTTATTCAAATTGAAAGAGATGGAATATGTTGAAAAAATAGCAGATAAAATCAGCAACATCTCATTATCCGGCGGAAGCGGGGTAATTGAACAGTTAAAAGATATCTTTTCAACAGGTAAATAACCGAGATTGTCCAAAGAGTCGCATAGCAACGACCTATTTGTAACTCCCGACGGAAGAGACTGTGTGAAAATGTGAATAAAAGTTAATATTAACCCACGACTTCAGTCGTGGGATGGTGATAATCAGCAAGATAGCATAAACCGTTTTAACGGTTTTGAACTTGCAAGTATGTTTTCACACAGTCTCGGAAGTCGGGGGTGATAATAAGGTATTAACAAAAGTCCCGAAGGGACGAGCTATAAAATTCTGATTTATTGGACACAAATTTAAACAAAACAAAATGAAAAAAGTTATTTCAACAGAAAAAATTCCGATTAAATTATGGTTGGAAGATATAGAAGAAGCAGCATTGCAACAAGCACGTAATGTCGCATCATTACCCTTTGCATTCAAACATGTGGCAATTATGCCCGACAGTCATGTAGGATACGGTATGCCCATTGGCGGTGTTTTGGCGGCAAAAGGAGTCGTGGTTCCTAATGCCGTTGGTGTAGATATAGGTTGCGGAATGTGTGCAGCAAAAACATCTTTGCAGGATATTTCCCTAAAATCTTTAAAGAATATTATAGGTTGTATCAAAGACTATGTTCCTGTCGGTTTTAACCATCATAAGGAAAAGCAAAACACAAACTTTATGCCTTCCGATGAAAATATTATTAAAGGAGGTATTGTTGAACGTCAATTGGAATCAGCTCATAAGCAAGTAGGTACGCTTGGCGGAGGAAACCATTTTATTGAGATACAAAAAGGGTCTGACGGCCATATTTGGATTATGATTCATTCCGGAAGCAGAAATCTCGGATTAAAAGTGGCTGACCATTACAATAAAATTGCAAAGCATATGAACAAATTGTGGAAAAGTGAAGTTCTCGCTTCATTTGACTTGGCATTTTTACCGATTGAAACACAAGAAGCAAAAGATTATATGACAGAAATGAACTATTGTGTTGAGTTTGCTTTTTCAAATCGTAAACTAATGATGATCAATGTACAAAAAGCATTTGCCGAGGAATTCGGAGAAATGTTCACTGAGTTGGATTTCATTAATATTCCTCATAATTATGCACGTTGGGAAAATCACTATAATACAAATGTCATTGTTCACAGAAAAGGTGCAACAAGTGCAAAAGACGGAGAACTCGGGATTATTCCGGGCTCACAGGGCACAAAGAGTTATATTGTGAGAGGCAGAGGAAATCCGGAGAGTTTTGAAAGTTGCTCTCACGGTGCCGGAAGGATGATGGGACGTAAGCAAGCGCAAAGAGTTCTTGATTTGAAAACGGAAATTGAAAATCTTAATAAACAAGGAATCATTCATGCCGTAAGAAATCAAAAAGATTTGGATGAGGCTCCGGGGGCATATAAAAATATTGACATCGTTATGAAAAATCAAAAAGATCTTGTTGATATATTGATCGAATTAAAACCTTTGGCAGTTGTAAAAGGATAGTTCGCAGCCTTAAAGACTTTTGAACGTCCGAAAGACTTCAAAACGTCAAATATCAGACATTTATAGATGTATAATTGAGTCCGCTCCGAAAAGTACTTTTTTGCCACTAAGTCACGTAAAACTTAAAGCATAGATCGTAAGCTCTTTGTGTAATTTTGTGTCTTGGTGTTTTAGTGGCATTTTTTATTTTTTAACTTTTCGGAGCGGACTCATAATTCTTTTAACTGCTTATCCACAATAAGCAAGTTATTTTATAATATCCATATAAGTCACAGGTGAAGTGGTTACAGCTTGCTGCATTAACCTGTAAAACAACTTTCCTCTGTGAGTTGATAACTTTCTATTGAAACGGAATGCGAACTCATCCAGATAATACTCCAAGTGTTTTGGAGATATTTTCCCTTGGTGTGTTCCGTTAATCCAACGTTTTACTAATGAATCTACCATATGTACATGAGGTAATAATTCATGTGCTTGCTTTCCACTGCCGGATATGACTTTTGCTATATGTTCGTATTCTTTATTTTGGGACAAAGAGGCATAACCAGACCAACCATCTGTAATTACAGTGCTTCCATATTCTACATTTTCTTCTATGAATGGTAAAAGATTTTCTCCCGACGCATCGGGTATTATTTTAAAACGCACTCTACCTATTTGTTTTCCTATACATTCTGTTGCAACAACAACTAAACTTTTCTCCTCTGCACCTCTTCCTTGTTTTCCTGTTCCAATTTCTTCGCCACCTATATATGTTTCGTCCACTTCTACAATGCCCGATAATTTTTCTCTGCCTTCCCTTACCATTGCTCTACGAAGCTTATGCAACCATAACCAAGCAGTTTCATATGAACCGAATCCCATAAAATCTTTGAGATTATAAGCACTTGTCCCGGTTTTTTGGGCTACTACCCACCACATTATATGAAACCACAGTAATAAAGGCTTTTTGCTTGCCTGAAATATAGTTCCGCTTGTAATTGAAAATTCTGTTCCACAGCCCGAACAATGAATTTTATGTTTTGCTGTGAGCCAGTATTTCATAGATTGACACTGCGAACAAACATAACCTTGCGGCCATCTTGTATCTATAAGGTAATGCCAACAAGCATTTTCATCTGGAAATTGAGCAAGAAATTCTTGAAAATTCTTTGGGTATTTTTCTTCTAATTCCATGCTGCAAATGTAATTATTTTTTACTTGCTTGTTGTGGATAAGCAGTTTAGTTAATTAGTAATTTAGTAAAATAGTGATTTAGGGTTTTAGTAAAATAGTGAATTAGTAATTTAGGTTTTTAAGTTGATACATATTGATATTTGATTTTTTATGATTTTTCTAAAATTTTGCTGTTATTTTTTTTATTTCATTTTCTGAAAATATATCTGAATAAAATTCTTTAAAAACTTCAATCTTTAATTCTTTTTTTGATAAACCGGGTCTTTTTGATAATATTCTTCGTTTTGTCATTTCACGAACAAATTCTGTCAAATCAAGATTTAATAAAAACCTTTCTTTTAACGATTTTTTCATGAAAATTTCATGTTGTTTTTTATATATTTCATTGGTTGTATCGTGCATCTAAAATAAATTGAAAGTATCTATTTTTAATTCATTAGTCCATTTCTTTATATAATCAATAATATTAAACATTCCTTCATTTCTTGTTTCTTTGATAATTGTATCTTTATTGAAATAAAAGTTGTTTAGATTTGAAATGAGATTATTTATATCTTTCTCTTGCATGTGAACAATAATGTCAATATCTCTAGTTGCTCTGCTGACAGAATAAAAATTCATTGCCATACTTCCGCTTATCATATACTTAATATCTAATTTTTTAAATATTGCGGTTATTTTTTCTAACAAGCTAAAAATCGGCATCAGATTTTAAAATAATTTTGATTGATTTGAATAATTAATTTTTCCGAGATGTTTGTATGCTGCTTCGGTTACTTCTCTGCCTCTCATTGTTCTTTTTATAAAACCTTCCATTATTAAAAACGGTTCATAAACTTCTTCTATTGTTCCGGCTTCTTCTCCTACTGCTGTTGCAATTGTAGTGATACCTACAGGGCCTCCGTTAAACTTGTCAATAATCGTGGTAAGTATTTTATTATCCATTTCATCTAATCCTTTCTTGTCAATATTTAGTGCATCAAGAGAATATTTTGCAATTTTCAGGTCAATTTTTCCGTCTCCTTTAACTTGTGCAAAATCTCTTACTCTTCTGAGTAATGCGTTTGCGATACGCGGTGTTCCTCTACTTCTTTTTGCAATTTCGTGAGCTGCATTATCAAAAATTTCTACATTCAAAATTCCTGCTGATCGTTTTACTATATTCGTTAAAATATCTGCATTGTAATATTCCAATAAAAATTTTATACCGAAACGAGCTCTTAAGGGAGACGTTAATAAGCCCGCCCTGGTAGTTGCACCAACGAGGGTGAACTTATTTAAGGTAAGTTGTAAAGAACGAGCAGCCGCTCCCTTATCAATCATTATATCAATTCTGAAGTCTTCCATGGCGGAATATAAGTACTCTTCTATAACAGGCGATAAACGATGAATTTCGTCAATAAATAAGACATCATTATCTTCAAGATTTGTTAATAATCCGGCAAGGTCTCCGGGTTTATCCAATACAGGCCCGGTAGTTATTTTTAAATTTACACCTAATTCATTTGCAATAATGTTTGATAATGTTGTTTTTCCGAGTCCGGGAGGCCCGTGTAACAGAACGTGGTCAAGTGCCTCATCACGCATTTTTGCAGCTTGAACAAAAACTTTAAGATTATCAAGCACTTTTTTTTGTCCTTTAAAATCATTAAAATGAGCCGGTCTTAATTGCTGCTCAAATATTTGTTCTTCTTTTGTTATTATATTTTCTTTTATATCCAATTATTTATCTTTTAACTTTTGTCCGTCAATTTTATATTTTCTTCCTCCTCTGTATTCTGTAATAACAGTAATATTACCTTCTTCATCAAATTGTTTCCATTTATCAGATTTATTACCCATTGAATAATAAGAAACCAATTTTGTTGATCCGTTCGGATAATAATGTTTATGTTTTCCGTCAGGATATCCTTCAATAAAACTTCCTTCAAATTTTAATGTTCCGTCTTCATAATAATTTTCCCATTTGCCGTCTTTTTTTCCGGAAACATATTCTCCTTTTTGAATGTGATCATTCACTGAATATATCCAATTTCCGCTTTTTAAGCCAAAAATATAACTTCCTCTTGATAAAGTATCACCTTCTTCGGTCAGTTCGAAGAAAAAACCTATTTCTTTTCCTTTTTCAAATTTCCCGGTTCTTCTTAATTTTCCGTTTTCATAACACCAAATCCAAATACCGGTTGGTTTTCCTTTTTTAAAAGTTCCTTTTTGTTCAATGTTTCCGGAAATATAATAATATAACCAATCTCCGGTTTTTTTTCCGTTATTATATTTTCCTTTTGATCTTATATTACCGTTCGCATATAAGAATTTCCAATCTCCTTGCCTTTTACCTTTTTTGTCAACAATTCCTTCACCTTCTAAAACACCTTGATCTGAGTATGTATTTGATCCTTTTATATTACCTTTTTCATCATAAATCCTGTGAATACCTACGGGAATTGTATCAATAAAGCTTCCTGCTGTTTTAATTTTTCCGTTTTTATAATATTCTTTTTTCATTTCTTTTTTATTCTCAATAATTTCTTCTTCAGAAAATTCCTTTACTTCACCCATAACATAAAACTCAGATCTGATCAATTCACCATAAACATTATATTCTCTGAAATATCCGTTTAAAGTATCATTTAAATAATTAGAATAAATATGAAGTTTTTCATTACCGAAAAATGTTTTCCAAATACTTTGTTTTCTTCCGAATTTATCAGTTCTGTTAAGTTTTTCTGAATTTGTTATGTTATTGAAAGAATATTTAATTATCATAATAATATTTCCAAGAGTGTCATAATGTTTTTCATATCCGTTTTTATAATTTTTTTCATACTGAACAGTTTTGCTTAATCTTCTTCTTTCATCATAATAATATGACTTTCCGTTTTTTTCATCATCTACATACAATTCTTTGGATATTAAGACATTACTAACATAATCGGAATCATTAATTAATTTGTACTTTTTATGGTATCCGCTTCTTATACCGTTTTTATAATCTATAATTTCAGTTAAATTTCCTTTTCTTTCATAGAATCTCCATACACTGTCGAGCTTTTCATTTTTACGATTACCTTCTGTTTTTAAAATTCCGTCAGGATAATAAGATTTCCAATAACCTACAGGTTTACCGTTTTTCATATTTCCTTCACTTGAAATTGATCCGTCGGGATAAGTAAATTTATTATATCCGTCAGGATTAACTTCTTGAGCAACAGAGTAACTATAAGTTGAAATTATAAAAAATATTAATATTAATACTCTTAATGCGGCTGAATCAATATTTTTACGGATATATTTTTTCTTATAATTTAACATCTTTATCAATAAGATTAATAAAATTCTTAAGACAGATCAAGCATTGCTTTAATAGGTTTATATGCTTTTTTTCTAATCTCTTCATTAATTGTAATTTCAGGTAATTCGTATTTTAAGCATGTATATAATTTCTCTAATGTATTTAATTTCATAAATTCACATTCACTGCATGCACACTCAGCATCTTCTGCAGCTGCAGGAATAAAAAACTTGTCAGGGCTTACTTTTTTCATTTCATGTATAACACCGGGTTCAGTAACTACAATAAAGTTCTTATTATTATCTTCTTTTGTAAAATTTATTAAAGCAGAAGTTGAACCGACAAAATCAGATATTGTTAATATTTGTTTGGGACATTCCGGATGTGCAATTATTTTAGCACCGGGAGTCATGTTTTTTTGTTCTAATATTCCGTCTAAAGAAAACTCATTATGAACATGACAAGCACCATCCCAAATAAGCATTTTTTTTCCTGTTAATCTGCTGATATAATTACCAAGATTTTTATCGGGCCCGAATATTATTTTTTTATCCTCAGGTATTGATTCAACAATTTTTACTGCATTAGTTGAAGTACAGACAATATCTGTAAGTGCTTTAACGGCAGCTGTTGTATTTACATATGAAACAACTGTATGATCGGGATGCTTTTTTACAAATTCTTCAAATTCTACAGCCGGACAAGAATCAGCGAGAGAACAACCTGCATTAAGGTCAGGAAGAATAACTTTTTTATCGGGAGATAAAATTTTAGCAGTTTCGGCCATAAAGTGCACACCGACAAAAACTATAATATCTGCATCTGTTGTTGCAGCTTTTTGCGATAAAGCAAGACTGTCTCCGACAAAATCGGCAATATCTTGAATTTCACCTTCTACATAATAATGAGCAAGTATTACCGCATTTTTTTCCTTTCT
>Ga0255390_1128_pt1 | contig 11265 bp, 5 predicted proteins | sample ANMaggSSYBR01H11_FD_182111 | JGI IMG/M metagenome (GOLD analysis project Ga0255390, IMG submission 182111) | Sediment cell enrichment communities from methane seep in Santa Monica Basin, California, United Staets - ANME aggregate JGI... | ecosystem: Environmental > Aquatic > Marine > Cold seeps >... | reverse complement strand
ATTAATTTTAACGGTATGTTTTATTTTGGTTACACTCAATAAATTTGGCCATTCTAATGCCTTTTTTAGCTCATATGAGCTAAATTTTAGATCGATGAAAGTAATAAACTTCGGAAATTTACATATCCTGACGCAGAATCACAGCTTTACAATCCCCATAGATAATGGTAAGTAATTAGACGCTGCCCAGAGCGGCACAGTCCAACAAAGTTTTATCCACAATCCCGCTGAGAAAGCGCATCGTCTGAGCTTGTTAAACTGTTTCTGCCAAACCGGACTTTCCAGTATTCTGACACTGCGGGACAATGGATAAAACTCTATACGTTAGGATTATTGGATAAATATAATGTCACCCACAACTCCAAATATTTGGTTAGATAGTGCCTGAACGGAAACCCCCTAATTTTGAGATTTGCGCCGTGCGGTTCCCTTAATTTTTTCTCCAAACGTAAGATAGTTTACAAAAATTATACGATTTTCAGGCAGAATGTGTTTCTTGCCGGCATTTTATCAGATTTTTGACAAACCTCTCTGTTTTTCGATAATAGGGGAAGTTTATCGGTTTTTGTCAGATGCTTATGCGGCTTGGCGTATTTCTTGCCGCTCGCTTTTTTTCAAACGCTTTAGCTGTTTGACTTTTTTTTGCTGGAGAATATCTCCAATCATTTGTATATTTCGAGCTACTATTGCCAGAGCAACATATCGTTTGAAACCATGGATGCCGTGGTCGAGACAACGATCTAGACCATGATTTTCCAGAGCGTTGATTGAGGACTCAACGGCTGAATGTTTGTGTTTGGCCTGGATAAATTCCTCTGACTGCTCAATTTCTTTGTTGATTGCAGATAGCCTTCCTTTTCTGGGAAGAATGACTTTGTCCAATATAGCTGCGAGTTCTTCCTGGTTTTTTGGGCTGTGGAAGCCTTTGTCAAAACTGCAGCTTCTGAAATCAGAAAATCTTCTGATTGTTTCCTCTATTATTGGAACTGCTATCTTATCATCGGTTTCATTTTGCATTACACGATGATGAAGAATAAAACCATATTGATCTTTGACAATACAGACCCTTAACCCAAGCTCTTGTGACACACCGGCTTTGCCTTTAACGATCCACTCTGTGTGTTCTTGAAAGATTGAAAAAACTTTTTCATGATGGGGAATCGTCTCTCCTTCAACAACTCTTCTGCGAACTTGGTCTATCTGCCTCTCGGCATGAGCTATATATTTTTCAATCTTTTGAATTTTTAATTGTACCATGATGTCAGATTGATCTATCATGGCAATACTTTCTTTTACCCTGTCAAGAAAAAACCGAACTAATTCAAGATAGGCTAAATGAGCAGTGATGATAGGCTGATTTCTTTCAGCTTTTTTCTTTTCATTTTTTGAAGTGGATCTTTTCATTTGTTGTGCCTTACGAAAAAGTTGTTTGATTTTACGAAGACCTTTTTTACCTTGGCGCCATCCACCAATATTTAACTGATCACACAAACGCATAATCAGGATGATCGCTTTACGAATTGCATCAAAGAGCAAATTGATATCCGTAGGATAATGAACATCAGTTTCCACAACAAATGAATCACAGCTTCCTTTCAAATCCTCTCCATCTTTTTTCCCAACAAGTTTATGACCATATTTCAATACAATCTGATTAATTTCATCAAGAACTTCCGGAATGAACAGTGATATATTATCTTTTAATGTTTGAAGCGAATAATTGTAATCCTGATCCATGATTCCATGTCCCAGCATTTGACGCAATGTCTTATGATTATTTGCTATTTCCATGAGTTTGTCATAATCCCAATTACAGCATAATCGTAGTGTACCCAATACAAATATTTTCCATAAATCCATACCAGGACGACCGTTATCAGAATCTATATCTTCAGGAATAATCTTTTTTAAAATCTCAAATACCTGTTCACGGATTTCACGATTACAATGGATTTGCTGTAACCCTTGAAGTAGTTTTGGAATTTCATCACGAGAACGTAGATCAAACTTAATATCAGCGATAGAAATTTCTCCAATTTTCATTTGCAAATCTATGACTTTTCTCATATCATTTTTCTCCGAAGATTTTCGATTATGCCTACATTCCTTTAAAGTTGCAAATTCAGCACTATATTGATAATTTGCAATAAAAACACTAAGATGTATAGCATAGTCAAAAGAAAAAGTAAAGCAATAATAACTAGTAAAGAGTAATTAAATTGACAATCATCGGTTTGTAATATGGCATAAGTTTCTGTAATATTAGATTTTATTGGTTTCCGTTCAGACACTAGATAAATTCCTTTTTATTGATTCAATAATCGTGTCATTATTGTGTTTTATCGATTGGATTCTCGGTGAAGAAATAAGAGCAAATATTAGAGATAAATTTGGTGATTTTTGGCTATACAGCTCTGAACTTAGCGCTTTCGACTTACATAAAAAATCGTTACGAAGTTCTATTGATTTATTGGCCTACATCCATAAAGAAGAGAAACTAAAAAAGTTTGTTAAACGATGCTTTATATTTGCTAACTTAGCTATATTCTGGGTCTTAGTATATTGGGGGCGCACGTTTCTATTTGAAGATAGAAACATCACAAAATTTTTGGAATGTATTTTAGTCTCCTTATTCTTTTCGGTGTTCAATACAGCTGGATATATTTTTTCCTATAAAATAACGATTTATTTGATTAAGAAGATGATAGAAGCCAAGAGCCTTTTTAGAGAAATAAAATATATAATGTTTGATTTATGTTTTGCTGGTATTGCCTGTGGAATTTCCTTTGGTATACCATTTACGTTGATCTCTATTCTGGCTATAAACATAGGTTTTGTGGATCCGCCAGATAATTTTAGCTATTATTACCTATTAGGGTTGCCTCTTTTTGTATTTATTATACCTATTTGTGGGGTACTTTTTCCTGAAAATACGAACGGTTCATATTTAGTTGGTACATAGTGGATTGTATCGTCATCATTACCTACCATTATTCATATTTTTTTATCCTTCACATCATTTTTATCAAAAGTTTTACTTCCAATATGTAAACCTGTAATTGATATAATTTTATACGCTTTTTATGACTCGAAAAAAGGTGTTCTGGCGTCACTTTCAATTTTCATTGGGACATTAGCAAAACTTGTGCAAATGTATATAAAAAATTATCTTTGAATCCTTGGTAAAACCGCCACCAAGACAGTCCAGAAAATAGATTGAAACTCGTTGGTCATACCTTGATTTTAAAGGCACCTAATGAAAAATCGACTGTGAATGGGACTCCCAACAACCGCTTGCACACTGACCGGCTATATCGTGCGGCTTTAAGCAAATAGTCTGCAAATTGTAAATTTTCCCCTTTTAGCTATTATTTTGGTTCCCGCCGCCGTCAGGTGAAGCGGGGGTTAGCCTGGATATACATATTAAAATGGTCGTAGAAAAAATATTTCCAATCGTAAGATAGAGGAATAACTCAAATGAAAAAAACGGGTTGCGGGACGTTCCTTGGTTGCGGGACGTTCCTTGATATATTGACAAGTCGAATAATTTATGTCATAAGAGATATATGCCACGCAGTTCAAGAATAGATACGCCTGGGGCGTTACATCATATTATTGTTAGAGGCATTGAAAGGCTTGCGGGACGTTCATTAGTTTATAAGTTGCTGTGGGGCTGAATAGCTTAATTCTAGCGTTGCGAGATGATTGATATACTTCAGCCTTCAGTCTATCCACCTGAGTAATTACAACTAAACCATTCTTTCAATTTCCTTTAACTTTTTATCAAGCTTTTTTTCGGAAACAGGAAAGGCGGTCTTAAGTTCCTGGGCAAAAACAGATACTTTGTATTCTTCGATCAGCCAGAAGTATTCCTCAATTGCCTGCTTTTTTTCTTCCGACACAAAGGAAGAAAGCTTTTTTAACATCTCATTAAGTCCGTCAATATAAATTTTAAGTTTTTTTGCTTTTACCTCATCCTTTTCAAAATTTACGGACGCTCTTTGTGCCCGGATATCAATTGCCTTGATATATCTTGTAATATGGCTCAGCCTCTCATTGTTGTATAAATCCATAAATCTTTCAGGAACAAGCCTGGACAGTTCGTTTCTCAAGCCATTAAAAAACTGCGGAGTATTGCCGGCTGGTTTGCTTGCATTTTCCAAATTGTAGATAGCTAATCTTGTTTCATGATAGACTTCAAGAACCGGTAATATTTTGTTTATTAACTCCTGCCCTTTTTTAATTATGTCTGGTCCTGTGGATCCGGCATATGAGTAAAACTCATCTTCTGTTCTTATGTTTCTGCTAAATAATCTGTTAATAATACTATCATAAAGCCTTTGCTCAAAAATCTTCGCCCCTACAAAATAGTTGGCCATCTTTTTTTTGTCTTTCGGCAGGATCAGGCTCTTTTTTAAAAATTTCAGATCTTTTGAAAAATATATGCTAAAAAGTGCGGCAACGCCCTTTTCATGAGATCTTATGGCTTCGTCCCTTTTCCGGAAAAGCCGCAACTTTATGCTTTTATTTTCTAATTCAAGGCCGGAATATACAACCCATTTTGTGCCGTGTTTCCCTGTTATGGTGATGGTGTCGGGCAAATCGCCAAAGTCCCATTTTGTTATGTTAATTATTTCCCGTTCTTTTTTTGCGCATTCAAATTCGTTAATTTTATCCTGATCCGCCATGCTGAATATGTTTCGGCTCAGAATAGTCTTGTCTCTGCCGGAAGAAATAACCTCGCCTTTTGGGCCAGTAATAGATATCCGCATTTTAAGATAATCGGGCAGTTGAGCCTCGGACCATATCGAAGGAGGTATGTCCACCCTGAAGCGTCCAAGAATGAATTTGCTTAGAGCAGCTATCAGAGAGGTTGATTCCCCAGGCATTTCATTTACAATTATATCTACGGTATTTGCTACAGGGACAAGCTGTTTTCTGTAATCTTTGGGAAGACTTTTAATAAGTGCGGCTATTTTTTCACTGTACAATCCAGGCACAAGCCATTCAACAGATTCTGCAGGAACAGTTCCTGCGAGTGCTGACGGAACTTTAATGGTTAGACCATCATCCCGGCTTCCAGGTTCAAAACTGTAATTGCATTGAAACTGGTGGGTTCCCAAAGTAATCTTGTCGGGAAAAAGATATAGTTCTTCTTCATCCGGAAAATATCGGAAAAGATCATCTTTTTTCATTCTCAGAAATCCGTCTGTGCCTCTTTTCTTCAGGTGCTGTTTAAGGGTTCTGATATCATAAATTTTTTCAAGCCTTTTGTGATAAAAATCGAAAATATCTTCATCACTTATCAGAATATCCCTTTTTCTTAACCTGTTTTCCATGCTGCTGATTTCATCAATGAGCCTTCTATTATGCTCCATGAATGGTAAGGGTTCTCTAATATCTCCTTCAACCAGCGCACTGCGGATAAAAATTTCCGATGCTTCTTCAGAATTAATCCTTCCATAAGATATTGTCCTTTCTGGAACTATTATCAGGCCATACAAACTTACCTGTTCACAGGCAACAACTTCGCCTCTTTTTTTTTCCCAGTGCGGCTTAAGATAGGTATATTTGCACTGACTTTTGCCCAGGGCCTCAAGCCATCTGCTGTCGATATTGGCAACCATTCTGGCAAAGAGCCTGGATGTCTCCACCATTTCAGCAGCTACTATCCATGTTTTTGCTTTGTTGAAAAGCCCTGAACCAGGGAAAATCATCACCTCTTTACCTTTTGCAGCCTGAAAGATGTTCTTTTCCTTTTTTACGGCAATATTGGATAAAAAACCGCTCAATATGGATTTATGGATTGCTTCATATTGTTTGCTATAAAATTCCTGTTCTGAACTATTTGCCTTGTCCACCCCACGATCCCTGCCCCCTGAACCCTGATCCCCGACCCCCGACCCCTGTTGTACAGCAGCAATCTGCGCATGGATATCACACCATTCCCTTATCCTTTTAAAGGAAAGATAATGCTTTTTACAGAATTTCTTCATTCTGTTTGTACTTTTTTCCTTTTGCCGGGCATCATGATATTTTTTCCAGATATTAAGTAGCGTAATAAAGTCAGATAAAGGGTCTCTAAATAATGCATGCATTTGGTCGGCTTCCTGAGTCTTTTCAACAGGTCTTTCACGCGGGTCCTGAATACTTAGAGCAGAGGCGATAATGGCAACTTCATTTAAGCACCCTTCCTGATCTGCTTCTATAAGCATCCGGGAAAGCCTTGGATCAACCGGCATTTGGGCCATAAGCCTGCCTTTTTCAGTAAGAAGAAAAACATTACCTTCTTTTGATTTCTTGCCCCTTTTTACAGGTTTGATAGCTTCGAGTTCTAATAAAAGATCAAATCCGTCGCGTACGCTTCTTGCGGCCGGCCTGTCTATAAAGGGAAAATCTTCTATGCTGCCAAGCTTTAAGGCAATCATTCTCAAAATAACTTCGGCAAGGTTTGCCCTTAAGATTTCCGGAGGTGTAAAAAGCGTGCGGGATAAAAAATCCTGTTCAGGATACAATCTTATACAGATTCCATTTTCAACACGTCCGCATCTGCCTTTTCTCTGGTCAGCGCTGCTTCTGGAGATGGGGACAACAGGAAGAGAGGTGATCCTTGATCTTGGGGTGTAACGGGAAATACGTGCAAGTCCCGTGTCTATTACATATTTTATACCCGGAATTGTTATTGAAGTTTCGGCAATATTTGTTGCAACAATGATCTTTCTGCCGGCCAGGCGTGAAAAAACTTTTGACTGCTCTGATGATGAAAGTCTTGCATACAGCGGAAGAATGATCGCACTTTTATAGTTTCTTCCTTCCAGGATTTCGCAGGTTTCGCGAATATCCTGCTCTGTGGGCATAAATACAATGATATCGCCGTAAAGACTTTTTTTCTGCAATTTATCAACAGCAAATGCAGCCATCTCAACATGAGTCCGTTCATCACTGCCTTCAGATTCCTGTTCTATAGTAAAATATTGCACATCAACCGGGTACATACGTCCTGACACTTCTATAACAGGAGCATTATCAAATGCCTTTGAAAACTTTTCCGTATCAATGGTTGCGGATGTTATTATTACTTTAAGATCTTTTCTTTTCTTTAAAAGAGTTTTTAAAATGCCTAAAATAAAATCAATATTAAGGCTTCTTTCATGTGCCTCATCCACTATTATTGTGTCGTATTCGTTCAGATATTTATCGTTCCGGGTTTCAGCAAGAAGAATGCCGTCAGTCATAATCTTTATGAATGCATCCCCGCCGGTTTTATCCTTGAACCTTATTTTGTAGCCCACAGATTTGCCGAGCTCTTCTCCTAGTTCTTCTGCTATGCGCCTGGCAACAGTTGTAGCGGCGATCCTTCTGGGCTGGGTGCAGCCGATCTTGCCGTCTATCCCTCTTCCTGCTGCAATGCAAAATTTTGGTATCTGGGTAGTCTTGCCTGAACCTGTCTCGCCGGAAATTATCAACACCCGGTTTTTTGAGATCAAATCAATTATTTCATCCTTCTTGTCTGTGATTGGAAGGCAGGGATTGTAAGTTAAAGCAGGCGGGTTTTTTTCTCTCCATGACTTTTTTTTGATTGAGGCATGAATCTGTTTTTCAAGTTGAATAAATTTTTGTTTAACATTTTTATCAGACAAAATTTTTGTTTTGAAGCGTTTTAAGCGGACAATTTCACGCCTTACAGCCTGCCTGTCGGCGCAAAGAGCCTTAGGCAGAAGTGATTCTATCTTTTTTATCCGGTCATTTTTCATTTATGATTTTGGATTTTTTATGAAGTATATAATTTTCTTGAAATATAATTAATTATATCATAGATATACAAAATTGGTAGAAAAATATTTACAGCCACTCAGGTGGATAGGCTGAAGCCTGAAGCGGATAAGACTTTATACAAAGCAAAAAATAGTGGCAGAAACTGTATGCGTAACTCATAGACATCGTTTCAATACAACCCAAGTCAGGGAAAGAAGTCTTATGATACAAGCAAGGGCTCATACGTTATATCAGATAGGTACGTATGGGCTTTTTTTATTTGATTTTTAAAATAATTTTGAAGAGCGGAGCGACATCATTCTTCTTTTTTCAGAGAGTTAGCTATAATGCGGGACGTCCATAAATAAGTAAATAACTTGGGTAACCAATAATAATTGTCGCTTAAAACAATGAAGAAATATATCCTGATTTTTTCTGTATTTATTGTCTGCGTTTTGATTTACGCTTTCTTTTTTCATCAATTGCTTTTTCAACAAAAAAGCTTTGACTTTAATAGCAGGCCGCCTGGAGAAGCATTTCTTTACGACTATGCAAATATACTTGAAGATGTAGATGAATACTCAAATAACTACTTGAAAGGGATAAAAGATCGTTATGAAATAGAGGCGGTTATTATAAGTATTCCCTCCCTTGACAACATAAGAACCGTTGAGGAGGCGGCAGTCGAGATATTAAATAACTGGAAAATCGGAAAAGATTACAATGGCAGAGGAATTGTCCTGTTTTTCGCAGAAAAAGAAAAAAAGATTAAACTTGAAGTATCCTATGAACTGGAAGACGTATTTACAGATATATTCTGCGGGTTTGTGGAAGATAAACAGTTAAGGCCATACTTTTTAGGCGGACAATTGGGTATCGGTCTGCTGGCGGTTATGGAAGAAATAGAAAACCGCTCTCAAATAAAACACCAGGATGACTATACCGGTAAAATTATTTCCGGATTGGATGATGCTCTTCTTTCAGGAGGTGCGGGAGCTAAGCGTGAACTGCTTGAATTTGAGAAAGAAACCGTTGAAAGCTCGGGGTCGCTGTTTCCGGCCGGAAAAACACCTGCCCAGGGATGGGAGACATTAATAAATAGCTGGCGAAAGAAAACACGGGACCCAAATCTTGGCGTATATACTGAAATAACCCGCCTGGCCTACAGGGATTATCAAAACCTTCCTGATTCACGATACAATGAAGATGTAAAAACTTATGGAAGAAAATTCTTTGAAATCATTCAAAATGAAAATTATGCTGTAATATTTTTTGGAAATAAAAAGGGGTGGGAAAATGCTCCTTTTTTATTTTGCAAAACTTCTGATGGCTGGCAGTTTGATATTGTTCATCAACGCAAATATATCAGGATGGGTCCAAATCCCAAATGGGGGATTGAGCGTGCCAATTATCCGTATGTTGATCTTTTATCAAAATGTCCAAATTGGATGGGGCAGGACATCCCCCTGGTAGAATCGGATATTTATAAAATAAGCGATGATAAAAAAACAGCCGCACATATCAAACAACTCGAAAAAGAGTATAAAGCAAATCCCAACAACATCGATATGCTTATAGAACTTGGGAGACAATATACAATAACATCCCTGGAATTAAAAAGCATAGCCTTATTGAAAAAAGCAAAACAGCTTAACCCTCAAAACCCGCTTCCCTATAAATATCTTTCCATCCGCTATGTCGACAGCACCTACCAGTATGATAAAGCTATTGAAGAAATGAAAGTTTATGTCAAATTAAAGCCTGATGATCTCTTTGGACGAAATTTTCTGGGATATTTATATTTTTGCAAGAAAAACTATAAACAGGCGATTAAAGAGTTCAAGAAAGCAATCAGGCTGAAAAAAGACAATTGCTACGCCTATTGCAAACTATCACGATGTTATGGTCTCCTGCATCTCAACGAATCCTTGGACGGTGTCGATTTACCGGACAATGAGTATAAAAGATTGTCTGTTGAAATGTATAAAAAAGCTCAATCTACACTGACGCCGGATAAGAGGAGAATGAAGTGGTTGAAAAGCTGGCTGAAAAGAAAAAGGATATTGACTGGATAACAGATCCTAAGTTTCACCAAAGCCACCTTCATGCTAGTCTTCTTTTCGCTTCAAAAGCAAAAACTTTGTTAGCCGGCACGGCCAACAGATTCCCTTCCAAAATTAATGGTTTCGTAAAAAAGTCTTATTTTGTGTTAACTAGTCAATTTTTTTGATTTTTTAGGATATTTTTTGTAAATATTCGGCTTATTTTTCAAATTTTTAAAAAAAGTTCGGGACACCCGCAAATAAATTTGATATAAGAAGAAGCATGAATACTTCTTGTCAAAAATTACTGCCATTATACACTCCTGAAATCCACGATCAAGTCATTGATTTGCCCGTTGAGAAACCTCTGCTGATTTTCATTACAGAAAAAGAGTATCTGGAATTGAAAAATGAGGTGGGTTATTGGCAGGCCATGCATAAAAAAGCCATTTTGCGTGAAAAAAAGCTGAAGCAAACAATAAAGGAGCAGGAAGGCCAAATTCGGGATTTAAGAAACCGTTTATTTGGCAAAAAAAATGAGAAAAAAAGTTCCAGTAAAGATGAAGGCAAATCAGAATCTTCGAATTCCAAACGTCCTCGTGGTCAGCAACCCGGGAGTAAGGGGCATGGTCGCACAGATCGTCCCCATCTTCCCGAGAAAGAGGAACTGGCTAATTTCCCGGAAAATCCGATATGCCCTAAATGCGGTGAAGCCTATATGCCTGATGAAAGCAAGGAAGCAGAAATCATTGAAGTTAAAGTCAAGGCTTATAAGCGTAAAATTATACGCTGTTGTATGAAGAAATGCTGTTCGTGCAAGGGGGTTCCCAATACAATCACAGCGCCAATGCCTCCCAAGGTTATCCCGAAAAGTCCATACGGAATTTCGATCTGGAAAGCAGTTCTTTTAAATAAATTTCACTACTGCCAGCCGACCAATCGTCTTCTGAATCAGTATGCAGAGCTGGGTTCACCTATTTCTCCCGGAAGCATTGCGGGTGGTTTAAAAAATCTCAAAGAGTTGTTTCAGCCTGTTTACGATGCATTTTACAGCCAGCAAATGACAGAAGACAGATTCCATAATGATGAAAGCAGTTGGAAAGTCTTTGAGAGTATTGATGGCAAAGTCGGCAATCGCTGGTGGTTATGGGTCAGTCGTTCTGCATCAGTCGTGTTTTTCCAGATTGCACCGGGCCGTGGTGCAGACGTACCGATAGAGCATTTTAAAAACATACAGCATCAAAAAATCATTGTTGTTTGTGACCGATACAGCGCCTATAAATCAATGGCAAAACAACTGGACTTTATAATTCTGGCTTTTTGCTGGGCTCATGTTCGTCGTGATTTTTTGGACGCAGGCAAAAAGTACCCGGATTTGGAAGAGTGGGTACTGTTATGGGTTGAAAAGATTGGAGAACTTTACCACATTAACAATTTGCGTTGTAAAGAATTTGATCAAAAGCTTCCC
>Ga0255390_1122_pt1 | contig 11703 bp, 12 predicted proteins | sample ANMaggSSYBR01H11_FD_182111 | JGI IMG/M metagenome (GOLD analysis project Ga0255390, IMG submission 182111) | Sediment cell enrichment communities from methane seep in Santa Monica Basin, California, United Staets - ANME aggregate JGI... | ecosystem: Environmental > Aquatic > Marine > Cold seeps >... | reverse complement strand
ATGAATAAAATTTCTTTGAGTTAGCAGTGTACCCCTTAATAATTACGATAGATCTCATACAGGCTGATAACATAAACAGAGTAATAACAATAAAATGTCCTGACTATGACAGATTATATCTTACCAAAAATATCGAAAGAGCATTTTCATGTTTTGGCGGTATTGAATCACTTGTAAATAAGGGCGAAAAGATCCTGCTAAAACCGAATTTGCTGGTAAAAGATACTGCAAGGTCAGGGATTACAACACATCCTTTTGTTGTAAAAGCTGTGGCGGATATTGTTAAGACAGCCGGAGGTTTGCCGTCGGTTGGAGACAGTCCGGCATTCGGGAGTGTCCATCAGGTTGCTGCAGCTTGCGGGTTGCTGCCTTTGCTTAAAAAAGACAATATTCCTGTTGTATCTTTCAGGGCAAACAGATCGTTTAATGATAAAATACGAATAACTGATACAGTCAGAGATTTTGATAAAATAATTAATATCCCAAAGTTTAAGGCCCACAGCCAGATGCTTTTTTCAGGAGCGGTTAAAAATCTTTTCGGGCTGGTTTCGGGAAAGGTTAAGGCTTGGAGACATTTTAAAGCCCATGCCAGTCACGAAAAATTTTCATTGATGCTTCTTGCCATTTACGAGCAGGTGCGTCCATGCTTTACCATTGTTGATGCCATAGATATTGATGATGTAATAAAACGTGCAAATGAAGCTGGTGTTTCTGCAATTATGATAGTTGGAACAAACAAGGATTCTTCCAATAGAGCTGTGGCGCTGGCAGAATCCCATAGTAGTTTGTATGCCTCTGTAGGTATTCATCCACACGATGCAAAAAACTGTTCAGAACAAGTTCTTTCATATCTAATCAAACTTGCCAAAAACAAAAAAGTCCGGGCATGGGGAGAAATCGGCCTTGACTTTAACCGAATGTATTCTCCAAGAAAAGATCAGGAAAAATGGTTTGTCAGGCAGCTTGAAAGCGCCGACGAATTAGACCTTCCAGTTATTTTTCATGAAAGGGACAGCAATGGCGGACTTCTTGAAATCCTCAAAGAAAAACATGGTAAGGAAAGAAAAGGGGTCGTTCACTGTTTCAGCGGGAACAAATCAGAATTATATCAATACATAGAGCTTGGTTTTTATATCGGCATAACCGGAATATTAACAATAAAAGGTCGAGGCGCTGAACTCAGAAAGCTTGCTCCCCTTATTCCAGCAGATCGCATACTTGTCGAGACAGATGCGCCATACCTTACACCGGCACCTGAAAAAAATCGTACTAAACGTAATGAACCGGCATTTGTTAAATCAGTCCTTATTAAACTGGCAGAAGCAAGAAAAGAAGATCCAGAATATCTTTCTGATGTTATATGGAAAAACACCTGCAAATTGTATAACCTAAAACCCTAAAACCTGCACATAGGCTTGCTCGGTTCTGTAACTGAGGTGTCTGACCCGTGTAGCATGCCGAACCTGATCCAGCAGTTTCGGCTTGACCGTCCTAACCTTTATCATGTATATCTCCTACAAATTGTTGTAGATATTTCTTGGCTTGGAAATGGCTGGATATCTTATTTATGAAACACTATCTAACACCTTCAAAGGTTTCGACACTTGGCAGTGAATTCGACTTTCAGTCATTCTGTTATAATGTCAAGGCTTTTTATCGTGCAAAATCGCCCTATTTTTCTTTTTCGCAAGCAATAATGCACGAAAACAAATCGGGCTTTTAGGCCCGCTACATCAAAGTTCGGTTTCCCTAATTGTCTAATAAACAACATGAAGGTAGAACTTTTAAGTATGATAGCAAACAAAAAAAGTTAGACTGTAATTTCACAATAATTTTGTATTAAAATTGGAGGTGACTGTGAAAAAAGATAGGTTTATATCTAACAATATAGCGTGCGATGTTTTCAGTGGGGAGACTCCTGATGGCAATCAAAAAAATGCTGTCTATTTTTACGGCTTTCCTGGGAGTACAGGGCAAACAATTGTAACTGATTTCCTTGTAAATCTTGGATTTGTTGCAATTCAACCTCATTATCCGGGTACATATGAAAGTGATGGTAAACACACCCCACAATCAGCAATTAAATCGCTTAAAGAAATTAATCAAATTGTTGAGAATTGCAAACTTAAAAATGTTAAATCATTAAAGCCAGTGCATCTATCCTCTAATATAGAAGTATGCGTTGGCAATAGTTTTGGTGCCTTTGTTGCCCTTAGAGGTGCTTCCTACTTATCAAAATTGAAAACTTTAATTCTATTGGCTCCAGCAATTTCGTATGGCGTAAACGGTAAAGGGTGCGTTATTAATGAAGACGGAGATTCGCATTATGAATATGTAAAAAGATCTAGACCTTATGCATATCGACTTGGATCAAAGGAAGAATGGTTGATGCTCTATGAAGGGAAGCTTGATTTTTTACAAAAGTCAGAGCACCCTTCCCTTGAAAGAGTAATAGGTGTCATCGGGACAAATGACTCCTCAATTGATATTAAGCGATTACGTAAATTTTTCAAAGAAGTCGTAACGTATTATGTTGGAGACAGGGTTGAAATTGACCTATTAGAAGTGCAGGGAGCAGGTCACTCCGCTAACACCTTATTGCAAAAAGATATATCAGAAAAACTCTCACGCAAAATCCTAAAAAGTGGTTTTGAAAATGACTAAAATAAGATCTACAATACCAGCAGAAATAAAAAGATCGCTTTTTATTGAGTGTGGTTTTAAATGCTCAATGCCACGGTGCGAACATGAGCAAGGCCTTCAAATACACCATATCAATGGTGATCCAAACAATAACGAACTTGAAAATTTGATTGTTTTATGTAGCGTACATCATAGTTTAGCTACAAATAACAAAATAGACAGAAAATTTTGTAAACAACTAAAACAGATTCTTGGAAGCTCAGCGCCCATCCAAAAACCATATAAAGAAACTATCCATACCAGACTTCAGTTTCTCAATAAAGCAATTGAATTAATAAGAGAAAACCCTGCATCTTACAGAAGTACCAAAATTGGCCCAATATTTCTTCATCCATCATGGTGGGGCATCAGAAGAAATAATAATATTCAGTCACCCGACTATGAGAATGAAGTCTACAATTACATTCTATCAAATTGCAAATCACGAAATCATGACATAAGAACAGCAATTCCCGCTGCAAAACGATTTAACCTATTCAAATTATTACAAATTACCAAAAATAGTTTACGACGAAAACTTTAACAGCTTGATATTACAACAAAAAATTTACTTACGAAAAACTAACAATATCAATATGTTAGACTTTCGTTTCGTGAACTTATTTAAACAAAATACAGTAATTTCAACAGGTTAAGCTGTTTTGCAGCGGGAATTGCTGACATAAGAATAGTTTTTAGAAATGTTAGCAGATATAAAGAAAAAGTAGAAAGATTTGTATCAAAAGGTGAGCGTAATAAATTTATTACTGACATTATGGATGCAATTGATTTAATATGGGGAGAAAAAGGTACAAAAGGGCCAGATATTTGTTGTGTTGATACAGGTTTTTTCAACACGGAGGTTATCTTTCATGAGGCACTGATTGTTTGCAATAGAGTTGGCCCTGAATCCCCTATAAGCGGTGGATATGGTTACTTAGACATCACTGAGGTTGAAACAGAAAGAGCCCGGTTCGATTCTGTTTTTGATACATGCTCAAGAGGGCAACAAGCAGAGCTATCAGAGTTGCGGAGGTATATCAAAGAATTATGGTAAGCTATGTTGCTGCAGGATCTTCAATATCTACTATTGATTTCGCTGCAGGATTATTTGCATATAAAATTTTTAAAAATTGTAAAATTCATATATTATTAAATGAATTTCCAGAGCTTCCTACAAATACTAGCGTTCGCCACCTTGTAAGTAGAGCTTCCCTTCCCATATGCAATTGGTCACAAGATTCTCGAGGAACTTGGAGGCAGCATTTTATTCCCTTGGAATTTATAAGAACCAAGAATGATTTTTCTCTATCTTTAATAAAATCAGTAGAGACCTATAAAAGACATCTTTTGTTAGCGGGAAATGAGTACCAAACGCACCGTATAGAGAAGCGCATTGATAAGGCTATTAAATCAATGGCTTCAGTGAGGTTTTGTAATTGGGCAGATTGGTCACTTTTGTTATCCGAATACATTTATCATGCGGTAGCCAATCAACAAATTAAGGCTCAACCGGAACTGGTGTGGTAAATTGACCCTCTTTTTGCCGTTTTCTCGTTGTTTTACAGGTAGTTATTTCAAAATCAAAAAAGTGCCATTTTTTATTCTTAATACTATCGTTAAAATATTGATATCTTAACAATGGTTTGTGTAACAGATTGATTTTATTGACCACACTGATTCCGGTTGACGGGGTTCGGTGTCACACCAGTTCCGGTTGAGCCCAAATTAAAACGAGCCTTTTTGGTAAATACAGAAAAGGACTTGTTAACGACGAGTATAGCATTCGATTTTTGAAAAGAATGTCTAAAGATTCTATGGCAAACTGTAAGCCAATAGTCCCTAAACGGGGAGGCAGGATAGAACTATCTATTAACCAAAGTGATTATTGCTTCGATAAGTTCGATAAGCTTACATCCAATGGAAACAACTTAATATTTGAAAATATACAAGCAATAAAAACTATTGCTAACCATCAAATATCAAACACTAGAATACGTTATCGTGGCCCTTTGGAAATTGGATTATTACAAGAGATGGGCAAATTAATGCACCTTCCTTGGTACTGCGAAGCTGATTTTTCGATAAAAGAATCGGATCTGTATTTAGGTAGAGAATTTATATCTCCGATATCTGTAGCCTCAAATGATAGGGTTTCCTCTGAGGCAAAAGGAGCCAATTTCAGATTGCATCCTCTCGGTTATAGCCTTTTAGAGTTTGATAATGATTGTGTATTAGCTATTCTCCAAAATATATTTAATGATAAATCAATAAATTATAGTCATTTACATGACATTCGGAGACTTCTATGGGAATTCCCTACTTCTAATCAAAAGCTCGCTAAAAATCAGAAAACTGTAACAACTTTTAGATCGAATCAAGAAAATAAGCTATTAAGAAAAATCAAAAGTAAAGAATTCTCCATTGATGATTTACCGTTAATAAATAATAGTGCTGTCTCCAATGTTGAATTGGGCAGTATTTCATGCAAATGGCTCGCTCTAATACGGGCTCTTAAAGAATTTGCATCTCCCTGCAACAAATTGGTTTTGCCTAAAATTCTGCAAAAATATTTAGTTAATTTAAATCTTATTGATCAAAACAATTATCTGCTATCTAGCTTCATAGTCGAACGAATAGGATCAGTAATATCAGTCACTATGTCATTATTAAATTCAGTGGGATTTAATTCAATTTACGCCAGAAAACTTTTAAAAGAATTTGATAAGCGCGCTAAGGAAGTTGAAGATAAAGTGTTAATTCCCCTAAATTCATCATCTTTAGATCACTGGCAAACGTCAATAGGAATTCTCATTCCAGTACTACGACAATCAACGGATTTTTATTATCAATTTGTTTCATTTATCTGCGCCAATATTTTTAAAGCCAGTTTATTTCAAACATATTTCCTTCTTGGATCTAAGGACTATATAAAGTTTATAGAGTATATTCTCGATGAACGATCATCTAAAAAATTTATTAATTATCGACCAATTCTCTGGTAATAAAACCGAACAACGCCATGCACCAGATGGGCAGGGTCGTGGCGTTTGAAACATTTGCCAAGTTTTGTGTTTAGTTGCCCTTTACAAAGGCCCGTTCAACCTGCCCACTGGTGATGGCGGGGCGTTCCTTGATATATTGACAAGTCGAACAATTTATGTCATAAGAGATATATGCCACGCAGATCAAGAATAGATGCGGGACGGAGTTCGGGACGTTCATTAGTTTATAAGTTGACAGGGCGCTTGAACTATGGTGTCGAGCCTTTACTTTGTGGGCGAAGACCGATACGTTTCGTGAAGAAACAGACGAATGCAGCGAAACGTCCTGTCGGAGTATGGATGGCGGCATGTAAAGAAGGAAGTGCAGATTAAATTGCGGTTTTTTATCATATTTTATCTTTTACCCATTCATACCAATTATGACACTCTTTACTTAAAAAATTCCTCATTTCCTTTTTTTCTTTGTTATTAGTACATCTTTTTTTCCATTCTTCTAAAATATATCCAAAGCTTTCTCCAGGAACATCAGTAGCCCAATCTTTGAATTCTGATCCTGAGTCTTCTTCGTATTGATATATTCCTTTTAAAATTCCCATACAGTAAAACTTGGCTTCCTGATGTATTTTTAAATCAAACAATCTATACAGCTCTTGAAGGAATGGCTCTAATGATTCTTCAAACATTTCTAATGCCATATCCTCTGGTGAAGCATAACCATCCGTTTTTGTACCTGCACGATCCCACAATTCATGAACATCAATCCCATCCAATGCGTCAAAAACTTCGTCGCAAACCGCTTCAACATCAACATTCCTAAATAATTCTTCAGCTAATTCGACAATTCTCTTTTTTAGTTTTTTGTCAGTTTTGGCGATTTGCTTCAGAATTTCTAAAGCCTCACTTGGTGATATCTTATTGAATATGTCGTTTTTCATAATTCTTTATGGAACCGTCTTGTTGGGAGGTCATGGTTCCTCGTCATCAGTCATATACTCCCACATTTCATTTTGATGCAACCAGATGGGATCTGCGTTCCTTCGGATGAACTCGTCCACATCCATGCCGTCGATGGTTGGCGGTCGCTTGACTCGCTTCTGCTTCCCATTGATGAAGATAGTCATGTATTCTTTCTGCCGGCGTTTCTTTTCTGCCTTTTCAGCGGCAGTGAGTTTTCTTTTGCGCTTTGCCATGATGGATACCGAAATGAGCGGTTTCTGGAGCAGCGAAGCTGCGGAAAAAATCCGCTCGATTGAGTTGTGTACGCCCGGCATGGGCGTGAACTTATGGGTGAAAGTCCCCTATACGTGAACTCTGTTAATGTGCTGAACACATTAACAAAAGTATTAACCGAAGGCAAGGGCGGAATCGTGAGAGACCGTCTGAAGGAAGCCGGAGTGCAAAGCTATGAGCCGACGAACAGAAACAGCATACAAGGCCGAGTCTCTGGGTAAGTTACCACAACATAACGAAGCCCTGGGTTCAGAAGATACGGTAAATGCTGCGGTTGCATAGACAGTTCACGTTCTTATCCGGGGAGACCTGCTCGACGTGGGGCCGTTCAAGAGAAAAAATACCTCTCCCTACAAAAAAACACATCTTTTTTCGCTTGCCCTCTCCATCTCGCACCAGCACAGCCTCGCTTTATTGTCACCTTTTTTCGCTCCCGTTATTTCTTTCATATAGGTTCGTGATCAGCATTTTACTGATCCACACCAGTCACCCATCCGGATCAAGACAATTGTGCTTTAAGCGCAATGCTTAACGCACGGCCCCTGGTCTTCGGACCCCAGAAAATCTTCGGTGCCATACCGTGTTCAATTTGAAAACAGAGGAATTAATTAAGATTTTGGTTGCGCGTATCAAAACGGCTGAAAAGAAACAGAAATAGCTAATGAACCTTTTTATCCAATGCACATAGGCTTGCTCGGTTCTGTAACTGAGGTGTCTGACCCGTGTAGCATGCCAAACCTGATCCAGCAGTTTCGGCTTGACCGTCCCAACCTTTAACATGTATATCTCCTGCAAATTGTTAATAGATATTTCTTGGCCTGGAAATGGCTGGATATTTTATTTATGAAACACTATCTAATACCTTCTAAGGTTTCGACACTTGGCAGTGAATTCGACTTTCAGTTTTTCTATTATAATGTCAAGAATCTTTATTCCGCAAAATCGCACAATAAAACCCTCAGTAGGGGATTTCATCGTGCAAAATCGCTTTATTTTTCTTTTTCGCAAGCAATAATGCACGAAAACAAATCGGGCTTTTAGGCCCGCTACATCAAAGTTATGATGATATTAAGCGTTTTCTTCCACTAATCATTGTTATTACTTTTGTTATTTTTCTTGCTATTAATATTAACAAATGGCATAGTCTATTTGTCAAGTAAAAAATACAAAGGAGATGACAAATGGACGGATATAATCATATATCATTTAGGCGAGAATGGGAAATTACAGTAGATTCTGCCTGCTTGCTTGGTGAATGCCATGCTCTTGTGCATGCCCTAACAGATATTCCTCTACTGCCGGAATACAGACAAAGGCTATTAAATGTTTCGCTTAGAAAAGGGGCTCAAGCAACTACAGCAATTGAAGGCAACACACTCAGTGAAGAAGAAATTGAAAGGTTGCAGGAAGGTTGGAGCTTGCCGCCAAGTAAAGAGTATTTACAAATTGAGGTAAATAATATCCTATATGCCTTTAACACATTGCTTAGCGAGATAGTAACAGAGGATAAGGTATGCATTATAACCCCTGATCTTATAAAAGATTTTCATCTCATGATCGGAAGGGGTTTGGGGGAATATTTCGATGCAATTCCTGGGAGGTTCAGAGATGATAGGCGTCATGTTGGGCCGTATTTGCCCCCTGAACATAAATATGTGCCTGAACTTGTTTCAAAACTTTGCATTTGGCTTGAGAGGGAATTTCACTATAAAGAAGGACAAGATTTTTCCACAGCCGTTGTTCAGGCAATCATTACCCATATTTATATTGAATGGATTCATCCTTTTGGGGATGGCAACGGTAGGACAGGTCGATTGTTGGAGTTTTACATTTTATTAAGAGCTGGACTTCCTAGTATTGTGTCTCATATTTTGTCAAATTTTTACAATTTAACACGCTCTGAATATTATAGGCAGATAGATAAAGCAAGAAAAAAGAGAGACTTGACTGAGTTTATTGGATACGCATTGCAAGGTTTTCGAGATGGGCTTAAAGAAAATTTGAATATCATCCAAGAAAGCCAATTTTCAATTTTTTGGCAACATTATATATATAAAACATTTGCAGATTTAAAATATACAAAAAAAGGAGCGTTTAAGCGAAAACGTGCTTTGATGTTGCAAATGCATCTTAATAAGGAATTTACAGTGGATGAGATTTTAGAATTATCACCAGATATTGCAAAAAAATATGCAACATATGGCAGGGCAACAGTTTTACGTGATTTAAAAGAATTGCAAGAGCTGAATCTTCTCAGGAAAGTAGGTCGAAATTATACTGCTAATACAAAAATATTAAAAGCTATGATGTCAAGTAAGAAGTCATAACAAATCACTGGAGCCAACGGAAGACGCTGGTTCATCTATATCTATAACAAAGCCGTCCTTTCTTCCTGATGATTGGTTTTTAAAATGTGGGATTGATATTAAACCAAACCTACAAGAAGAAGCTCAAAAAATAATTCGGACAGAAATTTGTCAAAGCTTGAATTGTGAATTAATGCTTGACAATTAAGCCGCTATTTTTTAGCAAAATCAGTAAGGGCAAAGCGTGGGGAATTGAACCGCAAAAGCGAGCGCATTCCCCGTAGTTTGTCTAAGCAAAAACTAAGATCCAGCTTATGCGGAGCTGTAGCTTCAATAAAGATAAAAAAAGTAAAAAGCCAATTTGAAAAAATTAATTCACAATTCAAGCTTAATGACACCAATTATTCATTCCACCTTCCTGAAATCTTCTTAATCTTTATCGTCTCCATGAATTAATTATAGGAAGGGTGTTATATTTGAGGAAAGATTTTTTGCTTTTTAATGGATTTGTGATATATGTAATCAGAACTAATTGACGCTGGATTGGCCTTTGGCAAGATATAAAAAGTTCAGGGCTAACATTGCCTGAAGCTGTGATGCATAGTTGGGGAAGTTATTTCGTCCCCGTTCCTAAAACATATCTCAAATAGTGGAGGATTCGATATGCCAATATTCATGTTGTTTGGAAAATATTCCACAAAGGCATTAAAGGGAATCAGTTCCGAAAGAACGGATAAAGCGGTTGATCTGATCAAAAAGAATGGCGGAAAAGTTATATCTATGTATGCTGTGATGGGAGAACACGACCTTGTTCTTACCTTGGAGTTTCCTGGCTCTGAGAATGCCATTGCCGCATCTGTTGCATTAAACAAACTGACAGGAATCTCATTTAAAACATCGCCTGTAGTAGAAGTTGAAAAGTTTGATAAGTTAATTTCTGAGGCAAAAGATATTTGAGGTTCAGGAAATCTCACTTAATAAGGTCTCACTAAAACGCCACCGATTGATAGTTTAAGATATGCCTATCCGGTTGATACAGGTTGATTATCTTTAATACCTTGAAATTACGGCGTTTACGATGGTTTTTTAAAACAGATCATTGTATGGCTAAAAATTGGCGCTCTCTGATATCGTCAATACAGTTTGATCGTGACGGTCAATGCATTTAAACTTAGGACTAATGATTTTGGGAACGATAAAACTTAAACGTTGCTCGAAATTTACAATAAATCTCTGAAATGCTTAATAGCCAATGCTTTTGACGATAAAGCCTCTTCACTATCCTGAAAATAATGAAGAGCGGAAGAAACGACCTCTTTGCAGCGTATCCACGCTGAGATCTCGAATCGTTGACAATTGTTTTGGATCATAGGAAGGCTGGAAATATAACAACGTATGGGTAACGAAGTCATAATTCTGATATTTGAGGCGATGGTGGTTTATTTTCTGGTCCTTTGGACCCACTCGTTGCGTCACCGCTTCGGTCTCGTGTGTTTTTACGCACTGATCGGCGGGCTCACCGCTATCATGTCTTGGGTGACTGATGCAGGAGTGATTATTCAAGCGGCCGGAATTACTTTCATGGTCGGATCAACAGTTTTCTATACTTCACTGCTATTGGGGATTTTCGTCGTTTATGTTTTTGATGGTCCCAAAGCAGCCAGGATTGCCATTTTCACCGTGGTTGGAGTTTCTATTATGGTGCCGCTAATAGCTGTAGTTCTGCATTATCAAAATAGTATCTCTGGTAATACTCCACTTGTTGCCGTACCGTTGCCAAGTCTCCGTATCAATACAGCCTCTGTGGTTGCAACTTTGCTTGATCTTATTTTTTTAGCTATTGCATGGGAGTATCTTGGAAAACCTAATCTTAAGATACGGCTTTGGCTTCGTGTCTTTCTAACCCTGCTCGGAGTTATGTTGTTGGACGTGATTCTTTTCGCAACCTGTGCCTTTGCAGGTAACCCCGATTATTTAAGCATCATACAGGGGACCCTTATCAGTCGAATCCTTATCTCAGCCTTTGCCTTACCATTCTTGTATGGCTACTTGCATTGGCAAAGCAACAAAAAGGGAATTCAAATTGAAAACCGACCTGTTCTTGCTATTCTGAAACAGGTTGCTGAAATCGAGATTGAACTTGCAGATGCACAGCACGAAATCGAGAGACGGATAAAGGCGGAAAAAGAACTGGGCAAGGTTGTACATGACCTCCAAAAAGCCCTTTCAGAAGTAAAGACCCTTCAGGGAATTTTACCTATTTGCTCTCATTGTAAAAAGATAAGAGACGATAAAGGCTATTGGAAACAAATTGAATCTTATATTCGCGATCACTCTGAAGCCGACTTCAGCCACAGTATATGTCCTGAATGTGCAAAAAAATTTTATCCTACGATATTTACGACGGAGGAATAGAGCCCTTTTTGCGGCAATCGAGTTAAAGCCATGAATGTTATCAACCGTGTAAAAATAAAGCCTGG
>Ga0255390_1112_pt1 | contig 12045 bp, 11 predicted proteins | sample ANMaggSSYBR01H11_FD_182111 | JGI IMG/M metagenome (GOLD analysis project Ga0255390, IMG submission 182111) | Sediment cell enrichment communities from methane seep in Santa Monica Basin, California, United Staets - ANME aggregate JGI... | ecosystem: Environmental > Aquatic > Marine > Cold seeps >... | reverse complement strand
GATTTGTCTGACCGGTGTGACCATCATTGAGTTTTGTATAGATAAGCTGGTCTCCAACACTTTTAGCACAGTTCAAAAAAACCGCATCAAGACAGGCCGGGTCAACATGCGGCTTATATTTAGAAAAATCATCTCTGTATGATTCTATTATTTCCGATTGAACTTTGAAGGTTTCCAGCATCGATCCTGATTCATTGAAAGTTTTAACACATTCAGGCATTCCTCCGATGAAGAAATATCTGCGCAATTCTTCAAGGAGCATATTTTGAACCCGCTCATCCACTGTGCCCGGATGTTTAAGAGATTCTTCGGCTAATGACTCTCCGCGAATTGCATTGAGATACTCGTAGAATGACATGGGGTAAATTTGCATGTATTGAACTGAGCTTTCCAGAATGAATGATCAGCTTTGTAATGTGATTGCGCATATGAAGACATGTCTTGCATAACTCTTGACATATGTTAGAATTTGACTATAATTACGCAAATGAAATATCGAGGTGGAAAGACAGAACAGATACTGAAACTCATTCGCATTTCAGGTGTTGTGAGCACAGCTGAAGTGCGCTCTCACGGTATTCACCATGAGTACCTGCGGCAGATGTGCGGCAGGGGAGAAATTGTTCGCGTGGGTAGAGGGCTGTATAGTCTACCAAATCCCGACGTTACAATTAACTATGGACTGATGCTGGCAACAAAGACCGTTTCCAGGGGAGTAATATGTCTGCTCTCTGCACTTCGCTTCCACGAGATTGGGACACAAGCTCCACATGAAGTCTGGATCGCTCTTGACCGAAGGGCCGCACGGCCGCGAATCAGGCACCCCAAAATGCGGATCGTTCGATTTTCTGGTATGGCTCTCACTGAGGGGATCGATGAGCACATGATCGAAGGTGTACAGACCAGAATATACAACCCTGCCAAAACGGTGGCAGATTGCTTCAAGTACCGTAACAAGATCGGACTTGACGTTGCACTGGAGGCCCTTCGCGAAGTTCTACGTGATAGAAAGTGTTCAATAGATGAACTATGGAGATATGCTAAGATCTGCCGAGTGACGAATATCATGCGTCCGTATATTGAAGCAATCGTATGACCAGAGGCAAACCATCAAACGTTGCGGCATCTGTTCGTCAGAGACTTCTTAAAATAATCCGTGAAACCGGAGATGACTCGAACCTTGTCTGGACGCGCTATGCGACTGAACGGTTCCTCTACCGCCTTTCCGTCTCGGAGTATGCTGGTGATTTCATACTCAAGGGAGCCATGCTATTCAGGGCTTGGACGGGGCAGTCATACAGGCCAACAGTGGATATGGACTTACTTGGCCACGGCGAGGATTCCAGAGAGCGGCTTGCGAGAATGTTCCAGAACGTGTGCGAAATTGATGTCGAACCTGATGGTCTGATGTTCGATGTCAACACCATGGAGGTTATTCCAATCCGTGAAGAGCAGGAATACAAGGGAAAGCGGGTTAAGTTAACAGCATTCCTTGGAAAGGCTCGTATTCCCGTTCAGGTAGACGTTGGGTTTGGCGACGTTGTTACACCAGAAGCGAGGAAGATCAGCTATCCGGTGCTTCTGGATTATCCTGCCCCGAACATTCGAGCATACCCACGCGAGACGGTCGTTGCAGAGAAGTTTCAGACTATGGTCATCCTGGGAATCGCAAATAGTCGAATGAAGGATTTCTATGACTTGTATGTGCTGTCGCGAGAATTTGCGTTCGACGGTGATACGCTTGTCCGGGCGATCAAAGCGACTTTCAAGAGACGCAAGACAGTTATCCCGATCGAGCCACCGCAGGCCCTGACGGATGAGTTCGGCCGCGACGAAATGAAATCGATCCAATGGAACGCTTTCATTCGCAAAAGTGGCCTCGAAGAACGTATACCTGAACTCCTTGAACTGCTTTCGCATCTAAGAGACTTCCTGTTGCCTCCTATGAAGGCAGCTGCTGGAGACGGATCTTTCCAATTGAGCTGGGCCAGGGGTGGCCCCTGGAGTTGATGTTGTTAGCAAAGTAGAAACAGGCAGAGTAGCAAATAGAGTTCCTCGATGATTGGACGTGATAAACGGAATTCATCAATAGCAGATAAAAGATAGTCAGTTTGTCTGATAGTTCAGCTGCGTTTTTATCGAAATGCGGCAGTGAGTACGGAGCCTGTCTTTAAACTCACGGAGATGCAGGGGATTCAGGACGGTTGAGGACTTACGAATACTTCAAAGAATTGAAATACATAGAGTACATAAGTGTACTAAATTAGTTCCATCAGGTTTCATCCCGGATATCCAGTTCGAGATTCTTCTATAAGGGTATTAAATCCTGCCGAGCGGCATTATATAGAGAGGCTCTTCTATCCTGGTCATCTGGATCGCCTGTCTTAAAATCAGATCGCTGAAGGATCCGATTGCGCATGTCCCGATCTTTAAGGCGTAAGCCTGAAGGTATACATTCTCGGCTGAATGACCTAGATCCATGCACACGTAACGTTCCCGGCCGCGATCTCCGTATTTATCGGTACACCTTTCGAAAATGGCTGACCACACAATAGCCGCTGCCGCAGTCTCGAAATGGATCTGATCGAACGCTGAATAGCTGAGTTCCTCCCAGTGATTCTCACTTGCTATACGCACGAGCTCATGGGTTTCTGATTTGTACCAGTAGATTCCGGGATCGAGATCAGTCACGTTTCGAACAACCAGATATAGCTCCAGAGGGTATAATGCCCCGGCCGAAGGAGCTGTTCTGAAACCGCCACGCAGAAAGTCCGGCCCGTTCTCGATCTGGTAGGTCAGTCCATAGGCAGACCACAGTAGCTGCGAAACCTCAGCGATAGTCAATGGCGAGTCCTCATAGATACGAAGAGACCGCCGGTTCTGCATGGCCTCCTCCACTGACACATCACTTGATAACCGGGGCTGAGGTAATACAACCACCGGACCCTCCGGATGTTCTTCCGGTAATGAAGCCAGAATGGAGTCCGTTCTGGCATCAATCGCTTCAAGGAGCGTATTCCAACGGCTATCTGATTGGAGGATAACAAGATCTTCGTCTTCCTCCAGCCACTGCTTTTCGATAAGATTGCTGTTGACAGCTTTTTCGAGATAATCGAACGCCAGATTGGAGTTCTCGCAACGGGCGGCTGCACAAGCAGCGTAATAGTAATCAAAAGCATCACCATCTTCGATCTGAAAAGCTTGCTGGTACAGTTCCATTGCAGCTTGATAATCCGAGTCCCATAGCTTGCTAGAGGCTTCAGCTATGAGCTGGTCATACTCCTCTGCAAATACAGCGTTAGATAAGAATGAAAGCAGAAAGAATACATAAACCACCTTGTTCATCATCGGAATCTCTCCTTCATCACAATGAGCACGTATCGTAAAGACAATTCGAAAAATTGTCAATTCTCGCCCGTAAGTCCCCCACCTGTTTTCACCCAGAGTATACCACCCCATCTTCTCAGTTGTTTTCCGTTTCCAGATTCGATTGAGTAAGGAACATTTCATCATTTTGATAATCGGATATATTCATTCCTGATTAGTGAACCGGCTGACCATTGCGAGACCTTCGGCAGCCGGATAGTCCTTAGACTGAACTGTTGAAATGACCGGGAGGTTGATGATGTGTATTATTCCGTCAGCCCTCATCCTGCTGCTTGTACCTGCGGGTTTTCTGGGTCCAGTGGATATTCAGATACCGGAGGAATGGACCGTTGATTGCCATGCTATAGATGAATCGGGAAGGCTGCTTGTAGGCTGCAGTAGATGGAATAGCGATGCTCACATTCACGAAGTCATCATACTGGTTGCAGGAGAAAGCATTGACACCATCCAGGTGAACGATGAGAGAATAATAAGTTTGAGTTCGCTTTGTGCTACCAGTGATGGAGGCTATCTGATAACCTGCCCTGTTGACCTTCGGTCAATGCTAACTGCTGCAGCTCGTTTATCGCAGTCAGGTTCAGTGGAGTGGTTCACTTCGACCGGGCATGAACTGGAAGTCAATATAGGTAACTCAAATGCATTCGCTGAACTTCCGGGTGGAGGTTTAATAATGGGGGGCAATCTGTCACGTGGTTCAGGATGGGAAAGCTACCAGATTCTCCTGATGGATGAGCAGGGCTCCTTATTGATGGAGTTGGAGGGGGATCTGGACGAAGAAGTAGAAGATGTACTGGCTGACAATGAGGGTTTTCTTCTTGTTGGAGAGATGCCTGGATCGGATCAGACGCAGGCTTTTGCAAGGCGATTCAGTCTGGAAGGGGATATGATCTGGGAGCTTTGCTGCGACCCAGGGATGTTCTCGGGTTTCGACTGCGCTGCTGCAGTTAATGACGGATACCTGATGGGCGGGACTGTTTCTCCCTGTGAAGGGCCCATGTCGGGACTGGTTGTGAGGGCGGATGCTGCAGGAAATGAAGCCTGGAGAAATATTGTACAACCCGACAGCGGTTATCAGCAGGTTTATATCCGGTCGTTGATGGAGATAGATGAAGGTTCGGTTCTGGCCGGGGGCTTCTGCGTTGCGGATAATGCTCCGAGGAACACCAATGATGCGCTGATCGTTTTTCTGGACAGCGATGGCTCGGAGCTGGAGAGGGAAATATTTAAGATTCCGGGACAGAACCATGAGGAGTTCTTCGGATTATATAAGGACGCAGAAGGGAATGTTTCAGTCTACTGCATGTGCAGGGGGGAAGCTTACAACAAACGTTACTTTGTTATGGAACTCTGAAGAACTGCTTAAGAACAAAAGAAAGTATGCGGAGAAAATCGGGGATGATAACGGAAACAGAAATACATGAACCTTGCAATTCATGGAGTTACACTCCATATTTACAACCATGATACACAGAAGAATAACTGAAGAGCTGCAAAGCAGGCTGAAAGAGGTCCCGGCGGTGGTGCTACTGGGACCAAGACAGACAGGCAAGACTACTCTCGCCCTGAGCCTGGCGGGTAAATGCCCTTCCATATATCTCGATCTGGAATCTGAACAGGATAAAGCCAAACTTGCAGAGGCGGAATTGTATCTGGGCATGCATACCGATAAACTTGTCATTCTTGACGAGATCCATCGGGCTCCGGATCTGTTTCCAGTTTTAAGAGGTATGATCGACCGCTCAAGAAAACCCGGGATGTATCTGCTTCTGGGATCAGCATCACTGGAAATGCTCCGGCAGTCGGGGGAAACACTGGCCGGACGGGTCAGCTACATGGAACTCGATCCGCTGGATGTTCTGGAAACTTACACTGATGGTGGTAATTCTGATCCTCTCTGGCTGCGCGGCGGTTTTCCCGACAGCTATCTGTCAAAGAGCGATGAAGCCAGCCTCAGATGGAGAAGAGACTTCATCAAATCCTATCTGGAGAGGGACATTCCACAGTTCGGCCCCAGGATCCCCGCTGAAAGATTGCGCCGGTTCTGGACGATGCTTGCTCATAACCAGGGAGGGTTGCTGAATACAACGGCTCTCGCCAGAAACATGGGAGTGGACGTTAAAACCGCTTCAGGGTACATTGATCTGCTTGTTGACCTGCTCCTTGTCAGAAGACTCCAGCCCTGGTTTAAAAACACTCGAAAGCGACTGGTTAAATCCCCTAAGGCTTATGTTCGGGACAGCGGCATTGTTCACGGGCTGCTGGCAATAGAAAACATGGAGTCTCTATTTTCGCATCCTGTTGTGGGAATGAGCTGGGAGGGTTTTGTGATCGAGCAGCTTCTCTCAGTGATCTCGGATAGAGCCGAACCATACTTCTACCGAACCTCTACCGGGGCTGAAGTAGATCTGTTGCTTGTTTTTCCCGACGGGGATAAATGGGCCATTGAAATAAAGAGAAGCCTTTCTCCCAAACCGGGAAAGGGGTTTTACCACTCCTGTGCTGACATTCAGCCTGCAAAAAGGTTTATCGTTTATCCAGGCAGTGAAAAGTATCCCATAAACGCTGATATTCAGGCGATATCTCCTGTGGAGCTATGTAGTAAACTGAAAAACTCTCTGTGAATTGAACCCTGCAAATCGGGGAATACTACTCCATGTTTTACAAGGATAAGTCAGGTGAAGTCTGATAAACCTGAAAGCTTTGTCGGTGCTCGGAATATGTGGAGATTATGTTACCTTGTGCCAAGGATAGATGTTTGCCATAGTATCCTTGATGGAAGGATGAATCATGGATATGCTTGAGAAGCTGATAGCTGATTTCCAGTATTGGCCTCTTCCTGCAGTAAGTCCAAGAAGTGCGACTACGTCTCCTGTTGGAAATATGGCTTCGGTAGTAATCGGCATGCGTCGATCCGGGAAAACGTATCTTCTATTTCAGGAGATACAACGCCTTTTGAATTCAGGCGTGGAACGTAACCGGATTCTGTATGTGAACTTCAAGGATGATCGCCTTCAGCCGCTTGATCATGATATTCTAAACCGAACGCTGGAAACATTCTACAGAACGGCTCCTGAGGCGCGGTCAGAAGGCGCATACCTGTTCCTCGATGAGATTCAGGCAGTAGAAGGCTGGTCCCGGTTCGCCAGGCGGGTACTCGATACGGAGACCGCAAGGCTTTATATATCGGGCTCCTCTGCGAAGATGCTCTCGAAAGAGGTCGCAACCGAGTTCCGCGGCCGTGGGTTCGCGATCGAGTTGCTGCCCTTCAGTTATGAAGAGGCGCTGTTGTTTGCTGATATCGATGTTCCGGATTCGATACCCGGCTCACGGCATCGGTCCAGGCTGGAAACTGCGTTTCTGAACTACCTGCGCATTGGTGGTTTTCCGGACGTGCAATTACTGGATGAGATGGAACGTATCCAGGTACTGCAGGATTATGTTAAGCTGGTTCTGCTTCGCGACATCATCGAACGCCATCAGGTGCGAAATTTGCATGCAGTAAACTACTTCTCCAGAGCTCTTCTCCGGTCATCCGGTTCTCTGGCGTCTGTGAATAAAATGGCAAAGGATCTTCGGTCGCAGGGCGTTGCAGTCGGCAGGGACACTCTTTATGAACTGCTCGATCACTTTGTCGATGCTTTTCTGCTGTTCACTGTGCCTATCTTCAGCAGGTCACTTCGCGTTCAACGAACCAACCCCAGGAAAATCTACGCCATTGATCCGGCGCTGTTCTACGCGATGTCTCCGGCCGGTGTGTCAAACCGTGGGGCAAGGCTGGAAAACGCGGTTTATATTGAACTAAGGCGTCGCGTGCGAGCAAGCCGTGAGGGAACCATCTCGTATTACCTTACGAAGGCCGGGCATGAGGTTGATTTTGTGGTAGGAGACACAACGACTGGAAATGCTGCTCACCTGCTCCAGGTCTGCGCAGACATAGCTCACTCTGCAGCAAGGGAACGTGAAGTTCGTGCTTTGAAGGAAGCAATGGCTGAGCTTGGTCTAAATGAGGCTGTACTGGTTACGATGTTCGATGATGAGACCATTCCAGTGGAAGGCGGCGTGATCAGAGCGGTACCCGCATGGTCGTGGATGCTTGGCGTGAAGTAAAAAATAGAGGCTGCAGCTTTATGAGAACTGTTCACTATGTCCTGGAACAGACGCTGCTGGCGGATTAGTGAACTTGTATCCGTTAATATTGTTCTTTTGATTGACACCTGCAGCATGAACGGATATTATGTCTTTAAGACAACCGTTCTGTAAGGGGTTTAATCTGGAGTGGCATGCCGAATAAGGAAATCGTAGCGCTGGAGAAGAAACTGGAAGGGCTCAGGCTGGAAACTCCCGGTTCAGAACTTGTGGTTGTGCTGAACAACCTTGCTTACGCCTGTCTGCATTCGGATCCTCGAAGAGCGGAAGGATGCGCTTTGGAAGCAAGGGATCTTGCAGAGAAACAGAAGCTTTTTGTCGAGCAGGCTAAAAGCTGCAGAATGCTTGGTACAATCAATCTCGAAGCGGGGAACTTTACTGAGGCAATGTCATGTTGCCGAAAGTCCATGAAGATCTATGAGGAACTCGGAGACAAGGACGGGATGGCAACTGTCCACGGGACTCTGGCTTCCACTTACAGGTCTCAGGGTATGATTGACAAGGCTCTTGAACATTACCACGAGTCTCTCAGGCGGGAACAGGAATGTGGCGCAAGTAAAGATGATCTTGCTCTTTGCTACCTTAATATAGGCGCATGCTACAGTGGCATTCACCGCCTGGATCTGGCGCAGTCATCCTATGAGTTCGCGCGGGAGATCTGGGAAGAATCCGGTGACCGCATGAAACTGTCATACCTTTACCACAACATAGGTACTGTCTATGGAGAAAAGGAAGAGCTGGACAAGGCTCAGGAGTACTTTCAGAAGGCTCTTGATATCAGGGAAGATCTGGGAGACAAAAAAGGTACCGCAAGTACTCTGGCCAATCTGGGAAGTCTGCATAATAACCTGGGCGACAAAAAATCATCTCTGGACTGTTTCATCAGAAGCCTTGAACTGTATGAGGAAATTGACAACAGGAGAGGAATCGCGAGAATATGCGGCAATATCGGCGGGATATACACCGTCATAGGACGTCTCGATGAAGCTGAAAGATTTGCCAGGAGAGGCCTGGAGATATCAAAGGAACTTTCGATAAAGGATGTGGAAATCTTCTGCCTGGATAAGATAACGAACCTGTACGAAGCAAAAGGGGATCTGCAGAAAGCACTTCAGCACTCCAGAGAACTGAAAACTTGCCTGGAAGAACACCTGAACGAAAAGAGCCTGGAAAAGATAGCGGGGCTGCAGGTGCAGTTCGAAACCGAAAAGAAAGAGAAGGAATCGGAGATCTACCGCCTGAAGAACGTTGAGCTTTCTGCGATGAACGATGAACTTCGTGATGCTCTTGCTCATGTGAAGGCACTTCAGGGGATGCTTCCTATCTGTGCTTCGTGCAAGAAAATCCGTGATGATGATGGTTACTGGCAACAGATCGAGACCTATATCTCCGAACACTCAGACGCAAAATTCTCCCACGCTCTCTGCCCTGAATGTATGATCAAGCTCTACGGCAAAGACTTTACACTGGAGAACTGAAGGGCTTTCCTGCTGGCAGGGTGTCTTCCTGATTGAGCCTGCCTAGTTTTAAAGAATACCGGCATATACCGTAACTATTCCACCGGGAGAATTAAGCATAAACAGCATCTCCAGGAATATCGGTCTTGATAACAGAACTGTCGTCAGGTATTTGCACATGCTGCAGGAAACGGATTTGCTTTTACGGTACAAATCAGACATATTGTAACCACTTGTGAATATATGGTGACTATATGTCTGGGGATAAAATGATTGAGAGCTATGAGAATATTTTCCGTAAGCACGGCGGCCAGCTTCGTATGGCTGAGGCTATAAAGCTCGGAATTTCTCGATATATGCTTTATTCTCTGAGGGATAGAGGTGTCATCAGGCAGGTCAGCAGAGGTATCTATCGACTGGCCAAGCTGCCCCCGATCAGTGCCCCCGATCTGGTTACAGTGAGTCTTCGCTTTCCGAACGCTGTTATTTGTCTGATTTCTGCTCTGGCATATCATGATATCACAACTCAAATTCCACATTTTGTTTCGGTTGCTGTTCAGAGGAATTCGCGACTGCCATCACTTGATTACCCTCCAATAGAACCGCATAGATTCTCGAGTGAAGCCTATAGCGCAGGCATTGAAGAGTATATCATCGATGAAGTGTCAGTTAAAGTATACAGCCCCGAGAAAACACTCGCTGATTGTTTCAAGTTTCGCAACAGAATTGGAATGGATGTGGTACTGGAAGCGCTGAGACTTTACATGACAAGAAGAACACTAAACACGGAGAAACTGATTAAATATGCTGGAATATGCAGAGTCGAAGGAGTTATGCGTCCGTATCTGGAGGCATTAGTATAAACACTCCACGAATGTTCCGGCATCGGTCCGACAACGCCTTCTTAACCTTGCCAGGAAAAAACAGCGACCATTCACCGAGTTGCTTCAATACTATGCCATGGAAAGGTTCCTGTACCGATTATCCGAATCTATTCACGCGGCTCGCTTTGTTCTCAAGGGAGCTATGATGATGCAAATTTGGCGCATGTCTGAATTCCGCCCGACAAAGGACATCGACGTGCTGGGAAGAACAGCCAGCAATGAAGCCGGAATTTTAGCACAGATCAGGGAAATCCTAGTCACAGATGTTCAAGCGGATGGGCTTTCCTTCGACCCGGACACCATTATAGCTGAAAGAATCACACAGGAGGCAGAATACAAAGGAATCAGGATTCTTTTCCGTGGAGTACTGGATAATGCCAGGATTAAAATGCAGCTGGATATAGGCTTCGGTGATGTCGTTTATCCGGAACCCCGGAAATTGAATCTTCCGACTTTATTGGATTATCCATCTCCGAAGCTTCTCTGCTACAGCATGGAAAGCACTATTGCCGAAAAATTCGAAGTACTTGTCAAACGTGGCATATTGAATAGTCGCATGAAAGACTTCTATGATATTTGGGTATTATCAAGACAATTCAATTTTCGCTTAACTCCGTTAGCTGAGGCCATCCGATTAACCTTCAGCAAGCGTGAAACGATATTACCATTTGAGATTGAGGCTTTCAGCGAATCTTTTGCAGAAGCAAAGCAGGCACAGTGGACGGCATTCCTGAAAAGAACTCGACAGGATCATATCCCTTCATCATTCAGTGAAATCACCGGCGCAATAAGGACATTCCTTTTACCAGTAGTCAAAGTTGTTCTCTCAGAGAAGAAAGAGAGTAATAACTGGATTGCCGCGGGTCCCTGGTCATGATTAAAAGTAAGGAACATGCTTGTATAGGGGACGTGAAGTTCGTGCTTTGGAGGAAGCAATGGCTGAGCTTGGTCTAAATGAGGCTGTACTGGTTACGATGTTCGATGATGAGAGAGTTGCAAATCAGGAGAATTTTTACCAAGAAATATAGAGTTGACGATACTAATTTTCATGGTATACTATTGTCATGATTGATATGATTGAAAGGTCAGAATACAAGAATCGCTTGCTTAAAGCTGTTAACCGTTCTCCGGTAACAATCCTTCTCGGACCGAGACAATGCGGTAAAACCACTCTTGCCAGGGAAATATGGAAAAAACTCGGTGGGACTTATCTAGATCTGGATACCACCGGTGATATTACAAGGCTTCAGAATCCCGAGCTATTTCTTAAATCTCTAAAAGGACTTGTTGTAATTGATGAGATTCAGCAGATGCCTTCCCTTTTCAGGATTTTGAGGCCTTTGGCAGACAGATATGAAATCCCGGCGAGATTTTTACTTCTTGGAAGCGCTTCTCCTGAAATAATCAGGGGTGTTTCGGAAACACTTGCTGGACGAGCAGAATTCATTGATCTGTCTGGTTTCAACCTGGGGGAAATTGGAATCAGTGAAACAGAGAAGCTCTGGTTCAGGGGAGGTTTTCCCAGGTCATTTCTAAGCGGAGATGACGATTCCTCACGAGTGTGGCTGGAGAATTTCATTCGAACATTTCTGGAAAGGGATCTTCCTCAATTGGGATTCCCGGTAAATCCTGTTGAAATGAGACGCTTCTGGATGATGCTTGCTTCCGGACAGGGTCAGATTGTTAATAATTCATCCCTCGCCAGATCCATGGGAAGATCCTATAAGACGATTCAGAAACATCTGGATGTTTTTGAAGGCGCGTACATGATCAGAAGACTGTGCCCGTGGTTTAACAACACGAAGAAACGTCTGGTTAAATCATCAAAGGTATTTATCCGGGATTCCGGGATTCTTCACAATCTGTTGCATATTGATTCCATCTATGCTCTAAAAGGGCATTCAATTGCAGGGTTTTCCTGGGAAGGTTTTGTGCTTGAGCAGTTCTTTGACAGATTCGGGTCCAGAAACTGCTATTTCTGGGAAACCCACCAGGGAGCCTCAATCGACCTTCTCTTTTTCAGAAAGGGTCTCAGATACGGCCTTGAGGTGAAGATGAATGAAGCACCGGGAATCACAAAATCCATGAGGATAGCTATGCATGATCCACCCGAGGAGAAATTTGTGTACCCGCACGAAATCAAGAACCAGGTTAACTAATCTCATAAAACG
>Ga0255390_1111_pt1 | contig 12078 bp, 9 predicted proteins | sample ANMaggSSYBR01H11_FD_182111 | JGI IMG/M metagenome (GOLD analysis project Ga0255390, IMG submission 182111) | Sediment cell enrichment communities from methane seep in Santa Monica Basin, California, United Staets - ANME aggregate JGI... | ecosystem: Environmental > Aquatic > Marine > Cold seeps >... | reverse complement strand
TTGTCGAAAACCATCAAGCATGTCTACTGTTTTTGATGCAATCCTCGCGGTCAGCTCTAGACTCTGGATTTCACGGTAGTGGTCACCTGTTCTTGAAGCCCTGTATCCACTCCTGAACAGGCAGGCTCTGGCACAACAGAGAATTGCATCGTATACCATCTTCATCTTCCATGCAGAGGAAAGTCCATCAAGAGTCTCAGCCTGGCTGATTGCATGCTCAGCCGTCTCGATGAGGGCTGTCACTTCACTATCAGTGGCGGAATGAATATCAATCCATCGATTCTTTTCCCACAGTTCTAAGCTCATCATCACCTCCGATCACGAAGATTTTCTCTCCATTTGAGATTCTCCAGATGAATCCTTTTTCCTGCAGCTTCTTTGCAAACTCACTCCTGCTGAAGCAGGATATATTTACTTCGCGGCCGATTTCCTGACCTGCTTTACGCAGGTGACTCACCAGTTCACGATGGGAGATATCACCGACAACCAGTAAATCCAGATCACTTGATTTGCTGAAAGAACCAGATGCAATGGAACCGTACACGAAAGCAATCTCAATTCTATCAGTAATAGGCTTCAGCAATGATTTTAACCTATCCGCTACACCGCCTGTCTTAATGACGATATTCTTAAGATCAATATAGATTGGACAATCCTGATTTGCTGAGTAGTGTTTCTGATTACCCGATCTCGATCTGGAGACGACCCCGAGGTTACATAACCTGTCAAGTTCCTTACCAAGGTTTGTCGAATCCAATTCAAGAATCACTGATAACTGCCTGACATAATACTTTTCATCTGGATGCATGAAGAGCCACTCAATAACTTTGGCTCGTGTTCCAGAGCCGAATAGTTGTTTAAGCATCTTCCTCCTTTGCAGCAGTATTCGAAGTACTTTTCACCCCTATTGCAGTAATTTCTACCATGATTTCAGTATTTATTACTGTCATCGCAGTAAATATTACTGTATACTTCATTCATGGCAAGTGGGGCTTTTTCTTCGGGCCGTGTGCCAGGCACTTTTCGTTGAAAGCCGTTTGTTTTACCAAAAGAAAATTGCCGCAGGTTGTACGCCTGCGGCAAAATTCTGGTAGCGGCGGAGGGACTTGAACCCCCGACCCGCGGATTATGATTCCGCTGCTCTGCCAACTGAGCTACACCGCCAGGGACGAGGAAAATAGAACTATTTTAGCCTGCTGTCAAGATATTTACGAGTAATCCGGGTTTGACTGTCTCAAAATGAGAATATATTTTTATTGCTTAATGAAATCATCGATTTCTGAATTGAAAAAAAATGGATGTTGACATAGGTCTTCGCATATTTTAAATATTCGGATATTCGAATATTTGAATTTTGTTTTTTCAGGCTTGATTTAACTCTGAAAAAGTTGATCTCGTATTGAGCAATCACTACTTACTGAATAATCAGAAGAAACAGACAATGCTGTAAGTCTGTTAATTCACAGGCAAGCTGTTAACGGGGGAGAATGAAAGAGAAGGCAGGAGTAGAATTCGTTCCTTCAATCGTGGGGTTTCTTTGCAACTGGTGTACCTATGCAGCTGCAGATCTTGCCGGTTCTTCAAAACTTGAACTTCCACCCTCCTTCTCTGTGATAAGGGTTATGTGTTCCAGCAGGATCGACCATAACCTTCTTCTTTCAACCTTTTTCAAGGGAGCTGATGGTATTCTAGTCGCGGGATGCCATCCTGGTGACTGTCACTACGGAGAGGGTAATTATTACGCCAGGCGAAGATTCGCGCTGCTGAAAAAGGTTATGGATACGGTTAATCTCGACCCTGACAGGCTGCAGCTCTCCTGGGTATCTGCGGCAGAGGGAAAACGCTATGCAGAAGTTGTAGGCGAATTCACGGAGAAGATAAAGGAACTCGGACCGAATCCCATTAAAAACAGTACTCGTTTTTGACAGAGAGTAGACAACATATGCCTCAGACCGGGAACATTCTTGTTATAGGTGCCGGAATCGCCGGAATGAAGGCGAGTCTAATGCTCGCCGGAGCTTCCAATAAGGTTTACCTTGTGGAAAAGCTGCCAATCATCGGCGGTAAGGTCATCAAGAACGAGGAGAGCTTTCCCAATCTCGAGTGTTCCACCTGCATGGTAGCTCCCATTCAGCAGGATGTACTGCAAAATCCGAATATAGAAACCCTCACATACAGCGTTGTTGAAAAGATCGAAGGCAGTGCGGGGGATTTCAGTGTCGTTATTAGAAAGAAAGCCAGATACGTCAGTCTGACCGATTGCATCGGATGCGGGATGTGTTATGAACCCTGTCCGGTATCCCTTAAAAACGAATGGGAAGAAAACCTGATTGACAGGAAAGCCATATACGTTCCCTGTTCCGGGTCGCTGCCGAATGTTCCAGTAATCGATTCCGAACATTGTCTTAAGCTTCTGGGAAAAGAGGAGTGCAACCTCTGCGTTGAATCCTGCGCATTTGAGGCAATCAACCTTGATGACAGCGATGAAGTTATGGAGATTAAAGTCGGAGCTGTCATACTGGCAACCGGCTCAGCTACTATCGATCTTTCAACTCTTCCGAACCTTGGATATGGTACTTTGCCTGGAGTATACGCTCCGATGGAGTTTGAGAGACTGTTCGCATCGAACGGCCCGACTCTTGGTGAAATAGTGCTCCGTGGGTCTGAAAAGATTCCGGAAAGCATAGCGGTGATTCATTGTGCCGGACGTAAAGAAAAAAAGTATTGCTCAGCTGTCTGCTGCATGTATTCATTTAAATTCGCAAGATTCCTGAAGCATAAAATACCGTCAGCCCATGTTTTTAATATCTATTCGGACATTTGTGTCCCTGGAAAAAGTTACCAGAGTTTTTACAAAAGTGTTGACGGGGCAGATACCGAGATGCTCTACACTTCGTCTATCGAGGATGTTAAGGTATCGGAGAATGAATCGGGACTGAAGGTAGCCTATCCGGATGCAGCTGGAGCCATGGAAGAATTGAATGTGGATATGGTGATACTTGCAGCCGCTCTTGTTCCGGGCGATGATGCCGCTCCACTTGCGGAAGTTGCCGGAGTTGATCTTGATTCCCGGGGATTCATCGCGACAGTGCTGGATGGAAGCGGATCCATGGAAACCTCTCGAAGAGGGGTATTCGTTGCCGGTACCGCTGAAGGTCCGAAGGATATTCAGAACTCGGTCATACAGGCGGAATCCGCCGCAGGACAGGTTATGGGTATTGTAACATCCGGGGTTTCCGGCTCATGAAAGATTTTGAAATGCGGGAATCGGGTCAGGATAAAAAATTGAGAGCGAAGGTCGGGGTTTACGTTTGTGAATGCGGACCCAACATCGCGGGAAAAGTTGATCTTGATAAAATTCTTGCCGATCTTTCAGAACTCGATGATTATCAGGACGTTGAGCTGGTTGTTAAAAAGTACGGATTCCTCTGTTCCGGCCCGGGTAAGGAATTCCTCGAGGAGGAAATAAAGAGCAACGGCTTCACGCATCTGGTTGTAGGCGCCTGCTCTCCGCGCGATCATGACTCGACTTTCATGAGTATATGCGAGAAAACAGACCTTAATCCTTATCTATACAGGATCATCAACATCCGGGAGCACTGCACCTGGGTGATAGACGACAAAGAAAAAGCTACCGAGAAAGCATTCAGTTATATCCGCGGAGGAATCGCAAGGGTTCTTCGTCAATCCGAACTGTTCGAAAAACCACTGGACATCAACCCGGATGTTCTCGTTATAGGGGGCGGAATATCAGGTATGGAAGCTGCTCTTTCGCTTTCAGGCGAGGATAGACGGGTATTCCTGGTGGAGAAGACAGACCGGCTCGGCGGAGTATCTATTGATCTTTCAGGATTGCTTCCAGGACAGGGCGAAGTAGTTAAAAAGAAGATGGAATCAGTTACGGAAGATAAAAATATCAGACTCTTTCTGAATACAAGGGTTGAGACCGTTATCGGTTTTCTGGGCAATTTTGAGATAGAGCTTGTATCAAAAGAAAACGCTGAAACAACGGAGATAATGGCAGGCGCGATTGTAGTGGCGACAGGCAGCGAACTTTTCGAACCGGCGAACAGCGATAACTACAGCTACTCAGAATCGGACGAAGTGTATACCTCTATTTCAATCGAAAAGATGTTCTCAGGAGAAGGCGAAGCTAAACTGCGCTCCGGTATGAAACCCTCTTCGGTAGCCCTGATTCACTGCGTTGGAAGAGAAGAGAAGAATTACTGTTCCGGAATATGCTGCAGTTACATGATGAAGCTGGCAGGATTTTTTAAAAATCAGTCCCCTGATATTCAGGTAACGGAATTCTACAGAGATCTCTGTCTTCCACAGAAGGATGATCAGGAACGCTACAACGAGGCTGAGGCAGACGGTGTTACATTCATCCGCATAAAAGATATCAGTACAAAAGGTACCGATGTCAGTTTCGAAAAGATGAACGGTGAAAAAGGCGAGCAATCCTTCGATATGGTAGTCCTTGCCCCCGCGATGGAACCATCAGCTGATACGGAAGAACTGGCGGATCTTCTTACCGTTCCTCTGGATGAATCCGGCTTTTTCCAGGAAGTGCACAAGATGACAAATCCGGTGGGAACATCCACGGATGGTGTCTTCATCGTAGGAACGGCTCATGGCCCCAAGGGTGTCTCCGATTCGATGCAGTTCGCAAGAGCGTCCGCCGGCCAGATACTTACAAGACTGATCCCGGGCGAGAAACTTATTCCCGAAGTTAAAGTAACCGAAATTCTGGAAGCTTACTGCACAGGCTGCGGCAACTGTCTTGATGTATGTGTTTACGGGGCGATCTACTCCGATGATTCAAGAGGGATATCGGTTGTCAATGAGGCAGTATGCCGGGGATGCGGAAACTGTTTCGGGAGTTGTCCGTCGGGAGCTCTCAGAACAAAGCATTTCACCAATACCCAGCTTTACCGTGAAGTCGATGAGGCGCTCCGATGATTCGTGAAAGGATGAACCAATGACCGATACTGAGCGAAAGGGAGCGGTTCTACCGGTTGCGAAAGAACCCGGTGACACTGTTCTGGACTTCCTCAGGATGGCCATGACAAAGGAAGCAGCAGACGCTGTTATCCTTCCGATGAAAGTGCCGTCCGGCGATTCTTACGCATGGATACTGATGAATGACATTTCTCTGCTTGACGATGCGGTTCCGATAGTTCCCACAATGCCCGTGCAGGGAGCGAAAGCTCTGCGGAGCCTTACCCGCAAAGGTCCTGGGAATCTCAAAGTTATCGCTGTGATGAGGCCCTGCGAAATTAGAGCTGCCATGGAACTCTCAAAGCTCGGGCAGGTTCATTCTGAAAATCTCATCCTGGCCACTTACGATTGCCCCGGAGCGGTGCAGCTTCAGAAATATGTGGATGATCCCGCAGGCGGTGATGAGCGTTTCTCAGGAATGCTTAAGAAAGGCAATCCTGATGATTCCGCCAAATCTGTCTGCCACTATTGCGAGAACTTTTCCATTTTTGATTCAGACATACACTTCGGTTATCTGGGACTGTCTGAAAAGGAAGTACTCCTTGTCCCCGGAAGCGGGAAGGGAACAGAATTTCTTGAAGAACTTGGGCTGGACCTGAAGAAGGATCTTTCATCGTGGGAAAAAGGCATTGAAGAGATCAGAGCGGACAGGGTGAAGACGAGGAAAAACTCTTTTGAGGAAACAGAAATCCAGCTGCGTGACATAGACGGATTGCTGTCAGTATTCGCGAATTGCATCGGATGTCACAACTGTCAGAGCGCCTGTCCCATATGCTACTGCAGACTGTGCTATTTTGATTCGGAAACCGCGGAGCAGGATCCGGACGCGCTGATAACCGCTGCCGAAAAGCGAGGCGGTATTTCTCTTCCGGTGGACAGGATCATGTTCCATACGGGAAGGATGGCGCATATGAGTCTGTCCTGCGTTTCCTGTGGGCAGTGTTCAGATGCCTGCCCTGTTTCCATACCGGTGGCCGATGTATTCAGTTATGTAGCAGATCAGACGCAGAATACATTCGAGTACATCGCCGGGCTGAACGACGGTGATCCACTTCCTCTTCGGCAATTCAGAAAAGCGGAATTACCAGGAGTGCACGAACTTGTAAAAGATGCTGATGCGGAGGTACCATCTCATGAGTAGCATAACCATCGATACAAGCGCTTCCAGGAAAATTAAGGAACTCCTGAAATTCCTTCTTGAAAGTGGAAAGATCGATGCCGCTGTAACGATGAGGAAAATTCCTGAGAATAACTCCTACGATCTGGCGTTGATAACGAACGCGTCGAATCTGGATGAGGCTGTCCCCGTTGTGCCTGTCATGACAGTAAATGCCGGACAGGTGCTTTCTTCCATATCGACCTCCGGAAAAAAGATGGCGGTTGTTCTGAAGCCCTGCGAACTCAGGGCCTTTGTGGAGCTGGTAAAACGGGAACAGGGATCATTCGAGAATCTGCTGACGATTTCCCATACCTGCGGGGGGGTTTTCCCTCTCGAACTGGTGGAAAAAGGACAGATCGAGGAATTACTGCCAAAATACGAAAAAAACGTATCGAAGGGCGAAGTGCCTGCGAATACAAGGGATACATGCAGAGCATGCGAACATTTCATTCCGATGAATGCGGACATAACTGTATCGGTTGCGGGTGAATGTGAATCCGGAAAAGGATGCATGATGTACTTCAATACAGAAAAGGCAGAGAAGTTCACCGAGGGATTTGCGGGCGAGCGAAGTGAACAGAAATTCGATCCGTCTGTGCTTCAAAAAACGCTTGATGCCCGTCTGGCAGAAAAAGAAAAGCTTTTTTCATCTACAAAAAAAGATGGCCCGGGTCTGGATGGTTTGCTGGACCTGTTTGGAAAATGTGTCGGATGTCACGGATGCAGCAACGTTTGTCCAATCTGTTACTGTCTTCTCTGCGATTTTGAATCAGCTAATTTCGACTACAATCTGCCTTATTTCGAGGAACACCTTTCTCGAAGGGGCGCATTGCGTCTGCCGCCTGACACGATCTTCTTCCATCTGGGCAGACTGACGCATATGAGCTTCTCCTGCGTCGGATGCGGAATGTGCTCCGATGTGTGTCCCGTTGGAATTCCGGTCGCGGCGGTATTCAAAAAAACGGGAGAGAAGACAGCAGCTATTTTTGATTACGTTCCCGGACGGGATGTTGAAGAATCGATCCCTGTCATGGTTTACAAAGAGGAGGAATTATCAGATATCGGGTAGTCCTGCATACTGATAGAGTTATTCTGATGTTTGGGAGTACGGTATGAAGAAAGAATTCTCGCCAAGAATCACGAGCTTCCTGTGCAAGTGGTGTACGTATACAGGGGCGGATCTCGCTGGTACGGCCAGATTGCAGTACCCGACTTCGATAATTCCAATCCAGGTGATGTGTTCGAGCAGGGTCGATCCTGTATTTCTTATTAAAGCCTTTTTAAGCGGTTCCGATGGCGTTCTGATCGGGGGCTGCCATCCGGGGGACTGTCATTACGAAACCGGCAATTACCATGCAAGAAGAAGATTCGCGATAGTAAAAAGTGTGTTTGAATCCCTCGGGCTTGAATCACAGCGGCTGAAGCTTTCCTGGATATCAGCTTCGGAGGGGCCAAAATTCGCCAGGGTGGCGAACGAATACACAGAGGAGATAATGGAACTCGGAGAAAACCCAACAAGGAAGAGCATATTTCTGTGAAGAACAAAAAGAACTCGGTTCTTGTTCTTGGCGCGGGGATCGCCGGAATACAGGCATCTCTGGACCTTGCTGAGATGGGTGCCACTGTCCATCTGGTCGAGGATACACCCACCATAGGCGGCAGAATGCCTCAGCTGGACAAGACATTCCCGACCAACGACTGCTCGATGTGTATTCTTGCGCCCAAGATGAGCGAATGCGTAAGACATCCGCTTATCACTCTGCATATTCTGTCAAGTCTGAAAAATATCTCCGGCACTCCGGGAGATTTCATCTGCAGCGTAATCGAACGAGCCAAATGTGTTGACCCGGTGAAATGTGTTTCCTGCGGTCTCTGTGAGGAAAAATGTCCGGTTAAGATAGAGGATGAATTCGATGTGGGTCTCCGGAAGACAAAAGCCATTTCGCGGTACTTCCTTCAGAGCATTCCATCGGAGTACACCATCAACAAGGATCATTGTCTTTACCTTACCAAGGGTGTGTGCAAACTCTGCTCCAAGGTCTGCCCTACCGGAGCTATCAATTACGAAGACACAGATAAAGAGATCAAGCTTAATGTAGGAGCCGTCATTCTCGCTACGGGTATCGATCCTTTTGATCCTATCGGCTTCGGTCAATTTGGATATCATCGCTACAGTAACGTCGTCACCTCTCTCGAATTCGAACGTATGCTTTCCGCATCCGGACCTTTTGGAGGGCATGTTGAGAAGGCTTCCGACGGAAAACCTCCGAAGAGTCTGGCTTTCATCCAGTGTGTGGGTTCAAGGGACATAGGCATCGACAGAAACTATTGCTCATCAGCCTGCTGCATGTTCGCCATAAAGCAGTCGATCATCGCGAAGGAGCACAGCAAAGAACTGGAAGCCACGATTTTCTATATGGATATACGGGCTTTCGGCAAGGATTTCGACAAGTATTACGATAAAGCTGAAAACCAATACGGCGTTCAGTTCAAGCGATCCAAGATCTCCGATATTACGGAACTGCCCGATGGAAGCCTGGACCTCAAGTACACGTACGAGAACGGTGATATACAGCATGATAACTTCGATATGGTCGTACTATCCATAGGGCTTCAGCCCCGCCGGGAAATCCGAAAGCTTTCGGAAGATCTTGATGTCAGGCTTAACAGGTTCGGCTTCTGCAGAACGGATGCATTCCATCCACTGGAAACTACCAGGGAAGGTGTTTTCGTGTGCGGAGCGATGAACAGCCCGAAGGATATTCCGGAATCGGTAATCTCAGCATCCGGCGCTGTCGCGAATGCTGCACGATATCTTGAACTTGAAAGATACGACCCCTCAGTCAGCTCCGAAGAAGGCACAGAAGAGAAAGATGTCACAGGAGAGCGTCCGCGGGTAGGAGTATTTGTGTGTCACTGCGGTATAAATATCGCCGGAGTGGTTGACGTAAAGAACGTTGCAGAATTCGCTGAGGGTCTGGAAAACGTGGAGCATTCCGAGGATGTAATGTACGCATGCTCAACCGATTGTCTTGAAACGATAAAACAGCGTATCGAGGAGCACGACCTTAACAGGATTGTCGTTGCCGCCTGCACACCCAGGACACATGAACCTCTTTTCCGTGAAACAATCAGTGAAGCCGGGCTTAATCCCTACCTCTTCGAGATGGCTAATATTCGTGACCAGTGTTCATGGGCTCATATGAATGAGCCTGAGATGGCTACCGAAAAATCGAGAGATCTCGTTGAGATGGGCGTCGGCAAGGCAAGGGGGCTCGTACCGCTTCAAAGACTTCCTATCGATATCGATCCCGAAGCTCTTGTAATCGGAGGCGGGTTGTCAGGCATGACTGCGGCTCTCGCGATCGGGGATGCCGGACACGATGTCTATCTGATTGAGCGGGAAGATGTTCTAGGCGGCAACATGAGGGACATCTTCTTCAATTTCGGCGACAGCGACCCACAGGAGTTCCTTTCTGAAACTATCGAAAAAGTAGAAAACCATGACAGGATAAAAGTCCTGCTGGACAGCACGATAGAGGAAATAGCCGGATTTGTCGGTAATTTCCGAACGGTCTTAAAGAACAGCGCAGGCGAGCGGGAAGAACTGACTCACGGAGCGGTTATTGTGGCAACCGGCGGCAACGAGCATGAAACAGAGGAGTACCTTTACTGCGAATCATCAAGAGTAGTCACTCAGAAGGAATTCGAAAGGATGCTTCATGAGGAGAAATTCCCTCCCGGGAAACTGAAGGAAGTGGTAATGGTGCAATGCGTGGGATCCAGAGAGGAAGGACGAATGTACTGCAGCCGCGTCTGCTGCTCGAAAGCTGTAAAGAACGCGCTGGAACTCAGGAAAAGAAAATCCAGGGCGAATATCTACTTCGCCTATCGTGATATAAGAACGTACGGATTCGCAGAGGAGTACTATTCAGAACTACGCGACAGGGGAGCGCTGTTCTTCCGATACACTCCCGAAAACAAACCGGAAGTAGAAATGATCCGTCCGGATGACCCTGACAGCAGGATCAGAGTAACGGTATTCGATCCGGTTCTCGAGAAAGATGTGGTAATAGACGCTGACCTGCTCGTGCTGGCAACGGCTATCGACGCCCCTGAGGAAAACCTGGAACTCGCTAAAATGCTCAAGGTCCCTCTCAATTCAGAAGGTCTGTTCCTTGAGGCGCATGTAAAACTGCGCCCTGTCGATTTCGCGACAGAGGGAATTTTCGTATGCGGTCTGGCCCATGGACCGAAGGATATGAGCGAGTCGCTTGCTCAGGCAAAAGCAGCTGGAAGCAGAGCGCTTACCTTCCTGAAAAAGAAATCCATTCTTGCGGAAGGAACCATCTGCGAGGTCAGGACGGACAGATGTTCAGGATGCGGATACTGCGAGGAAGTATGCGCTTATACCGCTATAGAGGTTGATCCGGAAGAGGGCGTGGCTGTAGTTAACGATGCCCTTTGCAAAGGCTGCGGAGCCTGCGTGGCATCCTGCAGATGCGGAGCCCTTGACCTTCGCGGGTTTACAAACCAGCAGCTTTTCTCCGTATTCGATTCACTTGAAATAGAAGCTTCGGAAGGAATATGATGAGTGAATGGCAGCCCAAAATACTTGCCATCCTTTGTAACTGGTGCTCCTACGCGGGTGCTGATCTGGCCGGCGTATCGAGAATGCAGTACCCTCCGAACATCAGGGTTGTCAGAGTTCCCTGCTCAGGAAGGGTCGATCCGCTGTTCATCATGAAAAGCCTACAGTCCGGATTTGACGGTGTACTGGTTTCAGGATGCCATCCGGGAGATTGTCATTACATATCAGGGAATTATGTGGCACGCAGGAAATTTGCCGTACTGAAACCTCTTCTTGAATTCATAGGGATAGAGCCGAACAGGGTTCAGTTCTCATGGATATCGGCAGGTGAAGGCGAAAGATTCGCTACAGTGGTAACGAAGATAACTGAAGATGTCAGAAAGCTAGGGCCTTAGACCAGGCTGGTGAAGAAACTATGATAACAACAGATGACCTTCGCAAAGCCGTAAAGGAACTTTTGGCTGAAAAGAAGATCGATCTCTTCATAGGATGGGAAAAGGGTTCTCTACCTCTGTCGGCGACGCCTCTGTTTATCACTTCTGAAGATGAAGCAGAGAAGGTTGTTTTCGATATTACCTGCGGGAACAATCTTTCAATCTATTTCACGAAGGACAGAAAACAGTTCACTGATAAAAAGGTCGGCATCGCGGTTAAAGGATGTGATTCGCGTTCTGTGGTTCTTAATATTCTGGAAAAGCAGATCGACCGCGAGAACATCGTAATCGTTGGAGTGCCATGTCATGGTGTTCTCGATAAAAAGAAAGTGCTGGCAAAAACGGATGAAAGAGAAGTTCTCGAACTGATCGATAACGGAGATACGGTTACCGTTTCCGGGAAAGGATACGAACTCTCACTCGACAGGAGCGAGATATTGAGTTCTTCATGTCTTTCCTGCATTTATCCTGACGCGCAGGAGTGCGATATTTTCATCGGCGAGCCAAGGGCTGAAGTACCGAATGAAAACAGGCTGAAGGAAATAAAGGAGTTCGAGGCTCTGTCCACAGAAGAGAGATGGGAAAGCACTCGCGGGGAGTACGAAAAGTGCATTCGCTGCTATGCATGCAGGAATGTATGTCCTTCATGTTACTGCAACGTCTGCTTCGTTGATCAGAACGATCCCGGGTGGATAGGCAACACATGCGAATTCACTGATTCGATGGTTTTCCATATTATAAGGAACCTTCATGTAGCAGGAAGATGCGTTGAATGCGGAGCCTGCGCACGGGCCTGCCCGATGGATATAAACCTTCTGCTTCTCAACAGAAAAGTCGCTATGGAAGTCAAAGACAGATTCGGTGACATCGCCGGTCTTGATATCAACGGAAAG
>Ga0255390_1106_pt1 | contig 12156 bp, 7 predicted proteins | sample ANMaggSSYBR01H11_FD_182111 | JGI IMG/M metagenome (GOLD analysis project Ga0255390, IMG submission 182111) | Sediment cell enrichment communities from methane seep in Santa Monica Basin, California, United Staets - ANME aggregate JGI... | ecosystem: Environmental > Aquatic > Marine > Cold seeps >... | reverse complement strand
ATTTCAATATTTTTGTGATTTGAGACCGGACAAAGGCGGCCTGAAGCTGTGATGTATAGTTGGGGAAGTTAATTCGTCCACGTTCCTTAAGTAATAAAGAATAAATTATGATCTGTCAATTACGAGTTCATCAATTACACTATTTCGACCTGTGCGATTAGCTTTTAGCCATTAGTGGTTAACTTTTGGATAAAACTCTGTTCAATATCCTCTTTAACTCATTGACCTGTTGATTAAGTTCTCTAAAATCTCTCATTTCCACCCCTTTTCAATGCTAATGGCTAACCGCACAGGTTGCATTATTTTACTGAAAGGATGTGTTTTTTTATAGAAACTAAATAGTTATCATAATTGCAATCCATAATCGGGATTTGTGTTGTAAAATAGTGTTTACAAAATTGCACTTATTTTATATATAGAAATACAGTTTTGTGCCTTTAATCACTAATTCATATGCTAAATCTTACGTAAATTCAAAGGTGTTGTTATGGGAAAAAAAAGCTTGATCAAATCTACCGCAAAAAAGAAAACTAAATCTGCAAAAAAGGATGAGGTAAAAAAGACTGCTAAAAAGGCCAAAGTTACAGCAAAAGCCGCGGCCAAAGCAGGAACAACAGCTAAAACAACGGCGGCGGCCAAAACACGCAGTAAAAAAACCGTTGCAACAGCAAAAAAGAATGTCTCATTAAAGGATCTGATTTTAAAGAAGTTTGAGGCCTGGAAGCCGGCTAAAATTTTCAGGGCTGCCGTGGATGAAGAATATTTAAAGAATTTTACCTCACCGCCGATTGTTTCGGGCTTGAGTGATGAAGAAGCCAAAAAAATAAAAAAACTATTGCTCAAGAAAAGAGACATGACGACTATCAAGACTGAAATAAAGAAAGAGACGGCCGAGAAAGCTGCTGCTGAAAAAGCTGCCGCTGAGAAGGCTGCCGCTGAGAAAGCCGCTGCTGAGAAAGCCGCCGCTGAAAAGGCTGCCGCTGAAAAGGCCGCCGCTGAGAAAGCTGCTGCTGAAAAGGCTGCCGCTGAAAAAGCCGCCGCTGAGAAAGCTGCTGCTGAAAAGGCTGCTGCTGAAAAGAAAAAGGCTTACTTAAAGACTTTGCCTTTAAAGAAGTTTGAGGCCTGGAAGCCGGCTAAAATTTTCAGGGCTGCCGTGGATGAAGAATATTTAAAGAATTTTGCCTCACCGCCGATTGTTTCGGGCTTGAGTGATGAAGAAGCCAAAAAAATAAAAAAACTATTGCTCAAGAAAAGAGACATGGCGACTATCAGGGCTGAAATAAAGAAGGAAGCTGCTGAAAGAAAGGCAGCCGAAAAAGCTGCTGCTGAAAAGGCTGCTGTTGAAAGAGAAACCGCTAAAAAGTCAGCCGCAGAAAGAGAAGCTGCAGAAAAAGCAACTATGAAAAAGGTAATTATCGGTCTTGCATCTGGTTTTATTATTTTGGTTGCACTCATTTTCAGCGCAAGTTCTTCAAATAACAGCAAATATTATATTAAAGAAAAAACTGGAATACTTGAAATCTGGCAGGGCAGATATGCCCCCTTGGGCGAAGAGCGGATGATGACTCTGCCCGGAGTGCCGTTGCCCGAGCAAATTAATGCTGTTTATTCTGAAAGCGAAGTATTTCCTCTTATTTTCAATTATTATATCGACAAAGCAGACGCTATTTCAGACATGTCGGATACTCCCGATTATGTGGCTATAAAATCATTCCTGGATGAAGCCTTGAACTTTGCAACAACAGGTGATCTTCGCAAAAAAGCTTTTAGCCGTTTAAATGACATTAAGTTTAATGATTTAATGTATAAAGCAGGTGTATCTGAAAGCAGAGGCGCTATTTCGGATCTTGATGAAGCAATGAGATATCTTAACAAGGCGTCATTATTGAAGGTTGATGCCGGCAAATCCGATGTAGTGAAACAGAAGATTGAATCAATAAAAGAACAAAAGGCGGAGATGATAGAGGCTCAGGTGGCTGAAGAAGCAACGGTCTCTGCTTCCGTCAAACCTGATGTGGTGGAACAGAAGATTGAGTCAACAGAAGAACAAAGTGCAGAGATGATAGAGGCTCAGGTGCCTGAAGAAGCAACACTCTCTGCTTCCGTCAAACCTGATGTGGTGGAACAGAAGATTGAGTCAACAAAAGAACAAAGTGCGGAGATAAAGACTCCAATGATTGAAGGATCAACGGATTCTGTTTCCGCCGAACCTGATGTGGTGAAACAAAAAATTGTGTCAGCAGAAGAACAAAGTGCAGAGACGATAGAGGCTCAGATTGCTGAAGAAGCAACGGTAGCTGCTGCTGAATAAATGTAACTACTCAGGGGGTGCAATACAAAAAAGTGATGAGATATTAAATTGGGTCATTTTTTTTGAATGTCGAATATCGAACAGGGAATTATGAATGTCGAAGTGCGGATGCTTCTATTAGATTTTTGTGGAGCAAATGATGCCCACAAGTGCATTTTGAATAGATTTTCTTTCCCTCATTATTCGACATTCCCTGTTCGACATTTGACATTAAATCAGTATGTTAGATAAAAGACATCCTTTATCTAAAAATGTCACTTTTTTGTATTGCACCCCCTACTCAGATGATAGACTGAAGGCTGAAGCTTCCTGACAACCTTCAGCCTTCTACCTATCCCTTATACAAATGGCACCACACCTGGCGCATGCCTGTTTTTGATTCTTGTGGTTCTATTTTTCCGCATATATCCATAACTTCCGGACAACGAGTGTGGAAGTGGCATCCGGGCGAAGGTGAAGAGGGAGAAGGAGTTTCTCCTTTGAGGACAATCTTTTTCTTTTTATGGATTCCAGGTGTAGGAACAGCATTTATTAAAGCTTTTGTATAAGGGTGCATCGGATTGTTTATTACATCAGAGGCAGGCCCTTGCTCTACAATTTTTCCAAGATACATAACCGCTATACGGTTTGCTATGTTGCTTACTATACTTATATCATGGGAGATGAAAATATATGAAAGATTATAGCTGTCCCTGAGATCCAGCAAAAGGTTTATAATCTGGGCCTGAACAGATACATCAAGGGCGCTGACAGGTTCATCACATACAAGCAAATCGGGTTTTAAGGATATAGACCTTGCAATGCTGATTCGCTGGCGCTGTCCGCCGGAAAATTCATGAGGATAGCGGTATATTGAGTTTTCATCAAGTCCGACTTCTTTCATAAGCATTTTTGCATGAGCTTCCTTATTGTTTTTTATTAATTTATATTCGACAAGCCCTTCTGTAACAATATCAAGAACATTCATCCTGGGATTTAGAGAGGTTAAGGGATCCTGAAAAATCATCTGTATTCTTTTTCTCATTTCCTGCAACTTTTTCCGCTTGAGATCAAGAAGATTCTTGCCGCAAAAAAGTATCTTTCCTTTTTGAGGTTTTTCCAGCCTTAACAAGGTTCTTCCGAGCGTTGTTTTCCCGCATCCTGACTCGCCGACAAGGCCAAGCGTTTCTCCTTTATATAGATGCATAGATATTCCATCAACAGCCTTAACATATCCTACGGTTTTTGCCATGATGCCGCGTTTTATTGGAAACCAGGTTTTAAGATTTCTTATTTCAAGTATCGGTGTTTGTAACATTTTAGCGTTTTTAAATTTATTATCTCACGCAAAGGCGCAAAGCCGCAAAGATTTTAAAGCTATAACCCATTGACAACTCTTGATATACCATCACGTATTAATTCCTAACCGAAATTGATTAACAATCCCAACCTCTTGTCTGCCAGTCGCAGATACATCAACAACTATCTTCGCAATTTCATTTTCAGTCATATACTTTCTTTACCTTAGCGTCTTTGCGCCTTTGCGTGAGATATTTCCTGTCTGTGTTCGTTATCCTATCATACCGAATTCATTAGGCATAAAATGAAAATTCTTATATTATTTAATTAATTGGTTGTCCATGTTATTCTCTATTTGTTCTCTATACAAGAAAACACGCTGCTTTGTGGCCATTACCGAGATCAACAAGCTGTGGTTTTTCTTTTTTGCATCTATCAAAAGCCTGTGGGCATCTGTCGCGAAAATAGCAACCGGACGGATAGTTGAAAGGTGAAGGCACATAGCCATGAATGGGCGTCAGCCTTTCGGCGTCAGTTGATAAGCTTGGAACAGATTTGAGAAGTCCTTTGGTATAAGGATGTGCCGGTTTTGAGAAGATATCGTTTATATTTCCTTCTTCAGCTATCCTGGAAGCATACATTACAACCGCCCGGTCGCACATTTCCCAGATAACACCTATATCATGAGTAATTAAGAGTATAGAAGTATGACTTTGTCTCAGCTCCTTTATCAATTCAAAAACCTGAGCCTGGGTGGTTACATCCAGTGCGGTTGTAGGTTCATCAGCTATAACGAGATCGGGCGCCAGCATAAGGGCCATTGCAATAATAACCCTTTGCTGCATACCGCCTGAAAGCTGGTAGGGGTATGAAAACATCCTTTCTCCTGCATCTGGAATGCTTACTTTTTTAAGCCAGCCTTCAGCAATGTTCCAGGCCGTTTTTTTACTTATATTCTTATGCAACATAAGGCCCTCTATCATCTGCTGTCCGATTTTGTGAAGGGGGGACAGCGCTACGGCAGGTTCCTGAAAGATCATGCTGACAGCATTTCCCCTTATTGCCTTCATTTCCCGGATATCCAGCTTTAACAGATCCTTGCCGCCAAATATTATCCTGCCTTTTTCAATCCTGCCTGCCGGTGAAGGAATAAGACGCAGAATGCTGAGAGCAGTTACGGATTTGCCACACCCTGATTCGCCGACCAGTCCGACTATTTCATTGTTTTTTACATGAAATGTGACATCATCGACTGCTTTAAAGATACCTTCGTCAGTTTCAAAGCTGACAGTAAGTTTATCGATTTCCAGCAATTTTTTTTTCATTATTGTAATCGTTTACCTATTAAAAAAGTACCTTTAGACAGCATAAACAAGATTAAATGTAATAGTTCTGCCACTAAGACACAAAGGCACAAAGCAGGGATCTGATTGATAAGTTGAGGAATTGCGAAAAATTCCTAAATCTCTAAATCATTAATTTTGAGAAAATTATATTATAATCTTGGTGTCTTAGTGCCTTTGTGGCTGAACTTTTACCATTATTCAATCCTGGTGAATTTTTTTGGATCATATGCGTTCCTTATTCCTTCTCCAATGAAAACCCCTAGAAGCATAACTATAAATAAAGAAAGAGATGGATATAGTATAAGCCACCACGCCCATCTGTATTGCTGGGCCTGGAAAAGAAGTTCACCCCAGCTCGGAGTCGGCGGCGGAAGCCCGAACCCAAGATAGTCAAGGGCGGTTAGCGCTCCTATGGCACCAACCAGAGAGAAAGGAAAAAATGTGATAACCGGTACCATGGCGTTTGGAAGAATATGTTTAAAAATTACTTTTTGCGAAGATATGCCCATGCAAACAGCAGCCTCTACAAATGTTTGTTTGCGCAGGCGGAGAAATTCCGCCCTGATATAATAAGAGATTCCTATCCAGTTGAAAAGTCCATAGCAAAACAAAAGTAGAGTAAAGCTTCTTCCATAGATTGATCCCATAAGTATCATAATATATAGAAATGGAAGTGCGCTCCAGATTTCAATAAGACGCTGACAGGTTATATCAATAGCCCCTCCATAATACCCCTGAACAGATCCGGAAATAATGCCGATCGCCATTGAGCTGACCACAAGCATCAGGCCGAAGGTGATTGAAGTTCTCATACCATAAAGAATTCTGGCAAATACATCTCTGCCTGCTCCATCAATACCCAATAGATGGCCTTCAGAAGGAGCAAATGGAAAGCGAACATTTTCCTTGATAACAGCAATGTGGTATATTTGGCTTTTTATGGTTAGCGTTGTTGGGTCCACTGGATTTGAAAAGCGTGTTTTGACAAGCTTAAGCAGTAATTCTTTATCCAGGACTGAAAGCTCTTTCAAGATTTCATGTCCAGTTGATATCAAATCATTCTGAATTAGTTCGAGTTTTCTGTTAAAAACCAACTTCAGGGCTTTTTGATCTTTTTGCATAACTTCTCTTAATAGAAGCCTGACGCTTTTGGGCGGCTTTTTTCGTGGAGAAAAAGTGGAAAGCGATACATCTACTTCCATCCCGTCATAACTTTTAGTTATATGAGTAATCAGGGGAGCTTTATTGTTTGCGAATCGTTTTTCAACTGCAAGTTTTAACTCACTTGGGATTATGAAGTATTCGGTAATGACAAGATCCTTTACTTCCCTTTCCTTCCTGCTGATAAATAAACCAAATGAGTCAGATCTTTCAATTGAATAATCTTTTCTTATATTGACGGTGCCGATTTTTGGCAGGGGTGTTAAATCAATTGTTACATTGTCTGAAACCGCAATCGATTCAGGATCAATACTTTCAAAAGGTCCATAGGAAACCGGCGGAAAGATCATAAAATTGTCAGGGTTTTCTTTAAAGAAAGAAAATTTATTTAATTTTTTGTAATCAGGTTTTGTTTTATTATTTCCTGTAAATATATCTTCGGGATAATATTTAAATAAAGGATAATAGGATTTTTCGTTAAACCTAACATATAAAGGAGCATTGTTGCAGATCAGTTCGGAGCCAAGGCTGATAAGATAAAGAATCGCCAGTATCCAAAGCGAGAGATAGGCACGTTTTATTTCCTTGAAACGCAAAAACCTTTTCCTGGCTATCGGATTTTTGTAAGAATTAAAAAACATTGCTGATTTTAGTTTTTCTGAAAGTCTATTCTTGGATCTATAAGGATATACAGAAAATCCGAAAGGATATTTCCGATAAGCCCAAGAACTGAAGTAAGCGAAAGAACTCCCATGAAAACAGGATAATCCCTGCCCACAATTGCCTCAAGGCTCAAACGTCCCATCCCCGGTATCTCAAAAACCTGTTCGATAATAACAGACCCTGCAAACATAACAGTTAAAATGGAGCCAAAGCCGGTTGCAATAGGGATTAAAGAATTGCGAAAAGCATGCCCCCATATTGCCCTTGTAAAGCTTCCTCCTTTTGCAAGGACAGTCCTTATATAATCTTTACTTATTTGCTCAAGAAGTGAGTTCTTCATGAGCAGGGTAAGGATTGCGAAGTTCCCGATTATATAGCAGAGTACAGGAAGAAACATGTGCATAAATATATCCTTTGTTTGCGCCCAGAATGTCATTGCAGCGAAATTATCTGAGTAAAATCCAGATACGGGAAAAAAATCCCACAAACTTTCTATTGTACCGCAAAAAAACATTTTAAGCACCATTCCAAAAGCAAAAGGAGGAATTGCATACCCCACAAAGATGACTAAGCTTGAACCAAGATCAAACATTTTATTATGACGCAGGGCTTTTAATATACCAAGCGGGATGCATGCAAGATAGGATAATACAAAGCCTGCAACCCCAAAGATAAGTGAGACCTTAAAACGTTCCTTAATTAATTGCCATGCTGTTTTGTTGGGGAATTTATAGGATTCCATTTTCATTCCCAGCCTGTCTGTCACAAGCCATTTCCAGTATCGCTTGTAAAATGGTTGATCAAAACCAAAATAAGCTTCTATGGCTTTCCGCTGTTGAATAGAAATGGATGTTTGGGTCCCGGCTCCTCTACTTAATTCACCAGCGCCTATTCCTTTCATCTTCATGATGATCTGCTCTACAGGGCCACCGGGTACAAACTGTATAAGCCCGAAACACAAAATAGTAATTCCAAGAAAAGTCGGGATTACAAGAAGAAACCGCCTTATAAAATAGTTCAGCCGTTCCATAAGTTAATTCGTCCACGTTCCTAAACAGGCAAGAATTTATAAAACAAAAAAAAGGGAATAGGAGGTAATCGCCTATTCCCTTAACAAATGCAGAAGAATATGGTTTATCGTTTTGAGAATTGGAAACGGGCCCTTGCTCCCTTCTGGCCGTATTTCTTTCTTTCCTTGACTCTTGGATCACGTTTAACAAAACCGGCTTTCTTTAGAATCTGCCTTAGATCAGGGTCGATATCGATAAGTGCTTTGGTAATACCATGCCTGATAGCCCCTGCCTGGCCTGAAATACCTCCGCCCAATACACATACTTTTATATCATATGATCCAAGGGTATTTGTAAGAACGAGCGGTTGCATCATAATAATTTTTGCCGACGGAATTTTAAAATAATCATTCACAGGGCGATTGTTAATGATAATTTCACCTTTGCCGGGTTTTAGCCAGGTTCTAGCTATTGCTGTCTTTCGTTTTCCGGTTGCGTAATAAATAATTTCTTTATTCATAGTGTCCCTCAGTATTGTCACAAATTAATTATATAGACTTTCAGATAAATAATTTCACTGCGTTATCAGTCGTCGACGTATAACTAATACGCCTTCCTCCTTCCGGCCTTGTGAAATGAATTATCTGAAAGTCTATAGTGTCAGGATCTCGGGCTGTTGAGCTTCGTGAGGATGCTTGACTCCCGCATAGACCTTTAACTTTTTGAATAGCTTATTCCCGAGCCTGTTTTTTGGAAGCATTCCTTTAACAGCAAAACCGATAAGATCTTCAGGACTTTTTTCCAAGAGTTTCTTGGCGGTAACGGTCTTGAGCCCGCCTATATAACCACTGTGTCTGTAATAACATTTCTGCTCAAGTTTTTTGCCTGAAAGGGCAATTTTATCCGCATTTATAACGATAACCCAGTCTCCTGTGTCCACATGGGGGGTAAACAAAGGGTTGTGCTTGCCTCTAAGGCGAGATGCTATTAATGTCGCAAGTCTGCCAAGTACAGCTCCCTCAGCATTTATAATACACCATTTATCTTTATTATCAGACCGTTTTGCGCTATATGTATATTTTTTCACTGAATTACACTCCTGTTTGTAAATGAAAAGGTTTTAATAAATATTTTATTGATTAATGTCAAGGAAAAAACGATTATTTTTACTATAAATCAAATGAGTGTGACCAAAATAGAACAATATGGATTAGGAACGAAACAACCTTGAGGGCGTATCCACGAGTTGGGGGAAGCATCGTTTTGTTCCGTTAGGGACAATAAGGATTTCCCTAACTCGTACGCCGCATGCAACTGGCAGCATCATTTTGCTCAACAGTCTGCCAGAATAGGCAATCACAAAGAGTTTTATGTGATTGTTGCCAGGTAGTCATAATTTTTATAGTTAAACATAAAAAATGGAACATATCAAATCGAAATGCGCTATTATTCAGGGCGATTGCATCAAAATTTGGCATGATTTATGATCCTAAACAAATCAATGGGTTACAAACACCACCTCAAAAATAAGCGCTGATAAGCTGCTCGCTATATTACGTAACTATTTGATTTTTAAAGGTCTAAAATTTTGATGCAATTGCCCTGCGCTATTATTATCAATAAGATCATGTAGTCTGGGTAATTTTTTTGAAAAATATCCACTTTTTTCGATCCTTATATCGGAATTTCAGTAAGACGCCATGACCTAACACCTTCAATACGGCTATATGTAGCTTTTACAGCACTCATGGCCGGAACAAGCGCTTATGCCCCATACCCCCCGCCCGCTTGATACTTCCCCGGCGGATTTTCATCCGTCTTGCTTCAGATGGCTTTAGCCTCACAAGGCTGTACCTTTAGGCGAAAAATGTCAAGGCCAAGATAAACTACCAACTTTAGCCGGTAAGTCATCGACTTTCAATCAATTTTCAATCATACACCTATGGCTACCAACGTAAGGCGGGACACTTTCCGCCATTTTGGCTCTATGGCAATTCTATAATCAAGCAAAATCTAAGGTGTTGCTAACTGATTGAATTTACATTAGTCGGTGGATTCGCTCCGATTAATCCACCCTACTACAAACTTACGTTTGGTAGCCGAAAATCGTAGGGTGGATTAAGAAGCGTAAGCGACGAATCCACCAAAGCATCTGAAAAATTAGCAGGCCTTCTTCGTGAATACATGGAAGCCGAATCATTATGAAAAATCCAGATATACTGACAGCGACAGAACCTGTTGCTAACGCTTTTGAAAAACTTGGCATTTTTTCATTATAATCATAGAGTCGTAACTCGTTGAGTTATAACATGACAAAATAAAACTTGACAATACATCGGGATCCGCTGGCATCACCTCACCGAGCTGCACGCCAACGAAGATTAACGCATCTTGAGTAATACCAAGGTATGATTGTTCGGCGAGAATTGCCAGTTTCGACATTGGCATTCAATTCGATAATACACGCTTTTTCGAAAAAAGTGTAAACTGGTGAATGAAGGATGCCCGTTATTTCATTATTTCATTGATTTAAGTTGGCTCACCTGTTAATTATGTTTTCATAACCTCCCGAAAGAACACTTAAAGAGGTATAAAACAGGTTGCTGATAAAAAAAGATCACACCATAGGAGCTAATTATAATGAAATTTCCATACGGCATATCTGATTTTAAAACAATTACAACGCAAGGTTATTTTTATTGTGATAGAACAGATAAAATTCTATTGCTTGAAGATTCAAAGTCTCAATTATTTATACGTCCCAGGAGGTTTGGAAAAAGCCTTGTTCTCTCCATGCTGGAAAATTATTATGATGTTGCAAAAGCAGATGAATTTGATGAGATTTTTGGTGATCTTGCAATTGGTAAAAATCCCACGAAATTACGGAACTCCTATTTTATTTTGAGGTGGGATTTTTCGTGTGTTGATACAACAGGCAGTGTAAAGGAAATAAAGCAAGCCTTATTTGATCATATTAATTTCTGCATAAAAGGTTTTTTATTATATTACCGGGATTATAATTTGCCTGAGGTAGAAGTAGACCGGGATAATTGCATTAATTCTATAAATTCCTTGATCAGTTCTGTACGCATGACTCCATATCCGATTTATCTTCTTATTGATGAATACGATAATTTTGCAAATACAATGATGATGGGGGTGCGGAATGAACAAACCAGATATAATGCTTTGGTTCACGATGAAGGCATTTTAAGGACTTTGTTTAAGGCTATCAAATCTTCCACATCCGGCTCAATGTTTGACAGGGTATTTATAACAGGTGTCTCTCCTGTTGTTTTAAGCGATATTACAAGTGGCTATAATATCGCTAAAAATATTTATTTTCAGCCCAAATTCAATGATTTGTGCGGTTTCAGACAAAACGAGGTGCGCGGAGTCGTTGAACAAATTGTGGCTGAATGCGATTTTGACGCAAAAAAAACAGATGAAGCTCTTGATTTAATGAAAACATATTACAATGGATATCTTTTTGCATTTGGCCTGGATGAATATATTTACAATCCCACATTATGTCTTTATTTTTTTGAGCAGTTCCAGGAAATGTGCAGTTATCCGCGCAAGATGCTTGATTCCAATCTGGCCGTGGATGAATCCAAGCTGGAATATATCGCGGCAATTCCCATGGGCAGAGATATTCTCCTTTCTGTGATGCAAAAAGATCATCATGTAATGATTGAAGATATTTCTGACAGGTTTGGTGTCAGGGAAATGCTGTCCGACAACTCAAAGAACCATACCTTTCTGGCTTCATTTCTTTATTATTTTGGTGTGCTGACTCAGGCAGGTGAGAATTCTGAGGGTGATGTGATTTTAAAAGTTCCCAATCTGGTAATACAGAGTCTGTATGTGGAGCGGGTCAAAAAAATGCTTTTACCTGAGCCTGGTGACAGAGATGATGGTAAATTTGCGGCAAAACAGGTTTACCAGAAAGGCAGGATACAATCCTTGTGCGATTTTGTGGAAAATCGTTATTTTACTGTGTTTAAAAACCGGGATTACAGATGGGCAAATGAATTGACTTTAAAAACAGCGTTTTTAACCCTTCTTTATAATGATATTTTATACGTTATGGATTCTGAACCGGAGATTGACCGCAAGTATGCGGATTTGACAATGATTATCAGGCCGGATAAGAGACATTTTGAAATATTTGATGTTTTGATTGAGTTCAAGTTCGTAACATTAAAAGATTCAGGGATAACAGGAGAGCAGGCCAAACAATTGCCTAAAGATGAATTGTACAACATCCCAAAGATAAAAAAAGCGCTTGAAAAGGGCGAAAAACAGGTTGTTCTGTATGGTAAAGAACTTGATGATAAATACGGCAACCTGCGCCTGAAAAAATTTGTGGTAACAGCCCTTGGTT
>Ga0255390_1108_pt1 | contig 12164 bp, 10 predicted proteins | sample ANMaggSSYBR01H11_FD_182111 | JGI IMG/M metagenome (GOLD analysis project Ga0255390, IMG submission 182111) | Sediment cell enrichment communities from methane seep in Santa Monica Basin, California, United Staets - ANME aggregate JGI... | ecosystem: Environmental > Aquatic > Marine > Cold seeps >... | reverse complement strand
CGTCAATGCCACTCGTTATAGGAGGCTCAGCTGTAAGCATCATGCCAGAACGGATCATGGATTATCTCGGTGGCGGATTGCCGGAAAAAAGTATGTCCAGCAGTTGAACTTCAAAGCCTTCCCGTTCAAGGCTTGAAGCAACATAGCAGGCTCCGAGAGGAGGAACCGGCCAGGGATGTCTCTCTCTATTTGAAGAGATCAGAAGTATCTTCACGGTTGGTCCATTCTCATTTCCGGGTAGTAACTTGAAAGTGTCTGTTTTTCGTGCGCTGCCATACCCTCGAGGAGATTCGGCTTTATTCCGCTTAAACTGTTAATATACTCAATGCCGTGGGGGTTTCGCCGGTCATTCAGTTCACGCATTGTCTGCTCTTTGATAATCTGATGCTCACCACCATAGAAATACTGATACAGTTGCGGATCGTTTATTCGTACCAGTTCCCTGCCTGTTATTAGATTGAGCCTCATAGGAACAGCTGGCGCTCCGTTCACTTTTTCGAACGGTTTTGCATCTCCGATCTTTTCAAAATAGAATTTCCTCTGATAATAGGTACAATGACGCGGATGTATCATCATGCAGAAATCGGTACAGCCCAAAAGGTCATGACCTAGAATAAACGCCTTTCTGAACAGAGACAGCAGAATCCCCCATCTTTCTCCATTCGAGAGGTCCGCATCTACAGCAAGAGCAGACAGTTCACAAACAAGAGAACCAGTTTCCCGGATTCTTGCGATCTCTTCACTGAAAAGCTCGTCGATTGGAAGCTTTCCATTAGTATCTCTTACAAGAGTAAGTGTGCCGCAGACTTTCCCATCGTTTTTTACTATCAGTAAATGACTTGAAGGTAGAATATCGTGAAAACCAATTCTCATCGAAGATGAATTTGATTGTTGAAGGCCGGTTTGGAAATACGTTCTATATACTAAATTGAATGCATCCTTCATCTCATCAATATTCCTGGTAAGTCTGGAATCCGCGAATTCACTGTTTTTATTTCCATCTTTGGAATCGATACTTTCACCTTCGCAATCATTTTCAATGATCATGTCGTCCACTGAAGCAGCGATATCTCCTATTGCAGTTGTACTATCACCTGAGTTTGAACATCTGTTACGAATCCGTGCAATCGACAGGCGCAGCCTTGCCAGAAAGGAGAAAAGCACCGCTTGAAAGGATCCTTTTAACATCTGTGGTGACTGGTTACAGCCGGCGCATACTTCTCCGGGTAAATACTGCTCTTTGTATTGCATAAGAGTATCTATCGATTCATACAGAATATTGCCCAGCGGATTTCGCACTGATTGATCGTTACAGCAGATAGAACTTCCATCTGCGGCAATAAAGAAATTGGCGTTCCAGAGACATGGGAATCTGAAACACCTGACAAGGTCTCCTATCTCAGATGTACTATGGAAGAACCGCTTAAGCACAAGCTGCATTCTGATTTTCACTTCATTGACGGTCTGCCCGTTGTAGCGTCTGAAGAAATCGCTGTACATCTCTACTGCCGCAACGGAGTTGCGCAGCAAGCCGGAACGGTTACTTGTCGCGGGGAAAAGAACAAGTTCTATCTCTCTAAGTTCAACCCTTCGCGCGATTTCAGTTAAACTGTTAATCGTTTCGGGAAAATCACGTCTAATGATCTCAGTCTCTGGGGGGGAGATGTGCAAATAGAGTCTGGAAAGATATCCGCCCGCGCGGAGAGCCATCGCCTTTTCAATACCCGGCAGCACTCCGGACAGCAGGGCTTCTCCCTGCCCGCTGTCACCCTTCATTATCAACCCGTACGATTCGGGATTGCTGGTCGGGAAAGAGATGATCAACGAAATGCAATTGTCTGCGAAGGGAGCCAATATCTCTGATTTATTTAACGATGAACCGTTCGTGACAACGGAAATTTCCGGTGGAGGTACGATGGATGCATCCCATTCCCTGAGCATCTCGCCGAACATCCTTAACCTGTCAGCAAACTCCGGATGCAGTGTCGCCTCGCCATCACCGGAATTAGCTACATAACGCACATATATACCGGATCCGGCAGCTTCAAGTATTCGCTCGATAAGGGTTCTTGTTACAATATACGGCTGAAATTCTTTCGGGCCTCTGTAGTTCGTTTTATTAATACCGCACAACCTGCAGGAGTAGTTGCATATTCCATGAACAAGGCTGTTATTGATCGATATGGGCCGACGCGTTCGCATATATTGTTATCCTGTGAATCGAGATATGTATTTATACATAGACAGTCAACATAATAAAGCAAATATTCCATTCCGCTATTCAACCCCTAAACAACAGATTTCGTACCCCTAGAATTCAATACCTTTATTATACGAATAAATTGCGTACAGACAAATCACCTGTACAAAACGAACTTCGCGAATCCTCCTGGTAACACGTTCTGATAACTGAACGAAGAAAACGTGATTCTCAAACAGATATCCGGATAGTATGTATCATGCACCTATATTTGTATTTATTGCTATCGTGGAGTTGGATGATACGTCGATTATATTCGAGGTTGACTGTACACTGCGTCTGGAAGTAGTGTAACAAAGTGATAAATGCATATTGAACATATAAACCGGAAGAACAAGCAAAATGAAAGCGGAGAAGAAATACACTGTTTATAGAAGTCTTGTTTCAATTTCCTTCGGTCTGCTTGGGTTTGCGGCAAATTTCGTTACTATAGATTTTTCTTTCCCTCCATATACCGCGACGGTTCTGATAGGTCTTTTGTTTCCGTTACTGATAACGCTTGCCTGGGGATGGAAATACGGTTTGCTGTCCGCTTTGGCCGGTGGTTGTCAAACGATGTGGTGGCTGTGGGGTCCTGCCAACGGTTATGCCACATTGTTCGTTGTGCCGCCATTTACAATCTGGATAGTATGGCATGGTTATTTTGCGAACCTTCGCAGAAAACAGAAGAAATGTAAATGGTGGCTGAGCATGTACGCTGTTGAATTTCCATTTCGAATACTGAACACAATTAATCTCTATACATTATCAAGATGGGCTATTACATGGAATCCACCTGCCTGGGGGTTGGCTCCGGCTTCATCAAACGTAATCCCGATGAGCTTTTCACACTTCGTAGTAATAAAGCAGTTCGTTGTAGCTTACATAATTCTGCTGTTGGCGGACGTACTATTGAACCTTGGTATCGTAAGAAAATTCCTCAAATTAAGAAAAAGCATTTCATACAGGAAAACAGCTCATATCATAGGCTTTGCGCTTCTGATCGGCGCTTTCTTCTGGATTGTTGACAGCTTTCTCGGATACTATACATTTCATTCCGGCAGTTCTTTTCTCGATTTGTTTGCTCTGAGAATTCCATCTTACGTACTGTACATGCGAGCCGCGCTTATTCTTGCCTGTCTGACAGGGGGAGTAGTAGCATCAGGGTTCCTCCGCAAACAGCACGAAAACGAAGTCATTCTGCGGGAAAGCGAGGAAAAATTAAGGTTAATCAGTGATTCCGCAGAAGACTCGATAATAATGATGAACAATGATGGAAATGTCTGTCATTGGAACAAAGCGTCAGAGGAAATGTTCGGTTATAAAGCGGAAGACATTATTGGAAAGAATCTTCACGCGACTCTTATGCCGCCACGTTTTATTGAAGTCTTTCGAAAGGGTTTCAGGAAATTCGCGGATTCTGGCAAAGGGCCTGCTATCGGGAAAACAATGGAAATGGTGGCCTTGAAGAAGGACGGGACAGAATTTCCGGTAGAGCTGTCAATCTCTTCCGTGAGAATAAAGGATAAATGGGGCGCGGTGAGCATTGTAAGAGATATCACCGAGCGAAGGAAAGCAACGGAAGCGCTTCGCGAGAGTGAGAAACGCTTCCGGCAGGTATCCGAATGCGCGGAGGAATGGATATGGGAAGTTGATGCAAATGCATTGTATACCTACGCAAGCCCTGTAGTGGAGAAGCTGATTGGATACAAACCTGAGGAAATCGTGGGAAAGAAGCATTCGTACGATCTATTCCACACTGATGATATTGAGCCGCTGAAAAAAGCAACCCTTGAAATATTCTCTGAAAAGAAACCACTTTTCAGATTTCCGAATCGTAACGTTCATAAAAACGGAAACATCGTATGGCTCCTGACAAGCGGCCTTCCAATCCTTGACGAAGAAGGAAACCTGCTAGGTTATCGAGGCACGGACATCGACATCACCGAACAAAAGAAATTGGAAAGACAAAAGGAGATACTGCAGAAAAAACTATTCAAGACGGAGAAACTGGAAACCATAGGTACTCTGGCAGGCGGAATCGCTCACGATTTCAATAATATCCTTACTCCAATTATCGGTTATACCGACATGGCTCTGTCGAACCTGCCATCTGATAATCCTGTCCGCACAGACCTTGAAGAGATCCTTAATGGAGCCAACCGCGCTAAAGATCTTGTTAATCAGATACTGACATTCAGCCAGCAGATGGAAAAAGAAAAAGAACCGCTTCGACTGCACCTGATTGTAAATGAAGCGTTAAAACTGATGCGTCCATCCATCCCGGCAACGATTGAAATCAAGCGGAATATCGACGAATCCTGTCCGGTGATTCTTGCCGACCCGATACAGATGCATGAGGTTGTTGTGAATTTATGTACTAACGCTTACCAGGCGATGGAAAGGGAAGGAGGAGTAATTACTATAGAATTGAAACCTGCATATGTTGATAAAACCATTGCAGATTCTTATCCTAACCTCAAGCAGGGGAAATACATTCGTCTGACTGTCAGCGATACGGGTCACGGAATAATCGACGATATACTGGGTCATATTTTCGAACCATTTTTCACAACTAAAGGCTATAGCAAGGGCAGTGGTATGGGCCTTTCGATAGTACATGGCATTGTACAGAGCCATGACGGAGAAATCATTGTATACAGCGAACCGGGCAAAGGCACGGCATTTCATATATATCTCCCTGTTACAGAAGAGGCTGAAAAACCAGTTAAGGTAAAAGACGATTCTCTTCATTACGGACATGAGGCGATTCTTATCGTTGATGATGAGGAAGCTGTTACAAGGATGCTGGAAAAAATTCTAAGGCAGCTTGGCTACGAAGTTGATGCTTTTAATACTCCTGCTGACGCACTGGAGTCATTTCGCAAAGCTGAAAACAAATACGATATTGTACTCACCGATTTAACCATGCCAGGAATGACCGGACTGGATCTGGCAGAAGAAATAAGAAAACTTCATTCGGAGATTCCTATAGTACTTATGACAGGTTACGGTCTGCAAAATCATGAAGATATCCGGCGGAAGAATGTCAGTAAGATAGTTGGGAAACCAATTGATATTCGGGAATTGACTTCAACTATCCGAGACATACTGAGAAGCTGATACCATCCTGCAATGTTCTGATCGATATTTCCTTATAGCAATATCAGCAAATAAAATGATGATAGATGGTCTATCTGGTGGATTTTTTCTGAAAGTGACCCGGAAGTGATTCCAGCTGGTTCTTTTTCAGTGAAGGTTTTCGGGCCACATAAATCTCTTCACCAGTTTCCGGATTGATACCGGTAAGGTACATAGCCGTTGCCATGGTCATGGGAGTTGGAAGGAATATCTGAGCCTTTTCGGGCCGCATGCGCTGGCTCCTGAGTTCTGCTGCCGCCCTGTGCATCTGTTTCATATCGCAGCCAGGAGCAGCAACGAGTATGTAAGGTTCTATATACTGTTCTTTACCCGCTTCTTGCGAGATATCTTCAAAAAGAACCTTGAATCTTCTCCAAATATCGGGGGGAGGTTTCCTCATCAGTTTCAGAACATCCGGATCGAAGTGTTCAGGAGCAATCTTAAGGTATCCAGACACGTTATCCCTTACCAGTTTTTCAATGAAGCCCCTGTCGCGAAGGGCTACATCGAATCGTATACCGCTGGAAACAAAAACATTTCGTACACCGGAGATGTTCGCGACTGCATCCAGAAGTTCAATATACGGGCTGTGGTCCGTTTTAAAATTCTCGCAGATGTCGGGATACAGGCATGAATACCTTCTGCATTCGTGAAGAGCTTCGCCGCCGGCGCAGCCAAGACCGTAAAGATTAGCGGTGGGGCCACCCAGATCGGTAACCGTTCCCCTGAAATATGGTTTGCCTGTAAGCGTTTTTACTTCCCGTACGACTGAATTGCGGCTCCTGCTGCTTATCAGTTTTCCCTGGTGCAGCCCCAGGGCGCAGAAACTACAGCCTCCCGCACAACCACGAACAACTGTAATCGAATTCTGTATCATACTGAACGCCGGAATCTCTTCGGTGTAAATCGGATGAGGTTCCCTGGAGTATGGCAGATCGTATACACTGTCCATCTCATCGGTACTCAACGGATATTGTGGCGGATAGACGATAACAGCACGGCTGTCGGCCTTCTGAATAAGAGTGGAGCCTGAAAAGGGGCTGATTTCACTCTCAAGAATCTTAGTCGTTTCCATGAACGAATCCGAACTGCTTGAGACCTCTTCGTGCGAAGGCAGTTCGATGTACTGATCAAGATCCATTTCGCAAAGGGATTTTTCGCTGGTGTAAACCGCGGTACCCCTGATTCCACTGATATCCCGACCGGATGACAGGGCACCGGCAATTTCGCCCGTCGCTTTTTCTCCCATTCCGTATACAAGAATATCCGCTTTTGTATCAAGCAGAATTGATTTTCTGATCCTGTCGCTCCAGTAATCGTAATGACTCAGCCTTCTCAGGCTGGCTTCTATACCCCCAATTACTACCGGAACACCAGGCATCGTTCTCTGAGCGAGGTTTACGTATTTCATCAATGCCCTGTCAGGCCTTCTCCCGGGCTTTCCCCCTTCGGAATATGCGTCGTTGGAGCGGATTCTTTTTAGAGATGTATAATGGTTAACCATGGAATCCATCGCCCCTGAAGTTATTCCAACGAATAGCTTCGGAACACCGAGCCGCAGGAAATCATCAGGTGACGAAATATCCGGCTGGGGAATGATTCCCACCCTATAACCCATGTTTTCAAGATACCTGCCTATGACAGCCGCTCCGAAGGAAGGATGATCTACATATGCATCCCCGGTAATCAGTATGATATCGCAGAAATCCCATTCAAGGGTTTCCATCTCTTTCCGTGTAACCGGTAAAAAGGAAACTGCTTTTATCATAATTTCTCCCAATTCCTTCCCGAATCATGAAGGTACTTGAAGCAGGCGGGTATTGACAAGCCCTTAAAAAAAGCGGACACTGGTGGTGAACGGATGTTTACACTGAAGGGAGAAGAAGAAATGGGTAACCAGAACGAATCATTGTTCAGCGGAAGGGTGTTGGCCGGAAGAACAACTTACTTCATAGATGTAAGGCAGGCCGTCAACGACAGGTTCTACCTTTCATTAACGGAATCCCGCAGAGTATCCGATTCCGATTTCGACCAGAACAGGGTTTTTCTTTTCGAAGAAAACCTTGAAGAAATTGGTGCCATGCTCTCAGAAGCAGCTGATGAACTCAGGATGGCCGCCGAAAAAAGAGGAAACCTGCCACAGGATGGCTCATCCGGCAAGTACGAACGCAGCGGAAAAACCTGGACAGAGGAAGAAGAAAGTATTCTGCAGGAAGAATTCCGAAAAAATACACTGCGAGACGATATTGCATCTAAATTGAAAAGAAGCAGCTATGCAATAACCCTCAGACTGGAAAAGCTGGGTCTTATAGAAAAGGAGGAAAAAGCAGTAGTGTAAAAATACAGCTCAAGATCAGGGGTAATTGTCAATTCAATTCTGCTGATTCTCTGATGGCTTCAACCCATTTTTCAAGATCAGCTACAAGCCATGCTGCGGAATCCGTACCCCCCGTATCATTCCTGAAATCAATTTTCAGGAGTTTCCTCCCCTTCGTCTTTCCCAGAAAACTCCTGGGAGTCTCAACAGAGGTAATGCTGCGAAGCGGTACCAGTATTTCTTTTTTTGGCAGGAGCATCCTGAAGTAAAGTTGTGAAGATGTAAGCAGAAGAGTACCGTTACCTCTTACCTGTTTCATTCCTCGGGATTTTATCCCGAACAGGTTCGCCACAGGGGATGTAATAATCCTGCTGTGCTCAGGATATCTCATCGATATTTCCGCCATGGCGGAATAGTTGAGCTTTCGAACCAGAAGTACAAGCCCCATCATGAGAAACAGTGAACCTGCTATGAAATAGACTGCTATGTGCATAAGAACAATTCTCCCGTACTACTCTTCAGGTTTTCAGCCGATCACATATCGACTATTACCCACTTCCCATCCGAATTCAATTCCAGATCCATATCTTCATCATCGGTATCCGTCTCGCCGGAACCGATCTCCTTAATTGTAATCTTGTATTCAATTTCCACTTCGGTGCTATCGTTATCGTAATCGATCTCATCTATAGAAAATGACACAATTTCAATTCCATCAAGCATAGCTTCGTTGAACTCTGCCTGCATTTCCGTTGACATGTAACTCTTCATTTCATCGTATTGCCTTGCTTGTGCTGCCTCAAGCATACTTTGCGCGATTTCTCGCGGTCCCGCGGGTGTGGATGATCCGCACGATACTGCTCCCGTAAGAATGATCATCAATACTGCGACTACAGTTACTTTTAACATTTCCCCTCCATTCACCCCTCACGCATTGAAGGATACATCAATGATGACACGGGATTCAACATTTAAATGCAACCTTGGCGAAATCCCGCTTGCCTATTAGTGTCAGTACTCAATACTAATGGAAAGACAATATGAAATGACTCCTCTTAACGCAATATTGCTTTTTCTTGCAGGCACTGCCGCCGGTTTTGTTAATGTCAACGCGGGTGGTGGCTCTTTTCTCACAATACCCCTTCTGATGATGCTGGGTGGATTACCTGCGACTGCTGCAAACGGAACAAACAGAATAGCTGTGCTGTTACAGAACATTATCGCTGTCAAAAATTTCAGAAGACACGGGTTCAGGGATACCAGACAGGGATTAAAACTTGGAGCTTCGGCAATGGCCGGTGCAGTAATAGGGTCCATAATTGTGCAGGACATACCGGAAAACACCTTTCGCACCATACTTTCAGTCATCATGGTTCTAGCTCTCGCAATTGTCCTCCGCCCGGGGAAAAAGAATTCCATCAAATACTGCGCAGAACAGCTCAAACACCCGGTTCTGCAGGTTTTCCTGTTTTTCTTCATAGGTATTTACGGCGGTTTCATTCAGGCCGGAACAGGATACCTTATCATTTTCTCTCTTTCCATTCTGGGAGGCCTTTCTCTCCTTAAAACGAACAGTCTGAAAATTATTATCATTTCAGCTTACCTTCTTCCATCCCTCGTGGTTTTCATAATCAACGGAGAGGTCCGCTGGCTGCCCGCGCTTATTCTCGCGGCAGGAACTTCTACAGGGGGATGGTTCGGCTCCACCTTTGCTATAAAAAAGGGCGACAAATGGATTCGAGTAATACTGGCTGCCGCAATTGTAGCTATGGCGGCAAAAATGCTGGGGCTTTTTTAATAGATCGTCAAACAGGTTTGAGTATTTACTATATTGTATGGTGAAGTGGAAGACCCTGAAACGGAGTGTATCGTGTGGACAGGAAGGAATCTATGTACGAAAGAATCTACTCGACAGTGAGCATGATTCCCCCTGGTAGCGTCGCTACCTATGGGCAAATAGCGGGGATAGCTGGAAGATGCTCCGCGAGAAACGTGGGCTACGCGATGTCCTCTGTTCCTCCTGGAAGTGATACCCCCTGGCACAGAGTCATTAACAGCAGAGGAAGTATAAGCGTCAGAAGCAGTGGAGAAACGTGCTCTGCACAGAGACAAATGCTGGAGAGCGAGGGGATTATCTTCAACACCAGGGGAATTGTAAACCTGGACAGGTTCGGCTGGCCAGGACTTCCGACCGATCACGAATCAGATGACAGATAAGAACAGAAGAGACTGGTCCGAAAAGGATCTGAAGAAGCATATTGTCGATCAAAGGAAATACCTCTGGCGCGAAAGCACCATTGAAAGAATAGCCTCATGGCTTAACCTAAAAAGCGGAATAACTGCGGTTGATATCGGATGCGGACTCGGCTATCTGGGCTGGACCTTCTGGCCGCACTTCGGCGCTGGCAGTACTTACATCGGTGTTGATTGCTCTATCAAACTCCTCCGGGAGGCAAAGGAAACTTCTTTTGTATGGTCAGAGGGCGGCAGGGCGTTTTTCGCGAATGGCTCTACATACAACATCCCCCTGCCCGATGAATGCGCTGACTGGGTAATGTGCCAGACGCTGCTGATGCACCTCGAGTTTCCCGAAGACGCTATGAACGAAATGATCAGGATAACAAAACCCGGCGGCGTTATCATGTGCATGGAACCGGACAACATATCCTCGTCGCTCAGCGTTGTATCGAATTCGGTACACTCACCTTCTATCAAGGAGAAACTTGAGCAATTCAAGATGCAGCTGATCTGGGCTGAAGGGAGAAAAAAACTCGGAAGGGGGGATTGGGGAATAGGTACAAGAGTTCCTAAAATGATGGCTGACCAGGGGCTGATGAATATCGATGCTCTATACAATGATTCCCCCCGTTTCATCCATCCACCGTACGAGACGGAAGTACAGAAGTACAGTATTGAGAAAATGCCTGAACATATCAAGGATAAAGATGAGGGCACAAGGAAGCTGCTCTGGAAGGAATACAAAGAATGTTTCCTCGCCGGAGGCGGTTCACTGTCCACCTATTACAGGTACAAAAAAAACAGTGAGGAGAAGCAGGAGAAGTACGAACCGATAATTCTGAATCAACTGGAAAACAAAACCTACTATGGTGGCATCAACGGCTCTCACTTTTTCTGCATAAGGGGATTCAAGCCGGAAGGATGATTCGGGCAGTTTAGGACAAGTGGGGTCAAATCTTTACTCTTGACATTTCACTCTTATCATTATTGTATTTCATTAAAAGTTTTAGTTCCATGTTTGACGTCTTTCATTTAGTATCAAGATAATGTCAAGAGTAAAGATTTGACCCCTTTTCTCTCTTATCCGCTTACCAGCATGGTTCTAGCAAGCCTGCCTTGAAGTTTTCCCGCAATTTTCGCAAGGCGCAACGTTAAAAGAAAAAGCACAACTCCAGCCAGAACAATAAAGGGCATAAGCCAGACGGGAGTCCACCAGACTTCTGGAAAATCGAATACGGGTACTTTCAGAATAAGCTCGAATATGGGATCGGTGATCAGTGCAAACGATACTGATATAAGAGTGATGAATACACTGAAGTACAACACGCCCAGCGGCAGCATAAGTATCAGATAAATAAGCGAAGACCATGTACTTCCCGCTGAAAATATTCCCTTAACACTTCCCCACCATCCTTTGCCCTTTCTTACAAATACCGCTCTCCTGGGCATTCTAACGCCAAGAAGCGCTTCAACTATTCTGCCCTCAACGAACGCAAGACCCCTGAAAGAAAGAAAGAACAACCAGGCAAGTGGAACACCTACGATGAGTATCAACAGTCCTGCGGAAAGGGAAATACCTGTAACAGCCCATGTGAAGTAAATTATACCTGTAGCCAGTGAAAGGATCATATACAGCAACGAGGCCCAGGCTGAGGGATCAGCAATTACACCAATGAATGCGGACAATCCCTGTCCGGTTCGTTTCGCAGAAGAAAGAGCGGGAGTAGTAAATTTTTCCACATTACGATAGTGTTCCGCCACTTCCACAGGCTCACCGTACCTGAAAATGATACTCTTTGCTGCTTCTTCCTTAGTTTCCTCAGGATGCTCGGACAGTTCTGTATCAAGAGCTGTACTCAGGTGATCCTCCGCATCGGACAATGCGTCCTGTATGGTTGCTCTGTCGCTTCCTTTCAGTTCTTCTCTGAAAGCATTCAGGTAATCTTCAATCAGCTTAATCATTGGGGACACCTCCCAGTATCCTGTCAATCAACCTGCCGGTTCTCTTCCAGATTCCCACCCATCGCCTGAGTGCTTCCCGGCCTTCATTTGTAATTCTATAATAGCGCCGCGGCGGTCCTGAGACGGATGGCTCCACCCTGCTTGCAAGAAGACCGTTACCCTCTAAAGATCTCAGAACAGGATAAAGGGCTCCGTGCTTTATAAGTGGAACTGTCTGCTTCTCGTCCTCTTCCATCGATTTTGCTATCTGGTATCCATACATTGGCT
>Ga0255390_1103_pt1 | contig 12462 bp, 7 predicted proteins | sample ANMaggSSYBR01H11_FD_182111 | JGI IMG/M metagenome (GOLD analysis project Ga0255390, IMG submission 182111) | Sediment cell enrichment communities from methane seep in Santa Monica Basin, California, United Staets - ANME aggregate JGI... | ecosystem: Environmental > Aquatic > Marine > Cold seeps >... | reverse complement strand
CTTGAGCTGTAACTTAATGCAAGGATCAATGTGAGGCCTGTGTTATCTTTTGTTATATCAATTATTTCGTATAAATTTTTTTGGACATTTTCAGGTAAATTTGTCAGATTACCGATAGCTTTCATCCTGACATTGTTTGTCATAAGATTTTTTGTTTCTTTTTTAACAGCAGAAATAAAAAGAGACATTAAAGCATTTACTTCCATTTTTGGCCTTTTCCAGTTTTCAGTAGAAAAAGCATAAAGTGTGAGATACTTAATTCCGATTTCTCCGGCAGCTTCTACTACACTTCTAACTGCCTTAACCCCATTCTTATGACCAAATATTCTCTTATTGCCTCTTTGTTTTGCCCATCTTCCGTTTCCGTCCATGATAATGGCAACATGTTGAGGCAGGTTTTGTTTATCAATATTATTTTTTTGGTCCGTAATGTTCATTTTGTTTTGGGTAGGCAGGGCACCACATTTTATCACTTGCAAAATTATAGGTTATTGTTAAACCGGCAATAGAATACCAATCAAAATTTTTTCTCTTGGTTAATTGTTTTGAAAATGTATCTCCGGGTATCAGTAAATCTAAATTATCTGTAGTTGTATTTCTGAATACCCATTCAGCACTTAAAGTTAATCTTTTTGTAACAGAGTATTTATAACCGACACCCATAGGTATCGCAAGTGAAAATGATTGAAAAGAATTTGACACAGCAAGTGCAAGCCCGGCTGTGATATACGGAGCCGAACTTTTTTTCATTCTCGAGTTAAATTCAAAAAAGTTAAATTCTGCTTGAAGTCCGATTTCATATATGTTATTAATAAATGTATGTCCTCTGATTTGTTGATATACACTTGGAAAATCAGCATCATTACCGGATATTTTAGCTTTAAGAATATTTAACCTGACAGCATAATGTTCATTAAAAGAATGCCTGCATGCAAGGCCGAATGTTAAGCCGGGAGAGTAAAACTGCCTTGTATGATTAATATCTCCGAGGTAGTATGAACTTCCGATTGTTATTCCGGGTTCAATATTGAATTTTTGAGCAAATGAACTAATTGCCGGGAAAATAATTATTAATATAAATAAGATTTTCTTCACAAATTTTAAATTAAATTTGGATCAAAAAAAAGTTTCACTTTTATACATTAACTGTTTTTAAAATAAAACATTGTGTAAAAGTGAAACAATTCATTAAATCCTCTGTTTTCCGGGGAATTAAAATGATTAATATTTTGGCATACTAAATACGCTGTTTATTTTGTAATAACCGGTTATCAGTGTAAATAAATATGCATCATTATATGAAGGATCACCTCTCATAGTTTTCCCTTCTGCGTAAGGTGTTCCATATTGATCTGTAACTACGTTTCTGTCTTCATCAATAATAAGATGTCTGTCATCAAAACCGTTTCCGATACCGGAGTATGTATCATGTGCATCATCCAAAAAGTCGGTTGTCGTATAACGGTTTGAAATATCTAAACCGACAGCCCATCTGTCAGTTAAGTTATATTTCATTCCGATACCGATGCTCATGTATCCTGCATATGTACCATATGAAACTCCTTCATTTCGCATTGGCCTTAATTCTTCCCAAACTCCGTTCCCTCTTAAATATTCAGATTTAGGATTGAAATAAAAACCTCCGCCTCCTAATGAGACATAGGCACTTATTTTATTAATACCTTTATAACTTGAGAAAGTATATCTTCCGAGATGTTTTTCTTTAATGATGTAATATTCAAATTGAGCTCCGACTTCAAAGAGGTTTGTTCTGAAATGTAAGTTTCTTGATTGCCTCCCTAAACTTCCTGATTGTGCATCATCAGCTTTTAGGCAAGCATAAGTAACTGTAGGTTTAACAGCTAAATCTCTGATTAAACGGTATCTCACCCCGCCTTGAAATACGGGACGGGTTAATGCCCAATCAATATCTCTGACACTAAAATAATGTGAAGCGTCTTTACTTCCTCCTCCAAGATCTCCCAAGAAATAACTGTTGCCGATTGATGCATATGCAGAAAGACGTTCGTGCTTCCATCTTTGGGCATCAGTTAAGAAAGGGATCAAAAATAATAAAATAAAGTAAATAAATTTTTTCATAGCTTAGAAATAAATTACTTTTATAAGGGTTCAAAAATATTAATAAAATATTGAAAATAAAAAAATATTTTTAAATGTTATTTAACCTGATTAATTCATAAATCTTTCGGCTACAAACCGCAACTGCACAACATCTTTGACCGTCCTCAATTTATATTTCTTCAAAATAGCCTGCTATTAATCAAAAATATAAATCTGCGGTTGGTCAAATCTATCATACATTTGCGGTTTTCGCTTCGAAAATTCATGAATTAATCAGGTTAACTGATTTATTATAACGTTCCGTAAATAAATAATATTGCAGTTAGTTAATGAATTTAAAAGAATTATAAACAAGTAATTACTGCAGAACTTTTTTTCGGAACCAATACATGATTCTCTTTTATAATAACTTCTGTTTCTGAAAGTTTTGTTATTCCGGCATTTTTACTGTCTGCAATCACAAAGTATTTTTTAAGGTTCATTTTTTCAAATTCAACTTTCAATATATTTTCGGCAGGATTATGAATTACCGCTATTTGTTTGAAATCAATTTTCTTAAAGTTATCTGAAATATCTTTTTCAATTGTGTTATTAAGAGTGTAAGCAATATAATTATTTTCGTAGTTATTGTTTGTATTAATGTCTTTAAAATCTGTAATATTCAGATCAATTTCAGTTTCAAAATGTTTATTAATACTTTCAGGGCTGACTGAATTATGACCGAATTCAGTATATGCATACTTGGGATAATCCCAATTCCCCGGTGTCTTTACAAGCTTAAAATTCAAATTCCTGCTGTTGTCCCATTTTTGCAGATCAAACTTGTTAATTTCGTTTTTATTGAATTTAATTTCGGCATAACCGTTTTTGTCAAACAGCAGAACATAAGGATTATTAAGAGGATTTGCATTGTTCTTATGAATTTCGCCTGCTAAATAATATTTTTCTCCGGCTGTTCCGTTTTTAAATTTCAATCTTAATTTTTTTAATTTATAACTTTTAAATGAATGAATTATATTTTCAGCCGTGCATTTATCACTTAAAAACCTAATATATTTATTTATTGTTTCGGTTTTATTTAATCGAAATGCCGGAATACTGCGTCGCATTTTTATTAAACCTTTAACATATTCAAGCAATTCATTTGTAAATTCTGAATACTCATTTGTTAACCTGTCCCAACGAAACATATTTGTATAATCATTAGAACAATACGAATATTCTCAAATATCTTGACTGCCTCTATACCAAGAAAAATTGCCTCTTTGTATTTTCCTGTTCTCCGGTGGTTCTTTGAAAGTCCTTGATATGACATTGCAATATATTCTTTTACAATATATTTTTCTGCCACAGAAAAAACTTTTTTAAAATGTAAAGTACTTAATGTATAGTTTCCTGTATTAAAATAAATTTCCCCCAAGTGTGTTAAAAATATCAACTGCTTATTTACCGACATATTTTCTTCCGAGAGTTTCAGCCCGGTTTTTGCATAGAATAAAGCTTTTTCAAAATCCCGCTCGTTATTACATATCACCGAAATTTCATATATAATGTCAATTTTTTTAAATTCATCATTTTCTTTTTCTGATAATTTGATCAATTCATCAACTTTATTATTCTGAGCAATTAACGGAATATAAATTACAGATAACAAGCAGATTACAAATATTATTTTGATCTTATTAACAATCATTAATTAAATTTAAGGAGCATAAATATAAGCATTTTATGAAAACATCAACACTTAGCTTAAGAATTGTTTGATTTCGTCTATTAATCTGTCCTTTTTATCAATATGAATATTATGTCCGGATTTTTGGATCACTTTAACTGATGATTCAGGAAAGTTCTCTTTTACAGAATTAAAATCTTTTTCCGAAAAATACGGAGATTCTTTTCCAAAAATAAACAAAGACTTTATTTTCTTACTTTTGTCGGATATTTTAATTGTTCCTGCAATATGATCAATATTATTAATTAAAGATTCAACATTTAATTTCCATGTAAATGATTTATCAGTATTTCTTTTTATATTTTTCTGAATTATTTGATCTGTAAATCCATTTCCAATTTTTTTTTTAGAAGAAGTTAACACTTCTTTACGTTCTTTGATGTTTTCAATATCAAGTTCTTTCATAAAATTCAGAAGTTCTCTGTGATCTGTTGTTTTTTCAAAAATACCCTTATTATTCAAATACGATCTTGGTGAAATATCAATGACAATAATACTCTCAACTAAATCAGGAAAAATACCGGCAAAATTCATCACTAATTTTCCTCCCATCGAATGCCCTATAAATGTTGCTTTAGTGATTTTATGATCTGACATGAATTCTTCAATATCTGAACTCATAAGCTTATAATTATGATCATCACTATGAGGTGATTGTCCGTGATTTCTCATATCAGGGAGATATACTTTATGTGTTTTTGAAAAAGCCTTTGCAATTGTTATCCAATTATCTGACATTCCCAAAAATCCGTGAATAAAGATTAAAGGCGGGCCGGCTCCGTATTCCCTGAAAAATAGTATCATTTACTTAACATTTTTAAAACTACTTTCTATTTCATTTGATAAATTTTCAAATACTTTTTCAAATGACAGCATTCCGTCAATGACACTGACTTCATGATTTTCTTTATATTTCTCAATTACAGGGATCGTCTTTTCTTTATGCTCTTGAAGTCTTTTTACAATTTTATCTGCACCTGTATCATAAGGCATGCAGGCATCTGTTTTACTTCTTCGATCAAGCCTCCTGATCAATTCAAGTGTATCAACCTCAATTTCAAATATCTTAGCAATATATGAATCGTGTTTTTTTAATATCCCATCCAAAATATATGATTGAACTAATGTTCTCGGAAAACCTTTAAAAATAAATCCTTTTACACCTTTAGAATTTTCAATTTTTTGCTCAATAAGAGGAACAACAATATCGTCGGGAACTAACTCTCCGCTGTCATATAATGCTTTTATTTTTTTACCTGTCTCAGTACCGTTTTCAATTTCTTCTTCCAACATGGCTCCTGTTGCAACAAATTCCAAATTAAATTTTTCCGCCAATGCTTTACCTAACGAACCTCTTCCGGAACCGGGATACCCAAACATAACAATATTCAACAACTTCTTACTAAGTTTAGTATTGATCAAGTTTACTATATCCTCAGTAACATCATTTATTGTTTGAACACCGTTCATTGAAAAATAATTTCCTCTTTCCTTATAAAAGTTTAAAACAGGCAAAGTTTTTTCTTTATATTCTTTTAATCGGTTTCTGATTACAAGCTCATTATCATCACTTCTTCCTGACGTTTTCCCTCTGTTTAACAGTCGTTTTACAGACTCTTCTTCCGGAACTTCAATACTGATCAAACAGTCGAGACTCGAATTAAGCTTAATCATCAATCCTTCAAGAATATATGCTTGAATGTATGTTCTGGGAAAGCCGTCAAACAAAAAACCGTTTGCATCAGAGTTTTTCTTTATAGTTTTTTCAATAATTTGAACAATGATCTCATCAGAAACGAGTCCGCCCTCGGCAATAATACTTTTTGCTTCTAATCCCAACTTTGTTTCGGAAGCTAACTCTTCCCTTAACAGATCACCTGTTGAGATATAGCATAAATTATATTTTTTTACTATAAATTCTGATTGAGTTCCTTTTCCGGCTCCGGGCGGTCCGAATAATGCAATATTTAACATGGCTTAATATTTTGAGAATTTGTTTTTATATTATTATCTTTCTTTTATTGCTCTAATTTACAAATTTTATTCGGATTAATATAAAAACCCAAATAACCATAAAGGAATTATATTGTCATTACCAATCAATATGTTATCTTTTACAATAAATGCGTTATCTGTATCTTTAATTTGGCTTTGTTGTTTGTTTTTACCTCCTATTTCAATTGTATATTTATCATTAATCAGAAAATCAGCCTGTTTTGATGCGTTTAATTTATTTTGGTATCCTGCTTGATTTATAAAAAATGTTTCACGCAAATTACCTGTATTACCGGCATCTCCTGAAAGACTATAAATAAGATTCGAATTATCAAGATATATTTTTTCAGACTTATTTATACTGTTTATACCTTTGTCGGGAAAATATAATAAGGACAACATCTGTGCATCGTTCAAGTATTTAATATACTTTTTCAAAGTATTAAGTGCAATACCGGTTCTTTGGCTTATTGAATTAAGGTTTGGTTTAAAAGGAACTGAATGACTTATGATATTTAACAACTTCTTTAAATAAATGATATTTGAAGTTTGGACAGATTCAAATTGAGGAATATCAATTTCAATAACCGTTTGTATTGCTTCATTTAGTTTTTGATGAAATGTTTTTTTATTTTCAAGATAAAAAGGATAATATCCATAGTTCAAATAATTGTCAAAATGTTCTAACGGTTTTATTTCACCGGTAATATCAACGGCAATTTCAATATGATATTTTAATATTTCTTTTAAAGTATAAAAAGGAATTTGTTTACCTGTTTCAAAATTTATAAATTCACGAAAAGACAAACCGGGCATTTTATACATAACTGCACGCCTACTCAAATCAGCTTTTGCTTTTTGCAGGTGTAACAAAGAGGACCCCGTAAAAACAACTTTTAAATCCGGAAAATCATCATAAATGTTTTTCAATTCAATACTCCAATCAGGATAACGGTGTACCTCATCAATTGCAAGAAAACGTCCACCCTTTTTATGGAAATCATTTGCAAGATGATACAATTTACTTTCTGCAAAATAGAAATTGTCTAAACTTACATAAAGTACTTTATTATCCGGTTTAAATTGTTTTTTAATATATTGAAGTAAAAGTGTTGTCTTTCCTACTCCTCTGCTTCCTTTTATACCGATAAGCCTGTTATCCCAATCTATAGAGTTTATATAATCACGGGTTGTTTTTGTTTTAGTAAAAACATATTTTTCAAAAAATCGTTGTTTTAAAAATTCCATATCTTAATATTTTATCAATGCAAAGATATAATTTTATTATATAAATATCAATGGATTGATACTTTTTTGTTTGTTTATTATTAATCTATTGATATTTTATTATATTATCTAATTTGACTTATCAGCTAAAAACTTCCGTAAAAACTGTATCTTTGCTTTATGCAACAATTGACTTTAAATAAATTAAACGATTACAACTTATTTTCAGATAAAAATAACAAACTGATTTTAAGAGCTTTATTTATCTCAGAGTCAGAAATTAAAATCTTTTTAAAAACCGGCTTGCTGCAGGATGCAGTAATACAATTATACAATCATCGCAAAGAACAAATCACAAATTCAGACATCATTTCTTCAGATGCTAAAGACATAATTAAACTTAAAGGAACATTTGAATTAAATGCAAATTACATTGTTAAAATTAATGACGAACAAGCACATGTTATTCTAAATCCCGAAATTAACAGAATTTTAGATACTTCTTTTTATTCAGATGATATTGATTTCGGTGTGTCGCTCATAAATAATGCAGCATCTTTCAAATTATGGTCGCCGCCTGCCGTTCGGGTTAAACTTTTACTTTTTGATAAAGATCAAAATAAGATTATCACTCCAAAACCTTTTTTATTCAATAATACAAAACCGGGAATATGGGAATATAACTTAAAATCCGAAGATATCGGATTAAAAACTTTGGACGGAATTTATTATCAATATAAAATATTTGCCTACAGCAAAGAATATATTGCACTTGATCCTTATGCCGAGTCATTGGCTGTTTTCGATTCCGCTTCAGATGATAAAATCGGTAAAGGGGCAATCATCAACATCAAATCAAGCAAGGCAAATCCTCCCGATTTTAAAAGGGTTTACAGCAATTACAAATTCATTGCTAATGATTCGGATATTATTGTTTATGAAATAAACATAAGAGATTTTACCGTGCAAACCGGAATTGTTAACGAAAAAATTGCCGGAACGTTTAAAGGATTGGTTGAAAAAATTGATTATTTGAAAGAACTCGGCATTACGCACGTTCAACTAATGCCCGTGAATAAGGCATATACACAAAATGAACTTAATCAAAGTTTTACCGGAAAATCGGCAAAAGAGAGCAATTATAACTGGGGATACGATCCTATGAATTATTTATCGCTTGAAGGCAGATATTCAACAAATCCGTATGATCCTTATAGTCGCATTTATGAATTCAAGGAAATGGTTCATGCCTTACATAATGCCGGCATCGGTGTTATTCTTGATGTTATTTTTAATCATACATATACAGCAAATACCTTTGAAAACATTGCTCCGGGATGTTATTACAGATTAACAGATGATTATAGAATTTCCGGGCATACCGGTGCAGGTGCAAGCATTGAAAGCAGATATAAACAAATTCGCAAATTTATAATTGATGTTCTGAAATTTTATGTCCGGGAATATCATATCGACGGCTTTCGGTTTGATTTGATGAGTTTTACGGATAAAGAAACCATTCGACAAATTCGAAAGGAAGTCGGCTTAATTTATAATCCTGACAATGCAAATGAACTTATTCTGCAAGGCGAAGCATGGAACTTTACTGATTTGAAAAAAGATGCTTTTATTAAAACCGATTTTGAATCTTTAAATATCGGCATTTTTAATGATACATTCAGAGATTCGGTATCCGGGAACAAACATGGTCAAAGATTTATTCACGGAAACACCAAAGAAATTCCCCGTTTGAGTTCATCAATAATTGGCGGAATTAATACCTATGATTCAAGTTGTTTGCCTTTTAATAAAGATGTTTTTTTTGATCCTTATAATCTGTATACAAAAGAACCGAGTGATTGTTTGAACTTTTTGTCTATTCATGACGGTTTGACATTATGGGATAAAATCAACCTGAGTGTGAAGGATGCAAGTAAAAAAGAACGGCTGCGACTGATGAAATTTGCCTTTGCAATTCTGTTTACTTCGCAGGGAAAAATCATTTTGCAAGGCGGAGATGAAATATTAAGAACAAAACCTTTGGCAGATTTTGACAAAGTAAGACACAGAGCACTTACATCCGGTATTATTGATACTGAGTCAGATACAAGATATTTTCATGAAAATTCGTATTGTTCTAATGATTATACAAATATGTTTCGTTGGGACAGGTTAACAAATGAGTATTCAGAATTTACAAATGAATTGCTTGAATATGTTAAAGGTTTAATAAAAATGCGACGCAGTATTCCGGCATTTCGATTAAATAAAACCGAAACAATAAATAAATATATTAGGTTTTTAAGTGATAAATGCACGGCTGAAAATATAATTCATTCATTTAAAAGTTATAAATTAAAAAAATTAAGATTGAAATTTAAAAACGGAACAGCCGGAGAAAAATATTATTTAGCAGGCGAAATTCATAAGAACAATGCAAATCCTCTTAATAATCCTTATGTTCTGCTGTTTGACAAAAACGGTTATGCCGAAATTAAATTCAATAAAAACGAAATTAACAAGTTTGATCTGCAAAAATGGGACAACAGCAGGAATTTGAATTTTAAGCTTGTAAAGACACCGGGGAATTGGGATTATCCCAAGTATGCATATACTGAATTCGGTCATAATTCAGTCAGCCCTGAAAGTATTAATAAACATTTTGAAACTGAAATTGATCTGAATATTACAGATTTTAAAGACATTAATACAAACAATAACTACGAAAATAATTATATTGCTTACACTCTTAATAACACAATTGAAAAAGATATTTCAGATAACTTTAAGAAAATTGATTTCAAACAAATAGCGGTAATTCATAATCCTGCCGAAAATATATTGAAAGTTGAATTTGAAAAAATGAACCTTAAAAAATACTTTGTGATTGCAGACAGTAAAAATGCCGGAATAACAAAACTTTCAGAAACAGAAGTTATTATAAAAGAGAATCATGTATTGGTTCCGAAAAAAAGTTCTGCAGTAATTACTTGTTTATAATTCTTTTAAATTCATTAACTAACTGCAATATTATTTATTTACGGAACGTTATAATAAATCAGTTAACCTGATTAATTCATGAATTTTCGAAGCGAAAACCGCAAATGTATGATAGATTTGACCAACCGCAGATTTATATTTTTGATTAATAGCAGGCTATTTTGAAGAAATATAAATTGAGGACGGTCAAAGATGTTGTGCAGTTGCGGTTTGTAGCCGAAAGATTTATGAATTAATCAGGTTAAATAACATTTAAAAATATTTTTTTATTTTCAATATTTTATTAATATTTTTGAACCCTTATAAAAGTAATTTATTTCTAAGCTATGAAAAAATTTATTTACTTTATTTTATTATTTTTGATCCCTTTCTTAACTGATGCCCAAAGATGGAAGCACGAACGTCTTTCTGCATATGCATCAATCGGCAACAGTTATTTCTTGGGAGATCTTGGAGGAGGAAGTAAAGACGCTTCACATTATTTTAGTGTCAGAGATATTGATTGGGCATTAACCCGTCCCGTATTTCAAGGCGGGGTGAGATACCGTTTAATCAGAGATTTAGCTGTTAAACCTACAGTTACTTATGCTTGCCTAAAAGCTGATGATGCACAATCAGGAAGTTTAGGGAGGCAATCAAGAAACTTACATTTCAGAACAAACCTCTTTGAAGTCGGAGCTCAATTTGAATATTACATCATTAAAGAAAAACATCTCGGAAGATATACTTTCTCAAGTTATAAAGGTATTAATAAAATAAGTGCCTATGTCTCATTAGGAGGCGGAGGTTTTTATTTCAATCCTAAATCTGAATATTTAAGAGGGAACGGAGTTTGGGAAGAATTAAGGCCAATGCGAAATGAAGGAGTTTCATATGGTACATATGCAGGATACATGAGCATCGGTATCGGAATGAAATATAACTTAACTGACAGATGGGCTGTCGGTTTAGATATTTCAAACCGTTATACGACAACCGACTTTTTGGATGATGCACATGATACATACTCCGGTATCGGAAACGGTTTTGATGACAGACATCTTATTATTGATGAAGACAGAAACGTAGTTACAGATCAATATGGAACACCTTACGCAGAAGGGAAAACTATGAGAGGTGATCCTTCATATAATGATGCATATTTATTTACACTGATAACCGGTTATTACAAAATAAACAGCGTATTTAGTATGCCAAAATATTAATCATTTTAATTCCCCGGAAAACAGAGGATTTAATGAATTGTTTCACTTTTACACAATGTTTTATTTTAAAAACAGTTAATGTATAAAAGTGAAACTTTTTTTTGATCCAAATTTAATTTAAAATTTGTGAAGAAAATCTTATTTATATTAATAATTATTTTCCCGGCAATTAGTTCATTTGCTCAAAAATTCAATATTGAACCCGGAATAACAATCGGAAGTTCATACTACCTCGGAGATATTAATCATACAAGGCAGTTTTACTCTCCCGGCTTAACATTCGGCCTTGCATGCAGGCATTCTTTTAATGAACATTATGCTGTCAGGTTAAATATTCTTAAAGCTAAAATATCCGGTAATGATGCTGATTTTCCAAGTGTATATCAACAAATCAGAGGACATACATTTATTAATAACATATATGAAATCGGACTTCAAGCAGAATTTAACTTTTTTGAATTTAACTCGAGAATGAAAAAAAGTTCGGCTCCGTATATCACAGCCGGGCTTGCACTTGCTGTGTCAAATTCTTTTCAATCATTTTCACTTGCGATACCTATGGGTGTCGGTTATAAATACTCTGTTACAAAAAGATTAACTTTAAGTGCTGAATGGGTATTCAGAAATACAACTACAGATAATTTAGATTTACTGATACCCGGAGATACATTTTCAAAACAATTAACCAAGAGAAAAAATTTTGATTGGTATTCTATTGCCGGTTTAACAATAACCTATAATTTTGCAAGTGATAAAATGTGGTGCCCTGCCTACCCAAAACAAAATGAACATTACGGACCAAAAAAATAATATTGATAAACAAAACCTGCCTCAACATGTTGCCATTATCATGGACGGAAACGGAAGATGGGCAAAACAAAGAGGCAATAAGAGAATATTTGGTCATAAGAATGGGGTTAAGGCAGTTAGAAGTGTAGTAGAAGCTGCCGGAGAAATCGGAATTAAGTATCTCACACTTTATGCTTTTTCTACTGAAAACTGGAAAAGGCCAAAAATGGAAGTAAATGCTTTAATGTCTCTTTTTATTTCTGCTGTTAAAAAAGAAACAAAAAATCTTATGACAAACAATGTCAGGATGAAAGCTATCGGTAATCTGACAAATTTACCTGAAAATGTCCAAAAAAATTTATACGAAATAATTGATATAACAAAAGATAACACAGGCCTCACATTGATCCTTGCATTAAGTTACAGCTCAAG
>Ga0255390_1101_pt1 | contig 12652 bp, 10 predicted proteins | sample ANMaggSSYBR01H11_FD_182111 | JGI IMG/M metagenome (GOLD analysis project Ga0255390, IMG submission 182111) | Sediment cell enrichment communities from methane seep in Santa Monica Basin, California, United Staets - ANME aggregate JGI... | ecosystem: Environmental > Aquatic > Marine > Cold seeps >... | reverse complement strand
CGGTGCCCTCGCGGTGGAAAACGCCATGAAGACAGCCTTCGACTGGAAAGTCAGGCAGAACCTGAAGGCCGGAAGAGGCGAGATCGGCAAAATGGTTATCCACTTCAAGAAGGCATTCCACGGAAGAACAGGATATACGCTTTCGCTAACAAACACGGCAGACCCCAGGAAATACATGTACTTCCCTCTGTTCGACTGGCCACGTGTTGATGTCCCTCCAATTGTCTTCCCTCTTGAGGATAATCTTGACGCGGTAATCGAAGCTGAAAAGAAATCCCTGGCCCAGATAAACGAAGCTATCAGCAAGCATGGCCATGATATCGCATGCATGGTTATCGAGCCTATCCAGGGAGAGGGCGGCGATAATCACTTCAGGCCTGAATACCTTCAGGAAATACGCGAATTGGCTGATAAGCATGAATTCCTGCTTATTTTCGATGAAGTTCAGAGCGGTATGGGTCTTACAGGCGAATGGTGGGCATGGCAATCCATAGGAGTGGAGCCTGATATTTTCTGCTTCGGTAAAAAATCACAGGTTTGCGGTATCGCTTCGAACAGGCGAGTTGACAGTGTTAAAGACAACGTATTCCATGAATCCAGCAGGATCAATTCAACCTGGGGCGGCAATCTTGTGGATATGGTGAGATGCAATAAATACCTTGATGTAATGTTAGACGAGAACATCCTGGAAAATGTCCGATCTCAGGGAAAAACCCTCATGAAAGGTCTCAGGAATCTGCAGGAGAAATACCCCGAACAGATATCCAACGTACGGGGCAGAGGGCTCATGTGCGCATTTGACCTTCCCAACAGTGAAACCAGAGACAGGATGATCGCTGAAATATTCAAGAACGGCGCCATCATTCTTCCCTGCGGCGCGAACAGCATCAGATTCAGACCACCACTGAACATCACCGACGAAGATATCCTAAAGGGTCTGGACATCATCTCGAATTCTGCCGAGAACATTCTCTGAGGGAATCGTGACAGCCATGGACCTTATCAGGGCAACAAAGGAGGATATTGGCCGGATAGCTGTTGAGCTTGCCAGAACGGGCTGGGCCGAAGCCAACGCAGGCAACATCTCCGTTCTTTTGCCGGAGGGGTCCGACAGTTCAATATGGGAGGGGGATGTCGTTTCAGACATCCTCCCTTTCCCTATACCAGAACTTGCGGGTCGGACTTTTCTTATTACATGCGCTGGAAGCAGGTTCAGAAAGTTACCGCACGAGCTGGACACGGAAATCGTCCCTGTAAGAGTTTCAGCAGACGGAATGAAAGTAATAAGGCTCGCGTCAGATAAAGAACCCACAACCGAGTTCAGCTCACACCTTCTGGTTCTGGCGGAAGCCACCAACCGTGGATGGGAAACCGCTTCTCTGGTTCATACGCACTCAACACACATGCTTGCGCTGTCCTCCAGCGATCTGCCTGCCGAAATGCTCGAAGATGCTGTGAACAGATCCCATCCGGAGGTCGCGCTTCTGATGAGCCGGGGAGTCCGCTTTCTTGATTACATGACTCCTGGGACCTGGATATTGGGAAAAGAAACCGCAAAAGCATTCCGCGAGAGCGACTGCGTCATCTGGAGAAAGCATGGAATACTGGGGTTGGGAAAAGATATCGATTCCGCGTGCGATGCAGTCGAGGTTGTAGAGAAAGCAGCTAAGCTTCTTCTGCTTGAAAAATCCGCTTTCGGCAAATTCGTCGGACTCAAAGACAGGGACATTATGCTTTCTAAAGCTCCAGATGAAGATATCTCGGATACTGAATTTATTGGTCCGGACTCTTCTCTTCCTCCAGCCCCTCCGATTATAGAAACCTGACAATTACAAATAACAGTATCGGGAGCTATTCTACCGGCAGCTCTATGAATTCCGTTCCGTCCCATTTGAAAGTAATCGCGGTTCTCTCGGTTTCAAAATAATCCATCGTATCATCATCGAATTCCTCCAGGATCGTTTCAACAACGACTTCATTTACTGTTCCTGTGGAGTCGGAGGGAAGTATGTAGTGTGAGTTGACATGAAAACATCCGGCTTCAGCCATAGAATAACCCACAGGTCCGGCGATCAGTTCACTGCCTGTCCACGCAAACAGAATATCGCAATTAGTGTATCCGCAGGCCGGATAAAGAAACGAGAGTTCTATAAGATTCTTTACTCCTGTCAGTCCGGCTGGATCGTACTGCAGACACTCCGTATTGTACTGATAAAAGCCCTGGTCGAAAGAGCTGCCCATGGGGTCAACCTCTATATCAGCCAGGATTTCCCCTGAGCTGACCACCCTGGCTTCTCCAATGAATTGATACAATTCTTTATTGTACCCTGTGACAGTGAACAGAAAAAGCGTGTCACCAGCAAGAACCATGTCCGACATGGCGAGTTCGCAGCCGGGAATGAAACCCGTGTATTCAGAATCATCTGACTGATAGACCGTCTTGTACCAGTATGAAGTCAGCCCATTGGAGTTGTATTCCCCGTTACCGCCTTCGGGTATTGTGACCGGTGATCCCATTGGCAATTGAATGAATATTGAGGAATCCGCGTTCGGAACAGTGTAGAGAACAGCTTCATCTGAGAAGACAACAGTTCTGTCATCAGTGAAATCTCCATACCAGTAATCCGCCTGTATTGCTGAAGAAGTAAGTAATACTAATATCACAGTTAACAGCTTCTTTGAAACAAAATCGGTGTTCATCTTTCTCCTAACGATATTCATCGATCTCCTGTTTTCATAATTCCTTTGCCTGCTGAGACAGTAGTATTAAGATGATTAGTCTGAATCCGTTTTCTCTTCAGCTTTCCTTCTTCTTATCCTTTCAGCGATCTCCGGATAGTGTATCTCCATACATTCAGGACATATCGAATGTGTGATCTGAGCTTCCGTATGTGTTTCAATGTAATCGTCTACCTGTTGCCAGTAATTCTTGTCATCACGCACTTTTTTGCAGAATGAACAGATTGGCAGGATGCCCTGCAGGATTTTAATGTGATCGAGCGAGTCCTGGAGGTCTATCGCGCGATTCCGTAATCTGTTCTGCATTTCAATAATCCGTTGGCCTGCATTGATGCGGGCACGGAGTTCTTCGGGATAGAAGGGCTTCGTTATGTAATCGTCTGCCCCGGTATTCAAACCTTCAACGATGTCTTTCTTGTTGTCTTTGACAGTGAGCATTATGATGTAATACGGATCTTCTTTGTCTATCGAACGAACCTTTTTACATAAATGGATGCCATCCAATCCTGGCATCAGCCAGTCCAGCAGTATCAGCCTGGGTGCGTCTGGTTGCCTGATCAACTCCCATGCTTCTTCTCCGCTTGCTACAGCATTCGTATCATGACCGCACTTCTGAAGTAAGCCAAATAGGGTCTTACGGGTAGAGAGATCATCCTCTACGACCAGAATTCTCATAATAAAGTTTGCCTCATTTCCTTCTCGATTACTGCGAGTTCTCTTTCAAGTTCTGGTATTAAAGCTACTGCGATTCTAAGATTGTCGATTCTTCCGGCCTTTTCAATTGCGGATGCGACTTCCCGGAATTTTTCGGCAGCCATGATGGCGGCAGCGCCATTTATGCAGTGAGACTGAAGTTCAACTGCTCGTGAATCATCCTTATCGAGTTTTTCCTTCAGTACGTCGATTTGACGATGGATATCAATAAGAAAGGTTTCCGCAATTGATTGCGCTAATGCCAGGTCCCCCATCATGCGCTCAATGAAGTCATCAGGATCGAAGACGGCTCTGTCACGTGCTTCGAAAGACATTGATTAACTCCACCTTTGTTAAAATTCCTGTAGAATAAACTGCATTTCTCAACTGGAAACTAGCGAAACCAATGAATCCTCGTCAAGATGAAAAAAAAAGAAAAGGGGTCGAATCTTTACTCTTGACATTACTTCCATTCATCACATTGAGGAAAAGGGGTCAAATCTTTACTCTTGACATTACTTCCATTCATCAAATTGTACAAAAGTAAAAAAGTGTTTGAATGTGAAGTTCTATACATTTTCACTAGGCACATAGAAAGATAATGTCAAGAGTAAAGATTTGACCCCATACTCGTAATTCCCTTTACGGGGTCAGTCTTTTCACATCGCGGGGGAACATGGTGGTTAACCTGATATTATCTATTCCCAATATCCTCGCGGTTATCCTTTCGAGACCTATTGCAAGACCGCCATGGGGAGGAAGGCCGTACTTGTGAGCCTGGAGATAACTCTTGAAATCATCGGGATCGAGCCCGAAGGCCTTCAATTTCTCAACCTGTGAATCGTACTCATGTATCCGCTGTCCACCGGTTGTTACTTCAAGACCCCTGAAGAGTAAATCAAAACTTAGGGTCATTCCCGGATTATCAGGATCATCCATTGTATAGAAGGGTCGCTTCTCGGTGGGGAAATGGGTAACGAACAGGAATTCCGAATCCCACTTCTCCATGGAATAAGTACACAATATCTTCTCTTCCTCCGGGTCAAGATCAGGTTCCCCGGTGGAGTCCTTTCCACTGACCTCCAATGTAATCCGGTGTGCCTGCTCAAGGGTTATGGAAGGAACGGTTTCGGGAATCAGAGGGAGATCGGCTCCAAGCATCTCAATTTCGTAGGCGCAATTCTTCTTCACCGCTTCCAGGCAGTCTCTCAGCACAGCTATTTCAACAGCCATGACTTCTTCAAAACCGGTTATGAACCCCATTTCGAAATCCAGTGAGGTGTACTCGTTGATATGTCTGGAAGTCTGATGCGGTTCAGCCCTGAATACGGGGCCTACCTCGAATACTCTTTCGTAGATCCCAACCCCCATCTGCTTGTAGAACTGAGGTGATTGAGCGAGGAAGGCTTCCCTGTCGAAATACTTCACCTTGAAGATGTTCGCGCCACCCTCAGCGCCAACCGAACAGATTTTGGGGGTTCGGATCTCGGTGAACCCCATATCTGTCAGGCTGTTCCGGAATGCTGCCGCAATTGTTTCAGCAACCTTCAGCTTTGCCCGCTCCATGGGATGCCGGAGGCTGAGGGGTCTCAGATCCAGGTTTGTATCTATATGAAGATCGAGTATTTTCTTTGTCATATCGATCGGAGGCTGTTCCGCGGGCAGGGAGATTATTTTAATGGAATCCGTCTGAAGTTCTACGGTAGAGGGGTGTATGGAAGTATCTTTTATTCCAGCCCTTTTCAAGGTACCACTGACTTCAACAGACTGTTCCACATCCAGCTTCTCAAGAATATTTTCGTTTCCCTCGTTCCCCATTACGCATTGAAGTAGGCCATCATGACGCCGGAGAATGATGAAGGCGCCCCAGCCCAGGCGGCGGATTCTCTGAACCACTCCGTGAAGAGTTACGGTCTCCCCTGTCATTCCTGTAAGCTCTTCAGCAGATATCAGCTCTGTTAGTCCTTTATCACTTATTCTCTTCATGGAAATCCTTTCAGATGCTTGTCAACATGGAAGCGCTAATATACTCGAATGGAACCTGTGATACATTTGATCAGTTCCTGAATTCCCGTGCTTTGATTGCGCGAATGAGCCGGTTGGGCGCAGAAGATATGTGCGCCTTAAGCTGCATGGCTTCCGAACGGCACAGCTCCGCAAGGTCATCAGCTTCCTCCATCCCCGGCTGATCCGAAGAGATGCAGTTCCTCAGCATCGTTATCTCTCTTAAGCATTCGTTTATACTCAGCTGGTAAATGAATTTAGAACGTTCTCTGAGCTTCTTCAGGGATTCAATATCAGTATTCTCAAGTGCTTCTTCCTTTTCAATCCTGAATGCTTCCCTGAGCCTGTTCATGCGTTTCAGGACAAATTTCAGCTCTTCGATCAAGGCGGAGTTACTTTTTTTCATATTCTTGGCATTCCAGCTTCAGTGAATTAGTATAATGCTCAAGTATATAAGCATATTATTAAGATAGGAGTAGAATGTCAGAAACCAGCAGGATTCTAGCCATCAACCCAGGTTCAACATCAACCAAGATATCTGTTTTCCAGAATGAAAAGGAAGTCTGGTCAATCAAGATAACCCATTCAAATGATGACCTTTCTGAATTCGATCATATCTTCGCTCAATACGAATTCAGAAAAGGCGTTATACTGAACGAACTTGCCAAGGCCGATTACAACATTTCAGACTTCGATGCCATAGTCGGTCGGGGCGGTGTTTTGTATCCACTTGAAGGAGGAACCTATTCCGTAAGCGACAAACTCATCGAAGATCTTCGCAACGAGGTACAGGGCGAACATGTCTCTAACCTCGGCGCTCCTATCGCGAGGGAGCTTTCAATTACAGCTAATTGTCCCGCATTCATCGTAGATCCTGTTGTTGTTGATGAATTGGAGCCTATTGCGAGGTTATCGGGTCATCCCGATCTCCCGAGAAGGTCTATCCTCCATGCGCTGAACCAGAAAGCAGTAGCAAGAAAAGCGGCTGGCGATCTTGGAAGAGATTATCACGAACTGAACCTGATTGTGGTTCATCTGGGCGGTGGTATTTCCGTAGGCGCCCATAAGAATGGAATAATAATAGACGTCAACAACGCCCTCAACGGAGACGGGCCCTTCACTCCGGAGCGGTCAGGAGGCCTCCCTGTAGGTGATCTGGTAGAACTCTGCTTCAGCGGGAAACGAACTCACGCCGAGATCAAGAAAATGATCAAGGGGGCCGGAGGAATCGTTGCCTACCTGGGAACTAACGATATGATGGCAGTCGAAAAGGAAATTGAGAATGGGAACAGCGAGTATGAAATTGTTTACGAAGCTATGGCATACCAGATTTCCAAGGAAATAGGAGCTCTCGCAACTGTCTTTGAAGGTAACGTCGACGCGATAGTGATAACCGGCGGCATAGCTTACGACAAGAACTTCATCAGCTGGATTACGAAGCGTATTAATTTCATAGCTGATGTAATGATATATCCAGGAGAGAAAGAAATGGAGGCTCTGGCTCTCGGTGCCCTCCGAGTTCTCCGGGATGAAGAGAAAGCAAGGGATTACAATCCCGAAGGAAGGGTTCCTTAATGAGTGAAAGCAGATTTATTAAAGAGAAGAAAGCCTGGAAGGAAAGAATTCTCGATCCTGCGCTTGAGAAACACCCCGAAAGGAAGGATGTTTTCGGTACTGGCTCCGGAGATCCAGTAGAAAGGATCTGTTTCCCTGAGAAACCCGGAAACGAATATCTTGAGAAACTGGGTTTTCCCGGCGAATATCCCTATACAAGAGGTGTTCAGCCAACCATGTATCGTGGTCGTTTTTGGACCATGCGCCAGTACGCCGGTTTCGGAAGCGCCGAGGAATCCAACAAACGGTACCGTTACCTGCTCGAACAGGGCCAGACAGGCCTGTCAGTGGCTTTCGACCTCCCTACACAGATAGGATACGATTCCGATCACCCCCTATGCGCGGGGGAAGTTGGGAAGGTGGGTGTAGCGATAGACAGTCTGTCAGATATGGAGATACTTTTCAGGGATATTCCAATGGACACAGTCTCCACATCCATGACTATCAATGCGCCTGCAGCCGTTCTTCTGGCAATGTACATCGCAGTGGCAGAAAAACAATCCATTCCCGCCGAAAAACTCAGGGGCACAATTCAGAATGATATACTCAAGGAGTACATGGCCAGGGGAACTTACATATTTCCACCGGGTCATTCAATGAGACTGATAACGGATATATTCAGTTTCTGCAGCAGAAGCGTTCCCAAGTGGAACACAATCAGCGTCTCCGGCTACCATATAAGGGAGGCGGGAAGTACTGCATCCCAGGAGGTTGCGTTTACTATTGCTGATGGTATCGCCTATGTTGAAGCGGCAATAAAAGCCGGTCTCAAGGTTGATGATTTCGCTCCCAGAATCAGTTTTTTCTTCAATGCCCATAACGATCTTCTTGAGGAAATTGCGAAGTTCAGGGCTGCCCGAAGACTATGGGCAAGAATAATGAAAGATAGATTCGGCGCACTAAAGGCAAAAAGCATGATGCTGCGATTTCATACTCAAACGGGTGGTTCTACTCTTACCGCCCAGCAGCCCGATAACAATATTGTAAGAGTCGCAATTCAGACTCTTGCCGCCGTGCTTGGGGGTACACAGAGCCTTCATACCAACAGCCGGGATGAAGCGCTTGCGCTTCCATCGGAACATGCCGTACGGATTGCTCTCAGAACTCAGCAGATAGTCGCTAACGAATCAGGAGTTGCGAACACCGTAGATCCTCTCGCAGGTAGTTACTTCGTTGAGGAAGCTACAGACAGAATAGAAACGGAAGCCATAGATCACATAAACAGAATCGATTCCCTCGGTGGAATGGTTCAGGCAATAGAAGAGGGATATCCCCAGCGTCAGATTCAGGAATCGGCATACAGTTACCAGAGGGAAATAGAAAACTCCGATCGCATCGTTGTCGGGGTAAACATGTACGAAATCGAAGAGAAACCACCGGAGGGACTTCTCAAGGTTGATCCTTCGGTTGAGAAAGCTCAATTCGCTAAGCTTTTGGATATCAGAGAAAACCGTGATAACGGTGCAGTACAAGATAACCTTAAGTCCCTCGGTAATGCTGCGAATACAACCGAAAACCTTATGCCGTTCATACTGCAGGCCGTACACTCCTATGCAACACTCGGAGAAATATGTGGTGTTCTTCGTGAAGAATTCGGCGAGTACATACCAAATACGGTTCTCTGATATAACCGGCTTGCACGAATTTGTAACGAAAACAGGAGACAGGAAGGAAAAATATTGAAGTTCATTAACACATCAGCAATAGTGTTTATTACGTTAATTGTCCTCGCGTTTTTAAGTGGATGCTCGGGAACCAGGGTCGACAGCACTACATGGTTGATAGCTATTGGGGAAGACACACTTACTGTTGGTGATGCCGGAGAAACCTGGAACAGCATGAATGACAACCAGAGAGAACTGTTCATATCGAAGAACAACACCGTCGGTGAATACATTGTTACCCGTGGTAGAAAGGCTCTTCTGGAGAACGAGCTTGAGGCAGCGGGATATATGGATGATGCTTTTCTGCTAGCATACAGAAGCGCATGGATGAATCAGAAGTGCGGCGAAGCCGCAAGGAGATCTCTTTTCGAGATAGAACTGGAAAATGTTGGTGAAGATGAGATAGATTTCTTCGTAGGTCATCTGGGTAGAACAGTCCTATTTACAGTGAATCCCGGCAGTGATACAGAGGAAGTTACCGGTCCGGTTCATCTTCCGGAACTCCCAGCGGAGATGGCCAAACTTATTGATACGCTGGACATAGGGGAAAGCGGTATTACTCTCAGTGGAATCGAAGTCAGGCTCGATTCAGCAGTAACTGCAGATTCATCTCGTATTGCCCGGGCTCTTGCAGATACGGCTGCTGTTCGATCTGATGCCGCGAATGCAATCGCAAACAGAAGATTTCAGGAGACAGAAGACAATCTCAAGCTGTCTATTCAGACTGATTACAACATGAATTTGGACTCAACCGCACTGCAGCAGTTAAGGCTCTACTACGTAGAGGAAGCTGAGCCTCCGGCTGACGAGATCGTTATACTGGAATCAGATCTGGGCAGCTGGACTGCCCTTGATCTGAAGAATGAAATTTCGTACTACCGGAACCGATATTCGGTAGATCCTACCGATGTGAACTGGATATTTGTTTTTGTTGAATTCCTTCATTACAACAGTTACTGCCGTGGTATCCTTGAAAGTGAATCTCCCGAAATCATTGATTCTCTTTACGCTGAGTCGGAGAAAAACCTCCTTGATATGGCATCCGATCTGTTTTACGAAGATCGAATTCAATCAACCGTGAATGTTACGCAGGAAGATATGGAGTACCTTTTCGAAAACCTGGAGGAGCCATTGACCATTCCCGAAAAGAGGATTCTGCAGGCTGCTCATATGCCCGGCGATTCTATAGATGTATACCGTCAAATGACCACCGATGAAAGAGAACAGTACCATCTTCAATTGCCGGGGTTCGAAAACCTTGCTGCTGATTCAGCTCACCCTCAGATAACCAGACCGTTGTTACTCGGTGATGTTCCCGGTTATCATGGTAATGATGTCTTCCTTATGGATCCCACCGACACAACCACGTGGCTGGGACCTCTGGAACTGTACAGCGGAACCCAACTGTGCATATTCAGGTTGATTGAAGTTGTTCCTGAGCGAAACGCAAACTTCGACGAGGTTGAGGATGAGCTGTATGTAATGACCAGAAACAAACTTGAGGAACAGACCACGATAAATATCATACGTGAACTGGAAGAGAAGTACGGCATGGTTATAAATGAAGACATTCTGGACAAATTGCCCGAAGACCCGGGCACTTGGACTGAATTGTAGATTTTTTCGGGGACATGCGTTCGGCATGTCCCCCATTTTTATCACTTCTGAATTATTTAAGAATTACGACAGACGCTGATGATGTAGTGCTATCCGTAGTAACACGGACAATGTAACAGCCTGCGCTCAACGAGGAAACCTGTATGGTGCATGCAGAATCTTCAATTCTGCCGATAGCCACAAGTCTGCCCGAAGTATCGTATATTTCCACATCACCACGATCAGCCGGATAGGAAACGGATAATACCCCGCAACATGGATTGCGGGAAAACGCTATTTCCGCAAGGTCGGTGTAGCTGCTCTCGTCCTCAATCCCAAGCATATGCATAGCAGGTATCAACGTTGGATCACCAAGCAGAACCATTCCAAGATGCCATGACATCTCACTTGGAGTAAAGCCACCAATGGTAATGTAACTCCACCAGTCACGGTACGATTCTCCCAATGATTCTCCGAGACCGAGGGGTGAATAGAAAGGGGTGAAGTGCAGCATAGCACCGCTTTTTGTGCTGCCTATCGATGCCAGGCCAGTTGAGGTGCAGAACGCGTATACCGCTCCCATGCAATGCACGGTAGTGAATCGGCAGTTAGAGCAGGCGAACAGATTGTAGAAATGAGCCTGGGGCAAGGCTGGAACCAGATCATTCCAAAACGTTGTAGGGCCGGGAGACCAGTAGTGACCTCCGGGATTTGAATGAACAAATGGGCTTATCCATACGTAGTTCCCGGGGAGCTTGTTTTCAAGATAATCGGTACCATTCGTTGCAGCTTCGTTGTTTACAAGTTCTGTATTAGGGTAAAGGTACTGCATGGAATTCCGATATCCTGAACCGAAGTATGCCCAGTCATCATCGACATAACACAGAGCGTTCAGGGGTTCAGGATCTCCGTTTAATCTCCATTCATGATTCCTCTCCACGTAATCATTCAGGATTTCGGTGGGATCTCCAACCTGCGAGAGATTATCAATTTTAATTCTCCCTACATATATCTCAGGGTCAAGGCTTCCGCTGAAGGTATCGTACTTCCCATCCTGACCGGGATTGTTCAGGAAAGGATACCCTATCCAGTTATCTCCCCAGTAACCATCGAGATCCATGTAAAAGTAATCGCTGGGGAAAACCGATCCGGTCTGCTTGTATGCGTCTTCAAGAGCACTCCAGGGGACGGGAAGGTTCCCTATGAGTACAGCTCCCTCAAGACCTTCGGCATATTGGGATGTAATGTACGATTTCAAATCCTCTGGTGTGCTGTAAGTAACCTCTATTACCTCAAATGATAGCCCCTGTGAAGCGATATCCGCTGTCCACTGGTCAAGGAGCCCGGCATTAAGGCTGTCTGTAAGCCCTTCTTCGAAGATAAGTACAAAATCAGCTCCGTCGGTTCCGGCAATAGTTGTTACGCGCAAAGGCTGATATTCAGGCTGGCCCTGCATCCATTCTTCGTAAGTTCCCTGAACGTATGAAGGATCAGGGTTGATAGTCAGAGGAGTATCATCGTACACATCACCGGAAATAGTAAGAAAAATCATCAAAAAAATCAAAATAGCCTCCTGGGGTCAGGTCTTGCATCCGGGCATTATTATCATTTTATTTTAACTATTAATAATCATATACTCTTTAGAATTCGATATACAGTTGAAACATTAATACCTAGTAATCCTGCAATTTCTTTCTGTGTATAACCGAATATACTGTACGCTTCTCCCACAGCCGCATTGCGCGTCTCTCTTAAAGAAACAGTCAGGGGATCAAGTAGTTCCACAAGATCTGGGCGATGCGCTGTTCTCTGAAACTTAGGAAAATCAGTATTGTCTTTTTCCTTCTCGATTTCTTCCTTCAGGGATTCTACAAATTTTCTGTCTCCCAGAATCAAATCACCCTTTATTTCAAATGGAGAAAAATCCTTGTCAAGACCTTCGTAAACAAACTGTGAATATGCAGCCCTTGCAGATGCGTCTGAATCGTTATCTCCGGCAAATCGGGAAAGCACAAACTCTCTATCGATGCAGGTTTCCTGATTATCAAGTCCTGATGTAACTCTGTAACTGCTCCAATAATACTCTTCAGGGGATTTCGCCGCTCCTGCCCTTACCGGGTTAAGTACTATATACCTACATAATTCCAAAAAGTAATTCTCCCTGTCAACCAATATAGATCTGAATCTGCCCTGGAAGAGTGGCCCCACGCGTTCATGCTTCCAGTTAAAATACTGGGCGTAGACACTGTTCAATTGATGCATTCCGCGAGAAGTATCTCCATCTGCTGATTCTATCAGGATATGGTAATGTTTGTTCATGAGACAGTAGTCATAACACCTCC
>Ga0255390_1100_pt1 | contig 12765 bp, 8 predicted proteins | sample ANMaggSSYBR01H11_FD_182111 | JGI IMG/M metagenome (GOLD analysis project Ga0255390, IMG submission 182111) | Sediment cell enrichment communities from methane seep in Santa Monica Basin, California, United Staets - ANME aggregate JGI... | ecosystem: Environmental > Aquatic > Marine > Cold seeps >... | reverse complement strand
CCACAAAGGAAGTCGGCAAGGGCACGGGACTGGGTCTGTCCACAGTTTACGGCATTGTCAAACAAAACAATGGCTTTATCTGGGTTTACAGCGAGCCTGGCCAGGGTTCCACATTCAAGATATATCTGCCAAAGGTAAAGCCAGATGCAGAGCCAGAGGAAAAAGAACAATCTCTTGTGGACGATCTTAGCGGTTCTGAGACTGTTTTGATTGTAGAAGATAATGATTCGCTCCGAAATTTTGCGCAAAAGATTCTCCATATATATGGGTACAGGACCCTGAATGCTGAAAATGGCGAAGATGCCCTGAGGGTCTGCAAGGAGCACAATGGCCCGATCCACCTGTTGCTCACCGATGTGGTAATGCCCAGGATGGGCGGAAAGGAAGCAGCAGAACGACTGCAACCTCTTTATCCCCGGATGAAGATAATTTACATGTCGGGATACACGGACAACGCCATTGTTCATCACGGTGTTCTGGCGCCGGGGCTGAATTTCCTTGAAAAGCCTTTTACACCGAAAGGCCTGGCGCGCAAAGTGCGGAAAGCGCTGGAAAGTGAAAATTGAATAGTGAGAAGTGAGAAGTGAGAAGTAAAAATGATGGAGCGAAGCGGTTTTGCCGCTGAACCAAAAAATATAAAAAAGATATTTTTCTTTAACAAGCCACCGCCTCTGGCGGTGGTAATTGACTTGAGATCGGACAAAGGCGGCCTGAAGCTGTGATGCATAGTTGAGGAAGTTATTTTGTCCACGTTCCTTAAAGAGCTTGAGAAGAAACTCACACTAACCCTCTCTTAAAAAAGAGAGGAAATTAAAGAGAAGGGTCGGGGATGAGTTAAAAAATACAGGGGAAAAATGAATATTAAAAGAAACATCAAATTCATAATGATATTCAATTTATCAGTTATTATCTTTTTGCTGAATTCATTCCTGTTTGCACAAGAAAATCCAACAAAAGATATTCTCATCCTGAATTCCTATCAAAAAGGTTTTCTCTGGACTGACAATATCGTAAAAGGAATCGAATCTGTTTTGGAATCTGAAAAAAATAATATTAAACTTTCAGTAGAATATATGGATACCAAAACCATAGGTTATGAAACAGAATACAAAAAACAACTGTATGATCTTTATAAATATAAATATAAAAATAGGAAGTTTGATCTTATTATTTCTTCTGATGATAATGCGCTTGATTTTCTCCGTGAATTTCATCAAGATCTATTTCCCGGAGTTCCGATTGCTTTCTGCGGAGTGAATAATCTCAATATTTCCAATATGATAGACAGAGAAATATTTACAGGGATTATTGAACTTCATTCGGTAAAAGAGACCATAGACCTTGCTTTAAGATTACATCCCGGGACAAGGCAAATCGTTTTTGTTGTTGAAAATTCGCCTACCGGAACCTATCTCTGGAACCAGATAAAAAGACTATTGAAATACTATGAAGATATACGAACAACTCGTATTGATGACAGTTTGTCTATGGAGCAGATTGAGGATAGAGTAAGAAAATTATCCGATGATACTATAGTGTATTGGGGAACATTGCATCGTGATAAGTTTAGAAAATATTACCCTTTCGAAGAAGGCGCCTTGCGTGTATCCAAAGCAAGTTCGCAACCGATGTATGGGCATAGTGTACAAATTTTACCTTATGGTATTGTTGGAGGGAAACTGCTTGGTGGTTTTTATCATGGCCAGGTTGTGGCAGAAATGGCTCAACGTATTCTGAGGGGTGGAAAAGCGCTGGATATTCCTGTGTTAACAGAACCGCAAACCCAGTATATGTTCAATTATGAACAAATGCAGCGATTTGGTATCAATACTTCCGATCTGCCGGAAGGGAGTATTATCATAAACAAACCTTCATCTTTTTATGAAGAAAATAAGATTTTGATTTGGAGTGTGATTGCTTTTGTAGTTCTGCAAATGTTGATTATTATCAGTCTTGTTATGAATATTACGAAACGCAAGAAAGCGGAGGAGGGACTGACCGAGAGCCTTCAGCGCGAACGGTTCTGGGCTGATATAGTTCGAAACGCTTCTGTGGGAGTTGCCACAGGCTATTCTGATGGACGTCTCGGCATGTGCAATGTTGCTTATCAGAAAATCACCGGTTACAGTGAAAAGGAATTACAAACCATTGATTGGAACAAGATCTTGACACCACCCGAATGGGAAGAATCAGAAACTGATAAATTGCAAGAACTTCATAGAATGAAGAAATCCGTACAATACGAAAAGGAGTATATTCGGAAGGATGGTTCAAGAGTTCCCGTTGAATTTTTTGGTTTATCCGCGGTTTGATAGCAATGGAAATGTTGAACGCTATTTTGCGTTCGTGATTGACATTACTGAGCGAAAAAAGACAGAAGAAGAATTGCAAAAATATCGCGAACACTTGGAAGAACTGGTAAATGAACGAACAGTTGAACTGGAAGAAAAAACAAAAAAAATTGAAGAATCACAACAAGCCCTTACTTGTCTTATGGAAGATGTAAATGAATCGCGGGTTGAACTTGATGTTTTAAACAAACAGCTTCAAGCCGCCAACAAGGAGCTGGAAGCCTTTGCATATTCCGTATCCCATGATCTCAGGGCCCCGCTGCGGAACATTGATGGTTTTTCCCAGATATTACTGGAAGACTATTCGGATATTTTAGACAAGCAGGGGCAGCACTACCTGCGAAGAGTAAGGGCAGGCACACAGAATATGGGTCAACTTATAGATGACATCCTCAGCCTTTCCCGCAGTGGACGTCATACTATGGACAAAAAAACAATCAATATGGAGTCCATTGTCAGAGAAGCTTACAACTCACTTGAAAATGAATTAAAAGACAGGAAAATTGACTTTGTTGTTCATGAATGTCCACGGGCTCTTGCTGATCCTCATCTTGTAAAAATCGTATTTACGAACCTGCTGACTAACGCGTTGAAATTTACCAGAATCCGCGAACATGCGAAAATTGAAATAGGTTCCATGCCTGAAGATGGTCATACAGTTTTTTTTATAAAAGACAACGGCGCAGGTTTTGATATGAAATATGCTGATAAACTGTTTGTTCCGTTTCAGCGTCTCCATCGTGCGGAAGAATTTGAAGGTTCAGGCATTGGTCTGGCAATTGTTCAACGTATAATTCACAGGCATGGCGGCCGGATCTGGGCGGAATCGGAGATAAATGTGGGGACGACGTTTTATTTTACTCTTACAGGTTAGAAGGAGAAAAAATGCGGCCGGAAGATTTAAGAATTCTTTTAATTGAAGATAATCCTGATGATATTGAGTTAACATTAAGGGCATTTAAAAAACACAACCTTGCCAATCATATTACTGTTGCCAGGGACGGTGAGAATGCCCTGGACATCATATTTCAACGCGGGAAGGAAAGCGCCGGGGGCCAGAGACCGGATCTTATATTGCTGGACCTGAATCTGCCTATGGTAGATGGGATGGAGGTGCTCAAACAAATCAAGGAGAATCCGAAAACAAAAGTTATTCCTGTGATTATTTTAACATCCTCAAAAGAAGAAAATGACCTGGCTGAAAGTTACCGGATGGGCGCAAACAGTTATATCCGCAAACCTGTAAATTTTGAGAAGTTTATCGGGGTGGTAATGCAGTTGGGGTTATACTGGCTGTTAATAAATGAACCACCGCCGAATAGAAGTGAGAAGTGAATAGTGAGAATTTAAGGAACAGTTGGAAAGTGAATAGTGAATAGTGAAAATTTAAGGAACTTTGACATTGAATATTGTATATTGAGAATTGAATATTTAAGGAATTCTGTCAATTTTATATGAATAGATGGAGCGAAGCGATACAATAAATATTCACTTTTCACTATTCACTATTCACTTTTCACTATTCAATCTTCAATCCATAAGTATTAACCAGGAGAAAAATCGTGGAAATGATGACGTTACATCTATTAATTCTCGAAGATAACCCGGATGACGCTGAATTAGCAGTAAAGGAACTCGAACGTAAAGGGTTTAACGTGAAATGTACCAGGGTGGATACGGAGGAAGCCTTTAGAAAGGCACTATCCAAAAAACCCGACTTGATCTTAGCTGACTATTCCCTCCCCTCTTTTGACTGCCCGGCCGCCTTGGAGGTATACCGGCAACTTCATCTTGAGATTCCGCTGATTGTTGTTTCGGGCACGATAGGCGAGGAAGTTGCTGTGGAATGTATGAAATCCGGCGCCACGGATTATGTCTTGAAAGACAACCTCTCGCGTCTGAGTCCTGTTGTGAAACGGGCGCTCGATGAAATAAAAATATACCGGAAAAGCAGGCAGGCAGAAGAGGCATTGCGGGTAAGCGAAGAGAAGTATCGCTCGTTGACCGATGATGTGCTTGACAATTCAGCGGTTGCCATCTTTATCCTGGATTTTGACTTCAGGGTTGTATGGGTGAACTGTGCATTGGAAGACTACTTCGGCTTAAAAAGGGACGAGATTATCGGAAAGGATAAACGGCAGCTAATTCGCGAAAGAATCAAAGATATCTTTGAGGATCCAGATGGTTTTGTTAATAAGGTATTTTCTACATATGATGACAATACCTATATAGAGCGTTTCGAGTGCCATGTGATAGCTAATGGCGAGCGTGAAGAACGTTGGCTTGAACACAGAAGTCAACCTATTCAATCAGGACTTTACACCGGAGGTAGAATCGAACATTACTATGACATCTCCAACCAGAAGCAGGTAGAGAAAAAAATGAAGGAAATGCAGGCTCAACTCATCCAGTCCCAGAAGATGGAAGCCGTAGGCACTCTGGCCGGCGGCATTGCCCATGATTTCAACAATATAATGACCACCATCATCGGGAATGCCGAGCTTGCGTTGATGGATGTCATCAAGGATGAATCCTTACGTAATGGAATAGAAGAAATCAAAAAAGCCGGGAAAAGAGCAGCCTCTTTGACCCACCAGCTTCTTGCCTTCAGCCGCAAGCAGATTGTCCAGCCTGAGATCATGGATATTAATGAATTATTAACAGATATAGAAAAGATGCTTGGCCGCCTGATTGGGGAAGATGTTGAGCTGTTGACGATTCAAGCATCTGAATTATGGCAGGTGGAAATAGACCCCGGCCAGATAGAGCAGATGATCATGAACCTTGCGGTCAATGCCAGGGATGCCATGCCACAGGGAGGAAAGCTCACCATTGAGACAGCCAACGCTGATCTGGACAAGAACTATTTTTGCAAGCACGGTATTAAAGAAGAAAAGCCAGGCCATTATGCGATGCTGGCTGTAAGCGATACCGGCAGCGGGATGAGCCCGGAAATCCAGGAACATATCTTCGAGCCTTTTTTTACCACAAAAGAAGTCGGCAAGGGCACGGGACTGGGCCTGGCCACAGTTTACGGCATTGTCAAGCAAAACAATGGCTTTATCCGGGTTTACAGCGAGCCCGGCCAGGGTTCCACCTTCAAGGTCTATCTGCCAAAGCTGAAGGGGGATGCAGAGCCGGAGGAAAAAGAACAATCCCCTGTGGATGATCCTGGCGGTTCTGAGACTGTTTTGATTGTAGAAGATGATTATGGTCTTCGAAAATTTGCGCAAGAGGTTCTCCAGAGCTATGGGTACAGGACCCTGAATGCTGAAAATGGCGAAGATGCCCTGAGGGTCTGCAAGGAGCACGAGTGCCCGATTCACCTGTTGCTCACCGATGTGGTAATGCCCAGGATGGGCGGCAGGGAAGCAGCAGAACGACTGCAACCTCTATATCCCCGGATGAAGGTGCTTTACATGTCGGGATACACGGACAACGCCATTGTGCATCACGGTGTTCTGAAGCCAGGGCTGAATTTTTTTGAAAAGCCTTTTACACCGGAAGGCCTGGCGCGGAAAGTGCGGGAGGCGCTGGACGATGAAAATTGAAGATTGTATATTGAATATTGTATATTGAAGGAATTCTGTCAATTTTATATAAATTAATAGAGCGTAGCGATTTCCACAAATATTCAACCTGTGCGGTTAGCCGTTAGCATTGAAAATGGGTGGAAATAAGAGATTTTAGAGAACTTAAAGTATGGGAGAAAGCCCATCGTTTTACATTACAAGTCTATAGAATCACAAAGAATTTTCCTTCTGATGAACGATTTGGACTTACGATTCAGCTATGCAGGGCTGCGGCATCCGTTTCGACGAACATCGCTAAAGGTTGCGGAAGAGATAGTGAGCGAGAACTTGCCAGGTTTATGAGCATCGCTGCCGGATCTGCAAGCGAGGTGGAATATCATCTGCTTCTCGCTTGCGATCTCAATTATATACAGGAATGAAACATATAGAGAACTTAATCAACAGGTCAATGAGGTAAAGAGGATGTTAAACAGTTTTATCCGAAAGCTAACCGCTAACGGCTAAAAGCTAACCGCACAGGTCTAAAAAATTGGAGTTTTTAATGACTGAAAAACCAACCTATGCAGAATTAGAACAAATGGTAGAGGAACTGAGAAAAAGTGAAAAACAACAACAGATCATTCTCAATGCTTCTGGTGATATGATAATGCAATATGATACAGATTTGAGAATAGTGTGGGCAAATAAGACCGCAGCTACTGTACTTAATAAATCTGTTCATGATATTGTTGGGCATCAATGCTATAAAATATTTCAGGATAGAGATACCACTTGCCCAGGCTGTCCTTGCGTAAAAGCCCTGGAAACTGGAAATGTTGAAAATCAAATTATGCATCATCGGGCTATGGATGTTGTAGGCGAGTCTTATTGGGACAATTGTGCTGTGCCAATAAAAGATGATAACGGTCAACTTGTCGGATTCGCTGAGATCGCTCGAAATATTACGCATAAGGTGCTGGCAGAGAAGGCGCTGCTGGACTCCCAACATGAGCTGAATATCAGGAATAAGATCGCAAACATCTTCCTTACGGTTTCTGACGAGGAAATGTATGGCGAAGTCCTTCAGATTGTTCTTGAGGCCATGAAAAGTAAGTATGGTATATTTGGCTATATTGACGAAAACGGAGATTTGGCAGCCCCCTCAATGACAAGAGACATCTGGGACAAATGCCGTATCTCTGACAAGAAAATAGTATATCGTCGGGAAGAATGGGGCGGTATATGGGGACGTGCGCTCGTAGAAAAGAAGACACTTTTTTCGAACAAACCCTTTGAGGTGCCTGAGGGACATCTGCCTATATCCTGTGCTGTGGTTGTTCCTATCATCGACCATGGAGAGTCAATTGGAACATTGGAAGTCGCAAACAAGCCCAAGGGTTATGACGAGAAGGACATTCAATCGCTGGAAATGATCGCTGACCACATAGCGCCAATCCTAAACGCGAGACTACAGAGGGACAGACGTGAAAGAGAGCGCAAGCAGGCGGAGGAGACGCTGCGGAATAGTGAAAAAAGACTTGCAAGAGCTGTTGAGGGAAATTCGATCCCAACCCTTTTGATTGACAGCAACCACATTATTACGCACTGGAATAAGGCTTGTGAAAAATTAACCGGCATTTCTGCTGCTGAAATCGTTGGCACCCAGAAAGGGTGGTCGGCTTTTTATGCTGAAGAAAGACGGTTGCTGGCTGATTTCATAGTGGATAAAGCAACAGAGGAAGAGATAATCAGATATTATGAGGGTAAGTATAATAAATCTAATTTGATTAAAGGCGCGTATGAAGGTGCAATTTTCCTTCCTGATATGGGCGAGAAAGGTAAATGGCTTTTCGTAACTGCATCTCCATTGAAAGACTACCATGAAACGGTCATTGGAGCAATCGCAACCATTCAAGACATCACTGAGCGCAAAAATGAACAGGAGCAGCTCCGGCAGTCCCGGAAGATGGAGGCCATCGGCACTCTGGCTGGCGGCATTGCCCATGACTTCAACAACCTGCTGACCGTCATTATCGGTAATGCCCAGCTTGCTTTGATGGATGTCACCAAGGATGAATCCTTGCGTGAGGGAATAGAAAAGATCAAGAAAGCAGGGGAGAAGGCGGCATCTCTTACCCGGCAGCTTCTTGCCTTCAGCCGCAAGCAGGTGATAATGCCCGAGGTTATAGATCTGAATAAAGGGATAAACGAAACAAAAAATATGCTTAAGCGTACGATCGGAGAAGATATTGAAATTTTAGCGATTTTAGAACCTGAGCTGGGGAAAGTCTATGCAGACTTCGGACAGATCGACCAGGTGATCATGAACCTTGCGGTCAATGCCAGAGACGCCATGCCACAGGGAGGAAAACTCACCATTGAGACAGACAACACTGATCTGGACAAGAACTATTTTCGCGAGCACGGTATTAAAGAAGAAAAACCAGGCCATTATGTGATGCTGGCTGTAAGCGACACCGGCATTGGGATGGACAAAGAAACCCGGGAACATATCTTCGAGCCTTTCTTCACCACAAAGGAAGTCGGCAAGGGCACGGGACTGGGTTTGTCCACAGTTTACGGCATTATCAAGCAAAACAATGGCTTTGTCTGGGTTTACAGCGAGCCTGGCCAGGGTTGCACATTCAAGGTCTATCTGCCAAAGGTAAGGGGAGATGCAGAGCCAAAGGAAAAAGAACAAACCCTTGTGGACGATCCTGGCGGTTCTGAGACTGTTTTGATTGTAGAAGATGATTATGGTCTTCGAAAATTTGCGCAAGAGGTTCTCCAGAGCTATGGGTACAGGATCCTTGTAGCAGAAAATGGTGAAGATGCTTTGAGGGTCAGCGATGAATACGAGAGCCCGATCCACCTGTTGCTCACCGATGTGGTAATGCCCAGGATGGGCGGGAAGGAACTCGCAGAAAGGCTGCAACCTCTATATCCCCAGATGAAGGTGATTTACATGTCAGGATACACGGACAATGCCATTGTTCATCACGGTGTTCTGGCGCCAGGGCTGATTTTTTTTGAAAAGCCTTTTACACCGGAAGGCCTGGCGCGGAAAGTGCGGGAGGCGCTGGACGATGAAAATTGAAGATTGTATATTGAGAATTGAATATTTAAGGAACTTTGACATTGAAGATTGTATATTGAGAATTGAATATTTAAGGAATTCTGTCAATTTTATATGAATAGATGGAGCGAAGCGATACAATAAATATTCACTATTCAATATTCAATTGCAATGATGGAGCGAAGCGATACAATAAATATTCAATATTCACTATTCAATTTAAATCGGTATTCAATTTTCACTTTTTATTAGTCTTGTCTATTATGAATCAAATTTCATAATAGTCTTGACTTTTATGAAGTTTGATTCATAATAGCCGCATGGAACGATATTTAGAAAAATATATTAAAAATGATTTAAAAGAGAAAATTATACTTTTATCAGGGCCGAGACAGGTTGGAAAAACAATACTGTCAAAGCAGCTTATACCTTCGAATGTTTATTTGAACTATGATTCAACTTTAGATCGAAAAATTATTTATGCACAAGAGTGGACAAGAAATGTTCCCTTGGTGATTTTTGACGAACTCCATAAAATGAAGAAATGGAAATCGTGGATTAAAGGCATATATGATACCGAAGGGATCCCTCCTTCATTAATTGTCACTGGTTCAGCCAGGCTGGATGTTTATAAAAAAGGGGGAGAATCACTGGCAGGCCGTTTTTTTCCTTATAGACTGCATCCATTGACAGTCAAGGAAATCTGCAAATATCTAAATAAAGATTCCGAAACCGCATTGGATAAATTAATCAAATTTGGCGGTTTCCCTGAACCATATTTAAAAAGCAATGCAACTTTTGCAAAACGCTGGAGGAGAACACATACTGATACAATTATCAGAGAAGATCTTCTGGATTTAGAAAGAGTAAGAGATATAAAGTCAATCGAAATAATGATTGATTTATTAAAAATCCGTGTAGGTTCTACTACTTCATATACATCATTAGCAAATGATCTTCAGGTCTCTATCCATACAGTGAAACACTGGTTACAGATTCTGGAAAACCTGTATGTCATTTTTCCGGTTCGACCTTATCATAAAAACATAGCCCGCAGTATTTTAAAAGAATCAAAATATTATCTGTATGATACCGGCGCCGTTGAAGGGAGCCTGGGTGCAAAACTGGAAAATATTGTTGCCTGCGCTCTTTTACGGGAACTCCACCTTATTGAAGACACAACAGGTAATAAGACAGCGCTTTATTACCTGCGGGACAAAGAAAAACATGAAGTCGATTTTTTTATTACCATTGAAAACAGGCCGGCAAAACTGATTGAAGTAAAAGTAAGTGATGATAAATTTTCTTCATCATTATTTCGTTTTCATAGCTTTCTAAAAGATGCAACGCCAGTCCAGATTGTTTATAAACTAAAACGCAAAAAGTCAAAGGGCCCGGCAAGCATGCAGCCTGCTCATGAATTTTTAAAGAATTGCGATTTGATGGGTAAATGGAAATGACGAGAAAAAAGTAGAACCTTCTTATGGTACCACTACCAGAGGTAGTGGTTTAGGCCGATTAATTAATGGCACGTATTCTTATAATAGACGATGATGAGCAAATACTGGCTATGCTTCGACAGACGTTAGAGCGCGAGGGATATGAAGTTATGGAGGCTTCTGAAAATATTCAATATTCAATATTCACTTTCCAACCGGTCATGGCTGATCTTTTCTTAGATAAACTCCCATTGGAATAATCCTATGAAATTAAAGCGTATTTTATGTGTTCTATTAATATTGTTTCTAATCGGATGTGCTGATAATGATGAGTCGCCCGTAAAGAAAAGAGATGATTTTAAAGAAACTCATAGGCAAACCGCAAAAAGACTGAACTGGATAGGGCACTGGTTAACAGAGCATGACAGGGAAATCCTAGTTAAAGAAATTGCACAAAACTTTGAGTTGATGAATCCGGATATAAATGTCAACCTAACAGATTCCAGACAAATAATGAGCTCCAGGGGCCCTGAAATAACCGGTAAATTTATTGCAGATATGATAAAGAGCGGGAACATTGAATGGGATGTTGTGAGGATGAATCAATTCATCTACCAGCATGTTGCAGAGCAATTAGATGATCCAAGCTGGGGTGAAAAATATCTTGTCAATTTTGAAGAAGTTGATGGTTTTAATCAGACACAGAAATCTTTTATTATAGATGATCCTGTTTACAGGAAACAGACTGGTGGAATCTTGGTCGGACCTTATATTGAGGGTTATTACATGGCAATTTTCTATAATAAAGATGTTGCTGAAAAAATGGGGGTTGAAATAAAACGATACAACATGACCTTTGAAGATCTTTTGGGGTATGTTAAAACAGTTAAAAAATACAACAATAAGCACAATACAAATATTGCTGCTTTCTATGAATCTGCAAACTGGATAACCATGAAGATATTGTTCCAGAACCTTTTTAAGTCAGAGTTTGAGGATTTTGGTAAAGCTAAAGAAGAAGTTGGTTCTGATGAAAAGAACAAGGTTCTTTTAAAAACCTTCCTGGCTTTTGAACAGCTTGGCAAATATAATCCTCTTATAGATTCATATAAGGATAATGTCTTTTATCAGACCAGGCATCTTGTATTGAATGATGAGTGTCTGTTCTTTATAAATGGCATCTGGATGTATAATCACTGGATGGGTATAGATCAGGAAAAGACGAAAAAGATGATCCCTGCTGAACTCCCCGTATTTAAGGAGGTAACCCATTACTCTGGTAGTTTCATTCCAACATGGGCAGTTATGAAGGATGCTCCCAACAAAGAAGAAGCAATCAAACTTCTGATGTTCTGGAGCAGAGCACGGATTGCTGAAAAATGGGTGCGTTATGCAAAAGCGCCTACAGGGTTGGCCGGTAATATTAGTTCTTCTGATATCGGCGATGACCCTTTTGATCAATTCATTATAAAAATTACAGATAACTATGGTAGCAATGTTCATTATAGTGATAATGCGGGATACATCTTAGGAGAAAAGAACCAGCTTCTGCAGCATAATATTAACAAAAAACTGTTGCAGCTATTAGACGGAAATATAACCGCTCAGCAGGCTTATAATGAAATTATGAAAGAGGTTAAATGAGAAAAAGTAAAATATCTGATTTAAGCTTAAGAACAAAAATATTTATATTTACTATGATGCCGTTTGTTCTGGTGATTATAATAATCAGTATATTATCAATTCAAAACAGGATAAAAAATGAAAGGGAACTGACTTCAAATAGAATTGAATCTTATGTAACTCTATTGGAAAGCGGTGATTTAAGTTTTAACAGTATAAAACAAAAGGAAAAAATAGAAAAACTTCTCAACGAGAAAGTTTTATCGGCCGAACTTATAAAAAGAGACCGCAGTATTGCCTTTACCACCGGCGGTAACGAATATGAAATTAACAAAGAACAAATCGATAAAGCATTTCAAGGTTATATTATAACTTTTACCAGACAGAACGAAATCCCTGTTCAAATCTCACTGTACCCAATTATTGTCAAAAATACAGTAGTTGGTATTCTTCACCTTGAACTTTCATTTGAAAAATCTAACGACAGAATCAAACAATATACATTGTTTGTTCTCTTCCTGAATATTTTTGGTATAATATTATCGTTCTTATTAATATATTTTCTGTCTAAAAAAATTATATTAAACAGGCTTAAGAGTTTGACTGATATGTGTTCCGAGATCAGAAGAGGAAATCTAAATCACCGGCTGTCCGTTACATCACATGATGAGCTTGGAAGACTCGCTTTAACTTTTAATGATACAACAAAGAAACTGGCTGAACGTAATCAGCAGTTGAAGGAAGAGAAGCAGAAAGTTCTTGAT
>Ga0255390_1096_pt1 | contig 12939 bp, 16 predicted proteins | sample ANMaggSSYBR01H11_FD_182111 | JGI IMG/M metagenome (GOLD analysis project Ga0255390, IMG submission 182111) | Sediment cell enrichment communities from methane seep in Santa Monica Basin, California, United Staets - ANME aggregate JGI... | ecosystem: Environmental > Aquatic > Marine > Cold seeps >... | reverse complement strand
ATGGCATGGTAGGGTAGCCGGGGAAGATGATCCCGGTATTCCACAGAATCCGATATTTTACTTCGATCCTCCCCACTGAATCTTCCACATTGCAGCCAAGCATCCGGAAACATCTCATCTCGTTTTTTACCAAACAGCAAGATTCCACCCACAGTAGGAATGAGTTTACCCGATAGCTTCGTAAATACTTTAAGTGTCAGCAGATCCTTCTCCCGAATGGTACGTGAGGTTTCAAACAGCTCGGAAGCTGCTCGGAAGTCTATCGCTTCCGAGCTGACTTCCGGTACCGGTTCTTCGTCAAAGCTTCTTCCCAGTGAATATCTGATAAGAGACTCAATAACTCCCTTATCTGCTTTCCTGTTTGTCGATCCGACACGGACATATGTTCCGTCACCTTTCCCGATACTGGAAACAAAATAGGGACGGGAAGGTCCAGGGTACACGATTACCCGTAATACATTCCTATCCCGCCAGCACAGAATATCTATCTCAGGGAGTATCTGAGGAGAAATGCAATCTGAAATCAGATTGGTAAGTTGTTCCTCGTCTTCCTTTAGGTTGTTAAGACCACTTACCGTCCGATCATCCTTAATACCTATAAGGAGAGTTCCTCCTGAAGTGTTCGAGAATGCAACTATCGTTTTGACAATACCTTTGGCCGACGACAGATCACGTTTCAGCTCAAAGGTCTTGCTCTCTTCCAGCTTCAAATGGTGGAAGTATTTCTAATTGCTGTCATTGATGGAAATGGGTTTTAAATTCTGAAATCTGGTACCCCATCGTTGACGCATTGCGAAAATCCACTGTACTGCAACCATTGTGAAATAAAGCCTATTGTATCCTTGATAGCTGCTTACGATTATGTAGATATTAATGTATATTGTATAACTTAATGATATCTATCATGATAGATAATAGATGAATTATCTTATTATTAATGAGTCAGTATATGTGTACTATTTCAAATATCTTATCATACCTTATGGAACAGTTATTCACTAGGAGGTACTATGGATCTTAGATTATCGCATACTAAATGTTTACACACATTCTTTCGTCTCTTTCATGGATCTATAAGAGTATTGATTTGCATTCTGCTTTCCTTCTGTATTACTCGTTATTCATCTGCTTCAGAATTCTATGATGAATGGTCGTCTAGCATCGCAGAGATAACATGTCTCGTTCAATCGAATGATGATATGCCAGAACTTTTCTCAGGAACTGGCTTACTTGTAAGGAGTAGTGTTGGTGCACCATTCGTACTAACAGCAGGACACGTTATTGACGATGCTATAATGATATCTGTAGAGGGCATAGTGCTAGATCAATTTGGTGCATCAATACAGTTTTCATTCTTATTAAACCAGTCCGATATCTGTAATAACACCATACCTCATCCAGACTCCAGAATTGATCTATCATTGATCCATATACCAATTGACAGTATTGAATTCAACCCTACTCCTACTGCTGGGACTGTTCTTACTTTCATGGGTATAGCACAAAGCGACTTTGAATATGACTTCAGAGCAGATATTGGTGATAGAGTATGTGTAATTGGATATCCTTCCTTCTGGTCTGCTGAAGGCTTTTCAGATCCAGTTGTTCGAGAAGGTAGTCTATCTTGGATTGGAGTTCATCAATATCTTGGTTCATGCTTTGCGCTAGATTTACCAAGTTATCCAGGAAATAGTGGTAGTCCAGTCATTCATCTTGAATACTTTTCTCCGGGGAGTTCCGTTGTATCGCGTCCAATTATTATTGGAATTGTGATTTCGATACTGAAACCATTTGAAACTGATACAGTTGACATAGAGACTTTCCCAATGGTTGTAACTAGTCGTATTAATGTTGGACTAACATTCGCATTACCTTGTAACTATGTAGTAGAATTGTTAGAATTAGCTAATAATAGATGGCATTAATCCTATATATAATAAGATGATAGTCAGAAGAGCATATGGATTCAGAAACTTCGCAAATTATAGACTGAGGGTCAGAGCCTTATGTGCTTAAATTGGATAGGTGCCCCTGTTAATGGTGTAGAGCCGGCTTCCACAACAAGATGAAAATGATCGTTAGAAGAGCATATGGATTCAGAAACTTCGCAAACTATAGACTGAGGGTCAGAGCCTTATGTGCTTAAATTGGATAGGTGCCCCTGTTAATGGTGTAGAGCCGTCATTTTCGGAGAATTTCGAAAATTCTGGAATATGGTACCCCGTAGTAGACACTCTTAGAACTTTTTCCTTAGAAACGGGTATCGGGTATATTCTATTGTAATAGTCATTGAAAATATCACTGAACAGAAAGGAAAAACAATGTCTCAACAGTACAAGACACCAGCAAATGCTTTTTTTGCACAGTTAAATGATTTAATGGACAAGAATCCTGATGCATCAAAATTCCTTGTTTCTAAAAAAATGGCATCTGAGCTTGTTTCGATGAATAGAGATGATTGGATGGAAGCTGGTTGTACTCCTGCAACTGCTGGGGATAGACTTCGTCTTTTCACTGATTATGGCAACGAGGGCATCAATCATATGAGAATTGGTAGCATTTCATTCGAGTTAAGTAATGAGTTCGAACATCCAATAAAGGTTATCTCTTGAATACACTCCAGTTTGATGAGTTTGTACGTCTACCCCCGACGGGATTCCCTTCGACTCGTTTCACTCGCTCAGGATAAACTCACCAGTCAGATCTGCGATCTGAAGTCCGAATCCACAGCGCATTAAAGAAAACCGGAGAGGTGGTTCCCGCCGCTCCGTTTTCTTTGGTACCCGGTATTGGACACTTTCCGAACTTGTACCAATGTTGAAATTAGGGTTCTAGAATGATGAGATAGTGGACCGTAGTGGACGCTTTAACAACTAGTACGCTAGTTGACGCATCTCGAGATGAAATAGTTATTTCACGATGTAATCCATACAAATTATCTAGTGCTAATGTACAAGAGTGTTATTTTGAATATATGGAGCATCTCGTTTAGGGAAATATTCCCATGCGAAGTGTTCTGTATCAAGTAGATTTCTAGTAAGCGTCACACCACCATAACTGTAGAAATCATCAAAACTCGAAAATAGTCTCCAAGATAAATTCGAAGTGTTTGGATTGAGGAATGCCCCTGCAATTGGAATTACGTTAAATTGGGGTACTCCATATTGCCCGACCAGTAAAACTTCAAGCGCAATTATCCTATTTGCCAGATTAAAGCCAAATCCAGTATAGCCTGGATTATTGATGGATGGCCCAAGAATAGCATTATCATCAATGAGTTGCTCTAGTCTAAATACCAGTTTTTCTCCAGGTTTGATAGAAAACGGAGGTAACTGGACCTGCTGGTACTGCACATTCCAGTAAAATCCAGCGAACTCACAAAAGTTAAGGAAAAAAGGTAAGACAAACTTCGTACTTAGGACAACTTCTGTTCGATTACCATTATTAGTAAATGTGAGATCGCAGGCAAGAATATTCGTTATTGTGCTATCATTCTCTATAGTTGTGTGAGTGATATAACTAAAACCGGATGTTAGTAAAGAAAGTTCGCGATCTTCCAGAAAATATGGAAAGTAAATCCCAGCTATTATTGACACTACTAATGCTAGTATGGACATTCCCAGCGACCAGTTTGCCCTTGATTCAGTTTTATTAGGAACTTCTGACATGTTTTTCCAGACTATTTTACTCTACATAATCTCAATAGGAACTGAACCCTCTTCTTTTAGAATTCAGGAAGTTCTCCAAGGTTATCTTCCTTGATACTATTCGCATTTGTTCGGAGATAATAGTTATTATCAATTCTTACAGCTTGAACCTTTGCTCCTTTATTCCAATTTTCACCATCATAAGTCATGGTAATTATATCCCTGAAGAAGTCTGTGATCTTTATTCTAGTCTCTTCCTTTGTCCAAGTTTCAGGAGATCCAAAATGACTAGAGAGATCTCTTCTCACCTTAAGATGTGAAATTTCTTTGCGTGAATTTCCATATCTAATTGCAACTATACAATAATCAGCCCATTCACCCATTGTCTGCCCCTTCCTTATATGAATTAATAGTTATGCTTTGTAATCTGCTAAAGAACTCAAATTACTTGAATTTTGGCCATGGTATTGCAAGAGTATCAGCTTCACCTCCGACGTATTGTTCATTTCTTGGTTTATATGCCTGAAAATACGCTCCATACATGAGAATTGAAAATCGGACTTGTTTCTCCCAATCTTCAATATTCCGGGGTAATACAAAATCAGAATCAGGATGTACTGAGCATAGACCTTTATATGCTTGCTTGACTGCTTGTTCAAGTATATTAAAGGCCATATAGTCAAAGCCCTGATGAAACCAAAATGGATTGAATTGCTTAGCTAGTACACAAAGATAATCCTGTATTTCTAAATCCGATACTTCTCTTTTCCTCATTTCTACAGCGAAACCATCCACACAGTAGAATTCTCTCGTAAACTCAAGGTAATTGAATCTACCAAGCCTTTTCACATTAGCTATATGCCATATCTGAGGAATATAACCCCACTCTGAATATTCATAACCTCCTAGATGAACAATAAGTGGTGGATTAGTAGAATAATTATCCTCTAAATATTGCTTCTCGATTTGATCCCTTAGATGCTCTGCTATTTCTGATAATCTCATTCTGTTTGTAAATTGTGAAAGTTGGCTATCTAACCATTTTTTTATGTCTAATCCCCCCAATCTTGCAACTCCAACATACCCAAACAGAACATCTTCCCGGGGCCACTTGAATATTTTTATTTCTTTATTTGGATCATCTTGATTGGGAATGTCAACATTTTGATCAGCACCAAAGACAATACCGCAATCTAGAAGTTCTACAATAAGTATTGACACTTACTATCCTTACATTTTGCTATCGAATGAATACTGAGCCTTTGAGGCAGAAGTATTATTCTTTATCTGATGAATTAGAGTTTTCTTCAGATTTTCTTACAGCAAATATTACTTTAGTGGAATTTTCATTGGTTTTCACACTTGCAGTAACAATTCTTCCATGCCTATCAATGGGTGCTATACTAGCAATGGGTTCTGGAGAATCACTAGTTGATGATGCTGTTTCTGAAGTTGAAGTATCACTTGATGAAGTTTCCATCGAAGCTTCATTACTTGAGTTTGTTTTCTTCGCAGTCATTCTATCCTCACATTCTAGATATTAATCCACTTAACCATGAACATAATAGCAAAGTTATTCCAAAGGCTAGACGATGCCAAGCCCGTGAAAAGGAAAGAAGTAGACTCTCATTTAAGCTCTCTCTTACATAGATACACTGCCAATCAAGATAAATTCTTCTTGTGCAGAACTCCCGCAAATCAAAAGATTCATCCAGATTCTTTTCTTTTTCATCTTGGTTCGTACTTTTTTTGTTCTTTAGTCGAAGAGCATTCTCTATTTTAATGTCAGAAAACACTATTGGTTTAAGAGCATCTAGAGCCCACCAAATTGCATATATCAGAAACACTGCTGCTAGACTTGCTGATGCTAAGCTAATAATTGGCGTAATAACACCTTGCCACAAAGACACTGAAGTAACTTCAATTGGGAATATACCACCAAGGAATGTGGCTATAATCCATCCAATAACGCCTAATGCAACAAAAGATGCAGTTAACACAAGATGAGCCTTCTTTGTAGCTGATTGTGTTCTCGAAACCTCTCTTTTATGCAGAGATTCAACCAAGGCTGCTGCAGCTTTAGTCCATTCCGGATGATTTCTAATCCATTGTTCTGTGTATGATTCACACGGATATTTCTCAAAAAATTCTTCCTCAAGGCGTAACACATTCTTCTCACCATACCTAATAATTCTAGGTTTCCTTGATGAGCCTATTTGAGTTCCTCCTTCGATTACTTCATTCACTTAGTACTCATGAACTGTACATCCATTAAATGTCGTGTTACTCAGATTCTGTAACATAACTATAGTCTAAGTCAATGCTGTATTCCGCACTTGACAAGAGAATATGTGTTCAGTAGATACTGAACAGAGAAAGATGTCAGAAAGGATTTTGCTTTGACTCTAATGGAATTCAAACCCGATTTCGGTATTCGAATAAGGGAGCTTCGCCATCGTGAAGGTGATATGAGCCTTCGCGAGCTCGCAAGAAGAGTCGGCATTAGTCCTTCTTATCTTTCTCAAATCGAGCAGGGGAAGCTCCCTCCTCCTTCTAACATCTTTCTTATTACTCACCTTGCTCAGGAACTAAATGAAGATCCCATTAAGCTTGCTAGATTAGCCAGAAGACCTACTCATTCACTTTCAGATCTTCTCAGTGATCATCCTGAAATCCCAAAACTGTTAGCAGAATCATTCATTGGTCTTAAACAGAAAAGTATTATGGATGTACTTGTTTTGCCCTGCTTACAAATACTTATCGCTGATGAATATGGAAAACTCCTTGATGAGACAGAAGATGAAGAGATTTCCATGCTTACGGAGCAAGTTAAGGAAATTCACATGTCGTTGAGAAATGGAAAGCGAACATGATGAGTTTTTTTACCTCATGTGTTCAGTGGGTACTGTACATAAATGAATTGCGATACCTATGCACATAGACAGTAAGAACAAGCAGTACCTGGAATGTTCAGAGAAGATGCTTGAATGTCTATTGGATTGTGCGAAATATGGCTATGGAAAGATTGTTATAAAAGCGAGGGTAACGAGCAAGAATAAGAGAGAAGTCAACATTGAGTATGGACGAAATTACAGGTTCCTGATTTCGGTAAATGAAATCAATGAAGTAAAAGCGATTCCCGCCATGGGAGCGTTGAAGCAAGAATATAATGAATAAGCATAGCTATCAGAGCCATTCTGAAGTGTATATACGAGGGATGGTTCTCAAATGTCCAGCAAAGAAAAGACTACTATGAATGCACTTCATTTCTGGCAGGTTCGTTCCTTAAAACAACTTTCCGAGGAAGATGCACGTGAAACTTCTGAAACTCTGTTCAATTTTGTACAGATCTTGCTTGATTGGAATAGAGAGGATGCTCTTCAACAATACGAAGATCTCCCGACTAAGAAGGGAGCATACTAATAAGCTTATATACAAATCCAGGTGTGTCTATTGCATCAAAGGCTTCAATCTATGAGCAATCAAGGGAATACTTACTTAACCTTGAGGTGAAATTCTCCAAATGGGTGTACTTGAATGATCCGCTTACACTGAGAATCGTTTTAGCTACGTTCATAGGGAATTACCTTGAAGGTGCTCCTGTATGGCTTCTAATTGTCTCTTCTCCTTCAAGTGGTAAAACAGAAATACTAAATATGCTTCGGGATCTCAATGATGTTTTTGAGATTGGTACTTTTACAAAAGCAGCATTGCTTTCTGGAACTCCTAAGAGAGAGGTTGCGAAAAATGCAAAAGGCGGTCTTCTCAAGGAAATTGGTGATTTTGGGATTCTCATATGTAAGGATTTTACTAGTGTTCTTTCAATGAACAATGAAACTCGATTAGAAAGTTTTGCAGCTCTTAGAGATATCTATGACGGTCGCATGAGAAGAGCATTTGGAACAGATGGGGGATGGCATACCGTCTGGGAAGGCAAGATCGGCTTCATCGGGGCGGTAACTCAGAAGATCGACTCTCAACATGAAGCAATGAGTTCAATGGGTGAACGCTTCACAATGTTCAGAATCAAAACCGATTTAGCGACTTCGATTGAACAGGCCAGAATGGTTTTGAGTAGAGAATGCAAAAAGAGTCTCGTCAGAAATACTCTTAGGAATATGACGAAGACTCTAGTAGATCATGTTCTTGAATTCAAATATGAACCTGAAGTCGACGATTTCATTCGAGAGCGAATTGCATTACTCGCTTCCTTGGTTACCTGTGCTAGAAGTACGATAGAGAGAGATGGTTATAAGAGAGAAATTACACACATTCATCATATAGAAGCTTCTCCAAGATTTGCCCAAGCATTGATGAGTCTTTTCAAGGGTTCAATTCTTATTGGATGTAATGTCCAAGAAGCTTGGGAACTGGCTCATGAAGTTGGATTATCTTCGATGCCGGAACTTAGGAGAAGAGTTATTTGGAGTATATGCGAGAACGGAGAAATGGATCTGAAGGGACTAGTAACAGTTATTGGTCATCCAAATACTACTGTAAGACGAGTATGTGAAGATTTGGTATCACATCGAATTCTTACAGAGACAAAGCAAAGCAAGAGGAGCGTTTGGTTTTTGACTGAGGATGTAAGAGAACTTATTGATGTCATTGACCAACCAATTGAAGATATAGATGTAACCTTTCCCGAAAAGTCTGAATCACCCTCTATTACTAACACCGCAAACACACATCAGATAAATCGGGAAAGTAAGATTTTACACCCAGGAGATAGAGCTATTAATGATATTGCTTCATCAGCTATTTAGAGGTTGGGATAAGCTATTCGAGCATTGGAATTCTGTTGAATGCTTTCTGAAAGGCTCTTTGAAAGCCTTGAAGAAAGCAGAAAACAGATAGGTTTAGAGATTGAAGAGGTGAAAGCATGGAAAACAAGAGATTAAGAGCAGAAAAGGTACATGGCAGAAGGATTCAAGCAGTCCTTTACGTCCGTGTATCATCCAAGGATCAAGAGCGTGAAGGTTATTCTATACCTGCTCAAAAGAGGTTGATCAGGGAGTATGCTAAGAACAACCGTTTCTCTATAGCAAGAGTCTTCGAAGATGTTGAAACTGCTAAACAAGCAGGTAGAACGCAATTCAATGCTATGCTTTCATACCTTAAAGAGAATGATAACTGCAAGACCGTTTTAGTTGAAAAGACCGACAGGCTCTACCGTAACATCAAAGACTGGGTAACTATTGATGAACTTGAACTGGAAATACACCTGGTTAAGGAGAATACGATCATCTCCTCTGAGTCGAGATCTTCAGCGAAATTCATGCATGGTATTCGAGTATTAATGGCAAAGCAATTCGTTGATAACCTTTCTGAGGAAGTCACTAAAGGAATGCAACAGAAAGCTCGACAGGGTTTATGGCCTTCATATGCTCCTGTTGGTTATCTGAATGCAGTTTCACGAAGTGGCAAGAAGATCATTCAACCAGATCCAGATAGAGCTGCAATCATCAGGATGCTATTTGAGAAATACTCCGAAGGTGATTGCTCAGTATCTGAACTGTCAAAGATTGCCAGAGATGCGGGATTGAATCAACGAGGATCTGGAAATCCTCTTGCCCGATCTGCAATACATAAAATGCTCAAGAACAAAATCTACTATGGTGATTTTGACTGGAACGAAGTCACCTATTCAGGCAAACATCAACCAATCGTTTCCAGACAACTTTGGCAGAAGGTTCAAGATACTATGCTAGACCGCAATTCCAGCAAGATAAGACGAATGAAGCATGATTTTGCGTTTTCAAGGCTATTAAGATGCGGTCATTGTGGCTGCATGATGACTGGAGAGCTAAAGAAGGGCAAATACATCTATTACCATTGCACAGGATACAAGGGTAAGTGTAATGAGCCGTATACAAGAGAAACGGTCTTAGATAGCCTATTCTGTGATTTCCTGGGGCTTTTGGAGTTCAATCAAGAGGTAATAGACTTTCTCAGAGATAATTACTTGGAAATGAGTAAGAAGAAACGAAGCTACAGGAAAAAAGCTATATCAATTCTTCAAGCTGAGTACGATAAACTCCAGGTGAAGCTGGATACAATGTATGAAGATAAGCTTGAAGGTATCATTACTCCTCAGATGTTCAATGAGAAATCACAGATATGCAGGAATCAAATGGAGGATATCTTCTCAGCTATCGTCAAACATGAATCTGAAGATCCTGCAGAGTTTGAGCGAAGTGTTGATCTTCTCGAACTTATCAGAAATGCCCGTACTACGTACTCTAAGAGAGATAGTTCAGAGAAAAGAAGACTTCTTAATAATCTACTTTCGAACTGCCTTTGGAAAGGTGGAAATCTCTCGGTAGAATTCCGACATCCGTATGATATGATTGTAGATACAAACCGAGTCTATGAAGCAAAGAAGGCTGAAGGAAATGATTCCAACAGCCTTTTTGAACTTTGGTACGCCCGACAGGATTCGAACCTGTGGCCTGCGGATTAGAAGTCCGCTGCTCTATCCAGCTGAGCTACGGGCGCACTGTTTTTATGTATGTGTTGCCGCGGGGCACTAGACCCCGCGGCTCTGTTCTCTGGTACGCCCCCCGGGAATCGAACCCGGAACCTACGGATTAAGAGTCCGTTGCTCTGCCAATTGAGCTAGGAGCGCATTGTGGGGTGGGAGACCGGACTTGAACCGGCGACCACCTGATCCACAATCAGGGGCTCTACCAACTGAACTACTCCCACCATTGGAACCCGCTGATTCTATTGATAACGGTGTACCTCGTCAAGGATATTTACTATTATTCTGGATACTTGTACAGTCTGACATATGTGAATCCTGTATTTTCTAAAACAATGTCTGGAGTTCATAAATGAAATGTCCCCGATGCTCAAGCATGGATGACAGAGTAATTGATTCCCGTACGGTAAGGGATGGAGAGGCCACAAGAAGAAGGCGGGAGTGCGCCGAATGTGGGTATCGCTTCACAACTTACGAGTATATCGAGAAGTCTTTTCCTGTTGTGGTGAAGAACGACGGCAGGAGGGAGTCCTTCGATCGGAAGAAGCTTGAGAAGGGAATTGACAGGGCCTGCGAGAAAAGGCCTGTTGCCGCGGAAGATCTGCGGGACCTGGTCGACCGGACAATCGCACGGGTAACGGATGAGTTCCAGGAGGAAGTTACGGTGAAATTTATTGGTGAATGTGTAATGGAGCTTCTTCACGAGGTTGATCAGGTTGCTTATGTCAGATTCGCAAGTGTTTACAGGAAATTCAAGGATGTTTCACAATTTAAAGAAGAACTTGACAGGTTACTGAAGGAAGAATAAGTCGGACCTATCTCATTTCTATTTATAGAGTTAGAATTATTAGGGGAGGCACATGACCAAAGCCAGAACATTCAGGGGGGGAACCCATCCCCAGGGCAATAAGAATCTATCATCGGGACAATCGATAAAAAGATTGCCTGCTCCGGAAATTGTTCGAGTGCCGTTATGCCAGCATCTTGGAGCACCATCGAAACCCTCGGTTTCCAAAGGAGACAAAGTAATCAGGGGACAGGAGATAGGTACTCAGAACGGCTTTATTAGTTTACCAACGCATTCACCTGTGAACGGTACGGTTAAGTCTATTGAGGAATTCCCCATGCCACACAGAAGAACCGGTCCTGTAGTAGTCATCGAGACAGAATCGGAAGATGGAGGACAGGTTTTCAAGAAGTGGGACGATTACAGAAAGCATTCACCCGCTGAGATAATTGAGCGGATCAAAATGGCCGGTATCTGCGGTATGGGGGGAGCAAGTTTTCCTACTTACGTGAAGCTGTCTCCACCTCCCGATAAGAATATTGATACACTTATTATTAACGGGGTGGAGTGTGAGCCATACCTTACTGCCGACCAAAGGCTCATGCTTGAGAATCCTGACGATATAATTCTTGGAATGGAAATACTGTCTTACGCGCTCGGAGTAGAAAAATGCTTGATAGGTATTGAGATCAACAAGCCCGATGCTATAAGGATCATGGAGGAAAAGGGATGCGATGTTCTTCCGCTGAAAGTCAGCTATCCCCAGGGGGCTGAGAAGCAGCTCATCGATGCCGCCATCGGCAGGGAAGTTCCTGCCGGAGGGCTTCCTCTTGATGTGGGAGTAGTAGTACAGAATGTTGGAACGGCGGCCGCAGTTGCAAAAGCTGTAAGGGACGGTGAACCCTCTCTTCGAAGGATAGTAACGGTAACAGGTAGAGGTGTTGAATCACCGGCCAATTACGATGTATGTGTGGGTACGCTTTTCTCTGACCTCATCGAAGAATCCGGTGGCTACACTGAAAACGTTGAGAGACTGATAAGTGGTGGACCGATGATGGGCATCTCGCTTTATACCGATGGCGTTCCTGTAACAAAGGGAACCAGTGGTGTTCTAGCACTGATCGGAGCAGAAGTAAGAGATGTTACTGAAAGCCCATGTATTAGTTGCGGTAAGTGCATGGATGCATGCCCGTTAAGGCTTGCACCAAGCATGATAGCATCGGCAGCTGAAAACGAGAAATGGGATCTTGCCAGGAAATACGGAGCGCTGAATTGCATGGCGTGCGGTACATGCAGTTATGTGTGTCCAGCCGGAAGATACCTTGTTCATTACATTAAGAGAGCCCAGGAAGCTATAAGGGCAAACAGGGGAAAGGAGGCGTAAATGGCACAGACCAGACGATTTGAGCTGGCGATGTCACCCCATGTGGGTTCAGCTCAGACTACAAGGAAAGTAATGTTCGATGTGATTATTGCGCTTCTTCCAGCGCTTGCTGCCGCAACCTGGTTCTTCGGGCCCAGAGCGTTGCTGATCGTATTTATCAGTGCCGCAGCCGCAGTACTGTCAGAGTATCTATGCCTGAAATTCATGAAGAGACCTGTCAATTTCGCACTGGACGGCAGTGCAATTGTAACAGGCATGCTGCTTGCTTACAACCTTCCGCCGGGGGTTCCATTCTGGCTTCCGGTAATAGGTACCGCTTTTGCCATAGTGGTTGGCAAACAGGCTTTCGGGGGGCTTGGACAAAATATCGTGAACCCTGCTCTGCTTGGAAGGGCTTTCCTCATGGCGAGTTTTCCAATCCTCATGACAGCCGGATGGACTGCGCCGGAGGCCTGGAGAAGCAGTGCTGACAATACGTGGGAGACAACTGGTATCGTCCAGGTAGAATGGAATTCAATTCCCGATGCGGATGCTATATCAGGTGCCACTCCCCTGAATATTCTCAAGCAATCTTTCGATCTGGATTCAAGTGCTGAGAATTATCATCGGGAAGGGGATACCGCAGAGGCTGAATACC
>Ga0255390_1095_pt1 | contig 13028 bp, 9 predicted proteins | sample ANMaggSSYBR01H11_FD_182111 | JGI IMG/M metagenome (GOLD analysis project Ga0255390, IMG submission 182111) | Sediment cell enrichment communities from methane seep in Santa Monica Basin, California, United Staets - ANME aggregate JGI... | ecosystem: Environmental > Aquatic > Marine > Cold seeps >... | reverse complement strand
CTGGCAGTTTGACATCTGGACCGGTGATGTAGCCGACCCATACTCGGCTAGTACTACTGTGAACATGGACACCGATAAGACCGTAACAGCCACATTTTTCCAGGATAGTGGTATTGTTTCGGACGACTTCAACGCGTGTACGCTGGACCCGATGTGGATTCTGGAGGTCGACCTGCTATCGGATGCAACGGTATCAATGCAGGGGGCAGGGACAGAGAATGCGCAGCTTCTTTTTTCGGTGCCTGCGGGATTATCCCACAATGCGTGGAATGATAACACGGCGCCGTGGCTGCTACAGTCGGCGAATAATACGGACTTCATGGTGGAGGTCAAATTTGATTCTGCATTGGAGCAGGGATTCCAAAATCAAGGTATTATCGTTCAGCAAGACAGCGGCAACTGGCTGCGATTTGACTTCTATAGTGACGGAACAGAGATGCTGGTTTTTGCAGCGACCACCGTGAACAACTCCTCAACCCTAGTGGTAAATGAGTCCATTTCACCAGGATCGCCACCAATGTATCTGCGGGTGGAGCGAGCCGGAGATGTTTGGACACAGTGGTATTCATATGACGGCACAGCCTGGATCGAAGTGGTAAGTTTTATCCACGAGATGGTGGTAGCAGCAGTTGGGCCCTTCGTGGGAAACTACGACTCAGCCGATAATGCGCCGGCCCACACGGCAGTGATTGATTATTTCTTCAACATGGAAAGCCCAATCGTGCCGGAGGACGGAGGGCCGGTTCCAGAGAGCGAACAGAATTTGGTTGTGACGGTCACGGGCTCTGGTACGGTAATCGTAGACCCGGATCAGGAAACGTACGGGTGCGGCGATGTGGTGACACTGACGGCCGAACCTGCTGAAGACTGGGTGTTCACCGGCTGGAGTGGTGATTTAACAGGTTCGGACAATCCCGCAACCATCACCATGGATTTCAATAAAACCGTCACGGCCGAATTTGAGCCGATTTCAGGCCCACAGTATACGCTTACCATAGCGGTTAGTGGCAATGGTTCGACCACGCCTCCGGTGGGTGACCACAACTATGCTGAGGGCGAAATAATCACCGTTAGCGCTGAATCGAACGGTGGCTGGCAGTTTGATATCTGGACAGGTGATGTAGCCGATCCAGATTCGGCTACTACCACTGTATACATGGACACCGATAAGATCGTAACGGCCACGTTTACGGAAAGTGACGTTATATATACCGAAAATTTCGAAGATTATCTTGCAGGTGCAGATCCTGTTGATTGGCTTGATACGGAGGCCAATAACAGTATGCAGATAAACGACAGCCTGTTCAATGTATTTGACCTGAACGGTAATAACGTCTTTGGCACAACATCGACTCTGACTGACATCCATTCGCATTATCTAAACGCTAATATTGATACATTGTTCTCTTATGAGTATACAGGGCGCATGAGGGTGACATCTGCCGACAGTGATATTGGAGTGACCTTTTTTAGCCAATATCCGGATACCGATGCATATTACAGTCTGCTCCGGCATACGGATAACTCCTTTCACATAGCTTCACATGGCACGAGCATGACTGGTGGAACTACGGATACGGGTTTAGTTCCGTTGCACGATGTCTGGTATCGCTTCATTATCCTGGTGGTGGATACCGGAACACGCACGGTGATCAGAGCCAAAGTTTGGCAAGATGGTACGGCTGAACCTTTGGTTTGGCAGGTGGATGCCTATGATGACAGCGCAACCCGGCTGACTTTCGGAACAATAGGCGTGTGGAGTTCAACATCTGGTATCAAGTACTGGGATGATCTGGTAGTGGATTATTGGTCTCCAGGTAGTGATGGCCCCATCATTGACATATGGTACGGCTTGGAGCAAAGATTCGGTCACATCGGAATACCGCAACGGTGGGTGAACATTCTTGGCAACGTTTTAGATTTTGACGGAGTCGAGTTCCTTACGTACTGGTTGAACGATGGTCCTGAACTTCCCCTGAACATCGGTCCTACAGACTACCGGTTAGCCGATGAAGGTGATTTTAACATCGAAATCGCTATCGAAGACTTGGAAGTATGGCCGAATCAAAACCAGGTGGTGATTCGAGCGATAGACATTTACGGTAACGAGACCTTCGAGACGATCATAGTTAATTATGAAGGCGGTAATGTATGGCCCGAAAACTACACGATTGATTGGAGTTCCGTATCGTCCATCCAGGATGTTGCCCAGATCGTAGATGGCCTATGGTCGCTGGGAACGGACAGCATCCAGGCGGAACAACTAGCATATGACAGACTGGTCGCAGTCGGTGACGTGTCTTGGGAGAACTACGAGGTGACAGTTCCAATTACTGTCTACGGCATCGAAGAAACCTACGGTCCGCCGGGTGGTGGGCCAACCTTGGGCTTTGTCGTCAGGTGGCTGGGGCATGAGGACGACGGGAATCAGCCGAGCGTGCAATGGTGGCCGGTGGGTATCGTAGGGGCATATCTATGGCGGCAGGACTATGAGAGGTTTGTGCTGGTGGATAATTACTACAGGGTTGAGGACATCGGTGGGCTGCAGCTTCAATTCGACGTTGAATACATATTCAAACTCAGGGCTGAAACGAATTCAAACTATAGTGTATACAGCTTGAAGGTCTGGCTTGCGGACCAGTCCGAACCCGCTGATTGGACGCTAATTGCTTCTGAATCGGTATCAACTGATCAGACAGTGGGATCAGTCCTGCTTGTCTCGCAGTTTGTGGAGGCGAGCTTTGGCAACGTTACTATCGTGTCCCTTGATTAAGGGCTCTGTCAAAAAATAACTTGGCATTTTTGCATCCCAACTTCACCATATCTTTAACCGACCATCATTCACACCTGATCTTACCTAAGTTGAGCGATTTTTTGCGAAGATATGTGCTGAGATCTTGATGCATAAGGATTTGCAAAAACCGCAGACATACCCGCGGATATGTCGAGGATTTTTGCGAAGCCTTTATGCGCAAGAGATCGGCGCAGATTGAGTAAAAAATCGCTCAATTTAGGTCTTAATAAAATCGGCCTCGAAATAGCTCGCTATTCCTGCTGAGGAAAGCAGGTATGTTAAACCTTAATACAAGATCAACAAAGTGTAAACTACTTTTGACTTATCGTGAAGGATGCCAAAATTCTTAACATAAAGGAACAATTATGAAAAGCGAATATCTGCTCGAATTATGGCGTTACCGGGAATTGTTCTATTTTTTGGTATGGCGAAACCTGAAGGTTCGTTATAAACAAACCATACTTGGAGCATCCTGGGCAATCATTCAACCGGTTTTCACCATGATTGTATTCACTCTTTTTTTTGGTCGACTGGCTAAGATTCCAAGTGACGGGATTCCATATCCGGTTTTTTCATACTGTGCGCTGCTCCCTTGGACATATTTTTCTACCACACTTACACAATCTGGGAATAGTCTGGTCGGGAATAAAAATCTAATCACAAAGATATACTTTCCCAGAGTGACTATTCCAGCCTCATATGCATTAAGCGGTTTGCTTGACCTTGGTTTAGCTTCCGTCGTTCTTTTAGGCATGATGGCATACTATCAGATCCAGATTAGTTGGGGTTTGTTGTTGTTACCCTTTTTAGTCTTACTCCTAGTATTGCTCGTCCTTGGAGTTGGGATGATATTTTCGTCCTTGAATGTTAGATACCGGGATATTAAATATTGTTTACCTTTTATCATTCAGATATGGCTTTTCATTACGCCCGTTATTTATCCCACTAGTTTTCTTCCCGAACGGTTTCGGATATTGATTGCATTCAACCCGACGTGCGGCATCATAGAAGCTTTTCGAGCTTCTCTTCTTCCGACACGAGACGTTGACTGGCATTTGCTGGGCATTTCGGTACTGATGACTTTGCTTATCTTTACATCAGGCATGCTGTACTTTAGAAAGACTGAAAAGGACTTTGCTGACATTATTTAGTGTCCGAACGAAAATTAGAAAATTTTTTCAAGTTCAAGGAAGGTGTAAATTTTAACCGCGGGAATACATTGAGTATTTTGAGGATTAAAATTTAAGCCTGACGCAGAAATCGGGAAAATTAGCAGTTTTCGTTCAGGCACTATTTAGGCATTCGCTGAGGGATCTTATGGCACATTCTATCATTGTGGAAAATTTATCTAAGCAGTACCGGATCGGTGAATTGCATCGCGAAACTACGCTGTCCGAGACCCTGATTCATACCCTAACGCAGCTCTTTAAGAGAAAGCGAAAAGAAACGATATGGGCGCTGAAAGATGTTTCCTTCAAAATCAACGCGGGAGAAGTTCTTGGAATCATTGGGCGGAATGGCTCTGGGAAAAGCACTGTGTTAAAGGTGCTCGCAAAAATTACTTATCCTACTTCAGGAACAACGAAAGTCTTGGGCCGGGTCGCTTCTCTTTTGGAAGTGGGTACTGGTTTCCATGAAGAGTTAACCGGACGAGAAAACATTTACTTAAACGGTTCAATTTTGGGAATGACGAAACGTGAGACAGATGCGAAATTAGATGAGATTATTGACTTTTCTGGCGTGGAAAAGTTTGTCGATACACCCATTAAGCGTTATTCCTCGGGCATGCGTTTACGATTAGGCTTTGCTGTAGCCGCTCACTTGGATACTGAGGTATTGCTTGTAGATGAAATATTGGCGGTTGGCGATGCGGAGTTTCAAAAAAAATGTTTAAAAACGATGGGCAATCTCAGCGGGACCGGTAGAACAGTACTCTTCGTTTCCCACAATATGGAAGCAATTAAAAACCTCTGTCAACGTGTAATCTGGATAGACAATGGAAAGGTTCGACAAGACGGGGAACCCAGAGAAGTCATCAAAGACTATATGTCCTCTTTTATTGGTATGCATCAACCAGCACATGGTTTTGCGCATATAACGAATCGAGGTGGCAATGGCGACATTCGATACAACAGAATCGAATTTCTGAGTTCGGATAAGCAGCCCCTAAAAGCCGCTTATAGTGGAAACAGTTTTGTTGCGAGACTCTATTATTATGCTGAAAAACAGATTCCAAGTCCCCACTTCGGTCTTGAGCTATTTACAGAACTTGGGACAAAAATTACCTCATTTAATACATGGACCTCAGGTTTTGAAGTACCCTTCCTGCCCCCGGGAAACGGCTATATTGACCTTGAAGTAGAGTCACTCAATATCTCTGCTGGTCGTTACTATATCTCGCTTTGGCTGGCGAGTTCGGGAAACCTGTGGTATGATAGTTTAGAGCAATGTGCGGTATTGGACGTCGAACCATCGGATTTTTACAAATCAGGTAGAGAAATAAAGCGCCAGCATACACATCTCTTCGGGATCGTTCTTTTCCCATGCAAGTGGAACCTAAAGGGTGAAAGTCCAAAATGATGATTCACACAGATCCAATGGTCAGCATCGGTCTACCTGTCTATAATGGCGAGAGGTACATTTCTGAAGAGATCGAATCGCTTCTCAACCAGACCTTCCACGACTTCGAGATCATCATTTGCGACAACGCCTCTACGGACGGAACCGAGGCGATCTGTCGAAGCTATGGGAGTAGTGACACGCGTATCCGCTACTACCGAAATTCCCAAAATATTGGAGCGGCAGCTAATTTCAATCGGACGTTCGGGCTTGCTTCCGGGAAATACTTTAAGTGGGCCGCACACGACGACATTCATGCTCCTGATTTTCTGTTGAGGTGCGTTGAGGTGCTGGATAAAGACCCTTCGGTGGTTTTGTGCCATTCTGAGGTGCAATTTATTGATGAATCTGGGCGGTATATTAAGAATCCTGATCGGTTTCTGCCGGATGCCAGTTCTCCAGAAGCCCATGTCCGTTTTTCTGAGCTAATTCGTATGGTTCACTGGTGCCTGGATATTTTTGGGCTTATGCGGAGTGATGCATTGAAGCGGACTCCGCTTATTTCAAATTACGTGGGGTCCGACAGAAATACATTGGTCATATTGGCTCTCCTCGGCCGGTTCCATCGGGTACCTGAGTGCCTGTTCTTCAACAGAGAGCACGCCGAGCGCTCGGTGAGAAAAACTCGGCCCGCTTTCCGAGCAGCATGGTTTGACCCAAAAAATCGAAATCGTATTTCGCTTCCTCGCTGGAGAATCTTATTTGAATACATCAAATCTCTGAGCGCCGTGGAGCTACCTGTGAAACAGAGAATGGCTTGCTGGCAACATCTATTCCGGTGGCCGGGAGGGCATTCCCGGCTATTGAAAAAAGATGTGAGGCTTGCCTCAAAAAGCGTTATCACTCGTCTCTATAAAGTATAGAGATCAGGATGGTCCTATTATGATAAAATATGCTCCAAGAAAGCCCTTGAAAAGCCAGTTGAGAAGGTTCATTTTAAATCTCAAATTCCAGTTGCATGATACCGATTTTCAAAATGGCAATATGCTCTTCTTTGTCACAGGCCGAGGCAAATCCGGCACAACATGGATGGCAGAATTGCTCACAACTCATCCCTCACTCTTCTGTGACTCCGCGGAAAACTTTGGGTTTCATCAGGATTTTCACTTCCAGCACCTTGCCGATTGGCCTGAATTTTTATTTGACGGGGTTGAAGCTAACATAACGAAAAAAACCTGGAAGTTAATCAAGAATGGTTTGATTACAAACCTCAGGAATAAATGTAACAAATTGTCGGCTCAAAAATTGGGAGATAAAACCCCGGATCAAGACATATTACGTATCTTGGATCTGTTTCCAAAAACACAGGTCATTGTCATGCTGCGGGACTTCAGGGATGCGTGTGTATCATTGGCCTTTCATGGGACGAGGCTATCTAATAGCTGGAGAGGACTGTTTGACGGTCCCGAGAAAAAATATCTTGATAACAAATTTCTAAAGGCTGTTCTGACATATTATGAGACTAAAAAGGATTTTGAGTTATATTCAAGGCTTGCTACTGAAAAACCGGATCAGGTGTTAATCGTTCGATATGAAGAGATGAAATCAGAACCTTTATCCACGCTCAGAGGTGTGTTCGAGTTTTTGGGAGTAGACAGCAGAATTGTTCATGTAAGAAAGTGTTTGGAGTTAAACACATTTCAGAAAAGGGCAAAAGGCAGGCGGCCAGGTGACGGTGATTCTAAAAGTTTCTACCGAAAAGGGATCATAGGGGATTGGAAAAATCATTTCAGTCCCGAGAATATAGCTCTTTTCAAGGAAATTTCGGGTGATACGCTTATTGAAGCAGGTTATGTGCATAATAACCAATGGGGATTGTAAGACTTACGATGGAAAATCAGGGCAATAAAAAAAAACACAGCGCTTACAATATAATCTGCTTTGGTTTTTTGCCTTGGAACAATATGTGGGGGCGTAACCAGAGTATGATGGCTGAAATAGCACAATTTCATCTTATTCATAAGGTTATTTTTGTGGATCCATTGCTTTCAATACGAAAGGTATTCACGCACAAAAGCAAACACCTCAACACTTCGTCACATATAGCAGGTAAACTTTTTCCATCAAAAAAAACTTCTAAAATATGGGAATATGTTCCGCTTACTTTTCTTCCGTTTAAAAGACGTTTTTCTTCGTTGGAAAAACTTGAAAATCGCATAAACTTAAACATTATACGCCTGATAAATTCTAATATGCCATTTATTCTTTTTATCAACAGCCCTAAAAACTCTCTCCAGTATCTGCTTGATGAATTACTGAAAAAAGCGGATTTGTCAATTTTTGATTTTTGCGATGATTTTGTGGAATACTATCCAAGTGAAGCAGTTGAAGCCAGGGCAATTTTCTCACGCAACATAGAAAAATATGCAAAATCATCTGATATTGTTCTATCTATTAATGACCATTTAAGAAATAAATACAGTTTTTTGAACAAAAACATACATGTGATCAAAAATGGTACGAACTATTATAATTTTGATCGTAAAAGCTATAAAACCATTGATTTTCTTGAGCGGATTAAAAGTAAGAAAAAGCCTATCATTGGATATAGCGGCAATATCAATACGTTTAGAATTGATTTTAGCCTGCTCGATTTTCTTTTAGACCAAAGACCAAATTGGCAGTATGTTTTTATCGGACCCGCTGAATCATATTTCACCAAGCGATATTTGAAGTTTGAAAATGTTTATCACGTACCACCTGTAGATTATCAGACCCTTCCAGACTACATACGTTATTTCGATGTGGCGATTGTCCCATTTAAGATAAATGAACATACAAAGGGAAACAATTTGCTTAAGTTTCATGACTACCTTGCAATGGGAAAGCCAATCGTCAGCACCGACATGGGAGGGGCAAACGATTTAAGAGATGTCATTAGAATTGCTCAAAGGCCATCTGACTTTTTGGAAAAAGTAGAAAAAGCTCTATCCCCGGACACATTTCGGGACACCCTGAAGCGTAAGAAAGTCGCTTTGGAAAATTCCTGGCAACACCGGATTAAGGAGCTTGAGGAGTTGATAAAGAATAGTATCTCTTAAAACCTCAGGGTTTTCTGATTGGTGAACCAATGCAAAGGATTTTTTTTCATATTCATATCTGGAAATGTGCAGGGGCTACGTTTCTAAATATTTGTCGGAATAACTTCGGCAAGGGATTCCACCGCGACATAATGCTTGTCCAGGATTGGGTATTATCGACCCAACAACTCCGCTGGCTTATGCGCTATCATAAATGGATTCGTTGCTACAGTTGCCACATGCTCTCCGGGGACCTGCCATACGACGCGGAAGACACCGAAGTTATTGGTGTTGCTTTTGTGCGCAACCCAGTCGATCGTTTTATCTCAAGCTACAGGTATCAGAAAGCTGCGAATTACCGAGGTGGCTTTGCCAAGGGAAAGAGTTTTTCTGAGTTCTATGTTCATGCGTTGGAGGAGGTTGATAATCCCATGTGGAGGAATGGACAGACATACGTTTTGGGAGGCAGCCGGAGTGAAGAGGCGCTTGCCAGGATTCACAAACGTATGCAACAGGGCCGGCTAATACTTCTTGTCACCGAACGATTCGATGAGTCCTGCATCGCACTCGAGGGCCTCTTCCCGGAGCAGTTCAAAGACTGTTCGTACATCCGCCGCAATGTTTCCCCCCAAAAGGAACTAATTACCCGATCACAGCGTAGCGCCGTTTCTCAGCACATGCATCTTGATTACAAACTGCTTTCGCTTGCAAACGATTACTTGGATGCGACATTGGAGCGTCTCTTTCCCGATCTTCATGAACGACAGCAATATCTTGACGATTTCAGGCAGCGCTGCCAGTCGAAAGAGAAACACCAGCGCAGGTTTGATGCAGTGAAATCTTTTGTGAGTGCCATCAAGACAGCCGTCAAAACTGTGATAAGGCTTTAATACGCAAAGCCGGTGTTGACGTCAGTGCACGCCAATGCTTTAACGGAGGTTCAAGATGCGAGTTACTATTTTTTCCGCCTTTGATACTGTTCTAAATCCCTATATTCTCCTATTCAAAGAAACTTTGGAACGTCAAGGGCTTGAAGTCCATCTGGAACGCGAATTCAATCTGAAGTGGCTGCTATCCAAAGGCAAGTCTTGTGACTGTATTCATTTGCACTGGATAAAATATTCCTATTCACCTCCGAAAAACAATGACAAATCAAAATTTTTAAAAAAACTGATCGAAATTCGCATAGTAAGAATATTTCTGGATTTTCTCTGCCTGATTGAATTCGCACTTACATTTTTGTTCGGAAAACTGGCAGGAAAGACTATTGTGTTCACTGTTCACGACCTTTTCAAATCCGGCAAACAATCGCTACGAGGGAGAATGCAGATCTGGATAGCCCGCTATGTGGTTTTTTTGTTAGCTGATTCCGTCCACGTTCATAACCATCATTCCCGTAAGCTCATAAGAGCTATATATAAGAGAAAGAATGGTATCTCTGTTATTCCACATGGCAATTATATAGGGTATTATCCGAACCATGTTTCAAAAACCGAAGCGCGTCTCCGGTTGGGGTTGCCTGGCGACGCTTTTGTCTATCTATTTATGGGTCTGCTTCGCCCCTATAAGGGATTAGAGGATTTGTTTGAGGCCTTTGAGACAGTAGAATGGCCCGGGGCAAGACTACTAGTGGCTGGCCGGATCTTTGGGGTTGACAGTTATGAGTCAAGGCTATTGGACCTAACGCGCAGTAACTCCAGGATAATGCTGGTGCCGGAGTTCATACCTGATGAAGCTATCCAACTTTATATGAATGCCTGTGACGTTTTCGTTTTGCCCTATAAGGATATAACAACGTCCGGCGCTGCTGCTCTGGCATTGTCGTTTGGACGGCCCATCATTGCTCCCGCTATCACCTCGTTCCCCGAGGTCATAACCTCAGAGGTAGGAATCCTATACGATACATCTCAGCCAAACGGCCTGGTCTCTGCATTGCAGGATGCTAGAACCCGATCCTGGTCTGAATCTAAGATTTTTGACTATGCTCATCAGTTTGATTGGGACAAACTGGGCCCCCAGTTGGCGGCACTATACGGTAAGCATGATACTTTGCACAACGTGACATTTTTGGTCAAACCACAAACTAATTTATCAGCCAAATCATGAAACCACGAAGGATTTTATACGTAACACGAATCGTCGAAGGTGGAGTGGCAGTAGTTGTTGACCGCCTGGCAAGAGGACTGGATAGGGATCGGTATGAGCCAATTGTACTTTTTGACACACATAAGCAATCGCATATCAGAGAAAAGCTCTCCGAATCAGGCATTAAAACCATTGATCTGAAGAAGTGCAAAGAAGAACAGGGCCCAAGGTCGCCCGCCCCCCGGAAAAACAGAGATATTGGCGGCAGAATTGAGGCCTGCTTCGGCGAAAGGGCTTGTGAGTTCTACTTTTCTCTGAAAGCCTTTCGTAAATTTCTGCTATTTCAAGCGCCCAGGATCAAGTTGTTTGTGCAGGCTATTCGGGAAAACAAAATCGACCTGATTCATACGCATAACGATTTGCCCCGAGGCAAATCAGAAATCATTGCTGCACGTATAACCGGTGTACCGTGCATTTCACATAACCACGGATATCCAAAGATGACCTTGTTTGACATTTTTTTTGCCTGGTTTGTCGATACCTTCATCTTTATATCTAAAGACGTAGAAAAATATCATATTGATAAAGGGAAACCACGTGCCAAAGCGGCAATTATTCACAATGGAGTAAATCTGTCTCAATTTACACGCTATTACGATGCCGCACAGGTTCGTAAGGAGTTCCATTGCAAGCCTGATGACCCATTGATTGGCCTTATTGGCCGGATTGATTGGTGGAAAGGCCATGACTATTTTCTGGAGGCAATTGCCTGCGCCGCAAGGAAATTCCCTGACTTAAAAGGTGTTATTATTGGAGAGTTCGAGAAAGAGGGGGCTGTTAACCTCAACCGGAAACATACTCAAAAAGTGAAATCTTTAGTCAAGTCATTGGGCATTGAGCATAAGATTATTTTTACCGGCTTCCGTAGCGATGTTTCACGTTTAATGTCTGGATTAGACGTGGTCGTACATGCTTCGTCCGAGCCCGAACCTTTTGGCCTGGTGGTGATTGAAGGGATGGCTGCAGGGAAACCAGTGGTGGCGACTGCGGCAGGTGGGGTCCTGGACATCATCGAAAATGGGGTGAACGGCTTGCTTGTTCCTTGTAAAGACTCTACGGCTATTGCTGACGCGATCATCACAATTCTGTCCGCCCCTGAAAAGGCGAAACAGATGGGGTATGCTGGCCGACGGTATGTTGAAGAAAATTTTTCTATTGAACATCAAATTACTGCTGTCCAATCATTATATGATTCTTTCTTTTTGCCGTGAAATTTCGTAGCGAAATGATTTGAGTGTAACCAAAATTAAACATACCGTTAAAATTAATATTAAGCAATAAGATAAGATAGCTATAGACCTCTGAGACGGTGTGTGCCATATTAACCTTCTAATAAATTAAGGGTCAACCGGAACTGGTGTGGTAAAATGACCCTCTTTTTGCCATTTTTGCGTTGTTTTACAGGTGGTTACATCAAAATCAAAAGTGCCAATTTTTTTGCTCTTAATACCATCGTTAAAAGATTGATATCTTAACAATAGTTTGCGTAACAGTTTGATTTCATTGACCACATTGATTCCGGTTGACGGTGTTAGGCATCACACCAGTTCCGGTTGAGCCTAAATTAATCAACATAGGAGGATTAATATGGCACATGTTAGCAAAAACACCTTAACTGCTCCAGGAAAACACTCCCCTAATATTGAAAAATGTTTAGATGGTTGTAAGGAAAAGTTCAACCAAATATTATTTGGTGTTCTCAACGGAGGAAACCAGGATGCTCATAAGATGGAAGCATCAATTTTCAACCAATTGATAAAATTGGGGTTTCTTTTAATGCAGTGTAAATATTCGGTTAACCCCTTATGCTTTAATTTCAATAAGTTATGTGGTACTTTTTGACACTGAATATATGGGCTATATCTCACAACAAATAATACATATTTTAAAATAACAACAATTTCAATAGGTTAAAAAATATGTCTTTGGGAACATGTAAATATAGTCACGCAATAATGTTCGATATACCCACAATTACCCCTTGTAAGTTATTGAAATAACAACGGAAGGGGTTGGCCGAATATTTACAATGCAGTTGTACTTTGCCAGCCAGAATAAAGGTAATTATGGCAAAACAATAGAAACCGCTCAAGGAATTGCCAGAAGAGGCAGAACAAGTGAAAAGTCATATTTCTCAATTTTTGGAAAGATGAAAGTGACACGGTATCTTTACCATATAGGCGATGTAAGTTTTGCGCCTTTAGATATTGTATTAAATTTGCCAGTACGTTGTTACTCATATTTTTTATCCGAATTTGCTAATTTGCTGAATATTAACGGAGCTTATGAAAATGCATCCGGATTTTTAAAGAAGTTTTTTGGTACAAAACTTTCAATTTCAGCTTTGGAAACTATTTCTGGTGAAAGCTCTGTTCGTTATGAGGATTATTATGATCTAAAAAACAGACTTCCAAGGCCGGAAAAAGAAGAAGATTATACGGTAGTTGGGT